>Ga0307515_10006249_pt1 | contig 23906 bp, 20 predicted proteins | sample 17_EM_MG_FD_194513 | JGI IMG/M metagenome (GOLD analysis project Ga0307515, IMG submission 194513) | Populus trichocarpa ectomycorrhiza microbial communities from riparian zone in the Pacific Northwest, United States - 17_EM | ecosystem: Host-associated > Plants > Roots > Unclassified | place... | reverse complement strand
CTAATAGCCTTACTAATTATAAAGTATACGCGTATAGCTGCTTTTAGTTTATATAGGAGCTAGAATCCTTAGGGGCAGTATATTAATTATATATAGGCATTATAATACGGCTCTTATATAGCAAGGATGTAGTATTTCTCTAGGTCTAAGCTGTCTAGCAAGGGCCTTATAAGATAGTAGTTTATATTACCGTAGTTATACTATATAATAGATAAGTAGCGGACCCCTAGCGGGGGTCCTTCGCCTCTCCTTTATTCCTTGCTTCCTCTATTTCTACTTTCTCTAGGATATTTAAAGCTTTTGTCTCTTATATTTACATCCTAGTTACTACTTATTTTATATAGAGCTTTCTATTCCCATATTTTGTGTTCTTAGTAGCGCTTCTATATCTAAATCTATTATTATCTCCGGTTTCTCCCCTATTCTTACTAGTTAGCTATATACCCTTTAAGAGTTGGCTATAAATATTATATTTACCGCGTTAAGTCTAATTCTTAATTATCCTGGTCTTAAGCTTACTATAGCTATCTATAATGGTTTTTTTATAGGGCGTTCTCTCCCTTATGTCCCCTATGATCCTTATATCCCTATATAGTCTAGTAATATCACGTAGCAACGCTTCTAGCCTGTTAAGGCTTAGGGTAGCTGGCCTAGCCCCCCAGTATTAAAGGTAGGAAATGCTAGAAAGGCACCTACGCCCCCCTAGCTTATTGCCTATTGTTTCTATTTATATAACCTAGTGTATAGTTATTCCCGTAGCTGTTAAGCCCTTACCTTCCGTCTCCTATATTTAATGCAGTCTCCTCTCTCCTACGCCTTATATATGCTTTGGTAGCAGTTTACGCATTTTATTTAGTCTTAATTTAAGCAGTTTCTTATATTATGGGGGCCTATATAGTGGCCGCAGCACACCTATGCTGCGTATATAGATTGGGTATATCCCCATTATATGCAGCGGTAGTATTATTTTAGGCGGAGTTTATAGTTATAGAGCCTTGCGTTATATATAAGGCCATTTATAATAATACCTTTTTAAATAAGGAGTTTTTGTATTTCTAGTATATATATGCTAATAATAAGGGAGCTATATGTTTGACTAGCGTCCCCCTAGTAAGTCTCTGGCGACCCTTATATTCTTTTATTATTTTTATTATATACTTAGTTTATATTTTCCTATTAAAGCTATTAGATTTAGGTAATCTTAAGTCTTGGTATAAGGCGTTTTATTTGTTTTACTATTTTATATATAGTTGCCGTATTATCCACCTAGTGTTCTTTTTCTACCCTAAGGCTTAGGGGAACTACTAGGACTTTAACTGGGTAATCTTTATAGAGCACTTTTATGCTAATATGTTCTCTTAGCCTGTTCCCTACCCTTATAGCTTGTTCCTTTACCTATTAGTTCCTTAGGGTAACTCTAATGTTTCCGCTTCTAAGGTATTGGACTATAACGGCGTTGTAGACCTCTTTATAAATTTTTATAAGGACTTCTGTTTCTAATTGTCCCCTAAGCCCCTCTACTTTCTCTATATTTAGTTATATTATAATTATATATCTAGATATTGTCTTTAGGGGGGTAGGCTCCCTATACTATAGAGGCGCAGTTATAGCGGCCTAGGTGCGGTTCGCCGGTAGAAAGGGGTTTTATTTATTTTCGATTTTGCTTAGCCGTTAGAGGATTTAGTTAAGGGTTTACTAAAGGGGCGCTTAAGGTACGCTAGATTGGCGGAGCCATTCTACTAGCTATATTAGTTCGTTATAGCTAATAGTTGCTCCCCTGTAACTACGGATACTAGACGCGTCTAATAGGCTTTATATTTTATTAGATACCTTCTTAATAGAGGTCTTTCTGTTTTATGGTGTGGTATTCGCCCGTTCTTATTGTGGAGGGCTATTGCTAGGTGTGGTTTTGGTGGGCGCGTGTGAGTGCGAACTACCGTCGTTTGACGTGTGCCTCCCCTGCGATGTATATATCTTAGGGGGATTCTCTGGGTGTTTTTTAGGGTTCTTTTGGTTGTTTTTGGTCTTTTTGGGCCGGGTGTAGCAAGAGCTCCTCTAAAATAGAGTTTAAATAGATTAATAAAATAGAATTAAGTATAGAGAGTTAAGTACTACTATAAGGTAAGAGGGGAAGGCTTAACCGCAAAAACAATTAAATCTAGGTAGCGCGCGTCTAGTATTTACCCCTAGAATCTGCGTAAAGGTCTTAAGTCCTTATAGGTTAAAAAGAAGGCTCTAATAGGGGCTTTAGGCTTTAAGTAACCTAAAATTAATTAATGTAATATTCTTGCCACCCTAGCGAAACTACGCGATATATATAATATAGTGTAGGGCTATTGCATTAAGCGTACGCCTAATTAGAAGATAAGGGCGCTTTTATAAAAAGTAGCTTGATAATTTAAGCAACTTACTACGGACGTTGTATATAAGGAGACTTAAATATATAGCTTGTAATCGCAGCTTAAGGGCTTTAAGGGTCTAAAAAAATGTAAGCGGGTAGCTGTAGATCTAAATGTAAAGTTTATAAATGTAGGTTTAATTAAGGAAGCTATAGGTGAGGTAGAGAAGGAAGAGGTACGTGCAAAGGTAAAGGAGACGAAATTATGACCCGAAAGAGTGTCTGCTTGAAAGGCTAAGGCCAATATATTAAAATCTATATATATAGAGGTGGTCAACTTTAATTAATTAGTTGTATATAGCTTAAATTAATAAGGTAACCGATTTGGTTAGGCGTTTACGTTTAGGAGGTAACTAAGTTTTAGGGGTTTGAGCTTAGACCTAAGAAGGTATAAAGGACTAGAAAACCTTAGCGCGTACTAGGTATAAACTAAGATATATTATAAATATAGAGGCCCTTATTATTTTATTAACTAATATCTAAAGCTTTAAGAACTAGCTAACTATAGGTTTCTATATATAAATAAGAATAATTAAATCTGCGCTAAAATATATAAGCGCCTAGAATATCTAATTCCGTATTTATTAAGTAATAATTAAATTTAGTTCCTTAAAGACTGGCTAATATAGAATATAAATTTTAATTTTAATACGATAATAATAGATATCTAACTAGCGGTGGCCTTAGTAGAGTTTATAAAAAGTAATAATGCTAAAAGTAAAGAAGAGCCTAGTAAGTCCTAAGAAGATATATACTAAGTAGAGTTAGTATACGTTAACTTAGTAGGAGTAGTAACCTATAATATAGTTATATAATCTTAGGAAACTATAAGGGGATATAAGGGTAATAAAGCTACCTTAAAGACCGTCTAGTTTATAACTGGCAATAGTTTAAAATATATAACTAAGAAGATATATTTAAATCGCATTATAATTATAATAATAGGCCCCTTAATTGCCGGTAAATAATAATTAATAAGATTAACAAAATAAACTATATTAAATAGCTAAAAAGATAAATGGAATAAGGAACGGATATAATAATAACTACTAAAGCACTGCGACTAAAGCTAGTTTAGATAATAGATATACTAAAAGGAAACGTCTTAAGCCTAACTATAATAGCAGATAAGATCTTATTAAAAACCATTAAAGTTACTATTAGTAACTGCCTTATATATATACCTAAAGTTATAAGGTTATTTTTTAAACCTCTTTTATAACCTTTTATAAAGCCCTATTAATAAAAGTAAGAGGATATTAAAGTATCTATATTGTTAGCGCACCTAATATTTTACGCTAATTAAGCTAGCCTAATAACTACTAAGGTAGACCAGATTAAATAGAAAGCTAGATTTACCTAGCTTTAAATATAATATCTAAAAGTAGAAGCGTAAATAGGAGACAGAAGGGCTAAATACTTAATTAACTCTAGAGCGGAACTTAACCTTATTAAGGAAAGTATGGCTTTATAATATAGACTGCCAACATTAAGTCTGCCCCTATAGCTATAAGATATATATTTAACGTCTACTAATAGGACTTAGTTAGAATCTATTAGGTTAGTATATACGGTGTAACGTTTCCCACCCCAACGTCGCCATTCGGCCAAAAAGATACGGAGTGCTTGCGAACTTGTTCGCAAGCGCGGCGGGATCTAATATATGTACTCTTATATACGGCCTCTATAGTAATAGGTAATGTCTTAATATCTACAACATTTATTATTATAGGAGAAATGTTATATAAAGTAATACTTCGTAAACTATAGTTAGTAAGGGCTAGACTAGTAATAAAACAAACTATAATAGGCTATGTATCTTATATTATTTAATTAGAAAATAGTAGGGTTAAATAAGGGTTTTAACGTTCTATAAGGATGCGATACTCTTTAAACTAGATAAAGGAATTAGTATAGATATAAGAAGAGGCTCTAGTATAGGAGTTCTCTAAGATAGGTCGTGTTAGTAGAGACATAACTCTACTACTAAAGATTAAGACTATGCTATATAAAGTATAGTAAGTGCCAAACTTTCCTATACTAAGGGCCTTGTAAGGAGAAGTAATAAATATATTATAAGAACGACTAGCTTAAGGGACTCTAAAATATTACGAAAGCCTATATAGGAATTTATGGTTCTATTCTTTCTCACCTCCCTTAATAACTCCTCTATTCATCTCAATATTTATATATCGGTAAAACCATTCACACGGCTTCATCGCCTTTCTTTTCCTCGACCTTCTTTGGCGGAGCACCATGTCTCCCCCTGCCCTTGACGCTCTTCCACTCCACTCCCACCGCCCCAACAATACTGAAACACGCCATAGCCACACCCACGTAAAATGCATTCTGGACCGCATGATTGTACACCTCCAGCACCAGCGGCACTAAGCTGCTGGCGACAACCCTCCTCAGGTCGGTCGCGCCGGTGCTGACCACCGCTGCAGCGTCGAGACCTGCAATTTTCGCGAGATCTTTGACAAGGCGGTTTGCAAAGACGTTCTGCCCGACGGAAACGAACACGGCGCCGCCGACGTTCTGGGCGAAGAACATGAGAGACACACCGGTGGGCACGTCTGTATTGGGAAGAACGACCTGCGCAGCCATGCTGGGTTGCTGCATCCCGATTCCGAGGCCGAGACCGAAGATGACCTGGTATCCGATCCACTTGGCGTGCCCCGTGTTCGGCTGCCAGGTCGAGATCAGGCCCGCGCCGATGGACATGAGGACCGAGGATGCGATCATGAAGGGCGTGTAGTATCCAAGTCTCTGGACCATACCTCCGGCTAATATGCTGCCGGTGACAAGAGCCAGAATGAATGGGATAACATCTATGCCGGATTTCATGGCGTCGACATCCTTGATTGCCTGGAGCCAGATAGGTATGTAGTACACGAAAAGCAACATCGATGCGGAGGTACAGAAAGAGAAGCAGATGGCAAAGGCGATGCTGCGCTGTTTGATGATCCGCAGTGGCACCGTTGCTGTGTCCTGCTTCCATATTTGCACAGCTATGAAGGCAGTGCTCAGCACCACAAACACGACCAGCAAAGCGATGATGCGCCCGTTTTTCCAGTTGTAGGCGCTGCCGCCCCATTGGAGGGCGAGCAGGAGGCAGGTGATGGCCGGGAGGAAGAAAAATGTTCCCAAAGGGTCAAGTTTAGAGAGCTTCTCTTTGGTTGAGAGATTTCCTTGGGTTGGCTCGGGGAGATGGAGTATAAAGAATAGAATGAGCACCGCAACGGCGCCTATAGGCAGATTAATGTAGAAGCACCAGCGCCAGGAAACGTGCTGGGTGAATGCACCGCCGAGAAGGGGCCCAATAACCGATGCGACGCCAAATACAGCGCCAATTAAGCCTTGGAAGACAGGTCGTTTCTCCAGCGGCACCGTGTACATGACAATGACGATCGTGCCGGATGAGATGCCAGAGGAGCCACAGCCCGCAATCGCGCGGCCAATGATAAGTGCAACGGAGTTTGGTGCAGCGCCACAGACAGCGGAACCGAGTTCAAAGAGGCCAATACAACCCAAAAAGACCCATTTGGGGGAGTAGAATGTGTAGACACGGCCGAAAATAAGTTGGAAGGCACACATTGTGAGCATGTAGGCACTTCCATACCAGCCAATGTCGCCAAGGGAGTGAAACTGATCAGTTATCCGCGGGATTGCTGTTCCGATAATAGTTTTGTCCTGGACCAGTGTTAGCTATCGAATTTCGAACATGTAAGGTGGACTAGCTTACAAGTGCGACAAGGAACATTGAGAGATAGAGAGCGAGCATAACCAGTATGAGCTTCCCAATGCTAGGGTACTGGACACCATCTTCAGAGGCGTCGGAAGGTTTCTCAGTTGTAGTTTTGGGCCTGGAAGCAGGCCTGTTCTTGGTAGAGCCAGCCATAGAGGGTTCGTCAGGCGTCTTGTCAGAATCAACAGAGAAGGTATTTTGACCCATAATGGAAGTTTAGTTGCAAGTAAAGGCGGGGGTTTTTTTTAATAAAAACGAAGAAAGAAAAATATTAAGTGTGTATGTGAAAGCGGTGGAAGAATAATGCAGATGGGCCTATCCGTAATCGTGAGATTTGGAGGATGTTTGGGTAACGGAAGGGAGGCGGTTAAGGTACTTCGGAGGCGAAATGCCTCTCCTTAAATTGTTCTCCATGTTCGCTTTAAAGGACAACGTTTAAGAGGAGTAGGGGAGCGAGATGTGGTGTTGTCTCCCGAACACTGGAGGCAGTTCATAAGAGAAACCCGCTCGGGCCCGTTATCAAAAGCCAAGCCCCGAAAGCCCAGATCGTCCCCTGCTGCCACCACCAATCAGAAAACCTTCGCTTCGGACATTTCCCGCGACCGTGTCTACTTCTGAAGCATTTCCAAAAACGTCAGCCCATTGATGTATATGCCCTTCCGGAATATATCAGGTAGTGATTCTCCGAAGAGACAAGATGCATCCCCACTACTCAAATGTGCCGCCCTACCACGATGCGACAACTGAAAATTCTCTTGATTCCGTTGGTTCACCTTTCTCACCTCAATCCCAAATATCTTTCTTCGACTCATGTAGTCTTTCGCTCATCTGACGATAGCATTACTCAAGTTTGTTGCAAAGCGTCCCGGTAAAGACTTACCGAGAGTACAAGGCTGAGCATTGATGACCACCAGCCGGTGAAGATATGGAACAGCAGCGCTACCTCCCCAATGCCTAGCTGCTAATTAATTTCCGTGTTGCGAGGCTTCAAGAAGCAATCCAACCTGTGAAGTCATCGTAGTCGACGCAGCGTGCAGTCTGAGTTGTTTCCGGTTTCCTGCTGCCGCATAAGGATAGACACATTCCTTCCATCCCAATTCGTGTGGAGCTGCTTCAAAGCTTTGTCTACTGGGATTCACTAACTTTCACCCCATCAATTTTCTTCACGATGTTTGCTCACATGCCCACTTGCACCGTTTATACTCCGTTAGCGGCCATGGCCCTCATTCACCTCGCTGCTCCAGGAAATATTAAAACCCGGGACATCGCGTCTCTCTCATTCTTTCCTACCTCCAAACTCAAATTCTTCTCATACTCACCACAGCCTCGCAAATTTTCAGCATGAAGTGGGCCCCATCCTCCAACCGTCAGACCGGTGACCTCAACCGAGTCGAAGCTCCCGTTACCCTTCGAGGCTATCTACTATGCGCCTTCGCAGCCTTCGGCGGAATCCTCTTTGGATATGACTCGGGATACATTAGCGGTGTGCTCGGCATGAACTATTTCAAGATGCAGTTTGGCCGTGAGTTTGCCTTACTCTGACCACCTCTTGTTGACAGAAGCTGACTGCGCAGATTCTGGCTCGACCGATCCCAGTGCCTTCCATGGCTACATGTACGACACCTGGCAGAAGTCCCTCATCACCTCCATCTTGTCTTGCGGTACCTTCTTTGGTGCTCTCTTCGCTGGCTCTCTTGCCGATTGGATTGGTCGTCGGCCAACAATCATCGCCGGATGCATGGTCTTCTCCATTGGTGTCATACTTCAAGTCGCCTCAGCTACAGTCGGCTTGCTCGTCCCAGGTCGATTGATCGCTGGCATTGGTGTCGGATTCGTCTCTGCAATTATCATCCTATATATGTCTGAGGTTGCCCCAAAGGCAGTTCGTGGTGCTATAGTCTCTGGGTACCAATTCTCCATAACTATTGGCCTGCTCCTTGCATCTTGTGTCAATCAAGGTACTCACAATCGCATGGATACTGGCTCATACCGCATTCCAATGTCTATCCAATGGATCTGGGCCTTGGTACTTGCTACTGGTCTCTTCCTTCTGCCAGAGTCGCCTCGCTACTTCGTTAAGAAGGAACAATTAGACAAGGCTACTCACGCTCTTAGCGTCCTTCGTGGTCAGCCGGTTGACTCGCAGTACATCAAAGATGAGCTTGCCGAGCTTGTCGCGAACTACCGCTATGAAATCGAGAATATGCGAACCACCTGGCTGGACTGCTTCCGTGGCGGCTGGAAACCCTCTGGCAATCTGCGTCGCGTCTGCCTCGGTATGGCTATGCAAATGATGCAGCAATGGACCGGAGTGAACTTCATTTGTAAGTGTTTCTTAACTCTAGTTCCCAGCCAAACCCGGCCCATGCGGCTTCGAATTTATCAGCTAACATTACCTGTCTCTCAGTCTACTACGGCACGACCTTTTTCCAACAAGTTGGCCTAAAGAACTCCTTCGTCATCTCCATCATTACCACCGTCGTCAACGTCTGTTCAACCCCAATCTCCTTCTGGACCATTGAGAAGCTCGGCCGCCGCAGCCTCCTCATCTACGGCGCCATCGGCATGCTCGTCTGCGAATTCATAATCGCCATCGTCGGCACCGCCGACTCAGGCTCGCAGGCTGCTAACGTCTGCCTGATCGTCTTCACGTGCTTCTATATTTTCTTCTTCGCCTCGACCTGGGGCCCCGCCGCGTGGGTCGTCATCGGCGAGATTTTCCCTCTACCGATCCGTGCCAAAGGCGTCGCGCTGTCCACAGCCTCCAACTGGCTCTGGAATTTTGTCATCGGCGAAATCACACCGTACATGGTGGACTCGGACGAGGGCAATCTCAAGTCCAAAGTCTTCTTCATCTGGGGCGCCACCTGCACCCTCTGCGTCTTCTTTGCGTACTTCTTTGTGCCCGAGACCAAAGGGCTGAGTCTGGAGCAGGTCGATAGAATGCTCGAGGAGACGACGCCGCGCACGAGCGCCAGCTGGGTTCCCCATGACACGTTTGCGGATCAGGAAACGAGGGCTGATGTCGATAAGATGGCGGGTGATATGGGCACGGCTCATCTTGAGAAAGCGGAGAATCAGACCGATAGCAACGTCTAAGTCTCTCAAACCTCGTCGAAATACAAAGGCGGCGTAGTGGCAGGTAGGCGAACTTACGACAATGTCGTGGCTCGCGATCACGGATAATGAACGAGAGTGGATTGCAGCACATCTATATGGGCGGCTAATTGATTACGTTTGCTACACCTGGTAGTTTAGCTGGTGCTTTCTTTATGGGTAAGGAAAAGCGCGCCGTGTTGCGTCTGGGCGATAGTTCTTTGATGATTCCTTCGCACGAAGCTGACTGCTCAATCTGAATGAGAAGTGGCTCTGTGGAGTGTGCCCATAAAACAGGACTATACAATTGTATGAATGTCCTCTAATTACAACTTTGCAGCACTAGCCTCTCCGAATGTGACCCAAACTCACGACTGATGGTGGTTACGTCCTAACGCTTTCATCCTTCAACTTTGAGAGGCGGCATGGCTTGTGCTTGCCAAGCCATTTTTACGGTCAAGAGCATGTGCCCGAACAGGTAAGGTAAGATATAAATATTTGTGGTTGGATGACCTCACCGTTAAAGTGATTGGGCTGGCACGTGGAAGTGCAAACTTCTGCAGAGGGTCGCAGAGATTCCGGTTTAAAAGGCTTATTTCTTCCTTCAACAACCTTTGCTACCTAATGCTCCGCCAAAGCCCCAACCCCGGTCCCATGTGTTTCTATTTCGAAGTCAGCCAGAAGGTAAAAACACCACGCCAAGCATCGCCCTATGCTCCCCAAAGTCCACCCACAAGCTAATGATGCATTGCCCTCAGGAATATGGCCCTAGTAGCAATACCAGACGCCGCGTAATATTGAGAGTCCTCCGAGACCGCCAAATGACACGTACTAGACGATGAACTAGTGCATGCAATTCCTGTACGCCTACACCAAGTGATAGCATGCGAAATAAGCAATTCACGGCTTATGGCCTCGAGTCCTGGACCCGCAACTCCCTGACCCCGATCTCTGGTCTGGCCATACCTCTGATATACCCTCAGTCTGTTTCTGGGATTTGTCGGACGCCTTCTTCACGCTCCTCTTCTCTCCGGCTTCCCTTATACGCCGGACAAGACCAGAAGCGCGAACCGAATCCCGAGGAGCGATTGTTAGGGGTAGCATTGGGCGCTTCTGTCACCGGTTCTGTCACCGGTTCTATTGCCAGTTCCATCGCCTGCGTCATCACTGGTTCAACCACCGGTTGTGTCGCCAGCTCTATCGCTAGTGCCCTGTCCCAGGTTATCGAGCATAGCGCGTTTAGCGGAATATCGCCTGGCGGAACGTCGTCAGGCCCCAGCGGAAACTAACTCGGGAAAATGGTAGACGCTTTAGAGATGCTAGGGCCCCTATTAACAGCAGATAACACTTCCAGAATGTTAATCTGCACTATCATCGAGGTCCTCATCATCTAGGTCCTCATCATCCTCCTCACTATCGTTATCCTCCCAAACCTCCTTTATTTGCCTCTTCAGTCTTCTCATCCGATAGACGGATAACCACGAATCCATCATCTTAGTATATGTGCGCCTCGCTCCAGGTTTGGGAATCTTGCGATAGTAGTACTTGTATAGATTTTTGAGCGTGTTCGCGCGCGGAGTCGGGCGCTCGAGTTCTTCTCGCATGCAATCCGGCACGGGCATGGTGTCGTAGTACGCCAGTTCGGTTTCGAAGGCCTTGCGCTGCGTCCTGAGATACCGCCTACCGCGCTCTTTCGTCCATTTTCGGGTATCCTCCCTAGCGACGACAGCATTCTCATTCTCGGGAAAGCCGGCAAGGCCTGAGGGCTCAGTAGGGCAAGAGCTTACAGAGTCGGCTCTAGGTTTTGTGGATATTGGTTCACAGGTGTTAGTCTGTATGTTTGAAGTGTCGGTGGTATCGTTCATTCTCTTCATTCGGTTTCTTTCCAATACCTCGCGTCGGAGAAACCCTGGGATTTCGACGCTGGGCCTTCTTGCAGTTCGACGACGGGGATGTCTGCGTGATCTACGCCATTGCGTAATCTCTGCGACAGAGCCTTGGTCTGCTGAATCGTTTCGATGAGGATTTGTTTCCGGTGGCTTGCTATTCTTGCCGGTCGCCCTTCTGGGTAGCTGCGAGAAATTATTGCAGATCGGCTGGCTCTCCATTCTTCTCGATGAGTGACTATGTTTGTTGAAAGACAATGCAGTGAACGACTGCCTGTTGAGAAGTCAAAGAGGCAGTGTCGAGATGTTGCTAGCTCTGTATAGATTTTGCAGGCAAGTGGTAGATTAAGTAAAGTCAATGGAAGAAGAAAATCTCATAGTTGCGAAGCCTTGCTCTGAATTTCAGTCTCTGTAGTCGTAAAAACTTTAGGTTTACTCTGACTCCTTCCAATGGTTGACCGCATTAAACATAACTTTCAAATCCTTTCGCCACCAACCACACTATTTCCAAGGCTACTCTCATCGTTGCCTTGGAAACTCCCCCCCGCCTACTTTGCCACCTAAAATCCTTCCGCGTTTTGGAAAGATTGCGTACGTAAAAGAGTTCCCAACATGAGTTATCGGTACGTTTCCCTCAATCTTTCTGTTTTTACTTTTGCGGTAACTTTTTCAAGAGGCTGCTTCAGGCGGACAGGCCTCGAATATGCTGCTACTTGAGGGCTTCATCGCAGGCGGCTACATCAGCTGAAGTTCGTCCAACTTTCCTGCTCGCACTCCATAGTTTCCAACCAGCGCATAAAGTCTCCATCATTCCCACCAAATAGCGGGGTCGACCAGCTCGGGTCTTGAGCGGCCAAAGTGCTTAAGTTGGATGTGGCAGCCGGTGCTGAAGAAAGAATCGTGTCCAGGATACGTTTCAAGAACTTGCATCCGCGCTCACAGATGGAGTAGCTTCCACTATCAGGCCGGATAGAGCCAAGGCAGGCAACGAAGACACTAAGGTCTTGGACGGTTTCAGATCGTGGCAGCGGCTGGCTTGTGGAATCGCTGGTCTGCTCCTGCCGAAGAAGCTCGACCGCGAGTACGGCTGAACTTGGAAGGCCGTGTGTGCAGATAATTAGCATGAAATCAATCTGAAAATCTCTAATGGAGTCCCGATTGTTCACTATTGTCAATACATTAGAGAATATATCTCTTGCAATAACCAGAAGTTTGGCGGTATGAGTGCTTGCTTGTTTAATCAGTGTGCGTTGGAGGAGAAATTGGTGGTTGAGGTTCTCAAGGCGAATGTAGACGAGGAATAGCAACTCGACGGGAGCACGCTTGTTGTTCCACGAGTTTTGAGGATCAATCCGAAGAAAATGTGGAAGATTCTCCCACATTTGGATGGCTCGTTTCTCAATGGTCTCAGCGCGTAAAACTATATCCTCTTGCAATACCCCCAAAGAGATCTCTAAGATGTCTTCCCGTATTCTCGCATTCTGGGCAAATATTCTAGCAAAAGTACACCGATGAATTGTGCCTCTCTGATTCCAGCCCTCATCATCAAGCGTCGCAATTGCATTGTCCAGGTCCAGCCCATTTGACATGGTCTGGTTGTCATTAAGGTCTAGAGGCAACTGCAAGAGGCAATAACGATGGCTAAGTCGGGGCGGTCGTCCAACAAACGTTGCCATATACTTGTCGTTCGAATATGCGCTAACGAAGGTCTTTTTGCGGAATTCAGTGATGAAAAATGGCGTCTCATCATCCACCTTGATCTCTTGGTGGAGCCCGAATGCCAGTAATGCATTATTAAGCTCGCCGGATTTCCGCCAATTCGCGTAACCTTGACAGCGGTTAGCGCAATATTAAATTGAACTAGACAAAGAGATCTTATTGAAATCCCGTCGACAATACTCACTGCCTTTCGGATGTAACGAGGATGACAGAACGGTGTTCTCATACAGCATCCATATATAGAGGTCATTCAAGATATCAAACTCATTGCAGAATGCTAAGCAAGTCTCCGAGGCGTCCCAAGCTGTAAGCGCAAAGTGCTTACGGTCGAGCGGCTCGTCATCATGGGTACAGAATATAGGATCTCCGTCTAAATTAGAGTCAGGGTATGTTTATTTTAAAACAATCTTAAGTAACTGAGAAATATTTACTGACCCAGTAAAGTCATAGCAAGCATGCCCACAACAGAAAATATTATGCCGACAACTTCCCAGCGGAGATGTTCACCAGTAGACATCGCGACAAACTCCTGTGGTACAGTCTTCCCGTTGAATCCTAATGGCTTGAGGGTATTTAGCCAAACAGACTCAGATAACTGGAGCAACCGCTCGGGCTTCTGGGATTCGAGAATCTTGTGATGGGTTAACCAAAGCGATCCAGCCCACTGCTTCACCATCGGCTCGATCACCACGATACCCTTAGATAAAGAAAACCATCTTTCGATAAAGCGGTTGAAAATCGGCATGTCTTTCAGTAGAAAAAGGACATCTGCACCCTTCTGTATGTGGATCCGCGATACGGTACTACTGGAATAGGGAATGGATTCTGCATTGCCAGGGCCAATTCCGATATTGACTTCATTCTCTGAAAGAATTGCTGAGTACGAGGTAGCTCCGAGGAACCCGGTGTTCCTGTGGGAATTGGGCGAACGTATGCATGTTTGTTCATTGAGACTACCTGACCGTGATACAGCGTTCCGAATACCTAAGTCTCCAAAAAATAGTGAATTAATGGGCTGACCAGCTGATAGAAACTCAGGGCTATCTTCGTTAACTTGGGGATCAGAAACTGGGCTCTGTCCAGAGTCTGACTCTGAGGGATGAGGAGTAGGAAGTGCTCGTGTCAGAGGAGCTGGATGATAGATGCACTGCTCAGCTTTATTGCGACGCGCACACCTGCCGCAAGTCGGCATCATATGGTCACAACGGAGTTTTCCTTTGCGGCAAGGCTCACAGGATTGAAGCTTCCCATTCCTACGGTAGGAGGTATTCATTCGTCGTGTTTCATGCGACGTCCTGAGACGTGCTGGGAACCCTGTTCTAGTCATAGTCGTGGACACCAATGGCCATCGGCAGGCAATTGAGGAAATATCTCGAGCTTCTCTAGCCAGTTCCTCAGCGTAATCACTGGGAGTATTGGCTAGTCTCTAGCCTCCCTCACTCGACCAAATTATGTTGCTGCACGAAACGGCCTTAAGATATTCAATTTCCTCTTCGACACGATTCCCGGATACGCCGGGCGCAGAAGCGGATTGGATTGGATTGAATAGGAAAAAGAGATGTCCTTTCAGATATGATGAGATTAACAGTGGAGGTGTTGGGTGCGGTTGCTGCATGATTTCAACTCCGTAGTAACGCCGGGATCAACTGACGGAGTTGCTTGCACTGACGGATGCGAACTCCGAACATGAACTCCGTCGTTTCTCGCTTCACAATTGGCTCACGCTCCATTTAGCTAAGCGAGATGCCCTCGTCCATACGTTATTAAAGACAGGCCTGTTCAAGGCATTACTTACCCCGAACACGATTGGCTAGGATGATGTAGCTACGGGTTTAATTTCGTGAATTCCGTACGAAGAAAGACCATATAAAGCGTAGTTTTTTGAGCAAATGAGCTTCAAACACACATAATTAAAATAGGAGAACCGTTCACACCTTGCAATCTACCCCCTACTTCAAAACATCATGTCTGCCAAACAAATCTCAACGAACAGCAATGCGAGAGACACAAAACCTTCTCAATATACGTACGCACCCCCCACTGCACCAGCTCAGTCACCAAAAAAACTCCCCTTTTACCGTGTAATCTCAAAAGGTCTCAATGGATCTTCTTCATCCGTGGATGCTCTTTTAAAGAAGGATGTGATGCCAAAGACGCATGAAAACTCCTTATCCACCGAGTCCATCTTTAACTGTGAGCTTCTCCCGAACACGTTCCCCAGATGTTTCAGCTAACTCCAAAATGCAGCGGCCTACAAGAATTCGTTCCGTCTTGGCAGTTAAAACGGGGGGCTCCAACGAGGTAGCGAGGGTGTGGAACGCGAGTTGTCTATTAGGTCGGGTGGATTGTCGGTAAAAGGGCCTGTTTCCTGACAGTCTATTTGATCGATGCAGCTGTCGAAGTCAGTTACGCTTCAGTAATGCTAGCAGCTCAGTTCCAGATGCTTCTGCGAGGGTGAAAGTTCCGAAGGCACTCATAGATGGATAAATAGAGAGCTATGGATCAATGACAGTCACTATAATACTTTAATTGTGCTTCATTAACTGGAAAAAAAATTAATCACCCAAGAAAAAGGCTCCAGTAGCTTTTACCATGCAACAGTGTAAGCAGAAATGTAATCATCTTACAATAAGTCTTCTAGTTTGGCTTGGAAAACCCGAAGGCTATCAAAGCGTCGGAATAATGTTCCTAGAGTGACATATAGTTCGCAGTAAGCTAGTCTGAATTAGTTTGTCAGCGGATTCATTCATACTGTGACAGAATAGTAAAGACTATACGGCATCCCCACACATTGCCTTGTCCCTCTCCCGAAAGGTACCATGTGTTTTTCCAATCTCCGAGAATCCGCTGGATCCAGCCATCTCTCTGGTTTAAACTTCATCGCATCGGGAAATATCTTTTCGTTGCGGTGCATCACCCAAGAGCTCATTCCAACAATAGTCTATGGGATACGGGTGTAACTGTCAGTATCTTATAGAATTCATTCTAAGACGGATATTTCTCACCCCTGGAGGTATATAATATCCATTAAACGATGCACCAGGCTCAGGCGTTACTCTCGGAAGGCGCCCAATCACACCAAACGATAATCTCGCATAGCGTTAGCTTCTAGGGGACTTTAAAGATTTAGCTAGAGTTTTAATACCGAAGTGCTTCCTTAACGATACCAGTCTACGCAAATTAAAAAGATTTAATATACTGTAACACTACGGAGTCACTCACAAGATACGCAAGTTTCTCAAGAGTGACAAAATCTAGAGCAGAACTTGAGTTTGGGAATGCCTCGATGAGCTCAGCTTTGACCTTTTGATAAATGTTCCGATCTGAAATGACATGATACGCGGCAGTAATCATGGCATTGCCAGTGGTATCTGCGGCCGCTGCAAGCAAGCTATGAACTTCATCTTTGAGCTCCATGGTAGAAGGAATAGGCTTTCCATAGTTCTTCTCTGGATCAAGTAGCTCGGAGAATATAGTTGGTCGGGATGATCCAAGCTTTCCGGCTTCCATACGAGCTCGTACATCTTGGATTTGCTTGACTCCCTCCTAATAAAGTAAGTAATATTACCACATTTGGGACTAGGAATATGTAATTTACCATCTGTAACCCTACTACATGGCCTAAAGGTTCACTCAATATAGGCGCCAGCCATGGTGGAATTTTCAAAGCTAGATCTTGTAAAATCTCAAATTGCTGAAGAATCCACATGGCCGGACCTACCCCGCGAACCATAGTAAAGAACTTGGAACCAAGATCCGGTGAGTCTAGAAGATCAAAAGATTTGTCAAAAGCATAGTCGGTAATAACATCCACAGAGACTGAGCGAAAGGCATGGTGCAGGTCAACAGGTTTCCTATCTCGAATACCAGTTTCCATCAGTTTGATTAATTTGTTTGCCTTGCTCTGGACCACACGTTCAAGCTTGAGGACCATCTTCCGGGAAAACATTGGGTTCAACATAGCTCTCTTATGCTTGTGGACCTCATTACTTGGCGTAGCAAAGGTTGAATGAGGAATACAAAAGGAGCCATAGAAGATGGGGCTCTTCCAGAACTTTGTGCCCATGTGGTAAATTTTATCGTAGTTCTCCGGGTCGCTAAGATGGATCTCGTTGGGGGTAATCCGTACCACGGGCCCTGTTAGGTTAGGGAGGAATCTCAAAGTCTTCTAGATGAAAAAAACAATGGCTTTAAAAGAAAAGTAGTTGAGGATTTAATAAATTGACTGCAAAATTGACTTCGCCAGTGATAATAGTCTTGAAGGTATCCAAGGCAGGGAATTGTCTCTTGATATAGAGGTTCGTGTCCTAACCCCACATAGGATAGAGTTTTGGGACTTACCATACTGCTCATGAAGTCTACCAATCTCCTTATAATACTGGCCGCTGTAGTATGTTTGATAGAATGTAGTGACAGAGGGTAAAAACGGTCCAGGTATCTTTGCAAGTGGATGGAAACATCGTCGATAAATGACAATACCGACTACATGACAGAAGGCAAAGGTTATGACCCCAACCCACCCGAGCGGTATGATGGAGGTTATTGGAGATAAGATGGTTGACGATGTTGGGGCGGCCATTTCCTATCGGAAGTGGAGTGGACCATGGCGGACTTTGGCAAATATGCAGTTGACCAAGCGTGTCTGGGTAGAGGTTGCTTGTCCAATTGCATAGAAGGCTAGCATGAGATGTGCGGGCAGCGATTGAGAGCTCGCCGTGGACCGCCTTACCGAATACGGCCGAGGGGCACTTCCTGTTCTCCTCCGAACGCCACGAACCTCCCGTCTTCATTAAACCAAACTTGGCATATTTCCACCGCAATTAGATTGAATACAAACTCTATAACGTAAGACCTCATTGGGCTTTACTGCGTTGCTATGAGTATCTATGCCTACGCATTTTCCTAACTAAAAGTCTAGGGAAGAGCGATTGGACAATATCAAGCCGGAATCTTATGCCAGAACTCTATATATACTGCAGTTTTCTTATCTGCAAGTTTTCCGATAAGACAGCTCCCACACAAAAGAAATTACAACGTAAACCTTATACACTAATGAAGTATCCTTTGACCTGTCAATTCGCGTCTAACGGTTATCGATAAGAACTAGCCAATCAATCGAGTTGAATTTAACGCCCGTATTGAGGAATATAAAGCCTTTGATTATATAGTAATTTGATATACACGCCTAATTTTGGGAGTTAAGTCGCTCGGTATAAGGTTGCTAGCACTTATCCTTCCTGTAGAACCGTATTTTGCATTGTAGTAGGTAATTAATTGATGGAATCTATATAGATACACGTTGTTTAAAACTGTTGTTTGCGCACGGACCACTTACCCGTAGGGCGCTGACGGTCAAGGGATACTAGTTCTCTGATACCGGAACCTGAAATCCTGCAATTCCAACGCAAAATTTTACAATATGAATGGAACACAAACGCCTGCCCCGTAGTTCCTTCGTGAGTCTCCAACAATATGAAAAATCATAACTCCTCACACTGTATCAAGGATACGCATAACTCCATGGTCCAAAATTTCTCATTCTAAATACTTCCTCCACCCTTCTCGGAAGCAAACTCTTTTACCCTCTTGAGAAACGCCAACAATGAACTTCTCCCATCTCGCATCTTGACCCGCACCGATGACTAATAGGGATTCGTTATTAGTCCAACCTATGAGACCTTTAGGAGGCCTCCCACCAGGCACTCCAGGAATCGGCGCATTCCATGTTGGGGATTTGTTGGTGCCACGACCCCCAATGCCCCAACCTAACGGTTCCTCTCCCATTTCAAAATGAGTAGAAGCGAAAGAGTAGGTATCTGAGAAGGTACGTGGTAAAAGAGGAATTTTCGATAAAACTCCCCATTTATGTTGAGAACCAACATCCGGCTCGGATACTGAAGGTGCGGGAGAGTTTCGGCTTTTATCGGAAGAACTTTGTTCGGGGCGTTTTGGATGCGGCAGGTCAAATATATGTAAAGTAGATTTATCCGACGTCACGGCCAGAAGTGTATTATCGGGGGAGATGGCCAGGGAAAATATGGTGGCTGGATCAAGTCCACGCCGCATCTCGCCAAGTTTTGTACAGTTGGCAGTAGACCAAACACGGACCAATGTGCCAGTTTCGCTTGCGGTAGCTAATATCTCTCCATCGCGGCTGAGTTCCAGTGCTCGGAGCGGATTCCCATGAGCTGGTATGATGCTCACATTTCGGGTAGATAGCTCCACAAGCTGTACTTGGCCCGGCGTTCGTCCTGGAAATGCTATGATCTTTTCTCCTAGACAGCAAAGCCCAAAAGGATTGTTTGTAGTTTCGAAAATAGCGATCTTCTGAGGAGGACTCGAGAATTTGTACAGGTTCACGCTATTGAGAAGCACAACCACGATGTAAGATCGCGATAGTCGCACCCGTTGTACTGGCGTTCGGAACTCAAGAGAGAGTGAGGCTGTCTGAGTCGAATCGTTCCATATTATGACCTTATATCTAACGTCAGCTTCTCGACCCACCAGCACCCACTCTCCGTCATCTGACATGCTGACTTTATTTTGAGGGAACTTTGGCTGCTTTCCTCCTCCGACCAAGGCAATATATTTGGTTGTATTCAGCATCTCAGCACATCCGATGCCGGTCCCGAGATCTAAGCGACTCTATCAGCGACGACACCGACGAGGAAGCGTTTTGGAAAGGCTTCAGCGGGATGAGGGTAAGTTTGGCGGCGTACCTCGCGCTACTTTCATATCGCATGATTTTGCTGAGTAGACTAGGTGGGAGAATGTATCAGTACAGCACGTAGAAGGACTCGCGACACTTACTGCGGAAACCCGTCTCGAGCGCAACGGAAAAGCAACTGTTATCGCCATTGAAGGATGTCGAAAGTGCAGCAGGCCCAGTGGATTCATCTATAACTGGTCGTGTATTCATGATGAAGGTGAAAGTGTTACGACTAGACAGTAGATACAGTCAAAGAAGCTCTGGCACAGAAGTTACGCCAGTAAATCCGGCTGGTATCGTTCTCGGACAAGCCCGGATAGACGAGGTCCTTAGGACAGAGTTTGTGTGGTTTTCACGATGGCTCCATGGTGACGATAACACAAAAGACTCTTCATCTGCCCTAATTAGACACGGGCAGCCAGGTGACTCTTTGGTTGTGAGCAACGGTGAAGACTTCATTAAGCTTAAGCTTCACGCTCGGTTGGCGGCCTGCAGGCCTGCTAGTCTACGCATGCCCCAAATAATGATTATTCGTGACATCTGTGTCCAGGGTTGCTTTAGCCGTTCTGGCATGTGGAATCTCGCAGTTTGAATAAGTATACTCAAAGCATTTGGAGCAGGCGCTTTCGATGGCGGTGTGACAGTACTACGCTTGTCACGCAAGCGCTGCCTCCATTACAAAATACAATCGAATACTCAACTGTTCCGTTTCCATGGGAGCAATTATAGGGAGCAACTATTCGGACCATGCGCCAGACAACGGGTGGACGTGCGCAGACAGGGTCCTTAGCGAGCCCCTTTGCATTGAGAAGGAGCATCTGCCAACGTCCCAAATTTCCCCATCAACATCTCCTCGAAGTTCATCACCAACAAAACTCGCATCTATTGGCGATTCCCGCTCTTATCTCAGTCACTGCTATTGTGCTGAGCCCGAATACCTTTGAAAACGTATCACTCGCATATGTCCTCGCCCGCAATGAGCTCTGTACGACCTCCTCAATCCTTCTCAGACTGGCCGCATGCACCTTACCCACCAGCCTCCCCCACGCATACAGACATCAATGGCCATGGCGCATGCGCTGACTTTTCCCTAGATCCTCAAGACCCGCAGGAAGAAGAATGTCAAGAAGGGAATCCAGTTCTGCTTGATGGTGTGTGGCGCCTCAGGAACAGGTACGTGTCACCGGACTGCTTAGCCATCCGAGTTTCTTGCTTAAAGCTAACGGTCTCATCACCCAGGACGAACTACATTCGTAAACACTCTCTGTGGCAAGAAAGTCCTCCAGCACAAAGACTCTGACGACCCAACCACCGCGCATATTGAAGAGGGTGTAAAGATCAAGCCAATCACTGTTGGTAGGTTGTTGAATGAGGCAATAAGCAAGAGTTGATGCTTGGACAACTGCTGATGCATTTCGACCAGAATTAGAACTCGACGAGGAGGGCACTCGTATCTCACTGACAATTGTTGACACACCTGGGTTCGGCGACCAGATCGACAACGAGGCCAGGTAATAGAAGGCGCGATCCAAATCAATGCTCCTATGCTCACGGCATGTACAGTTTTTCAGAAATCGTTGGATACCTCGAGAGACAATACGATGACATTCTCGCTGAAGAGTCTCGCATTAAGCGTAATCCTCGGTTCAGGGATAACCGTGTGCACGTCCTCCTTTACTTCATCACTCCTACTGGTCATGGGTAAGTCTTCTAAGCAATTAATATCTAAGAGCATGCTAACCAACTTTCTAGTCTCCGCGAGCTTGACATTGAACTTATGAAGCGCCTCTCACCCCGTGTCAACGTCATTCCAGTCATCGGCAAGGCTGACTCGCTCACGCCTGCAGAACTTGCAGAGTCAAAGAAGCTCGTCATGGAGGACATTGAACATTACCGCATCCCGGTTTACAATTTCCCTTATGATATTGAAGAGGACGATGAAGATACGGTTGAGGAGAATGCCGAGCTTCGCGGGCTCATGCCGTTCGCCATTGTTGGGTCTGAGGAGGTCGTCGAGGTCAACGGCCGGCGGGTGCGTGCTCGGCAATACCCCTGGGGCATTGTTGAGGTGGACAACCCCCGCCACTCAGACTTCTTGGCTGTGCGAAGCGCCCTTCTCCACAGCCATCTTGCCGATCTCAAGGAAATCACGCACGACTTCTTGTACGAGAACTACCGAACGGAGAAGCTCAGCAAGAGTGTCGAAGGTGGTGCTGCTGCGTAAGTTACATATTCCCATTACTCAATCCCAGCAAAACATCTCTTGCATGTAAAATGCATATTGACAGCTAAATAGGGATTCGTCGATGAACCCCGAAGACTTAGCCAGCCAATCGGTGCGTCTGAAGGAGGAGCAGCTCCGTCGTGAGGAGGAGAAGCTGCGCGAGATCGAGGTCAAGGTGCAGCGCGAAATCAACGAGAAGAGGCAGGAGCTCCTAGCGCGTGAGAGCCAGCTCAAGGAGATCGAGGCCAGAATGCACCGGGAGCAGAGCGGACAGCCGGTAGACCATGATCCCGAAGAAGCCTAAACGGCTCCAGCAGGGGATCGGAATAATTATGGTGGTGAGGGGAGGGGATAGAGCGCTTACAGTGAAATTCAAGATTCGGTAAGTAGGTGTTTTGTTGCAGCGGGCGTCGGTCGCCGAAGGGGCATGCACTACATTCTCTCAACATCGAGAGAGCGCCTTTTGTTTGTTCTTATGGATAGTCTGCACACTCAGGAAAAGTCATGGAGCGAGCGAGGTACTCTTCTTACCATGGGGTTTCGCTGACGACAGCTATACCTCCTGTCTGTTTTGTCCTGACATGCCTTTTTCATTTGTTTTCTTAACCTTCGATGCTTATTCCCCCTTTTGATTTGCATGTAGGAAAGTAGTAATTCACTTTGGCCCTCTATAATATTACCCTGGTGGTTCTACATCAACTTTCTTCCTACTTCTCCCGATGCAGTGAAGGATGGACCACAGGGCATGTATACCATGACAAATGGTGAGAGGATAGTCTGGGATAACATCCAATGATCAAATAACTCACGTAGCGTTTCATATTCTAGCTACGGCAGTAGACGCACTGGATCCTTGAAGCAGCACATCTGAAAATCCTACCATGATTCTTTTCACATGCAGCCAAGAAGAGAAGGTCGGATTCCGGCTCCACCATTCACACACACGAACACACCATTAACCTCCATACTCTGTCTGAATCCAGCCCCACTAGCCCGATCGGCCCAAGCTCAGAGCAACCTGACAGGTGGAGGCCTGGGCCCAAACACAAGCTATCCGCAACTTCCCGACCATAGCATCTCCTTGGCGGGAGCGGCCATCGTACCCGTGTGAGCCACGTTGTTACAACGGTTACAGAATCATGTCCATGGGTCACAAAGGGTTGGCCTTCTACACGCTCATCCACCAACGGCAGCCACTTGCGCGTGTGAGAAAACCTCGTGGCGGGGGGCGCCGAAGTAGTGCACCCAGCAGCGGCAGGTGGCCTCTTTTCAAAACGATTGGGTTCGATGCTGTGCCGTCGAGTCCGGAGCAGTGGCAACCCTTGTGCAGGCGGGGCAGGTTCCCCGTTTGCCACAAAGCTTTCTCTCGCAAAACGCGCGAGAGGTCGAAACTCGAGGCAGCTAGAGCGGGGACGGTAAAGGGCTCTCTGTGCTGACGGCAGCCAGCGGGACTCTGCAGCGGGACGACACCCATGACACTCAAATAGGCGCTTGATAGAGGATCCAGCAATGCAGAAAAGGTGGATCGCATTCCGCAAGCGGGCATTTACGAATTGACGTCTACTCACGAGACTCCGGGTTGCAACGGCGGGTTGGACGAAAGGCCTTTCAAGCGTGATGGCGAACTTGAGTTCGTCGATCCATGGCGATTGGATTCCAAACAGGTTGAGGCCGGTCCCAACAAACATTGTCGCGGTTTCCGCGGCTCCAGGACGGATACTGATAGGTATATACAGCATCCAGTCATGGTGTGTGTGGAAGGCGAGCAAAACTCGCTCTGCGGGCTGCCGGTGGCCCTGACATGACTTCCAGCCTTTCCCGTAAAGTTTATGGGCCCTTGCAATAGGGAGGGTCTGCCCAATATTGACGCTAGAGATTGACGAGCCACACAACTGTGCATAAGGGTTACTCAGTATTATAGATGTCCACCAATCACAAGTCGGCTTACGTAAGCTTAGATGATGTACGTCTGAGGTTACCTCAGCGAGCTCAGACGCGATTTTTTAGCTAGCATCGGAATAACCTACGCCGTCTTCCGAATTGCAAAATCACGTCTGAGAGGGTTTGGCGAGATTTGTTAAAATCCTAAGCAAAATCCGCAAAACGGAGATTGCGGATATCTAATT
>Ga0307515_10006248_pt1 | contig 23906 bp, 32 predicted proteins | sample 17_EM_MG_FD_194513 | JGI IMG/M metagenome (GOLD analysis project Ga0307515, IMG submission 194513) | Populus trichocarpa ectomycorrhiza microbial communities from riparian zone in the Pacific Northwest, United States - 17_EM | ecosystem: Host-associated > Plants > Roots > Unclassified | place... | reverse complement strand
CGAAATTGACACAGTGGCATTACGGCGAACGACATCTACTACGTGGTATTCTAGTGATGTGTTCGCACGCGTATTACTCAGTACCTGTATAGACCCCGCACCGAACCACAGATATCACCGAACAGCAAGCACACACAAAAGAGCACGGGAAGTTTTCAACGAGTCAATGCGACGCAACAAGATAAACATAAAAATACAATCAGCACCTGACCAACGGTCAGCAGAGTTCACCAAACGTCGAAACGCGGCAGCAAAAAAGGGAAACACCACGCACATCTTATATTCAGCGGTCACTTCATTCCCGTCGGTCTCGTAGGAAATCGTGATATCCAGATCACGGTTGTTTTTGGTATTAGGTGCACAAGCCAATTTACCCCGGATCTTCTCGCCTTGGGAAATTGTGATTGTCGACGGAGTGTAGAATACAGTTTGCCTTTGACAAGTCTCACGCTTCAGATCTCTGTACCAAGGGTGATAAAGTGAGATATGACGTACTTCCAATGGGTGTATTTCGCGTGGGGTCCGGTAGAGAATCCCACGTTCTTGTGTGTACGCTTGAACGAAATATCGAACCACGCCAGGAAAGCATGGACGTCTGGAAACAACCTCAACGGACATCCTAATAAATAAAAAGGGGAAAGACAGAGCACTTACAATCGTTACGTGTGGCAGTTAGCTCGAACGGTGCCACGAAGGTGAGGTCCTCCTTCTTGGCCGTAAGGATATCGATATCCTGCAGCAAGGGTTATCGCACAGGAATACGTGTGCTGTAGCGTCCCCCTTCACCTTAAATTTACACGGGTTGGTCACTACCGCCTTGAGCTCGACGGTGTCGACCAAGGGCTCTCTCAAAGCAATATCCTTGATGGCCGAGTAATCAAACCCATACACGTTATCCCAGACTGCGCCAGAACAACCAGCACCCCTTCAGGACGAGAAAAACCTCCGAGAGTGACAGCGAATGAACACGCACAATTGATTTTTTCCTCCTTGTAGTCCTGGTCTTCGATCGCGCAGATGTACATCGAGGCGTTGTCAGGGAAGATCATCCCTCCAGGTTTGAGGTACTTGTCTCTCGCCAAGAGGACCGTATCCAACATGGATTCGTACAGTAGAAAATACCCCATCCATTCCGAGATGATGATGTCGAACTCCTGGATCGGAAGCTCGGCTTCTTCAAGCTTCCCCTTGACGAGGGTGATGACTATAAAAGGTGAGCGCCCCATTCGAACGTCCGAGCCTCGGAGGGAGGGGTGGGGTTGACGTACTGCCCGAATACCCATTGGCGGCAACAATCTTCTGAGCCTGATCGATGATATTCGACATATCGATCTAACCAAATAGCAAGCCAAAATAAAAAATCACCGATCAATCCAACCTGACGCCGTTGAGGAATCTACAGAAAGAAGAACCCAAACGTACGCCAACGACGTGCGAAGCCCCAGCCTTGGCAGCGAACATGCTCAAAATCCCCGTTCCACATCCGACATCGAGCACCGTCTTGTCTTTGAAGAGATGTGAGTTGTTGACGATCGCGGCCCGGTAGGATCCCGTTCGGACGGAATCCTTCAACATCTCCTCGTGAATGCCTGTTAAGTACCCCCATAAGGGCAACACGTCAGATCAAAGTCCAACGCATCGGCATTCGCGGTGGCCATAGTTTACAAGCCGCAAAACGCGATAACCGAAGTGGATGTGGCTCAGATAACAACTCACCAAAATGAGCATACGAATCGGCATAGCTATCGAACAAAAAAGAAATAGCACCCAAGATTTGGGATTTCCGTATCAGCGCGTCTTCGCAGCCTTTGCCCAAACCAAGCAGGCGTTTTCAAAAAGAAACGACAAAAAACGTACTAATCTCTCGAGGTCATGTTTCCATCACCATGCGCCCCTGGAATGTGGGTAGTTGCCGATGTCATCTCTCTAGCTTCTTTCTATTACCTCTCTTCCGAGTGAAGAGAAAGGCAAAATACCGAAGGTTGGGGGAAGGGGAAAAGAGGTGGGATGTGGACGTGAAACGGACGGGAGGTGATGGGAGCGAGAGCTTCCGATCGAGCTCAAAATTGACCTTCTGAACACGTGGTCTCTGGAAAAAATACAGCGACGTTCATTCCAGCTCCAGAAGTGACATGAAACCTAAGCCCTATGGAGACGTATGAACAGGGGGGAGGGCACATGTGTAGGGTAGGACTTGTATGCGTGTGAATGTGTGGGTAGGTGGGGCAGGACTGGGAAGAAGGGGGGAAATGCAAGTGGGTCGTGCAATCGAATAACCAGCCTGGAACGGTGAATAGAATGGTGATGCTAGTATAAGAATCGTGGGATCGAACAATAAAGAGGCCAGAGAAGTTGAAAGTCGGGAGTCAAAGAGGATATGAAGGGATATGAAGGGAGAGGGGAATACTGAGCGGAAAGAAGCTACAAAAAACACCATGAAAGGGGTGGGGTGGGTTTTCCAAACTGAAGACACGAGAATATCAAGCCTAGGCTACAGGTAGAGGGGGGCAAAAAGACAGTTGAGAGAAAAATGAAGAGAATAAAATTCGGTTGGGGTAAGCGTGATTTCTGCGCGCAGTCGAGTCATGCAGGAGAGGGGAGAAGGGAGAATAAGAATACCAGAGATCAGAGCAAGCGCTAACAGGTGACCAAGGGTTGGACCGTCGAACCACAGGAGAAGGAGGGACGACAGTCCACTACGTCGTCCCAAAACTCGTAACCGCCATCGCCCCCACCCAAGCCATCTCAACCACCGCTCTCCCAAGCGCGTTCAACTCAAACTTATACTCCACCTTCTCATCGTCATCATCGAAATCGTCCGGATCAACCATCTGTTCAACCTGCTCCGCATCACACAGCCCAAGCTTCTGTAAACCCTCAGGTAAGAACTCAATTCCGTTGTCGCGTTTCGAGCACTGCGCGATAGCGACCGGATCCCGATGTAGTTCCGGTTCGACGTCCGGCGGTTGAGCATAGGTGAGGGGACCCGTGATGGAGAGGCCGGTCGCGGGGAGTCGAATTCCTGAACCCTTGAAATCTTGGTAGGACATCAAGTGTGCGGAGACGCGGAACGAGTTGAGGAACACCGTCTTGTTCTTCGCCCTCTGGTTTAACTGTGCCACGACCGGCTGTTCGATCTTCTTCCCACCCGCTCTTTCTGTTTGTTTGTCGAAAGGCACGTAGTAAACAAGAAGGTATTTCCTCGATTCCAGCGGAACTTCGTACTGGGTCATATCCTCCGGCTGGAACTCGAAATCCGTTTCACCAGCAAACAGAGGGAGCAGCATATACACCGAGTCATCGGGAACAGGAAGGATGAGGCTGTCGGGACCCTTGCCCCTCATCCTGTTGACCGGGCGCTGGGGAGGCGGTCGAGGGGGTACCAGTCCCACAGCACCAAAATTGTCGTTAAGGTTTGTCATCACGATCTGTCCTTCCCGGCTGTTCGAGTTGTCCGTCAACATCCAAGGGACAGGGGACGGGGCCAAACTCGTCGACGGGGAATTCAGAAGCCAATCGGATGGATTACCACCTTTCCGGGGGAAGATCTTCGTGAACCTCCCTCGTGGGTTGCCCACAAACGAAGAATGGCTCGATCGTATCAGGTTCCTTGCTTGCTCGTGATGGATAGGAGTGAGGGATGCGTAAATCTCGGCGTGGCTCCGCTTCTGAACATGGACGTGATACCCATCGAAGTCGTCATTTTCCTCCTCGTCTTCTCCGTCCTCCAATTCCGATCGAGATATACGGTAAGAGTGTGACGAGGAAGGTACCCGTGACCGCGATTGTGGCCGGAGGGACGGCGTTGAGGGGGGAACAGAGTTCTCCGGGATAATCGGGCTCGAGTTGGCGGTGCTTGTCGGGGTTGACGCAGTAGAATACGATGTAGAGGGTGTGGTCGAGTGAACCGCTATAGTAGTGCCGGAACTGGACGCGATGGGATTGTTCGAAATAGACGGAGGCGAAGAATGGGTAGCGGTGTGCCTTCCGGGTAACTTCGACCAGAATCCATCGTTCCTGGTGATGACCGTGATACCCTCCCGGCTGCTCGTCTGGCTCCCTGCGCCGTCCTTCCTCTTTTTCTCCTTTTCTTTTTCCTTTCTCTTCTTCTCTTCCTTCTGGAAACCCTTCACCTTCCCTTTATCGCGTCCCCCCTTGTCCTTTCTGGCCAAACTCTGACTCCGCGAGCGGCGAATGGAAGCTGCCGAGGCACTGCGCTGTGAACCGCCATCAGGGCTCCCCTCGTTCGGTTGGAGTTGCGGTGGGGTGGAGGTAGGGCGTTCCTCAAGAAGCCCATGGGTCTTCAATCTCCCAGTAGTCTTGGTACTCGTGTACTGCTCTTGAACGCTCTTTGTAGCGAGCAGAATCGATTGACTGGTATCTAGATGCCGACCAGCTTGGCCGGGTTTTTTGTTTTGCTTCATCTTGAAGAGATCGTGTGATCGAAAAATCGAGAAAGCCTTGGCCTGGGAGTGTTTATGCACGATGACCCCTGGACCACCACGACGATTCATGGAATAGGGATCTGGTATGTGCTTGATGTACATCCTGTGCTGTGGAGGTCTTGGCGAATCGGCTAGCGGCGAAAACGACGGCGATTAAGGAGGGAAGAAATTAGCAGTCAGAGCGACGTTCCAAGAAACAGAAACAACACGGAGGCGAAACTGAGACGAACATGGTAAAGCCAACCTCTCGACGTTGAACCTCCCCACCACATGGCATCTCCATAACTCATACGTCCCAGGCCCGATAGTGGGCGCAGCAACACCTCCGGCGGTCAAGCCACTCAATCTCGGTCCAGAGGCATCGGCCTTCTCCTTTCCGAATGTCCACTCCTCCAGCCGAAGAGCGTAGTTTGCGTCGTTGCGTTGCAGGTGCCACAAGAACGTGTCCTCCGCGGTCGCCACAGAAGGACGCCGATCGGCATCCCGACCAAACGAGAGACCGAAAGCCGCAAATCCACTGTTTTGCTGTGCGATAGACTGTCTGCGCTGGACAAACGATTCAGTGGACCAAGAAGACCTGGGTCCGCCGCTCCCGCCAGAACCGAGGATATATGCAAGGTTGAGCCCAGTGTATGCGCCAGACTCATCCTCTTCCGCTTGCCAGGTGGGTGTTGATTTAGCGTCAATCTGCTGTTGGAAGCTGCTCCAGTCAGCCTTACTCAACGGTTCGCTCCTTGCACTCCCACCCGGTTGGTTGGTTGGGGGTTCGACCAACCCGAGGATACTTATCTCGTCATCCAAACTCCGGCTCATCTTCCTCATTGCTTGGATTTCATCGCCGGTGATCATTCCCGCTTGGATGCTTTGCCGCGGAGTTTCAGGAATGGCCATCGGTATGCTCCCCCGTCGAATAACGAGGTCATGGCCTATCGGAACGACAAAGGAATTCCTCTTCCCTTCATCGTGATCTCCGACTCCTGGTGGGGTATGAGCAAACGTGATTGGGGAGGTTGAAAGATGATCGAGTGGTTCTTCGTCTAAGTAGCTGGATTGTTCCGAGTCAGAGTGGTTGTACATGGCTGGGACACCGAATGTGTATGTGGAATCGCGATCGTCCATGATGAGATGATTTGAGGAGTTTTCGTTTCGGTGAATCATGTCCTGCCAGGACGGCGAGAGAGGTGGTGAGGTTGGGTTTTTGGGTAGAGAAGGTCTTCTGCCCCCGTCGTCGATCGCACGCATCTTTGCTCTGCTATGGCGGGAAATCTCAGCCTCGTCGATTTCCATTTCGTCTCTGGGCGTCGGAACGGACGAAAGGGATCTGCGAGGGCGATGGTGTTGTTCGATGTATCGCGATGGAGGGTGGGATTCGTAAATATCGGAGTCGGGGGTAGAAGAACGAGTTATTCCCGGTGCACCGAAAGAGTAGGTGTTGAGGCCGGAGTAGAGCTCATCGTTATTTATGTAGGAGGGGTGTGTGACCTGGGGAGAGGTGGATAGCGATGATGAAATGGCGAGGGTAGGTGAACCCTGGAGGTGAATGGTGGGGACGGAAGCTCGGCGGGTTGAAACCGAAGAGGCTAGTGATGGACGTCTCGAATCGTTCCGACCGAGAGAGATTCCGGAAAGGTTTCTGTCACGCCGACCGATTAGTACTTGAACGTGAGAGAGTGGAATTGGTGGTGGGATGCGCCACAACATGGAAAGAGACATTTGGTGCCCGGGCCGAGTACGTAAACCACAAATATGAATGGAAACTCACTGTGCGAGGGAATTCTTCCTGGACGAGGAAGGGGAATGGATGGGAACGCCCTCATCACCAAGTGAGCCGCGAGAGACAATGTGCCTGCCGTATCGATTTGCTGCAGCGTCCTTGGAATCTGGGGGAAGTCTGGAAGAAGGGGAGTTGTTCATGTCTTCTGTCAGCCGTGAATGGGCGGATTGGGGATCCAGAGTTGCCAAAGGTTTGCGATGTGACATTACGGCCGCAGACGGAGCAAGTGGTGGTACAGATGATACGACCGGTTGAAAGGTCGGTACCCGGTCTGAAGGATGGGCGGAAGGGGAGAAACAGGACACGGGCCGTGGAGGGGATTCAAAAAGGACGCATGTAGGGAGAGGATGAGCGGTTGTTGGAAGAGATTGGGTGAGAAGGCGAAGGTGAGATCTGGGCTGATGCCATTGTTACCAGGCCCACGTGAGTGCCACGCGTGGATCGGAAACGGTCTCCTCCTCCTCCTCCTCAAACATGCTGCAACCGTGTCGGACTCCTGGCTGCAAACCTGGAGCGCGCGAGTTGCAGCTGAGCCGGATGTGCTTCTCTCAAAAAAATACACGAGCCAAGATTCAATCTAGATTACACAAAACAGACTCCAGTCCGTTAACGTAAAAAATCTCACCCCCGCCTTGATCCGGGTGTGTGTGTGGAAGGAACAAGCCGTCCATAACGTTACGGCCAGCTGGCACCGTTCGCTGTCCATTAACTCGCTCACCCGGCTGAAACAGTGCACCCGGATCATCCATCTCAGCGCCAACTCCCCCTCAAAACTCGGGCGAACGGAAACCAAGGGAAAAAGTCCCAGAGCGACCCACGCCCGTGGTACTCGCCTGGATTTGCTCAGCAACAGACCGGTTGCAGGACATGACCGTAGTACATGCCGCCATTTCCCCGCCAATCCGTGATCATCCCTAAAGTCACCGGGACACATCATGTAGTGGCAAATCTGATGGAAAGAGCGAGACCTGACGTACATTACGCACACCGACAACAGCCACCTCCAGGGTCCGAATTCTGAACTTTTCTCCCAACCGTAATCGGTGCCGCGAGGAGGGCACGAGTGGGCGAGTACCCTTGACAACATTCAATCTCCAACTGCTCAATAGCATATTCACTAATCGCAAGAAGGTCATCCCAGGCGGATTGCCGGAGCGCCGGGTGGCGAAAGCCACCTCAAAACCAACGAACCGTTCGCACGGGAAGACTCTGTCTGGAAGACTCCACCTGACCGCTCCGTCATCGTGAGAAGGGCAAGAAGCAGACGGTTGGAGCGAGTCCGAGAAGCTTCACAGCGTTAGCCACGGTGTGTTCAACCGGCAAAAAGCTTATCGGTCTGAAAATTTTGGGCCGCTGGCTTTTCTGATGACGTTCCGTCCGCGATCAAGAAAATCGTGGATTGGGCTATGTAGCGTGGGACACAAGGCCTCGTGTCGTCCATCTCGAGGGAGGTCGGTTCCCAGGACTTTGACTGAAACCTATGTGCAGTGCACGCAACCCCGGGGTCTCAAGGAAGAAATGAATTCGATATTCGGATAGAGCAAGCGAGAGAGAGATTGGCGATGGATTGGGGGTGATTAAGCGTCGGAACCGAAGACCAGGCCCCTGTCGCCATCGTTTTGGGAAGTCCCGCGGTCGGAAGAGGCGGAGAACCAAAGGATGGATCTCGGGACGGGTGTCCAAAATTTTGCGGATTGGGTTCCGCAGGCGTTAGACGGAGGATGTACCGGACGACTGACGCGCCATCGTGTCAACTTCCACACAACCCGCGCGGGTGGGCCGCGATCCGTCCGCAGCATCGATTCCCCGGGACGGAGTTGCGAAATGAAAAAAAAAAAAGTCAGCTGAAGTGAGGAGAAAGAGTGGAAATCTTAGGGCGGCGACCAGGATGAAGATTCTGCCCATGATAGACGACGGGGGCCCTGGGGAGAGGTGGGAGCGAGCGAAAGGGATCACCAAGCAGCTGCCGATCGCAACTGATGGGAGTGCAATCTTAACTTTCCACCCTTGACCAACCGACTGCGGCTCGACCCACCCCAGAATCTCTCTAACCGCTTCCGACATGAGTTGGGCTGGGTGAGTCCCCCTAGAATCACATCCCGACAGAGCTGGAAAAATATTGAACTCGTCGCCCGAATCAGCTTCAAGAAATCTATCAACCGAGCTAACACGACAGTGCGTCATATATCCACTGGGGATGATGCTGCTGATTGTGACTATAACGTCGTCTATGCGTCTCAATTCGGTGCCTAGCTCCTGCAAAAGACGGGTCAGATCGAGCGTACGGTCGACCACGAGTTCACAGACGAGGAGGCAAAATTCAAGGCGTGCGTCTCCCCGCTTTACCCTCTTTCCACCCAATCCACCCTCTTACACCCTTCGAAACAGGTTCGAGAAGGAATGCGCAGCCCTGCAGAAAGAGAGCAAGGCTTATCTCGATGGAATTCGAGGTGCGCCATCATCAAACAGACCACCTCAAGGTTCCCGCCCCTTATTTCTGTGTCTCTTATACAGGGATGGCATCTGCTCAAACCCGGGTGGCGGACACAATCGAGCTCTTTTACACCGCCGCAGATAGGACATCCGAAGGCGCACTTGCTGCTAACGCCTACAAGCGCGCAGTCGAAGATCTCGACCACAGCGTCACGCGAGAGCTTGTACATCTCCATCCGTCCCCTATGACGATATCTTCTAATCGTGACGATTGGACATTATAGGACGCGCCATACCGAACGACGATTATGGAACCCCTCGGCAAGCTCGGTGCACACTTCCCAACCGTCACAGAACATATCAATAAACGAAACAAGAAGGTGAAGGACCGCATTCCCGCCCGACCGACGTACACATGCCCTATTTCTTTTCTTCTCATTCTCCACCCTCGTGGCTCTCCCATCGCCAAAAATCCATATCAAATGTCTATTTTTGCCCACTTCTCATCCGTACTCATGCTTCTGGTGCTTATCGGCGATTTGTTTTAGCTGCTTGACTACGACGCCGCCCGCAGCAAGCTAAACAAGACGCTCGCCAAGCCGGGTGACGACCCGACGAGGCTTCCACGGGCGCAGCAAGAACACGACGAAGCCAAAGAAGTCTTTGACCTTCTCAACGACCAACTCATTGCCGAACTTCCTCAACTTCTCAGCCTGCGTGTGCCCTACTTCGACCCTTCGTTCGAAGCCATGATCCGCATGCAGTGCAAGTTCGCTGAAGAGGGGTACGAGAAACTCACCAATGTGCAGAGGTACTTCGACGAGTCTGTCAGGGATGATTACGCCGCCGGACAGTTGGATGCTCAGGTCGAAGCTGTGTTGCAAGAGATGAGGGAACTGTCGATATGCGGTGCGACTTGACGCTAATCTCGATTTTTTTGGATCGGGTTGGTGTCTCCTGTATGAGTGACTCATGTACCTACATAAACGGACGAGCCCTAGCTGGAAATAACATGTACAATTCACACTGTACTTTGGAATGTCCACAAAGAGCTCGAGATGAAAGGCGACATAACCTCTCGCTATCGTGCTATCCGCATCGCGAGGGGATGGCATATAAAAGCTGTTTGAAAATCGATAGTTCGCTTTTACACATACACACAGGGATTTCTGTTTGTATAAAGCCTGTCCGGCATCTCAACAGGAGTGCTGAAGCACCAGACAATAGGGCTTCACCGAGGTGGAGGGCGGTAAACACGTCCCATTTGGTACGCGCTGTACTACGTGCACGACCACAGACACGGGCCCGTAACCTACTTACCTCGTTTGTAAAAAAAACCTTCTGTTTACATGCGGGGCTCGGCATCATCAGCATGGTCCACGACCATTGCTTTGCCAGGAAACCGTAGTGGGGCTACATGCCTTTACAGGAGCGCTGGCTTGCATTCGAAATCTAGGAAATCACTAACTTGGCCAGCACACCAAGTTTCTCACAGAGAGAACCTGAATCTGTTTCTTTGCGGACTTGAGGCACCTTCTAAGCGGACCATGGTGCCTCCGTGAGCAAGTTCACGATATATCGGATGTAGCTAAGGCGCAGGTTTCTTCTTAAAATTCGGTCGTACTGTGCATATACCAGAGGGACTCAGGGACATGTTTACCGTCTTTCACCTCGGTGAAACCCTTTTTTCTGGTGCTCCAGAACCTCTGCGGAGATGCCGAACCCTACACATAAACAGAAACTCCTGTGTGCATTCCTCGAAAAGCGAGCTATCAATTTACAAACGGCCGGATTAATCCCCAGCGGGGTGCAGCTGAAGGCAACCACAGAACAGCCCTCACATATGAGAGACCCTGGGAGTTGCATCAACGTACTAACTTAGTAGCGACCGGCAGTACAAAACGAGCAAAAAATATCGAGACATCACAAGAAAGCGCTCACCCTGGCTACCAAGCGACCAAAGTCTGGGGGGTAGCTATCCTATTGTATCCTCTCGCTAAGTTGGCGACTCAACCTCTGTTCCAAAGATAAATGACTTTGACTTTGTGGTGGACCCCCGCCTCTACCGCGCCCACCAGACCGGGGCAGACGACGAGAAGGAACGATAGGCGGCGGGCTTGGAGGTGTCCTCGATCTGAGTGGACTTACAGCCCTCCTTTTTGAGGGGTGTGAATAGTCCAACTTGCTCGGAGTGCTAGCCTTGGCCCAAGAGTCCTCCGACACCTGCAAGGCCCTTTTTCGCGAATTCGAAGGCGGCGGCGGTGGCGGTGAATCGCTGCGGCTGTCGCGTTCATATCTTGAACCTCCGCCGCGGTAAGATGGACGGGGTGGGGAATAATGGTCGACCTTCCGTCGGTTTGTTGGGGGGGATTTATAACGACCTCGGGCGGCATCAGGGCTCCGCGAGGCCCGCGAGGGCATCCGTGGGCTTGGGCTCCCGCGACGCGGTGAGGGCGATTGTGATCTGGAACGACTTCGTTGAGTGGAATAGCGGCGAGGGGATCGTCCACTTTGTTGTATCTGTACAGGTGGTTTAGAATGTAGTGTAACCGGCTTCTGGGGGAGATGTGGAGGTGCGGGTAGCGGCGCTGGTACTGGGGCGGGAGCAGAAGTGGACATAGATGAGACGGAGCGGGACGAGAGTTGGGTGGGAGGGTTATCCTCCATTGGTTGGTCATTATCGACGGGTACGATTACCGGTGAAGTCGTCTCGTATTTCACTGCATAGTCGACGAGGCTATCCGAAACCTTGACTTTCTGTGATAAGTCGGGGGGGAGTCTTCCTGCTTCGGTGGTAGCGGGTACGAAGCCAGGGTAATGCTCAGTAGCGGCGTGGGGATTTGTGGGTATATCGTTTACGGTGATCGAAGGTAGATTGGAACTCGACGTTCCTTCAGGGATAGACGGTGGCGATCCTGTGGGGGGAACTCCGAATTCGGGGCGGTTATAATTCTTCCACTTGTCCTTCAAAGCTGTGGCCCTCCGCTCCTGGAAGATTCTCTGCTGTTCCTTTTCTGCTGCTTGTTTCTCAGCCTCAGCTTTTGCGGCGGCGGATTCTGCTTCCTTCTGCTTCCTCTCTTCTTCAGCCAACCTTCGTCGCTCGAGGAGTTGATTCCTCCTGTCTTCCTCCTGCTTCCGGGCGAGGGCCTCCCTCTCCTCAGCGAGTCTTTTGCGAAGGCGCTCTTCTTCCTCCTTCTGCTGTTCTTCTTCGGCCCGACGTTTCCTTTCTTCGTCCTCTCGTCTTCTTTGATCTTCGGCCAGTCGCTGTCGCTCCTCATCTAACCGGCGACGTTCTTCGGCCTGCGCGCGTTCCCGAGCCTGGATTTCCTCCTGGCGCTTCCTCTCAGCTGCCAAAATCTCTTCCTTCTTGCGTTGCTCGTCGAGTCGCTGACGCTCGGCTTGTTGTTCCATTTCGATCTGAGCTTTCTGTTCCTCCTCGTGTTGACGGATACGTTCCAGTTCCTTGGCTTTGCGGCGTTCCGTTTCGAGATTCTTCTTGTGTTCGATCCTGGTTTCGACCTTCGCCTTCTTGATGTCCAATCGGGTCTTCTCTTTGTCCACAAAGACGGTCGTTATCTTGATGGCCTCTTCTGTGAGCGATAATACGCGATCAAGCTGGGTTTTGGTCCGCGATAGGGCACGCGTGGTTTCGTCGTGACGGGTGAGGAGCTCTTCTCGCTCCGCACTGAGCTGATGGTGTAAGGTGGTGATTCTATCAAGCTCGGCAGATTCTCGAACGGCTTCAGACAAATCCGAGAATAGGGAAAGGGGGAACCGGGATGGAGAGTCGGGATCCGTGTAGAGATCGGTCATATCCGAATCGGGAGGCTCGTGTGCATAGGTTCCTGGAGCCACGGATAGCCAAGGCGAAGCTTCAGCACGGGGGACATCCACCGCAACAGACAATCCCCTGAAATCAGAGCTCAAACGTGATTCGGGACGCGGCAAAGTGGGGTCGGACGAGGATGCCGAGAGTGGAGAGGTGAAAGTTGGCTCCAAAACTCCTGGGTCTTGAGTTCGGGCGGTGGTGATTGTCGAGTTGTGGCCCGTATGATCTGCATTTTCACCCAACGTATCCAAGAGGGACTTTCGGGAAGCGTGAACCGTACGGTTGCCTTCACTGACCATCATTGGAGGATCGTCGGACGGGGTGATGTCCATGTCGCTCGGTTCCGGGGACGGTGTACGGTAATCAGAAGCTGCGCCAGCGCCAGAAAGCCGCGAGAGCAGAGTGGGAGGTTGACCTATGGTCTTGAACTTGAAAGATGAGAACTCTGGACGAGTCGTGGGGAGCGGTGGACGGCTGATTTCCGATGTTGAGTTCAGCGGAGGTATCGGTGGACTTGCTGCGGCTGCTGAAAAGCCGTTCATGGACTGTTCTTAAATTTCTGTGGTCTATTCAACCCAACCTTCTGTGTATACAAAAGGAGGAAAAGATCCAATGCGTACCTTGCGTGTGCTGGATGGTCGCCGCGCTGTAACCTTGAGGGAAAAGTTGGGAAAGGGTGAAAGCCACGACCGACGACTAAATACCAAACACGTGCCACATCGGGCCGGAAGACTCCAGCACTTATATGTACCACGGCCGGGGCTGACAAAAACTTCGAAAAAGCAGCCAGGCATGGCCAAATCGTAACGTTTCTCACAAAAGAAAGCCCATCAAGATGGGAGTTTTATGGACGAAGACAATGAGAAGTATCTAATCAACCCTGATCCTGCTGTACAACCTCAGGACAGCCCAATACGCCGCCAAGAACCCAATGGAACCTAGAGTGCGTTCAATCAGGGCGCGACGATGGACTGACAGCTTCTGCTTTTGCTTACCGGTCATCAGGAATACCAGGACGGACATGAGAACGAGGTACCCGAGGTATAGAACGAACGAAGACCCAGAATTTGTCGAGATCTGCGTTAGCCAGTAAACGATGCCGTAACCGAACACCCAAATGGCGCTCCCCCCACCAGCCAGAAACGCGCGCCAGTGCCATCTGTATTCTTCAGCGCAGAGGATGAAGTATGTGAACAGGATCGTGATCGTCGCGGTAGTCAGTGACACAACTCCTGCTGTGAGAGCCAGGAAGCCAAATGCATAATAGGCTTTCGAGGCAAACAAGCTGGACATAACGTAGTGCAACTCAACAGTTGCGGCACCGAAGGGGAGAACTCCACTGAAAATCGTGGTTGCCTGAGACAAGGTGAGTTAATACTGTTCTTCGAGGCTAGTGAATGCCATACCCAGGGTTCCAAGTACTTGGGTTTCGGTGGGATCTGCCGGGGAATTGGGTTGACTCGAACTGGATGGGTAACTCCCTGCGAAAAGACCGGTTAACGTGAGGATCGCCTCTGCCTGTCTCAGCACCCACCCCATGCTTCGCACCGAAGTAGGACCCAACTGCTGACAGTGGTGCGGAAATTCCAAACCAAAGGAACACAATCAACAGCAAAGTACCGAACGGAACGGCTCCAGAGGAACCGGCCATGATCAGGAACAGGTTCAACAGGAATACGATGGCGAATATCACACTGAACGTTGGTTAGGGGGATAGCGAAGATAGAGGCGAAAGAGCTTACGTTGGCAGGATCGTGGCGGTGAGGAACGCCAATTTTCTCTTCTCCTTCCCTCCTAAGGACGTATATACCCGGCTGGAAATATAGCCACTTACTCTGTAACCCCAGAAAATCAGCGAGCGCGCATTATAACACTTAACGAGAGCGCCTACCCTCCAAAGAATGTCCAGCAAACCATCATAACAGTGGCGATAGAACCTCGGTTTGATGGAGACAGAAATCCGAACAGCGCGAACACTGTACGAATGTCAGAGTGGCCATCTCAGAACACTGATGGCCCAACAAACCTAACGTGACGCCCGTCATAGCACAGAGTTGCGCTCCGTTTCCCACAAATACCGAGAGCATTAACGAATACCTCGGGGATCGGAATACCTCTCCGTGGACCAATTTCCAACCAAAATCTTCCTGAACGTCCTCCTAACGAACTATGAGAAAGGGGTTAACACCTGCTGCAGGACCGTGCTCACGCTTAGGTCCATGGCGTTGTACCGGGATATCTAATGGTGGTTAGATGACGTACTCTATGTTGGGAATATGAATTGCTTACATCTCGAGACACGGCTCTCAGAAGGATCATCGAGACCATAACACACAGGAATACAACAAAGAATATAGAGTTGATCAAATTGAACCAGTCTAATGAGAAGAATCAGCCCTGGTCTGGTTCGATCAGCCTGGTTACAGCGTACGGATTTTAGGATCGAAGATACGGAGATAGTTGTCCCAGCGGGTTGCCTGGGTGTTCGTAAGTTCTGGTTGTATAACAAAGCATACTGTTCACATACCCACGGCGTACTGGATACCTGTGTCTCAAGGTGTCAGCGGTTATGAATTTCAATGGCGAGTCGGTGACTCACACCCCATATAACCCTGTATGTGTACGTAACAGTGTTGGAAGCATTCTCGTCCAAGAGCAATGGGGAACCGTGTGGATCGCAGCTCAGATCTCCGGTCTGATCGCCACCATTGCTACGAAATAACGTCAGTCGTTAATTCGGGTCGGGCTCCGTGGATGCCAACCTGGATGGCCAAACCACAACTCCAACGACGCGGTGGGATCCAGATGCCGGGGTATGATATTCGAGGAGGATTTCATAGTGGTTATTGAGTGCAGGCTTGTCGTAGAATTCACCATCATCGACGCCAAGATTAAAACCCATGTCATAAAAGACATCACCGGTATTGTTATCCACTTTTTTCTCAGCTGCGGGGAGCCCATCAACGAGCCAGTTGAGCGCGTAGTCCTCGCGAATCCTCTCATTGATGAATTTGGAGGCTTCCGGAGAGATATCGGTAACGGTACACAGCTTTTTGCAGACATTGCCGTCTTCAAGCATTTTGATCTTCGGAAACGGGAGCAATTAAATCTCAGCGACATCATTGCTGACGAGAGCAACAAACCCACATCGAAAGGCGAGTTGAATATCCGATCGCCGAAGAGGATGGACCCAAGGTGCTCTGGTTGTGCCTTTGGGCCGCCTTCTGGTTGACAAAAGTGGAACGCAGGATTGTAGTAGTCATCTATCAGCGCGACGGTGAGTAATGCAAAGTGTCACACGCCATGAGTCGATTACGAGCACAGACAGTTGATGAGCGATTTCTACGGACTCTCAGCACCGCTACAAAGGTCGACATTGGCTGTAGACGTACCAGCTTTGCGTGTTCCTCGTTGGCCAACATCGGTGTCAGTGCGTTCACGAGTAGATCAACCTTTTCTCCAGGCTTGTAATCACGGGGAGCCGCTCCTGGGAGATAGAATCCAGCCACATTGTTCACGAGCAGCGCGCACCCAAGGGAGAGCAGACTGAGCGCGGACATGGAAGGTGATATGGTTCGTCCGGTTCCGTGGGTGGTCAATGTCCGCCGCGGTTCCGCCGGCGCCTCGTGTCTATGGGTCACGTGGACTGCCCGCGACCGCCGCGCTTGACGTCATTCAATTTCATTCGTCCTGGAGGCTATGTATGTAAATGTTCCTCGCCGCCTCACGTTTACGGCCTTAGGACGCCGACCCCAGCTTTTACATCAGCATCAAGGATCGCGCGTTGTATGGTATTTGTCCCCCGGGGCGACCCCCGGTCTATTTCCTACCATATTCACAACTGCTTGACGCCTGCGTGGTGCGCGGTTACCCTCGAAAGAAACCTTACCCGGTTGAACTTTCGATATTCACTTCCTGCCCGCGCTCGGGCAGAGGGTCAACCCTCAATTTCTCGGCTTAGGTAGCCCAGAAAAGTTCAGCGTCCCACTTCCCCTCCTCTCATGGATCTGTGTCAAACGGCAGTGCCTCCCGCCTTGAGACCTAACGTGAATCACCCCTGCAGTCATTGTGTGGCTTGGCGAACGGCCGCTGCCTTATAAAAGGGCGCCCTACTCAAGGCATTCTTTACCCAATTGCTTTCGCCATGCCACCCAACCAACTGCCTGTCGATATTGTCGCTAGTGTTTGCGATCTGGTCGCCCCTCATCAGTTGCCAGGGTTCATGCTCGTCAGCAAGTCGTTTCGCAACATGGCGGAAAAACGACTCTATGCCGTCCTAGACATGGATCTCTTCGACCCCCAACGACGCGTACGGGCCACGAAATGCTTGTGCACCCTCATCGAAAACCGATTCGCCGCGGAAGCCGTCAGGTGCATCACAGTGCGCGGCATCGGTGTGGTCGACTACCTCTCGCGAGATCTCTTTGTCGGAGCACTCAAGTGCACCATCGGCCTTTCAGCCCTAAGTCTATCGCTGTTGGTCGCCCCCGACACCCCGCTATTTCCAGAACCTTTACCCCAGGATTTCCTTCCACGGCTTTCTGCCCTAAACGTGGACGACCCAGACATCCTCGTTCAATTGGTTCCCGGCCGTCCCGTAGACACGGTCCGAGTCGAAGATAGCATTAGCAGGTCTTCTCTCGACCGTGTTGTGGCCGCTTTGTTTCTATCGACCAGCTCAATCCAACACCTCCAAATCAAGGTGGACGCCGCTGGCCAGCACGACATCCTCACATCGTTTCTCCAGGTGGCGACTGGGGCGCCGTTCCGAAACCTGGTCAGTCTTGGACTACAATTTGTCCTGCCTGCACCCTCACTCGCCTGGGAGCCTCTGCAGGTAATCACTTGTTTCACCCTCATTCGATAGCCGGCTTGACATCCCGTTCCCCCACGTAGACACTCATTGACTACATGGCGTCCGCCCTCGTCCCACTTCACGCCCTAAGGGCCATCAGCCTGGTTACATTACCGGACCCAACGCTGCCCCCTGACCAGATAGTTCCCTTGACTAGAGGTGTCACAGAGATGGTGTTGCGTAGGTTACCGCACCTGGAGAGGATTGAGATACGATGGCATGGGTGGCTGAAGGATCCTGTGACCAAAGAGTGGACGCCCATTCCACAGAGTGGGCTGTTCCGTCGAGACTGGATATTCCGCGATCAGATCATCAAGCTTGGAGGCTAGTACCTGAGTATGTAAAATTGGTCCGCCGCTAGTTGATCGATTCTGCAAGCTGATAATCCGATAGGCTACCGACGCAAACGAGTGTGGGGGAGTCAGATCCACCAACTCTCACCTCGAGCGCTGGAACTCCCGGGGGTGTGGATGTGATTCGACATGTGGACGCATCATTGTCTATTTTTTTCTCACATGTTGAGGAATTTACGTTCTTTAATGTATTACCGGAGTGGGGGGTGCGGTACGATTGTATTCTATTACTACTTTTACCTGAGGGCTAAAACTAAATGCCTGTGTGGCCCCGCTTTGAGGATGGCAACTCTTTCGCCAAGTAGATCCTCAGGTTTAAGGACGTAAAATGGATCTCTGATAACTATGTTGTTCAATTTCAAACCGTTGGATTTTACCAGATTTTTCGCCGCCGCTTGGAAAATGCATTTGTAAGAAAAGGCGCGCACACACCGGATCGATAGTGAAAACTCACAAACGGAGCCGAAAAAGGCAGCGGATACACTCATCTTGATCAGGGGTACTGAAAACATTTCACCCTTGTCAACGTACACGAGCTTGGGATCGGATTCGAGTGCAGATAAAAGGTCTGAAACGTTGATGGATGAATAATCGCTTTCAAAGAGAACCTTCGCGGCTGTCTGGGCATGCCTTACAGCGGACGCTGTAATCCTTATCGGTTAAACGGGATGAGTTGGGGGCGGCACGGGAACCGACGTACGTCCATGGACCATCTCGGTTGTTTCCTCTGCTAGCACCTTTTGAGCGGTTCTAAGGTGGGGTACAACCTGAATGCCGGTTGTTCAGTTTCGTTTGTCATAAAGTGGGCTGGAAGTCGTCTGGCACCTTATGACGTTCCATTAATTCAGCGATCTGTTCGAGCTCCAGCAAGGTGAACATCTTGAGCCACTGTTCTACTTGTTCGTCTGGGCATCTGACAAAGAACTGCCGAAGGTTATACGGTAGTATGGGATTGGGGCACAGTGTGAGACGGGTACCTGATAGAAATCCTGATAACTGCTCAGGGACCTATCTAACCAGACTGCGGTCCCAGCACTCTTAGAGAACTTTAAGCCGGAGGAGTTGGTTAATAATGGGGTAGTAATCCCATAGACCTTATCTCGAGCCTCCGGTCCTTGTTCCGAATCGGCGATGCGGTTGATCAGATCTACACCTGCCAGGATATTTCCCCATTGGTCGGACCCGCCCACCTGGATGGTACATCCCAGCGATTGGTAGAGCTTCTGGAAGTCGTACGCCTGCAGAAGTTGATAGGCGAACTCTGTAAAGGATATGCCCTCTTTGGAGTCCAAGCGAGTCCTGACACTACGAGCGACGGCGGCTGTGAACATGAAACACGCCAGTGTAAAATGAAATAGGAGCAAACGAACCTCTCGCGACCCAGCATCGTGTTGACCCTGCAGTGGTACCCCACGACCCTTAGAAATTCCAATAGATTCATATCTTGGTACCATTGGAAATTATCCAATATTTTCGGAACATCGGATTTGACGTCTGAGCATTTTATGCGCGCTGCAGCGTACGTCAGGGAACCTTGGAAAAATTTGGTGACGGCGGATGTTAAAGTCGAGGCGTTATCTTTTACGGAGGAGGCACGGAGCAAGGGCCGTTCGGATAGCCGCCCTGATGGGTCCCCAATCCGTGCGGTCGCCCCTCCAATCTAGGACGAATGGAACACCCAGTGATTGAATTGTTTACGACATAGGTAAACGATACGTACGAGTGGTATAACGCGGTGACCCCGCAAGTGGAAATGCACAAGAACCATCATGGGAATGAGGTGTCCGACATGGAGTGCGTTGTTGGTAGGATCAACCCCGCTGTAAATTATTTGGGGCGAACGCAGGTGCCGACGAAGCGCGTCGGGACTCGGCAGGGGTTTGACGGTCAGCAGACATAATGGGATGGTCAGATACTCACCGAGTGGTTTGTTCAATAAGCCCTCTGTTTACGAGCTCATCGAGCAGCTCGGACTTTGTGTGATGCAGCCGTCCCGTGTGACCGGCAATCACATTTCTGGGGCAGCAGACATGCCGCGACGTGGTTCCCAACAAATGGGCCCTCATACTACCGACCCTGATGGTGGGGTACATGTGGCCCAGAGGAAAGGACTAGTGTGTGACTTTCGGACTTGGCGGAAGAACGGAAAGGATGAAGGAGTTGGCACTCCGCGTCGAGGTCGATCAAAAAACTTGGAAGCGCCGATCTAAATTTCCCACATCTTCAACACCTTCCTCTTTCGACCTTAGTCCCATCCTTATCACCCACGCCCCCACCCCGTTGCTTGGAAGTTGAAAGATGCAGTTTGAAGTGCTCGCGACATGCCATACGACCAGGGCGCGTGTGTCCAGGATGAGACTTGCCCGTAAGTCTTTTAATAGGCATGTCGTGTTTGCCACCGAAGTGTTTCAAATATTACAGATGGAGTGACCCTTTTGCCTACATTCATGCCGGTGGCCACACAGGCGGCTATCAAGGGTCTGACCACGCAGCAGATGGAGTCACTTGGGGTCACCCTGATCCTCAATAACACCTATCATCTAAATCTTCGCCCCGGAATCAAGATTCTCAACGAGGTCGGCGGGGCACACAAATTCCAAGGATGGGATAGAAATCTGCTGACGGTAATTTATGAAATAGACTCCCGGAGAATCAGACTCAGTTTTGTAGGACAGTGGTGGATTTCAACTCGTTTCGCTGGGAAAATTTACGACGATAACTGAGGAAGGTGCACTCTTCCAGGATCCATTCACCGGTGAACCCACAATGCTGACGGTAAGTTCCGGTTCGAATGGGATCACATACCATGAACGAACCCCTCGCCCAGCCAGAGGAAAGCATGTCAATCCAACATGCCATCGGCGGCGATATCATGATGCAATTAGATGATGTGGTCCCGAGTCTCACCACTGGTCCACGGGTTGGCGAAGCCATGCAACGTAGCATTCGCTGGCTCGATCGATGTATAGAATTCCATCAAAGATCTGGAAGAGACAAATTCCAAAATCTTTTCGCGATCGTTCAGGGTGGACTAGACCCTGAGCTACGGAAGCAATGTCTTGAACAGATGGTCCGACGTAAAGGGGGAGTTGCGGGATTTGCCATCGGCGGTCTGAGTGGCGGGGAAGCAAAAGGTGGGAACGCCCATATCAATTTGGTTCCATCTAACTGGTCCTAAGATGTATTCTGGAGAATGTAGGTGGCCTTATGAAGCCACGTGAGACTCAGACTAACGGCCGTATAGCATCAAGCAGTGTGCCGAAGGTCTCCCCACAGATTGTGAGTGTCCTTTTGTCATGATTTGGTTATCACATCCGACGCACCCCAGGCCCCAGATATGCGATGGGTATCGGTTTCGCCGAGGGTGGGTTATCAATCAGACAAATCCAGATTCTGTGTCCCTGATCCGTGATTCCGCAGACCTGCTCGTCTGTGTTGCCCTGGGAGTGGACATGGTGCGCGCCTGAGGCACATTTTCCCCAAAAAATGCTCAGAATCTCATCCTCAGGCCGACTGTGTCTTCCCCACCCGCACGGCCCGCTTCGGTGTCGCCCTAACATTCACCGGGCCGCTCAACCTCAGTAGGTTTTGACCCGTGACTGCCCGGCGTATCCGGTATCGGACTAATACATTCCCCTCTGTATGTGCTTATCGGAATTAGAACTGAAAAAACACTCGCACGATCTGGAGCCGATCGAAGAGGGTTGCCCGTGCCCAACTTGCTCCAGTGGGACATCCCGGGCGCTGCTTCATCACACTGTTACGATTGAGACCGCGGCAGCTCACGGTAAGCAAGTGCTTTACTCTGAGATGTTTCATCGGCACGCCGCTCACCCCACGTAAACATACGTGACCATGCGTATAGCTGTGACCATGCACAACATCGTCTTCCAAGCTCGGCTGATGGGAGGTGCGAGAGACGCAATACTGGCGGGGAAATTCCCTGAATATCTTAAGAACTTTTTTGCGGATTATTATCGTGACAAGGGATACCCGCAATGGTGCTGCGAAGCTCTTAAGAGCGTCGGAGTGGATCTTTTAGAGGGCTTGGCGAATCCCAGAGTAGCCCAAGGTGACGGAACCCGATGGGAGTATGCGACAGACTCGTAGACGTGTCGATAGGTGAGGTACGGGAAGCGAATACAGGTACTTAACGGCGCCCCTTGCCTTTGCCTTTGTGACTTGGTCGAGCGTTCTTCGCCTTCCGGTGCTCAGCCACCCTCCTCGATTTTCTGATCTGGTCCACCGTTTTGAGCTCTGTCTTGACCCTTCCTGCAGACTTCCCGCCGTGCCTCTTTCCAAGTACAACCTTCTTACCCCCCTTTCTCGGTTGTTGTGGTGGATCATCATCCTTACCCATACCGCTCCCCCCAACTTCCTGCTTCTTCCGCTGCCTCGCCTTCCTCTCGTAACTCACATGCGCCTTATCCAACTGTTTTGGTTCTGAAACCCTCTTATGAAGGTACCTCTTCCCGGTCCGCCCTGCTCGATTGCTCTCAGTCTCCCCAACCCTCGGAAGGCTCTTCTTATTCTTCGACTTCCACTCCTCGAATCGTCCGCTGCGATATGTCGCCGGAAGCTTGACACCGCTCTCTGTTTTGACGAGCTTGACATTGTCAGCTCCAACACCGTCGCCTTGGACGAAGTTTTTCTTCTTCTTGTCCCAAGTCATCTGTTTCCGCCTCCTCTGATCGAGGAGCGCCTCGTCGCCTGCGAGGTCGAACGTAGCGTTCCGGGCTTGTTCAACAAACGAAGCACCGTCCCTGAGAGAGTATCTGAACATGTATGAGATCAGAGACAGAAACAATGGATTGCGCGATGCCAACCCACCCTTTCTCTGTGTCAGCGTCCTTCTGGACATAAGAAATATAGTACTCCGAGTCCTTGTAGTCGCGATTCCCTTTCTTGTCTTTCTTCGAAGATGGAGCATCGAAGACCTCCTACATGCCCATCAGTCGGACAAGAGAGATGAGGGGGGAGATTTGTCACAACGCACAGCAATATCATCCTCGTCGGCCATAGCGACAATCCGACTCACAGGCTCTTCCTCGTCCTCCTCTACAGGTTCCTTCGAGACAGATGCAAGCGCCGCCCGATCCACAGCCTTCTTCAAAGCCTTTCTGCGTTCCTTCATCAACGCATTCGCAGTCTCAACCCCCTTCCCCTTGTGAACTTTATGGGCAACCTCAAACACCGTTTCCGCAGGGGTGAATGAATTGATGACCTTGAGCAACGCAGCGCGCTTTTCCTCCTCAGCTTGATTCTCCGCAACCTTCACCTCGGAAACGCCCTCTGCCGACTTGTGAAAGAGGACAGGATGAGTTGGGGTGGATATGCTGACCAGCCCGTGTGACGTGGGATCCCTGGACATCTCCTTGGCTCGTTTGTAGCTCGCCTGGCTGGCCTTTCCTTTACTCCTCTCGTACATCCCATGACCCTTCCGCATGATTTCCCGAAGGGACTGAATCGAGCTGTCTTCAGCGTCCAAGCTCTTGATCGACTCCAGTTCTCTGTCAATCGCGTCACGAGGGAACGGTCCCAAGACCAAGGAATCGCTCCATGCCCTGGCATCTTCGGGGGACACGCGGTGCTTAAGTGGTCTGCCGAGGAAAAGCTGAAGGTCAAGGAGATAAGGAAGCTCTGGTGTCGTGAGGAACGACCACGCCCAACCTGTCCTTCCCGCCCTCGCCGTCCTTCCAACTCGATGGACGAACACCCTCGCACCAGTGGGGAAGTCGTAGTTCACGACGTTTTCCAAGACGGGAATATCGATACCACGGGCAGCCACGTCCGTCACGACCAAGATGTTGGTTATCCCTCGCCTGAACCTGTCCATTTGGATCGAACGAGCGGTTTGGTCGAGAGTGCCATAGATTTGAGAAACAGAATAGCCGGCGGTGGTGAGAAGAACGGTAAGGTATCCGACGTGATGCTTTGTAGCAACGAAGATGAGGGTTTGGTGTGGTGCAGCGTATTGGCTGATGGCCTTCCTCTTCCCCTTCCCTTCTGGGACCTCTTCCGGTTGGTTGGATCCCGTGGGCACACCGATTACGTCTCGAAGTAGAAAGAGGAGACACGCTTCTTTCTCAGTCTGTTTGACGGAAAAGAAAGACATCTTGAGGTCGGTGCTAATCTTCCCCTCTGCATCAAGGCGGACGAGTTTGGGGGTTTGGAGTCCGGCTTTGGCAAACTCAACGAGAGATTTTGGGAGAGTGGC
>Ga0307515_10006247_pt1:17500-23908 | contig 23908 bp, 16 predicted proteins | sample 17_EM_MG_FD_194513 | JGI IMG/M metagenome (GOLD analysis project Ga0307515, IMG submission 194513) | Populus trichocarpa ectomycorrhiza microbial communities from riparian zone in the Pacific Northwest, United States - 17_EM | ecosystem: Host-associated > Plants > Roots >... | reverse complement strand
GTTTCATAACAGCCCAAATACACCAACACGCACATGACCCTTAAAAATCCCACCTTTTTCAACAAACAAAGCACAATCATCCGAAAAAACACCACCCAAGATCCAAAAATCTAAACTTTATCAACACCCAATACACAATCATCTAAAACAAACAAAACCCAGCACTCAAAAAACCATATAAAAACATAAAAGAGAGTTACTTACTGGATAAGATCTTGTAACTGTTGAGCTCTAGTGTTCACAAATCTCAAATACACAAATCACACTACAGAGTATATGTTTAAAAAAAAAACAGAGATTGACAGAAAAAAAAATCATACATGATGTGACAAGATTCAAGGTCGGGTCGGGTGTGAGAGAGAGAGGTGACTGGTTTGCTAGATCTGGAGGTTGGGTCGGGTTGGGTCGGGTGTCATGCCCGTGTGGGAGACTAGGAGAGGGATATGGCTGGTTTGTCCAGATTTGTAGAGTCAGGGACTCAGGAGAATGGAGATGAAGATTGATTATCTTTTATCTAGTTTGTGAGGGTTGAGAGGGGGCGGCTGGACGACTGAGAGTGTTAGAGATTCTGAGATTGAGAGTTTGAGACTTAAAAAAGATGAAAGATCTGTGATCATTGAATCAATGAATTGTGATTTTGTGAATTTGTGAGGGTCGAGAGGGGGCGGCTGGACGCAGAGGACGAGTATTGTTTGCTAGGGTTAAGAAATTTTGTATTTATAGTACCCCTTAACTGAACCAGTTCGGTTCGGTTGGGGTTTGGTCGGTTTCAGGTTTCTTAAACCAAAACCGAACCGAACCGAACTTTTTTATAAAAAAAATAATCGATTTAATCGGTTTGTTTTTTCGGTTCGGTTTTTTGGTTATTTTTTTCTTAGTTTTCTCGGTTTAATCAGTTTCTTGATTTTTTTGCTCACCCTTATGCTAGACCCACACCACCTTGAACTTGGTGAGCTGCCAAGTCCAAGACACTTAGACTTGACTAACTGTCAAGTCTAAGCGTATTGGGTCTGGCATACGAGCTGGACCCACGCCACCTTGGACTTGATACACTGTCCAAGTATATATGTTCACAAAAACTTAATAAAAACTTATTAAAATTTACTCATCAGCTACTAAATGCAAGCAATACTCTTGTGGTTTACTTTCCAACAATGCTATCACTACAACTTTACAAAACAGTGTGTTCATTTCTGAAATCATAGCTTCCTATAAACAGCAATAATTGGAAATAAACAAACAAATAGTGGAACATCAGTTAGCAAAACTGTGACAGAATAAGAAGCTCGTGGTGAAGAGGCAAGGTTTCAAGTCTTTTGCAATAGCCATGATGATCAATGGAAAAAAAGGAAAAAAGTATCAAGTTACTGATCGTTTAGCGACCGGAGGACCTGTTCCTTTGTTCTCTCCCCGTTTCCCTGCTACTTTTCTCTCTGTCATTTCAGCATTCTATTATTTACAGTAGCTGAAATTTGAAGGATTAGCCCATATCCAGTTCAGCAGCGCAAATAACTACTTCCATGTCGGTAATCACAGGTGAGCACATTAAAGGTGCCAAAGACAACTTCTAGTCCAATCGAAGGCTAAACATCATGAACTAGACTCCTCCTTGAATTCATCAATACTTGCATCTTTCAATGACAAACCATCTAGGATATCGCTTTCAGAGTCAACCTGAAGCTCTTTGAACATAGCCATAACTTGAATCATGGTTGGCCGTCTGAAAGGCCTGTCATCAAGGCACTCAAAAGCAATTCTCAAATACTGGTATAATTTGGCCTCTCCAGATGTTTGTGTCATCAACTCAGGGTCTAATATCTCATTGCATCTCTTCTCTCTATATAGCTGCTTTGCCCATCCTACAAGGTTGTTATCATCACCAAACTCAGCGGAATCTATTGGCTTCTTGCCTGAGAGGAGCTCCAGAAGTATGACACCATAGCTGTAGACATCCCCTTTTGATGTGCATCTAAAGCTCTGATAATACTCAGGGGGCACATAACCTGGAGTTCCTGCAAGTGTACTCACGCTAAGATGTGTTTCAAGGGCGTTCACCAATCTTGCCATTCCAAAATCAGATACCCGCGCTTCAAAGTTTTCATCTAAAAGAACATTACTAGACTTCATGTCACGGTGGATAATGTGAGGTATGCAGCTGTGATGAAGGAAAGCAAGGCCTCTTGCTGACCCTATTGCAATCTTCTTTCTTGCTGCCCAATCAAGCCTTGAGCATCCTCCTTTCGACCTGTCATGAAGAACAGACTCTAAACTCCCCCATTTCATGTATTCATACACAAGAAGCCTCTCCTCTCCAATTTTGCAATAACCCAGCAAAGGAACCAGGTTTCTGTGCTTGATCTTCCCGATAGTTTCCATTTCTGCCATAAACTCCCTGTCACCCTGTCCTGTGACATGAATCAGCTTCTTTATAGCAACAACACAACCATCTCCTAGTTGTGCCTTGTATACCTCTCCAAACCCACCAGACCCTATTAAGCTATCAGCACTGAAACCATTTGTAGCTTCAAGTAGATGAGCAAAAGTCAGCTTCCGTAGAGGTTTCTCGAATGTGGCAATGTTGATGCTCAAAGGCTCGGGGACACCTGAAAGTTTCCAGCTGCTGCTACCTGAAGTTGGGAGACTTTCGATGTACTTCTCCCTCTGTTCTTCCTTCTGCTGGTACTTCTTCACTCGATAGAGAGCCAATGAAAGACCAAAGACGCACAAGATGAAAAATGTGATGCCAATGACCATACCTACTTCCACAGATTGCTTCTTTCTCCGAGTGTTAAGACTTTGGGGGTGGTCTCCAGAGCTGCATGGGGGCAATGGCACACCGCAAAGACCAGAATTGTTTTCATACCTGGATTGAGGAAAAGTTGTCAACTGCCCCCCAGAAGGGATAGGACCAGTGAGGTTGTTGTTCGACACATCAAGATCACTAAGAAACGAGAGAGTCCCTAAAGACCCTGGCAGAAATCCTTGAAGATCATTGTGTGAGAGATCCAGAACTCCAATTGCTTTCAAACCTCCAAAACTGTCTGGAATATTTCCGGCTAGCTTATTATGCCCCAAGTTCAAGACCTGCAAATAACTCATTGAACCAAAATTTTGAGGGATATCTCCTGACAGTGAGTTGTAGGCAAGATCAAGGAATATCATGCTGCCATTGGTGGTGAATGTATAAACTGTCATGCCAGAGTAAATTCTTGTTGTTGAGCAAGAGTGAGCCATAGGAAGATTTTCCAGCCTTTCTGCCCGGATACCCTGAAACTCAACCAATCCCCCAGCTCCTCGGCATGATGTCCCGCCCTCATTTCTTACAAATGCAAACTGCTTCCCAGAAACAATTCCAGGAACAACTAGACCAGCTTGGTCTGCAAGCTCAGGTGGAAGAGGACCAGTTAGGTTGTTGCTGTTCAAATCAAGCCAAATGAGGCTCCGACACTTGCCAAGCTCTGGTGGTATTTGCCCGGTAAGTGAATTATTACCCATTTGGAGAACAGCCAGGTCAACTAGATTTCCAATGCCAGCAGGAATTTCTCCGGTAAGCCGGTTGCTGGAAAGGGAAACCCAAATCATATTGGTGCAATTGCCTATGGACTGCGGAATGCTTCCTGTGATGAGATTGTTGTTGAGAATCAAAGTCTCGAGGTTTCCTCCGTTAACACAGATGCCTTCCGGGATCTCACCAGTGAGGTTGTTTGCCCACATAACCAAGTCCAAGAGATTTGGCAAGGTCCAAACCTCCATGGGAATTGGTCCAATTAGATTGTTGAAACTGAGATCAATGCTCCTCAGGTTCTTGCAGCTTCCAAGCTCTGGTGGAACATTTCCTGATAGATAATTGTCAGCTAGGAGTAACTTTTGCAGCGCGGTGGGGTTTGACGAGGAGCACAATTTAGAAGGAACATCCCCAGTAAAGGCATTAGAACTGAGGTCCAGCACTTCAAGTTGGGTACACTTTGTAAGAGACAGAGGCACAGTACCAGTGATGTTGTTGAATGGAACATACAGATATTTCAGACTTTGAAGTTTGCTCACAACAGTACTAAGGAAATCCCCTGAGAGCAGATTGTTGCCAAGATTAAGACTCCGCATAGAAGAACACGATGCAAAAGTTTGCGGCAAGCCACCGGTGAGTTTGTTTGCTGATAGATCCAATTCCTGTAGAGTTCGACACGCCTGTCCCAACTCGGGAGGAATATCACCATAAAACAGATTGTGAGCCAGAGACAACTGCCTTAAATTTGTTAAACTCCCCAACAAGGAACCAGGAATCTTGAATTTTAGCTCGTTACGGGAGAGGTTAAGCGTCTGTAGAAGCACACAGTTCCTCAAACTAAATGGAAATCCATTGCCAGAGAGCCTATTTTGTGACAAACTGAGCCAAGTAAGATTGCTACAATGCCCAAAATCAAGGCTGGAGAAGCTGCCAGAGAAGTTGTTGTGTGAGAGATCCAAATACTTGAGAGATGGTGGAGAGTCTGCAACAAAAGTAGGAGGTATCTCCCCAGAGAATGGATTGTATGATAGGTCTAAAATGGATAGACTCTTGCAAGACGAGGGAGTTGCTCCAAGTTTTCCAGTAAGCTTGTTATCAGAGAAGTTGAGAAGATTCAAGTTCTGGCAGGTAGAAAGGGAATAGGTCAACCAGGTAGAATCAGAAATAGTATTGCGAGAGAGGTCAAGTTGTAGCAAGGAAGGACCAAATCGAAGGGTACCACCAGAAATGGAATTGTGAGAGAGATTAACATAAGAGAGATGAATACAAGACTCTAAAAAGGAGTTTCTTGGAAGAGGGTCGGAGAGATTGTTTGAAGACAAGTCAATAGTCTCAAGAACACAGGATGGGGAAGCAGAAAGATCAGTAGCAGAGAATGAATTTCCTTGCAAATAAAGATGTTTGAGAGATTGCAAGGCCCCAGTGAGGTCATGGAGGTTTAGGGTTCCAATGAGACCAGCTTTGGCGAGGTTGAGAGTGGTGACATGACCAAGAGAGCAAGAGATGCCTGACCATGAACATGGAGTAGCAGAATTGGGAGACCAGTTGGCTAATAAGTTCTTTGGATCAGATTGAACAGAGGATTTCTTGAAGGCTAATAACCCCACAACTTCATTATTGCTACTTTGCTGTGAAGACAACTCTCTGGCTTGTGATGATGATGGCATAAATAACAGCAGCAACAGCGATACATAACCAAATATTCTAATCATGGCTTTGGGTGGTTGCCTTTGTGATGATATCCTCCAGTGTTTCTTCATTTTATTTTTATTTTTTGCCTTTTGGGGTTAATCTGAGAGTTCAGATTTGGTTCAACATGCAAGCTTCTCACTTAGCCCTCTAAAGCTCTCTCTGCATTATAATTGCAGTTGAATCAATCTTGAGAAAATGAAAGCTTAATCACTCCCTTCTTCTGTCTGTTAGTTTCTCTGAATCTTCCTTGCAATCAAAGAAGCATCTTTTCTCAGCGCATTCAGAGATCTGCTGTTAATTAAATCTCCTTCTGGGGTTTCATATTTCACCAAATTTCCAAACTTTGACTTGTTGCTTGAAAATCTGAAAATAAAAGAAAATAAAGTAGTAATTAAGAATAACTTCAGAAAAGAAAGAGATGGTAGAAATCACCGTCAGAGAGGTAGTAATCAAGTGGGACTAAATTCCAAACCTTTTTCCCAGAAAAATAAAAAAGAGAAGAAGAGGGGGGAGAAATTTACTTACCTGGAGTGGTTATGAAGTAGAGGAAGGTGATGTGATGGTTGCTTGTAGAGTACAAATTAAGTCTAAGGAAATCACAGGATCAGTTAAGGAAGAAGACAGAAGAGGGTGTGCGCGAGGGGAGGGGTACGATGTGCAGAGAGAAAGTAATGTCGGCTGTCACTTGTTGACAGATAGCATTACCGACGTGTGACAGACATATCCTGGTACTAGCGATGGCATTTCCAATTGAAGGAAGCAAAGCAAGAACAAGTACAGGTATGGCTGCTGAGGCAGGCTGCTCAGCCCAGGTGCAAGGCAAGGGAGGGTTTTCGTTTCGTTTCGTTTGGGAAAAGGAAAAGAAAGAAGGAAAGTGGGCATAAAAACTAAAGAAAGAAATGGAAAGATGTCATTCATTCATGTTGTTAAGACCAAGTAAAGTGACATCTTCACACGCACACACATTTCAGAAACAAGGAGAGAGAGAGAGAATAGAATATTAGAAGTAGTGAGTCTCTCAAGAGGACAAGTTGAATGGTGGTGCATCGGGGGTAGGCAAGGGAGCAGAGAGAGAGAGAGAGAGAGAGAGGGCGCAAAGAAAAGAAAAGGAAAAGGGAAGAGTGAATTGTGGGAGATGTGAATCTGTTGCTCCCCCCACTTGTTTTAAAATTTTGTTCTCATTTTTCGGGTCCAGTCAAACTTTGGATGTG
>Ga0307515_10006247_pt1:0-12500 | contig 23908 bp, 16 predicted proteins | sample 17_EM_MG_FD_194513 | JGI IMG/M metagenome (GOLD analysis project Ga0307515, IMG submission 194513) | Populus trichocarpa ectomycorrhiza microbial communities from riparian zone in the Pacific Northwest, United States - 17_EM | ecosystem: Host-associated > Plants > Roots > Unclassified... | reverse complement strand
TCCATCATAAATTCAAACCCCAAACCTTCCATTGCATGTTGTGCTGGAAAATTAACAAATCATGGGAGCCTTTTTCTTCTGCTCACTTGAAATCTCAGATCGGAGAGGATGCCGATATTGGACCCTGGAGAAACTAAATGGTGCGCTTAATTAATCATGGAGGCGTGTAAAGGGTTCGAGTAAAGGTCCAAAACTGTAAGGGGGATGATGGCCCAGGTGTTGAAGAGAAATAAAAATCATCGTGGGCTCAGATGAGTACTTGTCCTAGTATGGAGGAATTAAATGGTGGGCTTGATTAATCACGGAGGTTTTACGAGACTAAATTTTAGGTTATTTTTTTAAAAAAAAGCATAGCCTTTACTCATCTACACTATTTTAAAAGGAAGAAAAACTAGATAAATTGCTTAGTGAAGGTGGACGGAAGGGAGAAAGAAAGAGAGAGTGGCACGCTGACCAAGACAAATACTAGATTCATGGGTTGCTTGCTTCTTGTCATTAGTTTTCGATGAAACTTCTTAATTGTCCTTTGTCTTTCTTTGGACCCAACTACTACTCACAAGACAAGATGATTAGCAATTTAGCATACTAATTAAGTTTAATTAGCAGACTCTCTCTCTCTCTAATTAGTGAGTGGTCAAAACAACACCCCCTGGCATCGGTGGGTTTCTTTCTGTCTATTCTATATTTTCTATTAGGGCGTGCGTGGAACATTGATGATACATGGATAACAGGACATCTCCTCCGTCACACTTTTCTAAGTTGTTGATGGGTTTGGATTAGATAGATAAATAGATGGACAGAGCATCAAAGAAAGGCACAGACCCAACCAGGAAAAATATATTACAGGGAAACAAAGAGAGAAAGACACTCAGTGCGAGCCAACACCCTCTGAACCGGTGAGTGCGAGCTGCTGTGCTGCTTACAACACTCTCTTTCTCAACTCAACAGCTGCTTTCTTGATTGTAAAGTAAGGTAATTGCTACTTTCAGTTGCTTTCTCAATTCTTCTATCTTTCTATCCATGTCTTTAGGTACTGTTCACATCCACAGCCATGCTCCTTACCACATGTATCTTGATTCTGCCTACTTGTCTGCTGCTGTTTGGTTCTGGGGCACCTCCTCTCCTCGACTCCCCTCCTACAAGCTAAACTAGGACTACTCTCTCTTTTATACTGTGTTTGCACTCATGTATGCATATATGTAGCTTGAAATTAATTCATGTTCTTAATTTTATGTGTGTGCTACTCCACCACTTAATTCCACAACAATAATCTTCTTACCTTTTCACTTATCTATTAATCTTATCTTGAAGCTACATCCCCTTCCCCTATCCAGGCTATAGCGAGGCTCTAAATCCAATTAATTTTGCAAATCACAATTACAATGATATTATTTCTCGTAATTGTTTGTGATTTATTTTAATTTTTTTTTTTTTTATGGACTGGAAATTTAACACCCACCATTTCTACCAATTAACATTATTGGAGATTGTTTCATCAAAAGTCATGATGATATTTCATATCTTGCCTTTTGTATACATATCGTTGGAGATTATATATGTATATACATGCTTCTTTGCAAGCCTGCTTGTTAATTGCTGCTCGGTCATCACATCTAATCTGTTCTCATTTTCACTGCAGGGGAATTCAGTAATCTAGCTATATATGGCTTTCATCACAACTGCTGAAGCCTGTGACTCCAACGTACCACTCCTGGCATCTGGTGACTTGCGAGTTCTGCCCCCCATTTTCAAGATATATGGCCAGAGCCGGGCATTCTCGGGTCCCATTGCCACTCTTAAGGTGTTCGAGGACAACGTGTTGGTCAGGGAGCTTCTTGAAACCGAGGGTGAAGGAAGGGTTCTTGTTGTTGATGGAGGGGGGAGCATGAGGTGTGCTTTGGTCGGAGGGAACCTGGGGCAGTTGGCTCAGACCATGGGGTGGGCTGGGATTCTAGTCAATGGCTGCATAAGAGATGTAGATGAGATCAATGGGTGTGATATAGGGGTCAGGGCCTTGGGATCACATCCTACGAAATCCTTCAAAAAGGGCGTTGGTGAGAAGCATGTGGCGGTTCACATTGGAGGGACCTTGATTTGTGACGGGGAATGGCTGTATGCTGACAGTGATGGCATTCTCATATCAAGATGCGAACTGTCTCTTTGAGCCACCACTTAGTTCATCCTTTCCAACACCATGCAATGTTAGTTGAGCTTTTTAGAGGGATGGATTCTCAGTCACTTTGGGAAAATGTTTCTTCTCCGTTATATGTAGCATTGTTGTCATCAAATAAACTTAATTTAGGAATCAATTTCCCGCTGCACAATAACAATTCTTTGTATTTGTATCTTTACAAAGCAATTGTATTTTCTTTTTAGTAACATGTCAAGTGCGGTAGCTCCATAAATAAGCACGGTGTTTTTTCGGCTGTGAAGCAGGAGCATGGATATAGATGGCTTGGGATATAATTCAACTTTTTGGATATGTCCAGTTAGGTTAAATTTTTTTATGAATATTATAAATATTTATAAATTGGGTTTATATTGTTAATTTTTATGTGTTTGTATTTAGAGATGAACCTATAATATGGACTACAAATATCAGATATTCTCAATATTATGTTTAATTTTCATACCTTGCATCCCTATTAAATTTTAGTTATTTCTCCCTTTCCTCCGACAAAAAAAATAATTTTTTTTATTATATTAAATAAATTTAAAAAAAGTTCACTAACAAGAGCTCTTGAGTTAAAGCATTTAATCCATGAATTATCAAATATAAAAATAAAAGGAGTACAAGATATATGAATTGGATTTTAAAAATCTCAACTCACCACTCGACATGTGATATCTATTTTTTAAGTTTTTTTATCTACTACCATCTATAATAATTATATTATTTGATTATAATTGCTTGAATTGGGTCAAATAATGTAACTATTATAGATTTGATATTTTTTTTAAACACTTGTTTATTTTGATACACAAGTTTAGCCATCAAAACTTAAATATGTGTTTATTGATACTTTTGTAAAAATGTTTTTTTATTAAAAATGCATTAATATATATATATTAATTTTTAATAACAGCAGTCAAAATTATAAAAAAAAATTAAAATTTAATTTAATATTAAAAAAAATACTTCAAAAATTATTTTTAAAAACAAAAACCAATAGCAACATGATTTAGATTTAAAAGGCCCTGAGAGGCCCAACCAACCCCCTGAAGTGAGCAAATATTGAAGTACAAGCAACCAGCCGGTGGAGGGATCGATGGTTTTTGATAGATTGTTCTTTTAGAGAAAGAGGAAGAGAGAGAGATAGAGGTGGAGATGATGGATGGTTTGCCGAGCTGTTTGATCAGCGAAGAGATATTGTGGAAGATGTTGGATTTGGAGACACTGTGTACAGTGGCTTGTGTCAGCAAATCCCTGCGCTTCTCCGTGGACACCGAGGTCCTTCCTTACCTGGCTTCTCTCGATCTCTCCATTGTATCAATAGATGAACACGCTCTTTATCACATCCTGAGTCGGTTTAAGAGCCTTAATACACTGACCCTTAATTGCCAACGCCTCTATGATTCGTCGCTCCTCCCTTTTTTGGCTCCACAAATCCAACAGCTCAATCTTTTTAGCTGCTCTTTACTCTCTTCTTCAGTTCTTAATTCTATAGGAGCTAACTGCCCCTTTCTCAGGTAAATAAAGCAACTTTTAGTCTCTTTAACATTATTACTATTAAGGATTTGGGGATGATGTTAATTAGCAACTGATTAAAATGGTTATGATATTTTCTTCTCACTCTTTATTGGTGTTTTATCTTATGGAGCAATTTTCTTTAAATAGTTCATAACTTTCATTCAAAGTTTTGTTTTTTGTCATTTGATCAGCCACTACCACTCTCTTTCCGGTTACTACTTTTAAAATATCAAGTACTAATTACTGATTAAAGTGAAAAAATCAGCTAATGGTCTATATTAATGGAGAAGATTTTGTTTGGGGTGTCAGGGTGCTTGCAGTTGAATTCGCAGACCAGGGCTCGCCTCCTATTTTGTTCAGAAAGAATGTTGCCTACATGCTTAACAAGTGCCAGTATTTGGAGGTGAAATTGTTTCCATTCCATTTGCATTTATTTATTGGTCCAAAATTGTTCTATTTTCATGTATGAATGTGTAATTTCCCTGTCGGCTGATGCTTTTGTCTTCTCTAACGATAGCGTCTCTCTCTAAAGATCAAGGGGACAGAAGTTGATGCGAGTGCCTTCCAGTCAATTGAATTCTCCCTGCCACGAAGTATCAAATTTCTCAAGTTGAAACCGATGCTTGAAAATAATGCAATCCATCTCGCAAACAGACTCAGGGTTTCCAAATCACCATCGTCCTCTGGTTTTGTATTGCAGTTCTTGTCACTTCTGTTAGATGTGATATCGGACAGGCTACTTGTCGCCATATCCAACTCTCTTCCTCTTCTGGTAGAGTTGCATCTTGAAGATAGACCAGATAAGGAACCATTACCTGGCCTCGATTTGACCAATGGCGGGCTTCATTTCTTAGGCTGTTGTCATTTTCTGACTGACCTCTCCCTTAAACGTAGTAGGCAGAACTACCAAGGATCATTTAAAAGAATAAATGATATGGGGATGTTTCTGCTTTCACAGAGGTGCCAGGCTTTGGAATCAGTGAGACTCAGTGGATTCTCTAAAGTTAGTGATGCTGGCTTTGCATCTTTGCTGCACACCTGCCAGAAGCTAAAGAAATTTGAAGTTCGAAATGCCTTTTTATTGTCAGACTTGGCCTTTCATGATCTCATCCAAGCCCCATGTACCCTAGTTGAAGTGAGACTATTGTCCTGCGGGCTCATAACAAGTGAAACTGTTAAGAAATTGGCCTTTTCTAGGAGCTTGGAGGTGCTTGACCTTTGTGGCTGCAAGAGTGTAGCAGATTCATGCCTCAGCTCCATTTCATGTCTTCAAAGATTAACGACTTTGAATCTCACAGGAGCTGACATTACTGATAGTGGTTTATCAGTTATTGGTCAGGGGAACACACCCATTTCGTATCTGTGTCTTAGAGGCTGTAAGAGGATAACTGACAAAGGAATCTCTTTTTTGCTGTGTGGTGGTGGGGCAATTGCGCTAACATTGTCAGCACTGGATTTAGGTTACATGCCAGGAATATCAGATAATGGCATTCTTACTATTGCTACCTTTGGTAGAGAGATAACTGAATTGTGCATTAGGAGTTGCTTTTATGTGACTGATTTGGCTATGCGAGCACTGGCTACAAAGAGAAGGTCACAAGACAGAAGTAAACAACTTTGCCGAGTTGATATTTTCAACTGTGTGGGGCTATCTGCTGATGCACTGAAACTTCTAAGGAAGCCTTTATTTCGTGGACTGCATTGGATTGGTATTGGGAAAACTCATTTATCAAGTAACGAAGGCACCATGATTACTGAAATTCAGAAGGAACGCCCCTGGCTGACTTTGTGTTTGGATGGATGTGAAATGCAATGTCATGATGGATGGCAGTTCCATTCTCCCTAAAACAGAATTACTTTGATTTGTTTGAACTTCCTTTACGTATTGATGTACTTAAGACAAGCTTTGCAATGAGAGTTGGGAGCTTGATTTTGCAAAATGGAGCTTAAAAGGTAAACGCCTTTCATGTTATGATTTTAAAGTTGAATTGTACATGCATTTAATTTTTCACTTTTGAAGTTCTTAAAGCATAGATCTCTTAACACGGTCAAGTTAAAGAAAAAATTGAATTTTAGGAAATTTCTATTTGAGCCCACTCCCCAACAGGTACCAGGTGGGCTTTTGAAAGCACTAACTACAATAACAAATTTCAAGGTTCTAGATTTTCTGTTACAGAGCCAGATGCTTGTGGCATGGTGTGGTGGTTGACGAGGAGGCAATGAAAAACATGGAGAGCTTAGTCCAACAAGAGGAAGACCGAAAAACATGGAGAGCTTAGCAACAAGAGGAAGACCTGGCCATGTCCATTTCATGGAACGAAAAATGATTCTAGTAACAAGTGACTTGGCCATGGCCCCGTCCTTGAAGGGGAAATTTCTTGTCCTCGCCCACTCCCGCGACATCATTAAAGAAGACAGAAGACTGCACTATCATCGACTGCAATTGGTCTTTAGGCCATATTTAGTTGCTGTCTTGAAATAGAAAATACAGATGATAAAAGACAAATACATTTTAGTTAAAGAAATAAAGATATAAAATAACTATCAAAGAGCTCGTGTTCTGGTGCCCTTCCTGGTAATGTGTTGAATTGCTTCCGCGTTCTACAACTTAGTTTCAAGTTTCCAAATCAATCATCTCATTGATGATTCATTCGTTTTGATCAACATATGATCACTGTTCACGGAGGACCATTTTGAAACCATATCTTTTTGCACCCAAGACTAATTATTTAATTTGATAATTGAATGAAAACAAACGATGCACAAAATGGAAGCCAAATAGAAAGCAAAGAAAAATCTGATACATTTATATTTTTCTTTCTGAATGTTTCATTTTCTGGCAGATATAATTCCTAAAGCTTCTATGTGCTATGCACATGAAAACAAAACGGCATCACTCAATTCTTAAATGGTTATCAAGTCTTGATAAAAACTGCCATTAGAGAGCAAGTAGCTTTCAGATGAAAGCAGTTCGTCCACCCCTTCGACTGTGCCTGTCATAGGCAGTGTTGAATTTGTCCACTAGCTCATTCATCGTGCTGGAGAAAGGGGAGGAAAAGAGGGAAAATGCTGTGTTAAAAATCAAGGATGAAAGATACAACCAGAACAAATCAACTGAAAAACCATTCTATAACAATATGGCTAGTAAATTTGTTAATTGCAGTGTCTGCATATACTGTCATATGAAAGCTTCACTTATGCACATATGCATGTTCTAACTTATAAGGATATAAATAGGTACTAGAAGCCGAAGCCATTCCTAATACCATATGCTCGCACCATCTTTTGAGTCAACAGATCTAGTTCAGTAAAGACATTCTATTTCATTGGCGCACAGCTGTACTGATAAGTTTTTGCTAGATGGGAGATCATGTTTAGCCTCTACTTTGATTTCTTTTTCTTTGAAAGTAATACAATCAGGTTAAAAGTTTATAATCCCTATCTAGAATAGTCTGATTAATCAAGGTATGCTATTGACGGTCCTTGAGCTACATGTTCCCTCCTTAAATTATTTGTATTTATCTTAAGGAAGAGGCAATTGCATGGCGCGATAATCAGAACTTTGGGTTGCCATCACAATATTGCCCCTTCAAGCCTTGAGACAGCCACTTTATGCAAAAAAACACTGAAGGGCAGGAAAGCGTCTAAATTATGCCTTTGGAATTCCACCTCAGTGAAACCGCATGTTGCCTTTTCTTTTTATTATCAAGATGTAGTCATGCCAAATTTATTGATACAAAAAAAGCAGAACCTTTTAAATGGAACAAAAACAAGACAGGTTTATATCACACAAAAGAACACCCATATATCATACCTTGAGCAGTTGGTGAACATGGCTAAGTAGGCGATCAATAGCGTGTCATTGTATTCCTGCAAAAAAAATTGAAAATCAAATCCATAGGTTAAAAATGACTTCATAATCCTAATAGTGTTCTCATAATCTGGTAAGATCTGAATTTGGAAAGCAAAACTGGTAAATAAGGCATACATTGCAAAAGCATGTGCTTACTTCTGAGCACATAGGTGGATAATGTCCAAATAGTATAATGTGCATTAACACTCTAACATGGTATCGACTAGCATTTCAAGATTTATGGTACAACTTAATTAAAGAAAAAACATGTTTATTCATCTCTAGAATCCACATGATCAGTCTGAAACCAAGTGAAGATATCACTGTTTCATTACCCATCCCTTCACCATTAACCCTCATTTAATCATGCCCAAACTCCACTCGTACAGTCACATATATAATCACTATCAGCTCCCTTGATATTAACAGACCAGGTTTTGACCATGGGCTTGCAGGGTAAAGATCGGCTCAGAGGATGGTGTAAGATGTGATCAAATAAAACCGCACTTGATACCTGAAAACCTCTGGCTCTCTTTTTACTGGATTAATAAATTACATCTTATAAGAAAAACTCACTTCTCATTTACCCAACAGAGACGGTCATTTTATTTTTTAAAGTCATCACAATGATTTTCTAATCAGATGCATATATTTGTCAATCCCTAACTTATACTAAGCCAATCTCGGTTTGAAGGTAGCATTTTAGATAGAAAAGCATCTGATGCACACTTCTACAAAAGGCTAAAAACAGTGACCATTATCACAGAAGACATGATAATTAATCTAAAAAAATAAACAGACCACTCACCATCAAGAAATCATCTTGAAATTTTTCTGATTCAATGGCTGGCAATCTCCTTAAAAGACTTGATACTTGTCTCAGCAATGAGTTCTCACAAGGAATTTCACCTGTGTTCAAGGATGTACATGTGATTAATCTCAACTTTGAAACAGGATGCAAATGTAATTGATCTCAACTTTGGAACCCTCATTGCCAGCTTTTTTGAAAACCAAATACACGTGCTTCAAGCCGACAGACCTTTTCCCTTTTCTCTCTTTTTTTTTCTTTTGATTATAATAGCAATCTAGTCTACGCACCAACACAAATTTTGCTCAAAATTGAGATGCACCCTTAAACAGGATTCACTTCCATATGACCAAAGGCCAATCACAACTAATATTTTATTAATTAGAGTAACGTAAAAAAGAACTAGTATCATGAAAAGGATGCAAGTAGTGATATAGGACCTTGAAGACTCCAATCTACTTGATATTCATAAACCTGTGCTGGATAATTCTTTTGATATTCAACTCTTCTTTTCTAAAAGAAATCCTTTTTTGATAAATAGTTTGACTCCAACCAGCCAAAAAGACATAAAGGGCAGACTTTCTAATACTGGTGTTATGAACCATAGAGTATCTGAAGTCACATTCAAAATAAAAGGGAATGCTTTATAATGAGAAGGGGAGTTGTCAAGTTTTTCCCATTTTGAGATATCAAAAGCACTTTTCATCATAAAGAAACGTTTATACCTTTCTGCATTGCGACAAGGTAGTGATGAAGCACCCTGATTCTGCTATTCAACATCTTTATAGCACTATGTATGCCTGTAAGGTGAGCAGCCACTGGAAGAAGGGAAAACCAAAACTGTTAACAGGTACAGCAGAGGGAAAAAAAACCATGAAGATAAAAAAGAATTAGGGAGAGAAGGGAGTTACATTGTGTAGCTGCAGAACCTCCATCGGATGGCTTAAGATGAGCAACATGATCAACTGAGATCCGTTCAGCTTCCACCGTCTTTAAATCCAAACAGAAGGGCAATTCAGTAACTAAAGTAGGTAAAAGAAAGACTAACAGGTGACACGCTAAAAGAAACATGACAAACCTCAATGGTGTAACTTGAACAAACAAAAATAAGCTGTGGAATTCCATCGATGACATGCAGCTCTGGAGTTATAACGACCAATGACCACCACACACACAATAAAAACACCATGAGTGAACAAGGTAACACCAAATACAAATTATACAACAGAAGCTTGCCGCCTTGAAAGCCAACATTAGTATCAATAACAGTAATCAATCTATCTATTACATAGAGGTTAGGTTGCATACCACTCTCGTAAATAGTAACAGGCAAATCCTTTTGAGCAGGATTGATAGAGGGATTGAGCAGAACATAAACAGGGCTTTCATTAATATCCATCAGCTGTAACACAAAATTAAAACAAAAAAAAAAGAGAGAAATTATCTAACGTGACATGATTTGCACGAATGGATATAATAACAATGATGATAATGATAATAAAATGAAAAAAGAAAACATACAGCTTTATGAATATGCATATCAGATTCCTCAGCATCGCTTCCAGTAGAGTACCATCCCAATATGTAAAAGTGTGGGAATACCTTCTTATCTGTTGTTCACACCAACAATCAATCAAAAAATAATTCTTATTTGAGCTACTAAACCCTAATTTATCAAAAATTAGGAATTTGTTTTACAGAAAATTAATAAGAGAAAAAGAAAAAGATTTTAATGTTTTAAATAAGAAAAAGAAAAGGGAGGAAAGTATAAGTAATAGATATTATACAGAGTTCTTGCTTCTTTTCGATGAAAGCGCGGTCGAGGGAGTGAGTGACGGGATCGTAAAGAAGCTCGAAGCTGTTGAAGATCTCGACGGTGCGTCCTCTCTGTACTCCAATCACGCAACCGTATACTCTGGGAGGGGGGGAAGCAGAGCCTCCATCGCTGCAGCCGTTGGTCTGAGACTTGACACGAGTGTAGTGATCGGATATGTTGACTATTACGAGCGGGTGTAGCTTGAAAGTCAGTCCGCTGCTAGACGAAGACGCCATTGTAGTAGCAGTACCTTCCTCTCGCTGAGATTGCTTGCTTGCGTTCTGCGTGCGAGATCGAGAGATTTTGGGGTTTTAGCTTTTCTTTTGTGTTGAGTTAATGACTGAATCGGTGAATTTGGGTTTTTATATGTTTTTATTAATTCTGAATTTCTTATATATTCACCTTATGCCTTGTTTGTTTTCAGAAAAATCAATTTTTAAAAATCAATTTTTTTATTTTTTTATATTTGATAATCATAAAAAAAATTAGTAAAAAAAAATTAATTCCAGTAAACAAAAAATAACTTTCATCACAGAAAAGTATTTTCCTTTTAATAAAAAAAGAAAAACATTTTCCTTTCTTTACATAAAACACAACATCTTCTCAAATCCTTGTCTCTCTCCTTTTTTTTCCGGAAACAATTGAAGCAAGAACAATTAAAGCATATCTCTGGAACAATTGAAGTATATTCCTTTTATTTCATGTAATTTTTTTCCTCAAATATCTCTCTATTATTTCCTTTATGTTTTCATCTTTTTTGTTTAGATCTGTAGTTATAATTATGGCATAATTCCTTTGATCTTGTTTAATTTATTGTGTCTGTTCCAAACAAAACTCTGTGTTTTTTTTCATGATGTTCACAGAAACCAAACAAACCATGATAAATCTGCTACCTGTCACATTTTTTTCATGACATAGTTTTCTTCTTCATCTTACGTCGTCACATTTTTCTTCTTCATCTGACCTCATACTCTACAATAATAATGAAAAACATGATAAATGCAAGAATAAATTCATCAAGCAAGCCATAAAAAGCAGCAGCAAACAAGAGCAGCCAAAAGAACCCACATCACTAGCCGAATGAAGAAAAACAAAAAAACTCACAGATAACAAAATCCCCAAACTTCCCCATCAAAAAGCAGTCCCTACCCTGTTTTCCCGTCCCTGGATCCAGCCACCCTATCCACTCCCCTCTTAAAAAAAGACTATTGTTTCCATAACATAACCAATGGAGAGGAACTTGGTACGGTTTGAAAATTCCTGCTTTGTACAAAAATTTATTTTTTCGTTTCCCTCTCGGAATGAAAAGCCTGGGTGGAAGCACAAAGAGAGAGAAGAAAAGTAAAAGGGGGGAATCAGTGAGCACAAAGAGAAAAAGGAAAAGTAAAGGGGGGAATTAGTGACCGAGGGATTTTGCCCGAGTGGAAGCACAAAGAGAGAGAGAGAGAGAGGAAAAGTAAAGGGGGGGGAATCAGTGACCGAGGGATTATGTGTTGAGGAACAACCCTTGCTCTCTTTTTTTTCCAAGTCCTAGCGTTATCAGTACAAGTAGCCGGGGAACGAGGGAGGAGAACTGGGAAGGAGGAGCAGGTCTTTGAGGTCTAGTCCTCTTGCCCCTTGAATCTTTGATCTTTGTCCTGCTTCTTTGTGCACAGAGAGAAGAAGTCAAGGAGAATTAGAGAACCAATAGTGTTTGGGTTTTTTTCGAGAACCAAGAGTGTTTGGGTTTTTTTCAAGAACCAACATCAGTAACCGAATGAAGGAAAAACAAAACCTTAAACATAGAAGCCTAAAAACGTGGATAACACCTCCACCATAGAAAAAGTGTGATTGTTGCCACAATTATTGCTTTATTTTGCTATATTTATAAATGTGCTTGTTTTATTTTGCTTTGATTAATTAACGATTAGTGTTTGATTATATTTGTTACATATGGATAAATTTGTGGGACCATGCCGGCAATTATATGAACAACACCTAAATTTTTTTTTATATTAAAAAATTTGATTCAACTCACGATGTAGCGCGAACAATGATCTAGTTGGAACTAAATTAACTATGACATTAGTCATCTATGGAAAGTTTCAATGACACTTAGATAATGTTTGACATTGTGGTAACAATTGTTTTTCAAAATGCTTTTCATTTGAAAATGCATCAAAATAATATATATATTTTTATTTTTTTTATCTTTTAAAATTTATTTTTTATCATTGACACATCAAAATGATTAAAAAACATAAAAAAATTAATTTCAAATAAATTTTTTTTTTTTTTTAAATTAGGAAGTGACCACAAACACACAAAGAACTTTACAAGACTATTATACCAT
>Ga0307515_10006246_pt1 | contig 23911 bp, 24 predicted proteins | sample 17_EM_MG_FD_194513 | JGI IMG/M metagenome (GOLD analysis project Ga0307515, IMG submission 194513) | Populus trichocarpa ectomycorrhiza microbial communities from riparian zone in the Pacific Northwest, United States - 17_EM | ecosystem: Host-associated > Plants > Roots > Unclassified | place... | reverse complement strand
TGAAAGCTGCGGAAAGGCTGTCGCACACCACATCGAAAAGCGCCGTCTGGAGATCGGCCTCGGCGGAAGTTCCGTCAGTTTTTGATGATGTGTCCGCCTTTTCGAAGCCGGCACTCATTCTATTGCGTCCCACATCTGTTCGATTTCACAGCTTCCGGAGGTATGTGAATAGAAATGCCATTTTTCTGTTAAAACCCGCTTAACATTACAGCGCCGCGCGCCTTCTCAGGCGCGCATAGGGCGCTGTAACACTTTGAACTGCTGCATCATTTATCCTTAAATCGGTGCCGATTAAGGATAAATGATGCAGCGGCGATCCCCAAATCTGAGGGAGTTCCAGATCACGGTTCCGGGAAAGCCGATCGAAGCCCCTTCCCTCCAGCCCGCGAATCCTCGAAAATAGCCCATGACCATCAGACAGCTTTCCGAAACGCTCATCAACCAGATCGCAGCCGGCGAAGTCATCGAACGGCCGGCGAGCGCTGCCAAGGAACTGATCGAAAACGCGCTCGACGCGGGCGCGACGCGCATCGAGATTGCCACATCAGGCGGCGGCAAGGCGCTGCTGCGTGTCAGCGACAACGGCTCGGGCATGGATCCGGCCGATCTGGAGCTGGCGGTCAGGCGCCACTGCACCTCGAAGATCTCGGGGACGCTCGAAGATATCCGCACCCTCGGCTTCCGCGGCGAGGCCTTGCCTTCGATCGGCTCCGTCGCCAGGCTCAGCATTGCAAGCCGCAGGCGGGAAAGTGCCGAAGGCAGCGAGATCGCGGTTGCCGGCGGCAAGCTGGTGCATATGCGGCCGGCCGCCGCCAATCCCGGTACGATCGTCGAGGTGCGCGACCTGTTCTTCGCGACCCCCGCCCGGCTCAAATTCCTGAAGACGGAAAAGGCCGAGGCAGGCGCCATCACCGAGATCGTCAAGCGCATGGCGATCGCCTTTCCTGCCGTGCGCTTCGTGCTGTCGGGCTCGGACCGCACGACGCTGGAATTCCCGGCGACCGGCGACGACCATCTGGCGCGCATGGCGCAGGTGCTCGGCAAGGAATTCCGCGACAACGCCATTGCGCTCGACGCCGTGCGCGAGGACGTTTCGCTCACCGGCTATGCCGGCGTGCCGACCTTCAACCGCGGCAACTCCGCCCATCAATATGCCTTCGTCAACGGCCGGCCGGTGCAGGACAAGCTGATCCTCTCGGCGATCCGCGGCGCCTATGCCGAGACGATCCCTTCCGGCCGTTATCCGGTGGCGGTACTGGCGATCACGCTCGATCCAGCGCTGGTCGACGTCAACGTGCATCCGGCAAAATCCGACGTGCGTTTCCGCGACCCCGGCCTGATCCGCGGCCTGATCGTCGGTGCAATCCGCGAGGCCCTGGCGCGCGACGGCAGCCGGGCGGCAACGACGGGGGCGAGCGACATGCTGCGCTCCTTCCGCCCCGGCTTCCAGCCGAACGCGCAACGGCCGCAGGGCGGATGGTCGGCCGAAACCTCGCCCTCCCGGCCTTATCAGCCAACAACGGGTTTTAGCGAACGGCCGCAGGCATCCTTCGACGGGCTTTCGGCGCCGACGGCGCGCACCGAGCCGCAGTTTTCTCCGGGGCCGACAGCCCCCGAGGCAGCGGTGCGGCATCCGCTCGGCGCGGCGCGGGCGCAGATCCACGCAAACTACATCGTCGCCCAGACCGAGGACGGTCTTGTCATTGTCGACCAGCATGCGGCGCACGAGCGGCTGGTCTTCGAGGCGATGCGCAAGGCGCTGCATTCGAAGCGGCTGGCCTCGCAGGTGCTGCTCATCCCCGAGATCGTCGATATTCCGGAAGAGGATTGCGACCGGTTGATGCAGCATGCGGCGGGGCTCTCCGAACTCGGCCTTGCGATCGAGCGTTTCGGTCCAGGCGCGATCGCCGTGCGCGAAACGCCGGCGATGCTCGGCGAGGTCGATGCGCAAGGCCTCATCCGCCAGCTTGCCGACGAGATTGCCGAATGGGACACGGCGTCCGGCCTCTCGGCCAAGCTCGAATATGTGGCGGCGACCATGGCCTGCCACGGGTCGGTACGATCAGGACGGCGGCTGCGGCCGGAGGAAATGAACGCGCTGCTGAGAAAAATGGAAGTGACGCCCGGCTCCGGCCAGTGCAATCACGGCCGCCCAACCTACATCGAGCTGAAACTCAGCGATATCGAGCGGCTTTTCGGCCGGAGTTGAAAAAGCTGGAAAAGCAGTTCTTGCGGGAGTATGGCAGACGGATGACAGTCTGCAGGGAACGGAGCGCATGAATTTGTTCGAAGGACACGGAAACCGCGAGGCGAAGATCCGTTATCTCGACGGCGATTTCCAGATTCTCTCGCCCGGCTCCTATGTCGTCTGCGCAATGACGGGAAAGCAGATCCCCCTCGACGAATTGCGCTACTGGAGCGTTGCCCGGCAGGAGCCCTATACCGACGTGATCTCGGCGATCGAAGCCGACAAACGCGCCGGCGTGCTGCCGAACCAGCGGCGTTAAGTTCCGGCCTTCAGTTCCCGCAGCCGCCGTTCGCGGCAGGCGACGATTGCCCGGTCGATGATGAGGCTCGGGGCGAGGTGATCCTCGAACACCATGTCGACCTCGATCACCCAGCACTTTTGCGCGAGTCGTTCCGCCTTGCCGTGATGGCCGGAGAGACGGACGAAATCCTTGGAGGTGGTAACGATCAAAAGCCCCTGCCCCTCGGCGGTCGTCAGGATGTCGTCGATCTCCTCCTCGGTCAGGTGCTCGTGATCGCCAAAGGATTTGGCGATCACGATCTCGGCGCCACGTGATTCCACAGTGCGGAAGAATTTGGCGGGGTCGGCGATGCCGGCGAAGGCGAGCACCTTTGTGCCGGCAAGCGTATTGTCGCCGCGCACTTTCAGCGATGCGGTGAAATAGGGCTTTGCCGCGCGGGCCGCCATGCGGACGATCCTGTCGGCGGCATTACCGCCGCCGACCTTCAACAGGGCCGTGGCATAACGCAGCTGCTGGCGGACCGGTGCGCGCACCGGGCCGCCCGGCACGATATGGCCGTTGCCGAGGCCGCGCGTCGCGTCGATGACGAGCAGGGCATAATCGATCGCCAGCCGGGCGCTCTGGAAACCGTCATCCATGATGATGAGATCGGCGCCCTCCGCCACCAGACGGGCCGCACCTTCGACGCGCCTGCGGGAAATCACCGTCAGCGCCTCTTGGGCGAGCAGCATCGGCTCGTCGCCGACGGCAACCGCCCGGTGATGATCGAGATCGACCACCGTCGTCACATCGAGTGAGCCGCCATAGCCCCTGCTGAGAAAGCCGGGCTTTAGCCCCTTGGCCTTGGCGGCACGGGCGATCGTCAGCGCGGTCGGCGTCTTGCCGGCGCCGCCGACGGTGAAATTGCCGACGCAGATGACGGGAACCGGAACCGAGGCGCGGCGCGCATGCGCCATGCGGTAACCGGCGATACGGCCGTAGAGAAAGGAAATCGGCAGCAGCAGCCAGGCCCGCCAATCGGCCTTCCTCCACCAGAACGGCGGCGCTTCGGATATCATCTTGCCGTCCCGCTCCCCTGCCCGCCCAAAGCACATCGCGATGTTGCTCTAGCCGCGGCCAGACCCATGCTTCTCGACCGGCCGGATTGAGAAGCCAAAACCTGAAAAAATGCAAGCCTTTACCAGTCAGGCGGGCTGCAGGTCCGGCAGCAGCGTTTCGATGCCGGTGATATCGTCGAGCACGTGATCGGCTGCGGCGGCCAGCGAATCCCGCGAGCCGGTGCCGGTCAGCACCGCGATCCTCAGCCCCGTCCCGGCATTCAGCCCCATGTGCAGATCGTGATTGTTGTCGCCGACCATGGCGACCTCTTCAGGCGAAAGACCGGTCGCGGCACAGAAGCCCAGTACCATGCCGGGCTCGGGCTTGACCCCGAAGCCGCTGTCGTAGCCGGCGATGTAATCGACATAGCGGGCGAAACCGAAGCGTTCCGCCGTCTGGCGGATCGAGCGCTCATTGTCGCTCGAGGCGACGCCGAGCTTGAAACCGCGCTGGTGCAGCCGCGCAAAGAAGCCGGCAAGATCGGTCACCGGCACGGAGAATTCGGCGGCGCTGGAAAAGAGGTCGTCGAGGCGGATCGTCAGCTCGCCGACATCGACCATCGAGCCCGCGGCCACGAGACCTTCGGCGATCTGGCGGGTATTGCCGGCGGCAAGCAGGCTGTCGGGGACGATATGGCCGGTCTGAGGGTCCATACCGCAGGCGGACAGCAGCCGGTCGGCGAGAGCCGGATCGCCTCTAGCGGCGATACGGGCAAGTTCACGGTTCACCGGCAGCCAGCTCTCGTCGTAATCGAGCAGCGTGCCATCCTTGTCGAAGAGAATGCCTTTGATACCAGTCGCAGCCGACATCGAGCCTCCCTCAGACCTGGGCTGCGGTCTTGGGCAGCAGGCGCGCCTTCACCGTCAGCGGATTGATATAGGGCTCCAGCCCCTTCACCGTTGCCGACAGCGCGCCGCGCATGTCGTGTACGGCGGTGATGCCGGCCTCGATCATGTTGCGGCGGGCCTCGTCATTGGTCAGCAGGTAATGCACGCCCTTGGCCAGCATTTCCGTGTCGCGCACCATGCGGGCGCTGCCGCTGCGGGCCAGCTTCTGATAGGCGTCGCGGAAATTCTGCACATGGCCGCCGGACAGAATGGCGCAGCCGAGCATGGCGGGCTCCAGCGGGTTCTGGCCACCTTCGGCAAAGAGCGAGCGTCCGACGAAGGCGATTTCCGTCAGGCGAAGATAGAGGCCCATTTCACCGATCGTATCGCCGAGGAAGATATCGACATCGGCGGACAATATGTCGTCGCGGGTGCGGCGGGCGACCTTCAGCCCGTGCTTGACGAGCGACGCCTCGATCTCGTCGCTGCGCTCGGGATGGCGCGGCACGATGATCGTCAGTTGATGGTCGCGCTCCTTCAGTGCGCGGTGGACGATGGCGGCGGCATTCTCCTCGCCGTCGAAGGTCGAGATCGCCGCCCAGGTCTTGCGCTCGCCGATCTGCTTCTTGTAGCGGGCGAAAACAGCGCTGTCATAGGGTGGCGCGTCGGTGTCGACCTTCAGATTGCCCGACGTGATGACGGGAACTGCACCGAGATCGCGGAAACGTTCGGCATCGACATCCGACTGGGCAATGACGAGGGCGAGATTCTCGAACAAGGCTTCGGCGATCGCCGGACGGCGACGCCAGCGGGCAAAGGAGCGGTCCGACATGCGGGCATTGATCAGGATCTGCGGGATGCGGCGGCGGCCGAGTTCCAGCACCGTTGCCGGCCAGATCTCGGATTCGGCGATGATGGCGCAATCGGGCTGCCAGTAATCGAGGAAGCGGCTGACCGAGGGCTTCAGGTCGAGCGGCACATATTGATGGATGGCTTCATGGCCGATGCGCTCGGCGGCAAGCTTGGCCGAGGTGATGGTGCCGGTCGTCAGGATGACATGGATGTCGCGGCGGCGGATTTCGCGGATCAGCGGGATGACGGCGTTGGTTTCGCCCACGCTTGCGGCATGGAACCAGACAAGCGGGCCTTGCGGCCGGTTGGCGCTCGGATAACCGAAACGCTCCAGGCGGCGGGCGCGGTCTTCCTTGCCCTTGGCCGTGCGGTAGGTCAGATAGAGGCCGACGACCGGAGAAGCCACGGTTCCCGCCAGACGGTATGCGCTCAGACCGAACCGCGCCATCCGGGAGCTCATTGCGCCAGCCTCCGATCAAAAGCGATCGACATCAAACCCATTCCCTAATTATCGTTGCGGCCGGAATGGCCGATTAATTTGTTCAGAATGCGTCAAACAATCCGGACCGATGGGTCGCCGATGCACGAAAGCCCCGCTCGACGGAGCGGCCGGCCGGCGGCGCGTGCTGAGGTCAGTTGCTGCCGGGCTTTTCCTGCGGATCGAGCATACGGTGCATGTGAACGATGAAGTAGCGCATATGCGCATTGTCGACCGTCTGCTGCGCTTTCGCCTTCCAGGCCGTCAGCGCCGTGGCGTAGTCGGGAAAAATGCCGACGATATCGAGACCGTTCAGATCACGGAACTGAACCTCATCGAGGCTTTCCAGTTCGCCGCCAAAAACGAGATGCAAAAGCTGCTTCTTGCTACCGGAGTCAGTCATTTTCTTATTCTCTTTCTACCTATTCTCCTCCGCCACCTCATCTGCGGGATTTTGACGAAAACGTCAACCGCCTCGTCATCCTGCAAAGGCCGCGAGAAATTCCGGAAGGCGGGGTTCAGCAGCCGCGCAAAGCGCCTCGTGGGTGACGTTGGCGAGATTGTAAACGACCGGTTTGCAGGCGAGATCGACGAGACCGCCGCCGGCGCAGGCAAGGATCAGATCGGCAGCGGCAATGTCCCAATCATGCGAATTGCCCTTGACGAAGGTGCCTTCGAGACGCCCGTCCGCCACCATGGCGATACGGTAGGCAAGCGAGGGAATGTGTTTCTCGCGCCTGACGCGATCACGGAACTCCAGCGGAAGGGTCTTCAGCACATCCTCGCCGATCGCAAGGCGGCTGATCTCCTCCGGTCCCGCGGCGGAAACGGTAAAGGGCACGCCGTTCTTCAGCGCCACGCCACCCTCGACGGCCTCGTAGAGTTCTTCGAGCGCCGGGGCATAAAGCACGCCGGCGACCGGCCGGCCGCGATGAACGACCGCGACGCTGACGCACCAGACCTTCTGCCCACCGAGGAAGGCGCGCGTGCCGTCGATCGGATCGACGATGAACAATGTCTCGCGGGAGAGCCGGTCGGCATCGTCGTCGGTTTCCTCCGACAGCCAGCCATAGTCCGGCCTAGCCTTGCGCAGGATGGTTTCGAGCGTCTTGTTGGCGGCGAAATCGGCGGCGCTGACAGGCGAGCGGTCATCGTTCTTCCACCAGACCTCCGGTGACTGGTTGAAGAAGGCGAAAGCGACTGCACCCGCCTCTTTCGCAGCATCGGCGATCAGGTCGAGATCGCTCTGCCAGCGAGCCTTTTCCATGTCGCTCATAACCTCCATCCGTTTCTCAACGCCCGGCGAGCGTCATGCCCTCAATGGCAAACGTGGGGGCCGCGACGCCGAATTTGCGGTCGATGTCGTTTGCGAGCGTCAGGCGCATGAACATGTCCTTGAGGTTCGAGGCGATCGTCACCTCGGAGACCGGGAAGGTGAGTTCGCCGTTTTCGATCCAGAAGCCGGTAGCGCCGCGGCTGTATTCGCCGGTGATCATGTTGACGCCGTGGCCGATCAATTCGGTGACATAGAAACCGTTGCCGACGCTGCGGATCAGCTCCTCCGGCGAAATATCGCCGGGCTCCAGGGCAAGATTGGTGGAGGAAGGCGTCACAGAGGTGCCACCGCGCACGCCGCGGCCGTTGGTCTCAAGGCCGATCTCGCGGGCGGTCGAGGTCGAGAGGAACCAGTGCTTCAGGACGCCGTCCTCGATCATGACGAGCCGTTCGCCGGACACGCCCTCGCCGTCGAAGGGCCGCGAGGAAGGCCCGCGCACGATCAGCGGATCATCGGTGATCGATAGGCCCGATTTCAGCACCTGCTGGCCCATCTTGTCGCGCAGGAAGCTGGACTTGCGGGCGACGGCAGCGCCGTTGATTGCACCGGCGATATGGCCGACGAAGCCGCGGGCGACACGCGGGTCGAAGATGACGGTGACGTCCTTGCTGGTCGGCACCTGGCGCGGATTGACGCGCTTTATCACCCGCTCGCCGGCGCGGCGGCCGATTTCAGAGGGATCGTCGAGCTCGGCGTAATAGAGGCGGCTGTCGTAGTCATAGTCACGCTCCATGCCGGTGCCTTCACCGGCGATGACGCTGACGGAATGGCCGAAACGGGAGGCCATATAACTGCCCTCGAAACCGTGCGAGGTGGCAAGGACGAGGCCGCCCATGCCGGCGGAGGCGCCAGCACCTGAGGAATTGGTGACACCTTTGACCGCAAGGGCTGCGGCCTCGGCGGCAAGGCCCGCCTCGCGCAGCATCTCGGAGGAGACCTCGGTGGTGTCGAGCAATTGCAGGTCGGGATAGGATTTCGCAAGGCTCGCCTCATCCGCCAGGCAAGCGAAAGGGTCTTCCGGCGAAACTTTCGCCATGGCGACGGCGCGCTCGGCAAGGGCCTGAAGATCGAAACCCGGATTGGCCGAAACGCTGGCGACCCGCTTGCCGATGAAGACACGCAGGGAGAAATCGTCGCTTTCGGAGGATTCCGTTCCCTCGACCTTGCCGAGGCGCACGCTGACCGATTGCGAGCGCGACCGGACGACGACGGCATCGGCGGCATCGGCCCCTGCCTTCCTTGCCAGATCGATCAATTGAGTTGCGCGGGAAAGAAGTGTCGAGGAATCAATTTCAGAGGACATGATTTGGCCTTTCCTTCGCGTTCCATTTATTGTGCACTCTCCAAAGCATCAAGGCCGCCGACGCCGATTCTTTATCGGGGCCGCTTGCATGCCCCCCGCCATTGAAAGAAATTGCCTGGATGTCAGCACCCAATGCCCTTTTTTCCGAAACGATCCTCCTGCTCGGCGGTGCGGTGGTCGCCGCGCCGATCTTCAAGAAGCTCGGGCTCGGCACGGTGCTTGGCTATCTCGCCGCCGGTATCGTCATCGGCCCGGTCTTTCACGGCATCACCGACGGTGAACAGATCCTTGCCGTCGCCGAGCTCGGCGTCGTCTTCCTGCTCTTCATTATCGGGCTGGAGCTGAAGCCCTCCCGCCTCTGGCAGATGCGGCGCGATATCTTCGGTCTCGGCACGGCGCAAGTTGTGTTGACGGGGCTGGCCCTGACGGCACTTGCCTGGCTTTCCGGCGTTCTCGACTGGCGCGGCAGCATCGTTGCCGGCTTCGGCCTTGCGCTGTCCTCGACGGCCTTTGCCATGCAGATCCTCGAGGGCGACGGCGACGTCAACACCAGATACGGGCAGCGCTCCTTTTCCATGCTGCTGTTCCAGGACCTGGCGATCGTGCCGCTTCTGGCGTTGATCTCCGTTCTGGACGGCGGCAAGGGCAGCAATGCGCCGATGCTCGATTTCGCCGTCGCCATCGGCGCGGTCGTGGCGATGATCATCATGGGCCGCTACCTGCTGACGCCGCTGTTCCAGATCATCGCCCGGACCGGCGCGCGCGAGGCGATGATCGCGGCCGCCCTCTTTGTCGTCATGGGATCGGCGAGCCTGATGCAGCTTGCCGGCCTTTCGATGGCGATGGGCGCCTTCCTTTCCGGCGTGATGCTCGCCGAATCCTCCTACAGGCACGAGCTGGAGGCGGATATCGAGCCATTCCGCGGCGTGCTGCTCGCTATCTTCTTCATCGCCGTCGGCCTGTCGCTGGAGCTCAACGTTCTCCTCGACAACGCCCTCTTCGTCATCGTCACCGTGCCGATCGTCATGGCCGTCAAGGCGATCATCATCTACGGGCTCTGCCGGATCTCAGGCTCGCCGCACGACGATGCGATCCGCATCGCCTTTCTGCTGCCCCAGGGAGGCGAATTCGGCTTCGTGCTGTTCACGGCGGCAGGTGCCGCCGGGCTGATGTCAACGAGCACGGCATCGCTGCTGGTTGCAATCGTGACGCTGTCCATGGCGCTAACTCCGATCGGGGCGGCCCTTTCGAAGCGGCTGCTGCGTGGCGACCAGCAGGAGGAACTGGACGAGGATTTCGAGGGTGCAGGCGCAGACGTGCTGATGGTCGGCTTCTCGCGTTTCGGCCAGATCGCCGCGCAGATCCTGCTTGCCGGCGGACGCAGCGTCACCGTCATCGACTTTTCGGCCGACCGCATCCGCCAGGCCTCCTCCTTCGGCTTCCGCATCTATTTCGGCGACGGCGCCCGCAAGGACGTGCTGCGCTCGGCCGGTATCGACCGGGCGAAGATCGTGCTCGTCTGTACGCAGAAGAAGGAAATCACCGACAAGGTGGTGGAACTGGTGCAGGCCGACTATCCGCATACGCGGCTCTACGTGCGCTCCTACGACCGCGTTCATTCGATCGAATTGCGCAACAAGGGCGTCGACTACGAGCTGCGCGAAACGCTGGAATCCGGCCTTCTCTTCGGACGGCGGACGCTGGAGGCGCTCGGCGTTCCCGAAGTCGCCGCCTACGAGATCGGCGAGGATATCCGCAAGCGCGACGAAGCGCGCCTCGTGCTGCAGGTTTCCGAAGGGCTGCAGGCCGGGCGCGACATGCTGTTTTCCCAACCTGTCCACCCCGAACCCCTGGTCAAGCCGAAACGCGCCGCCGACCCCTTCGAGGACGATCCGCTGGCAGGAACCGTGGATGCGACGGCAGACGCTTAGACCCTGATGAAATTGATCGCCGCAAGCGAACCGAAGGGTAGCCCGGCAAGTGGCCCACCCACATCGAGCCCGCCAAGGTCGACAGGAAAATGGCCTGTATTTTCGATGACCTTGCGAACCTCGGCCTTCGCGTCGACATCGTCACCCGAGTAGAACAGGACACGTTGACCGCCCGATAGTTCGGGCTCCGGCAGGGCCTGAACGTCGAGATGGTTGAATGCCTTGACGACGCGCGCGCCCGGAACGAACTCGCAGAACAGCTGGCTCGAATGCTTGCCGCCGAGATCGACCGCCTTGATGCCATAGGCAGCGAGCGGATTGTTCGGGTCCTTCGCATCAGGCGAACCCGGGTCGAGGAACTCGACGGGATTGGTGCCATCGATCACAATGCGGCCGTTCCACGCAGGCAGACCGTCCAGCGCTTTTTCGAGATCGACCCAGCGCACGGCCACCAGAACGATATCGGCGCTTGCCGCTTCCCTAACTGTAACGGCCTTGATCGAAGGGCCAAGCTCACCGACAAGCTCCACCAGCGATTCCGGGCCGCGGCTGTTTGCGACCGTTGCGGAAATCCCGCTTTTCGCTAGCAGCCGGGCCACGTTGGAACCGAGGGCACCCGCTCCGATAATACCAATGCTCATTCGTTACTCCTGTTGATGTGGGGCCTGTTTGGTTCCGGACCGGCAGCGTGCCCGTGCTGGCCGTCCCGTCACGCTCGGCTTCAAAGCCGAACGAAATAGTTATGTGTCGTCGACATGACGACATTTAAGGTCAAAAAACCTCACCACACCAATGGTATGCTGAACCTCCCGACGCGCGCGACTTCCGCGGCAATGTCGGCGATCGTGACCTTTGCCAGTTCGTCCTCAAGCGCCTTGCGCGCCCGCATCAATGTGGGTTGCATGACCTCCAGAATATTGCCGCCGACCGCGCAACTCTCGCAGGGCGGTGTCCGGTGCAGCGAAAACAGCTCGGTATCCTCAACGGCCTCGTAGACATCGAGCAGCCGGATCTTCTCCGCGGGTCTCGCCAGGAGCGCGCCTCCGCCCGCACCAAGCTGCGACCGGGTCAAGCCGGCGTCGCTCAGGCGTGACAGAAGCCCCCGGATCACGACCGGGCCGGTATTGACCGAATAGGCGAGATCCTCGGAACGCAACGGCGCGCCATCGCTGACCGCGAGTGCGGCAAGTATGTGAACTGCGACGGCAAAACGTGTACTCGTTGGCATGGCAAAATCCAATAGTGTGTCGCCATCACTATTACATATTCTGGATTATGTCAATCCTGAACGGCTAACGCTTCAGCCGCGCTTCCATTTCCCGGTCGAGGGCGAATTTCAGGTCGTCCTTGATGCCGACGGACATGGCAAGCACCTCACGGGCCTTCAAGAAATCCATGACGCCGATGCGGCCGACCGTCGGGCGCAGGAAGATATGCGGCGGACGGAGCTTCAGCTTCAGCGAGATCGCCGTCTGCATCATCAGCTGGCCGGAGCCGAAAATGCTTTCCATACGGTTCGGAATATGGGTGCCGTCGCCTTCCGGCGCGCCGACGACATCGATGCCGATGACGATGTCGGCAAGATCCATCAGGCATTCATACGGCACGGGATTGCTGATGCCGCCGTCGATCATCACGCGGTCGCGCAAACGCACCGGCATGAAGACGGCGGGGATGGCGGAAGAGGCAGCCAGCGCCGGGAACAGCTCGCCCTGTTCGATGATGACTTCGCTCTGGCCGTAATAATCTGTCGTGATGACCTTCATCGGGACCAGCAGGTTCTCGAAGCGGGCCGGCAGCTCGGACGGCAGGAAGGCCTTGAGGATCCGCTCCAGATTGAACTGGCCGATACGGACGCCCTTCGCCACCGCATCGCGCACGGTCGCCGGCCTCAAGCCCCAGATGCGGGCGATGACGGCCGTCTTGTTGCCGACGGTGGCCAACGCATGTTCGCGGATTTCGGCACCAGACATTCCGGCCGCCATGCCGGTGCCCATGATCGCGCCCATTGATGAACCTGATATCGCCACCGGGCGGATGCCGAGTTCATCCAGCGTCTCGATGATGTGGATATGGGCAAGCCCGCGCGCACCGCCGCCGCCGAAAGCGACCGCAACCGTTGGAAGATCGCTGATCGCAGGCAATTTCGGACTGATGATCTCCGCCTGCTGCACGGCCCCGCCCCCGCCTATTGCGGCTGATATCGGAAGAAATGCACCCTCGTATCGCCAAAGATGCGGCTTTCGAGGAAAACATAGGAAGGATGAACGGAAACGACAACGTCGGCGCGTTCCTCGAGCACCGCGATTGCGCCCGGCCGCAGCCAGCCGCCAACGGCCGCCGCTGCCATCGCCTTCTCGCCGAGGCCCTTGCCATAGGGCGGATCGGCGAACAGCATGTCGAAGGGTTCGAGATTGCCGACGCTGCCGAGATCGGTCGCATCCCGGCGCAGAATGCGCGTGCGGCCGTGCAGGCCGAGCGCATCGATATTTTCCCAGAGCAGGCCCCTGCCCTCGACGCTGTTTTCGACGAAGAGCGCATGGCGACCGCCGCGCGAGACGGCTTCGAGGCCGACAGCGCCGGTTCCGGCAAAAAGATCGAGAATCCGGGTGCCGTCGACGCATTCCGGATAGGCATGGCTCAGGATATTGAACAGGCTCTCGCGCGTCCGGTCGGCAGTCGGCCGGATGTCGTTGGATTTTGGCACGGCGAGAGGCCGTCCGCGAAATTCACCGCCGACGATCCGCACCGCGCGTCATTCCTTTTCCTTTCGCACCACCTCTGGCCGGCCCGCCCGCGGGCCTGTCGCCGCCCGGCCTGTCACCGCCTGGCTTGGCGCCCTTCGGCTTGCCGGAAAAACTCTTAGGTCCGCCGGGCTTGCCCGCAAAGCTCTTGCCACGAGGCTTGTCACCGAACGGTCTTTCGCCGCGCGGGCGCTCGGAGCGGCCCTCGCCGGCAAAGCTTCTGGCGGCACGCGGACGTTCGTCACCGTCTGCGCGTGGCTTGCGATCGCCACGCGGACGCTCCGAACGGCTCTCACCAGTGGAGGTTCTGGCGGCACGGGGACGCTCTTCACCCTCCGCACGCGGCCTGCGGTCACCGCGCGGCTTGTCGCCGAAGGGCCGATCCCCACGCGAAGGACGATCGCCGGATGGGCGGTCGCCGCGAGGACGCTCCGGACGGCCTTCGCCGGCCGAGGCTCTGGCAGCACGAGGACGCTCTTCACCCTCCGCACGCGGCCTGCGGTCACCGCGCGGCTTGTCGCCGAAGGGTCGATCCCCACGCGAAGGACGATCACCGAAGGGGCGGTCGCCGCGCGGACGCTCCGGACGGCCTTCGCCGGCAGAGCTTCTGGCGCGCGGACGCGCGTCACCCTCTTCGCGGGGACGGCGTTCGCCTCGCGCCGGGCGATCCCCAAAACCGCGATCTTCGCGGGCGGGGCGATCACCGAAAGAGCGCTTGCGGCCGAAGCCTTCGCCCTCATCCTTGCCGCGGGGCGGTTCGCTCGAGCGGATCCACTCGCCATCCTCCTCGCGGACCCGGTTCACCTGCGTGCGCGGGCGATCCTCGATACGATCGTTCTTTACAGGCGCCTGCTCGCCGCGCTTGCGGGCGGTCTGGGCATTCTTGGCGGCCTTCGCCGCTGCCTTTTCGCCAAGCGGCCGGGCGCCCGGCGCCATCCAGACATTGGCGCTGCGGCGCTGGCCGAGCGGCTGCGGGCGCTTCGGCTTTTCATCGTCCCGGCGCCCGCCGTCGCGGCGGTCGTCCTCTTTGCGCGCGCCGCCATGGCGGTCATCGCGCCTGGTGTCGAGGCGGCTTAGCGCCCGTTCGCGCTTGTCCTCGTCGCGGCGCGGGCGCTCGCGCTTTTCCGGTGCTGTGGGCTCTGCCTCTTCCTCGGCGGCAACGGCCGGCGCATTGTAGATCGGCGCGTCAAAATTCGCCTTGGCTTCCTCGATGAGGCGGGGGCCCAACTGGTCGCGCAGCGTACGGCCGCGCACTTCGATGACATGGCCTTCCGGCAGGTCGCCGAGCTGGAACGGGCCATAGGAAATGCGGATCAGACGGTTGACGTCGAGACCGAGGGCGCCGAGCACGTTCTTGATTTCTCGGTTCTTGCCTTCGCGAAGACCCATGGTGATCCAGACGTTCGACCCTTGAGTGCGGTCCAGGGTTGCCTCGATCGAGCCATAGAGCACGCCTTCGACGGCGATGCCGTCCTTCAGCTTGTCGAGCGCGTCCTGATCGATCTCGCCATGGGCGCGCACGCGGTAGCGCCTCAGCCAGCCGGTGGCCGGCAGTTCCAGCGCACGCGCGAGACCACCGTCATTGGTCAGCAGCAGCAGGCCTTCGGTGTTGATGTCGAGGCGGCCGATCGACATGACGCGCGGCAACTCTTCCGGCAGGTTGTCGAAAACGGTCGGGCGGCCTTCAGGATCGGCATTGGTGGTCACGAGGCCGGCCGGCTTGTGATAAAGCCAGAGCCTGGTGCGCTCGATGCCGCGGATCGGCACGCCATCGACCTCGATCCGATCGGCAAGCGTGACGTTGACGACGGGGGTATCGAGAACCGTGCCGTTCAGTGTCACCCGGCCTTCCATGATCATGCGCTCGATGTCGCGGCGGGAGGCGACGCCTGCGCGCGCCATCACCTTGGAGATGCGCTCGGCCTTGCTCTCACCATCGGTCTCGGTCGCGGTCGGGCGTGCTGCTAGAGCCTTTGCCGGCTTCTCGCCGCCCGCCTTCGGGCCGGCTTTCGGCCTGCTGTCCCGTGAAGGGGGCTTTGCGCCCGGGCGTTTTGGCTTGTCTTTGGGTGTCATTTGTTGTTTGCCTGCCTTTTCGGCCTGTCTATCAGGTCACGCATCTGCGGTTAAGTGGAAATTCTTGCGATCGTGAAGACAAATCGGTTCATGGAGATGGCGCTTGAAGAGGCGCAGGCCGCCGGGGAGCGCGGCGAGGTGCCGATCGGCGCCGTCGTCGTCGTCGACGACATCGCCGTCTCACGCGCCGGAAACCGTACGCGCGAGCTGAAAGACGCGACGGCACATGCCGAAATCGTCGCGATCCGGCTCGCTTGCGAAGCGCTCGGGCAGGAGCGCCTTGTCGGCGCCGACCTCTACGTGACGCTCGAGCCTTGCACCATGTGCGCAGCAGCCATCTCGTTTGCGCGTATCCGCAGGCTCTATTACGGCGCCGAGGATCCGAAGGGCGGTGGCGTCGACAACGGCGTGCGCTTCTATGCGCAGCCGACCTGCCATCACGCTCCGGAGGTCTATTCCGGCTTCAACGAAATTCAATCGGCCGAAATGTTGCGGGCGTTCTTTTCGCAAAGGAGAGAAGCGCCGTGACGCTTACGCGCGTCGCAGTCATCTGACAGGCGCGCCGTAGCGCCGAGAAAAACCGCTATTGCAGGAGATTCCACCACTGCTTGCCGCTGTTGGCGACCGCCGCATCCTTCTTGCGCTTCTTCTGCTTCTTCAGCTCGGGCTCGCCGAGATCATCGAGCTTCGCCGGATCGTCGACGGTGCGGTAGCCTGGCGGCGGATCGGAAATATAGCGGCGCTGATCGACATAGGAGCCCTTCTGGAGGGCACGGGCTTCACGATAGGCTTGGGTCTGGGCTTCCGTCGTGCGACGGCCGCCTTCGATTGCAGAGCTTGCCAGCGGCGAGCGGTAATTCGGATTGTCCGAGTTTTCATCGGCCTCCGAGACCAGGCGAGCGCGGGTTTCCTCCGGCGATTCAATCCATTGCGGATTGTCCTTGTTGGCAATCGTCGGCTGCGGCGCAACGAGGGTGTCTTTCTGCGCCTCAGCCGGCAGCACCAGCGTCGGGCGCGGCGTGTACTTGACGCCCTTGTTTTTCGGGTCCGGGCCGGTCAGCGATACCGACTGGCCGAGATCGTCGGTCAGTTGCTCCATGGCGGTCTTGTCGGTGCCGTAGGTCGGGCTGCTGGCGCAACCAGACACCAAGGAGCATCCCGCCACTACAACAGACAGGCAGGCGCCCATACGGAACCAATGCGTCGCTAACATGAAAACCCTTCCCGCCATGCCGGTGCAATCATCGCCCAACCGGACGATCGTCCCCCTGACGCAAAAATCCGGCCATTTTCAGGCGCTTTTACCGGATGAACCACGAAAACGCAATTCATCCGGCAATATTCTTCACGCGAGCGCAGCAAGTTCGCGAAGAGCGGCAGCGTCACGAGCCGAAACATCGGGATATTCAGGATCGGAACCGACATCCCTGGTGATACGCCAGGAGCGGGCGCATTTCTCACCTTCGGCAAGCTTCGGCACGACACTGACCTGCGGCGCCTCGGCAAGACGGAAAGCATCCGCCGGCCCCTCGCCGGCTTTGATCTCGATCGCCGAGGTGATGCAGACTTCGGTGAAGTCCTGGCCTTCCAGCGCCTTCAGCAGTTCCGGATCGGCGATATGGACGACGGGAGCCGCTTCCAGCGAAGAGCCGATGCGCTTGTCCTTGCGCTCGATTTCGAGTGCACCTGTGACAACCGAACGAACGGCGCGGATCTTCCGCCACTTCTCGGCCAGCGCATCGTTGCGCCATTCCGGAGAGACCGTGGCGAACTGTTCCAGATGCACCGAAACGGCGGCCGGGTTGCGCGACAGCCAGGCTTCCTCGGTGGTGAAGGGCAGCATCGGGGCAAGCCAGGTCACCATGCAGTCGAAGATCTGGCGGATGACGTGCAGGCTGGCGCGCCGGCGCAGGCTCGACGGCGCATCGCAATAAAGCGCATCCTTGCGGATATCGAAATAGAAGGCCGAAAGCTCGACATTGGCGAAATCGATCAGCGCGCGGGCGATCTTCTTGAAGTCGAAGGCATCGTAGTTCTCGCGAACCAGCTGATCGAGCTCCGCCAGGCGGTGCAGCATCAGCTGTTCCAGCTCCGGCAGGTCGGCGAGAGCGATGACCTCGCCCTTGTCATGGGCGAGCGTGCCGAGCATCCAGCGGATGGTGTTGCGCAGCTTGCGATAGGCGTCGACATTGGTCTGGATGATCGTCTTGCCGACGCGCAGGTCGTCGGCATAATCCGAGGTCATGACCCAGAGGCGCAGGATGTCGGCGCCGGCATCCTTCATCACTTCCTGCGGCGCTGTGACGTTGCCCTTCGACTTCGACATCTTCTCGCCCTTCTCGTCCATGGTGAAGCCATGGGTGAGGACGGCGTTGTAAGGCGCACGGCCGCGGGTGGCGGCCGATTCCAGCAGCGAGGAATGGAACCAGCCGCGATGCTGGTCGGAACCTTCGAGATAAAGGTCGGCCGGCCACTTCAGGTCCGGGCGGTCTTCCAGTGTGAAGGTGTGCGTCGAGCCAGAGTCGAACCAGACGTCGAGGATATCCATGACCTGCTTCCATTTGGAATGGTCGTGGTCATTGCCGAGGAAGCGTTCCTTGGCGCCTTCGGCGAACCAGGCGTCAGCGCCCTCATGTTCGAAGGCGTCGAGGATGCGGGCGTTGACGGCGTCATCGACGAGGACTTCGCCCTGCTCGTCGGCAAAGACGGCGATCGGCACACCCCAGGCGCGCTGGCGCGAGAGCACCCAGTCCGGACGGCCTTCGATCATGGCGCGCAGGCGGTTCTGGCCGGCGGCGGGTACGAAGCGGGTGTCGTCGATTGCACCGAGCGCGCGCGAACGCAGCGTCGTGCCATCGGCAAGGGTCTTATCCATATAGACGAACCATTGCGGCGTGTTGCGGAAGATGACCGGCTTCTTCGAGCGCCAGGAATGCGGATACTGGTGCTTCAGCCGGCCGCGGGCAAAGAGCGCGCTGCGGGCGATCAGCTCCTTGATGACGCGGTCGTTGGCATCGCCCTTCTTGCCGTTGTCGTCGATAACGCGGGCGCCTTCGAAGCCGGGGGCGTCGGCGGTGTAAAAGCCGCCGTCGTCGACTGTGAAGGGGATCCTGGTGGGGATGCCGCGGGCTTCCAGAGTGCGGGCAGCAGCCGTCCATGCGTCGAAGTCTTCGCGGCCGTGGCCCGGCGCGGTGTGCACGAAGCCCGTACCGGCATCGTCGGTGACGTGATCGCCATCGAGCAGCGGCACGAGGAATTCGTAGCCGCCGCCGAGCCCCTTGAAAGGATGCGCGCAAGCAATCGCCGCGAGGTCAGCCGCAGAGACATCGCTCAAGCGCTTGTACTGCAGCTTGGACTTCGCAAAGGATTCCTCGGCCAGTTTGTCGGCGAAGATCAGCTTTTCACCCGGACGGGGGCCGAAATCGTTCTCGGCGGCCGTCACTTCATAAAGGCCGTAGGAGATACGAGGGGAATAGGCGATCGCGCGGTTGCCGGGGATCGTCCAGGGCGTGGTCGTCCAGATGACGACAGCCGCGCCGACCAGCAATTCACCGTGTTTAAACTCCTCATCGACCACCTTCGCGGGCGCGACAAACTGTACCACCGGGAATTTCACCCAGATCGTGTCGCTCTCGTAATCATGATACTCGACCTCGGCTTCGGCCAGCGCCGTGCGCTCGACGACCGACCACATGATCGGCTTGGAGCCGCGATAGAGCTGACCGCTTGCGGCGATCTTCAGGAGTTCGCCGGCGATGCGCGATTCCGCGTGGAAGTTCATCGTCGTGTAGGGATTGTCGAAGTCACCCTCGATGCCGAGGCGCTTGAACTCTTCCGCCTGGACCTTGATCCAGCCGGTGGCGAATTCACGGCATTCCCTGCGGAATTCGTTGACCGGAACCTCGTCCTTGTTCTTGCCCTTCTCGCGGTACTTTTCCTCGATCTTCCATTCGATCGGAAGACCGTGGCAATCCCAGCCGGGCACGTAGTTGGCGTCGTAACCGCGCATCTGGAACGAGCGGTTGATGACATCCTTGAGGATCTTGTTCAGCGCGTGGCCGATATGGATGTTGCCGTTGGCATAGGGCGGGCCGTCATGGAGAACGAATTTCTCGCGGCCGGCGGCAGAGGCGCGCAGTTTCTTGTAGAGACCCATCTCCTGCCAGCGCTTGACGAGCTCGGGCTCCTTCTGCGGCAGGCCGGCGCGCATGGGGAAATCGGTCTCGGGCAAATAGAGGGTCTTCGAATAATCGATCTTTTCGGCTGTGTCGGTCATGTCTGGCAATCGTTTCTGGCGGCCCCGGGAGGGGCGCAACGGGCGTAAAAGAGCTGGTGGCGGAAGCGCTCGTTTCCAAGCGCCAAAAACCCGGACCTTCCGGCCGCTTAGCGCGCGCGGAAGGCCGGGCCGATAATTCGCATCATCATCGCCAGCCGAAGTTTCGTCATCGCGCCGGTTCATAGGCGTTTTTGCCGGGAAAAGGAAGAGAAGAATTCGCGGTCAGCGATCGGCGCAAACGGCTCAGATCGCCGCCGGTCCATCCTTCCGCAAAAGCATCAGGCTGGAAAACGCTTGCGGCTTGCGGTATAGATCTGACTATCTGACCAGTTTCGATCGAAAGCATAAACGCATGAAGAAAATCACGAGGCAAAGCTGGAAGCTCGAGGAAGCGAAAGCGCGCTTCAGCGAGGTGGTTCGGCGCGCACATAGCGAAGGACCGCAGCGCGTCACGGTTCGCGGCAGGGACAGCGTCGTCGTCATCAGCGTCGAAGAACTCGACCAGCTGACCAAGGCCGAACCGAAGAAGCCTTTCGTCGCTTTCCTGGAGAGCCTCGATCTCAAGGAGCTCGAACTTGAGCGAGAGGCAGATTACGGACGGGACGCCGAGCTGTGATCGGGTGGCTGCTCGACACAAACGTCATCGCGGCGTTGATCAATCCAAGCGGTGCACCTTCCGTCAAATCCTGGGCTGCGTCTCAGGTCGAGGGGAAGATGTTCATCAGCATTCTCACTCTGGCGGAATATAACAAGGGCATCGAAAACCTGGCCGACGACGATCAGAACCGTTATCGTTATGCGGCCGCACGCGATGCACTGGAGGAAAGGTTTTCAGAACGCGTTCTTTCGTTGAGCGACGCAGCGGTCAGGCAGTGGGGCATCATTTCAGGACGCGTGAAACTCAGAACCGGACATGCCCCGTCGGTTATCGACACGATGTTGGCCGCCACCGCAATCGAGCACAATCTCTATCTGGTGACGCGAAACGTGAGAGATACGCGTTTCTCCGGCGCGGCGGTCTTCGATCCGTGGACGAACGATGCCGGCCAATTTCCGCTGAGCCGGAGATAACCCACCCGCACTCGAAGCTACTCAGGGAAAGCACAATCTCCCGTCAAGAGCGCTGATCGGCGCAACACCCGCAAGCAGCGCTTTCGCCTCTTCCTCGCGCTTGATCTGGGCGCCGAGCGCGTCGAGACCGGCTTGCCACAACGGAAGCAATTGAAGGCCGGGCCAAATGCGCATATATATAGGGGCAAGTGGCAGAAAGGTCATTCAATGCTCAGTTCTCTTCAGACATCCGAATCGATGACCATACGTGAGCGCCTCGAGATCGCTTCGCACGGCTCCATGCAGGTTTATGATGGAGCGACGACGTTGAAATTGACGGAGTTGGGCTTTTCCATGGAGGAAATATATCGTTTCGTCGCACCGCGCCGAACTCTGGCCAGACGCATTGCGACCGGCGAACCGCTGACGGTCGAGGAAAACGATGGCGCCTTGCGCATCGTGCGGATCGCGGACATGGCCGAGCGCATTTTCGGCGATAGAGCCGTTGCGTTCGATTGGCTGCGCAAGCCCAATCGCGGCATGGACGGCATCACACCGATCGATCTGCTGGAATCGGAGACCGGCGCCCGCCTTGTCGAGCAGGCCTTGCACCAGATCGACCACGGGATTTACGTCTAAACAATGATCCTATGGCGTATCTCGAATTATGCCGATCTTTCCGGACGCGGCGGGCTGCTTGCGCCGGGGCGATGGCATCGTCAGGGAATCCCCGTCGTCTATTGCTGCGATCACCCGTCGACTGCGCTTCTCGAAATTCTGGTGCAGGTCGATCTGCATCAGATTCCCAAAGATTTTCAGCTGCTGAAAATCCATTGCCCGGACGACATCGAAGCCTTCGATATCGAGATCGACCATGCCGAGGTCCACCCGACCAGCCTGACGCGCGACCGCGGCAGCGAATTGCTGGAACGCAACGCTTCCTGTCTCCTGCGCGTCCCGTCGGCAATCATGCCGGAGGCCGCGAATATTCTCATCAATCCGCGTCATCAGGACGCGTCGCGCCTGACAATCGAAAAAACGATCCGCTATCCATTCGACAGCCGGCTACTGCGCTGAGGAAAAGCACAGTTTCCCATCCAGCACGCCAAGCGGCGCAACACCCGCAAGCAGCGCCCTCGCCTCCTCCTCATCACGCTTGATCTGGGCGACGAGCGGATCGAGGCCGTCGAATTTCAGTTCGGGTCTAATATAGCCGAAGAAGGAAACGGAACAGAGCTGGCCATAGAGATCGCCGCTGAAATCGAAGAGATAGGTTTCAAGCAGCGGTGCGCCGTTTTCCGTCACTGTCGGGCGGCGGCCATAGCTTGCGACGGCATCGTGGAGGGTGCCGTCTTCGAGGCGGAAGCGGACGGCGTAGATGCCGGCGGCAAGATCGGTTTCTTCAGGCAGGCGCATGTTGGCCGTGGGGAAACCGAGCTGCCGGCCGAGCTTTTCGCCGTCGATCACCTCGGCCTCGACCGTATAGTGATAACCGAGCATGCCGGCGACTTCGCTGACATTGCCATCCTTCAAAAGCGCGCGGATGTGGCTCGATGAGACGACATCGGCATTTTCATCGCGGAAGGCATCGATCAGGGTGACGCCGAAACCATAGGTCTGGCCGGCATCCATCAGGAAGGCGGGGCCACCCTCGCGGCCGCGGCCGAAATGGAAATCGAAACCAGTGACGACTTCGGAGGCGCCGAGCCAATCCTTCAGGATCGAATGGATGAAATCCTCGGCGGAACGCTGCGAGAATTCGTAGTCGAAGGGATATTCGATGACGGCATTGAAGCCAAGCGTTTCCAGGATGCGGGCTTTCAACGGCGCCGGCGTCAGGCGAAAGACCGGCGTCTGCGGCCGGAAGACCGTGCGCGGATGCGGCTCGAAAGTCAGCACGAGGGCGGGAATGCCGCGGGCCTTCGAGATCTCGAGCGCGCGGTTCAGCACCGACTGGTGGCCGCGATGCACGCCGTCGAAATTGCCGATGGCGATCACGCCGCCCTTGAGATGGGCGGGTAGGGGTTCCCGGGTTTCATTGCGGTGGAAGACGGTCATCGGCTGGCTTCTCTTTATGCAAGGCGCGGCATCCACCACTTCGGCGCGGCTTTTTCCCGTTCGAGATAGGCGTTCAGGATCGCCTCGTCGGTCTCGCCGTTGAGGGTATATTCCCGGGCGTGGATACCGCCGCTGATGTAGAGAAGGTCGAGGCCGTAATTCAAGGCGCCGCGCACATCGGTCGGCATGCCGTCGCCGATCGCCAGCACACGGTCAATCGGAAAATCGCCGCGAAGTTCGCGGGCGGCCGCCAGCGTCGCCTCGTAGATCGGCCGATACGGCTTGCCGGCAATGCGGGTCTTGCCGCCGAGCTGTTCGTAATAGGCTGCCATGGCGCCGGCGCAGGGGATGATGCGATGGCCGCGCTCGACGACGAGGTCGGGATTGGCGCAGATCATCGGCACGTCACGTGCCTTGAAGTCGAGAAGCATGTCGGTGTAGTCCTCCGGCTTCTCAGTCTCGTCGTCGAAGAAGCCGGTGCAGACGAGCGATTGCGCTTCGCCCGCCGGTCTGCGCTCGATGTCGAGGCCGTCGAGGATTGCGCTGTCGCGCTCGGGGCCGAGCAGGAAGACCGTCTTCGGCCCTTCGGAGATTAGCTCGCGCGTGACATCGCCCGACGTGACGATCCTGTCATAGGCGCCGTCGGGGACGCCGATCTGGCGCAACTGCTCCACCACCTGCCAGGAAACCCGCGGCGAATTGGTGATCAGGACGACGGCAAGGCCCCTGGCGCGCGCCTCTTCCAGTGCTGCGGCCGCCTTCGGGAACGGATCGATGCCATTGTGGACGACACCCCAGACATCGCAGAGCACCACATCATAGTGAGCCGTGATCTCCGAGAAGTTTTCTATCCGCTTGGCCATTCCGATTTCCCGATTTGCTTCAGTCACCGGTGACATTGCAAAGGCGCAAGGCGATGGCAAGGAATTTTCTTCGCCGTCAGGGCAATGCGAACCCGTTAGACAGCAATCCGGCGAACGGACGTGCCACGGATTTCGACGACCCCATCCTGAAGCGGAAGATCGTCCGGCGCGAAGACTGCTGCGGATCGGATTTCGGCCGCAATCGCCGGGAATTCTCCGGCCTCTTCACAATTCCGGCACAAAAATTCGTGATTGCTGTCATTGACTCCTCTCGGAGCCATCCCTAAATGCACGGCGCTAGCACTCATAACAAGAGAGTGCTAACACATATCCATGTGGACCGTCTCGGTCCGCGAATGTCATTTGATCGAGGGATTAGACAATGGCAAGCACCAACTTCCGCCCCCTTCACGACCGCGTCGTTGTTCGCCGCGTTGAGTCCGAAGCCAAGACCAAGGGCGGCATCATCATTCCCGATACCGCCAAGGAAAAGCCGCAGGAAGGCGAAATCGTCGCCGTCGGTTCCGGCGCGC
>Ga0307515_10006245_pt1 | contig 23915 bp, 25 predicted proteins | sample 17_EM_MG_FD_194513 | JGI IMG/M metagenome (GOLD analysis project Ga0307515, IMG submission 194513) | Populus trichocarpa ectomycorrhiza microbial communities from riparian zone in the Pacific Northwest, United States - 17_EM | ecosystem: Host-associated > Plants > Roots > Unclassified | place... | reverse complement strand
GGCTTGTATGGTTGCGGGGTTGGGGTGGAGGGCCTGATATCTGGAGATCGGCCTGGACCGACTGGCGAAGATTGCCCCCACCCCGCCTGCCAGCGTCGATAAAGAACTGCGCGGCCGCCGACACGGCTGACCGCCGATCTGAGTGCAAGCCAACGCGGCTGGCGGGTTCCACCCCAACGACTGTCATTGTCGATACGGGAGACCTGACCATGCAAGATCAAGCTGTGTTTGTCGGCGTCGACGCGTCCAAGTCCGAATTGGTGAGCAGCGTTCATGGCCACCAGGGCTGCGCTGCGTTGCCCAACCAGGATGCTCCGGTTGCTGCTTGGTTGCAGACCTTGCCCCCAGGAGCCAAGGTTGCCGTGGAGTCCACGGGTGAGTGCCATCTGACGCTGGTGCGCCAGGCCGTGCGCCTGGGCGTGACGGTGTACGTGCTGAACGCGCGTGACGTGTACTTCTACGCCAAGGCGCTGGGCATGCGAGCCAAGACCGACCGGGTCGATGCCCGTGTGATTGCCCGCTACCTGGCCGAGCATCACGCTCAGTTGCGCCCGTACCGGCCGCCCTCGCCGACACAAGCCGAGATTGAGCAGCTGCTGGGCCAGCGCTGGGTGGCCGTGACCAAGCGCACCGCGCTGCGTCAGGCGTTGCGCGGCAATGCTGCCATCGAGCAGCAGATCCAGCACCTGGATGCCAGCTTCGACAGCCTGCTACAGGCGATCGACCAGCGCATCGAGCAACTGATCGACGCCGACCCCGCCCTCAAGGCGAGCCAGCGACAACTGCTGACCATCGTCGGCGTAGGCTCACAAGCCAGCGCGCTGCTGAGCAGCCTGTTGGCGCGGTTGCACTTCGCCAGTGCCGACGCCTTGGTCGCCTTCAGTGGCTTGGACCCTCGAGCGCACGACTCAGGACGCAGCCACGGCAAGCGAAGACTGTCCAAGCGGGGCTCGCCTGACCTGCGCCGCCAGATGTACATGGCGGCCATGTCGGCCTCTCACAGCAAGGTCTTCAGTCCCTTGTACCAACAGCTGCGCAGCCGCGGATTCAAGACTACCGAAGCGCTGGTCATCCTGGCCAGAAAGCTGCTGCGAGTCGCTTATGCCGTTTGGCGCAGCGGGATGCCCTTCGAACCGGACAGATTCACCGTTCCCGCTTGACGAAAACCATAGAACCTTCGCCGGTCCGCTGCGCGAGCCCCCTCGGGGGGCAGCCCGCCGGAGCGGGCGTGGGGGCCTACTTCCTCAGCTTGACCGCCTCGCCGGCGATCATCGACGCGAGCATCCGCCCGACGACCATCGGATCGAGCGTCGGGTCGTCGAACAGCATTTCCTGCACCGCGTAGGCGGCTTCGATCGCCAACCGCGCGAAGATCTGCACGTCGCTGCGCTCGGCCTGCGGGTGCGCGGCCATGAAGGCCTGCTCGATGATGCCGGAGACATGCCGGTGCGACGAGATGCGCACCTCTTGCAGCGCCGGCACCGCGCGCAGCGCGCGGGTGATCCACACGCCAGCCGGTGCGGCCACGGTCACCTCGACCGTCTGCATGAACAGCTCCATCACACTGGCCTCGAGCCGCGCGCGCGGTTGTGCCAACGTCTCGGGCGTGGCCCAGGCTTCGAGCAGCTGGTTCTGCACCGCCATCAGGCGCTCGCCCAATTCGTGCAGCAGCGCGTACTTGTTCGGGAAGTAGCGGTACAGCGCCGGCGGCGTCAGCCCCGCCCGCTCACACACCAGGTTGGTCGACCAACGTTCGACACCGACTTCGCCCAGCAGATCGGCCGCGACACCGAGGATGCGCTCGTAGGTCTCGAGCGCCCGGCCCTGGCGCGGCACCGCTTTGGGGCGCAGGTCCGGCCCGGACTCGGCAGCGCCCTTGGCCTGCGCTGAGGGGCGGGGCTTGGCGGTTGCGCGGCGGGCAGTCGGGTCGGCAGATCGGGGCATGTGGCTTCAGGGTTGTCCCCGGGTGGAATTCTAGTCATGGCTATACGATAGTGATGGCTATGTTTTGTACCGACATACCCTGGCATCGCCTCGCCATGGGCACCACCTTGATTTTGAGCCTGGCCGCTTGCGGCCGCCCCGCGGAAGCGCCGCCCAACGCCACGCCCATCGTCAACACGCCGTCCCCCGCCAGCGCACCGCTCGCCGACACGCGCCTGGCCGGCTTGTATGACCGCGCCTGCGCCAGTTGCCACGAGGTTGCCGGCACCGGAGCGCCACTGCATGGTGACCGCAAGGCCTGGGCCCCGCGCGAAGCGGTCGGCGTGCCGGCGCTGGTGGCCAGCGTGCGCCAGGGCAAAGGCGGCATGCCGCCGATGGGCTGGTGCCCCGAGTGCAGCGATGAAGACTTCACGACGCTGATCGCTCATCTGCGTGGGGTGACGCAATGAGCCGCCGCACACTGCTGCGCGGCATTGGCGCTGCGGGCGTGGTGGCCGCGCTGCGGCCGATGTCCGCACTGGCCGCGGCACCGGCGGCCTCGCCGGTCTCGGGTTCACCAACGCCGAAGCCCGCCTGGCACAACTGGTCCGGCCTGCAAAGCTGCCAGCCCGCCGCGTGGCAGGTGCCGGCGAATGAAGACGAGACGCTGGCCCTGCTTCGCAACGCCGCCGCCCCTCTGCGCTGCGTGGGCGCAGGCCATTCGTTCACGCAGCTGGTGCCGACCGAAGGCTCGCTGCTGTCGATGGACCGGCTGTCGGGCCTGCGCGCCCACGACGCCGTTGCCGGCACCGCCACATTGGGCGCAGGCACCCGCCTGGCCGCGGCCTCGCGTGCGCTCGATGCCGTCGGCCTGGCGCTGCGCAACCTGCCCGACATCGACGTGCAGACGCTGGCCGGCGCCCTGGCCACCGCCACCCACGGCACCGGCGCCAAGCTGCAGGCGCTGCACGCCGAGGCGCAGCAGCTGACGCTGTTGACGCCGCGCGGCGAGCGCATCGTCTGCAGCCGCACGCAACGACCCGAGGTGTTCGCCGCGGCGCAGGTCTCGCTCGGCGCATTGGGCGTGCTGAGCGAAGTCACGCTGAAGGTGCGGCCGCGCCATGTGCTGCACCGCCGCGTCTGGCTGATGCCGACCGAAGAGCTGCTGCAGGCCGTGCCCACGCTGGCGGCCAAGCATCATCAGTTCGAGTGTTATCTGCTGCCGCACACCGGCTACGGCGCCGCGATCACGCACGACGAGGTGACCGAGTCACCGCGCGCCCGCCCCCCGGCGCCGGACGAAGACGTGCTGCGCGACCTGAAGCGCCTGCGCGACTGGGTCGGCCGCTGGCCGTCGCTGCGGCGCTGGGTCGCGCAAAAGGCGATCGACCCGACGATGACCGAAGAGGCCACCGACTGGTCGTGGAAGCTGCTGTCGACGCAGCGCCCGACGCGCTTCAACGAAAGCGAATGCCACGTGCCGCGCGAGCAAGGCGTGGCCTGCCTGCGCGAGGTGCTGGCCACGCTGGAGAAGCGCGACGACGTGTTCTTTCCGATCGAGTTCCGCTTCATCGCGGGCGACGACGCCTGGCTGTCGCCCTTCCACGACCGCGACAGCTGTTCGATCGCGGTGCATGCCGCGCACGACGAGCCCTGGGAGTATCTGGTGAAGGACGTCGGCGCGGTCTACCGCCGCCACGCCGGCCGGCCCCACTGGGGCAAGCTGCACGACCGCACCGCCGCCGAGCTGCGCGCGCTGTACCCGCGCTGGGACGACTTCCAGCAGGTGCGCCGCGAGCTGGACCCGACCGGCCGCATGCTCAACCCCTATCTGCGCCGCCTGTTCGGCGAGGCTTGACGACCATGGCACTGAAACGACGCAAATTGCTTCTGGGTGGTGCCGCCGCCGCGGCAGTCGCCGCCTGGGTGGCCCGCCCGGGTGACCACGGGGGCGGCCACGACGCCTACTTCAGCCAGCTGGCTGCATCGCTGGCCGGCCTGCCGGCGATGCCGATGCTGGTGGTCGACAGGCAGCGCCTGCGCGCCAACCTGGCCCAGATCCGCCGCACCGCGCACGCCAAGCTGCCGCTGCGGGTGGTGGTCAAGTCGCTTCCGGCGTTAGGCTTGATCGACGAGGCCCTGGCCGCCTGGCAGACATCGCGAGCGATGCTGTTCAACGCGCCGCAGCTGGCGCTCATCGCCAAGGAGCGTCCCGGCACCGACATCCTGCTCGGCAAGCCACTGCCTGCATCCGCCGCCCGTTGGGCGCTGGAGCAACCGGGCGGTGACGGCTTCGACCCCGCACGCCAGGTCCAGTGGCTGATCGACACGCCGCAACGCCTGGCCGAGTACCGCGCGCTGGCCAAGGCGCGCGGCCAGGCTATGCGCGTCAACATCGAGATCGATGTCGGGCTGCACCGAGGCGGCGTCGAGAGCGAGGCGGTGCTGGCGCAGATGCTGGACACGCTGCGCGAAGAGCCACTGCTGCCATTCGCCGGCTTCATGGGTTACGACGCGCACCTGGCCGCGATCCCCGACCTGGCCGGCAACCGCGCCAGCGCACAGGCCGAGGCCCAGCGCCGCTACAGCGCGATGCTGGCGCTGGCGCAGCAGCGTCTGGGTGGCCCGCAGCCGGGCTGGACGCTGAACGCCGCCGGCTCGCCGACCTTCCACCTGCACGACGACCAGCATGCGCCGAACGAGTTGTCGGTCGGCTCCGCTGCCGTGAAGCCATCGGACTTCGACAAGCCTTCGCTGGCCGATCTGCTACCGGCGGCCTTCATTGCGACGCCGGTGCTGAAGGTGATGGACGAGTTCCGCCTGCCGATCGGCGCGCAGACCGTGTCGAGCCTCGCGCGTTGGTGGGACGTGAACGAACGCCGAGCGCTGGCCATGCACGGCGGCCATTGGCTCGCCGACCCGGTGTCGCCGACGGGCGTAACGCCCAGCAGCCTGTATGGCGCATCGTCGAACCAGCAGGTGATGGTGGCCTCGCCCTCGGTGCCGCTGGCGGTGGGCGACTGGGTCTTTCTGCGGCCACGCCAGAGCGAAGCGGTGTTCCTGCAGTTCGGCGCGATCGTGGTCATGGACCAGGGCAAACCGGTCGAGCGCTGGCCGGTCTTTCCGGCATCTGCCTGAGCCGCGTCAGGCGGTTGCGCGCTTCTTCGCAGTCGAGCCCTTCAGCTCGCGCAGCGCATCTTTGCCGTTCCAGCGCGCTGTCGCGTCGTCGGACGCGGCCAGACGCTCGGCCACCTGCACCGCCGCAGCACGCAGCGCTGCGTTGCGCTTGCCGGTCGCCCGCAACGCCATGTTGACGGCTTTCTTGACGAAGTTGCGCTCGTCGCCCGCCTCGCGCTCGATCAGCGTCAGCCCGTGCAGAAAAGCCTCGTCGCTCGCCTGCTTGTCGTGCACGCTCAGACTCCACAACAGCGCGAAGGCGGTGCGCTTTTCGAACTCGGGGCGCCGGCTGCTCCATTTGTCGACCTGGGCCCAGGCATGCGGTGAACGGTCGAAGAGGTTGAAGCTCAGTGAATCGCAATAGGCCCAGTTGTCGAATTCGCGGCACCAGCGGTCCATCTGTGCGGCGCTGAGCTTGGCCGGGTCACCGACGAACGAGACCAGCATGCGCGCTTCGTAGACCCCCGTGTCCCACAGCGCTTCAGCCAGCTTCTGGTCGCGGCCCAGCGTCTTGCCCAGGGCCTTGATGTCTTTCACGGCCGTGCCGTATGCGTTATCCGACGGGATCGCGTAGCGCGCCATGCCGTCGCGCGTGGCAGCGGTGGCGTGGGCCTGCAGCCACTGCAGCGCCGATTGAACCTGGGCGTCGAGCGTCGCACTCATGTGGTGGTGGTGAGATGGTTCAGAACCAGTTCACCAGGCCGGACTGGACAGCACTTTGCGGGTTAGAGCCTGCGTCACGCACGCGGCGCAGTGCTTCGTCCGCCGGCAGTCCCAGGCGCTTCAGCACGCAGGCTGCCGCGGTGCCGGTTCGGCCCAGGCCGGCCGCGCAGTGCAGCAGCACCGCCTGGCCCTGCTGCAGCTTCTGGGCCACGGCCTCGACCGCCTGGCGCAGATCCTCGGCGTCGTCGGGCACCTCGTAGTTGCGCACCGGCACGTTCAACCAGGCGCCCGGCATATTGCCGCTGTCGATCGCACGGCGGTAGTCCGGCGACAGCTCGGCAATCTCGTCGCGCTCCGTCAGACACAGCGTCAACGCCAGGTCGACACGCTGCGCTTCTTCGACAAAGCCGGACCAGGGCTCCCAGCGGCCCGGCATGCCACTGAGCCACAGCGTGCCGGGCACCCCGGCGGGCAAGTCAACTCGGCGAAAACCCATCTCAGGTTCCTTCAATCAAAGCTGAAGCGATCGAGCCAGAACTGCGCCAGCCGCGGATCGTCGTCCACGCGCTGGACGATCGGCGCCATCGTCGGCGCGGCCTCGACAAAGCGTTCGCGCCAGGGCCCGAAGCGCGACACCACGTTCACATACAGGTCCAGCACCGTCAGCCGTTCACCCAGCAAGTAGGGCCCGACCGGTGCCAGCCGCTGGTCCATCGTCGACCAGCAAAAGGCGATTCGGTCATGCACCGCGTCGACCACCGTGTCGCGCAGGGCCAGCGGCACGCCGACGCGCCGCACGTCCGGCTTGATCCAGTGCAGTGCGTAGATGGCAGAAGAAACGTAGAGCATCCAACGCAAGAAGCGCCCACGCAGCGGGTCGTCCACCGCCGGCGACAGGCCGGACGCCGGGTGCAGATCGGCCAGGTAGATCAGGATCGCGGCGCTTTCAGTCAGCACCTCGCCGTCGGCCAGCACCAGCGTCGGGATCTGCCGCATCGGGTTGGCCGGCGCCACGCGGTTGCGCGCCGCCGGCTCGGCCCACGTCGCCCCTTCGACCAGGTGTAGTCGATGCCGAGCAGCCGCAGCATGGCTTCGACGGCCACCGAGCCGGAGCCGGCAGCGCCGTACAGGGTCAAGGGTTCAATCGTCATGGTTCAGCCTGGTTGGGTCTGATCTGCTCACGAAGCATGCCGGCAGGCTACAGCGCTTTGCGCACGATCACGCCGTCGCCGCTTCGACGGCACGGCCGGGTGATCGGCGGTCGGAAACTGGCAGTAGCAGCTGGCCCAACGTGGGTTGTCCGCAAAGGCCACGTGGTCGAAGAACTGCAGCCAGGCGATCTGGTGCCGCGGGGCCATGGGTTCGACGGTGAAGTTGGTTGAGGCCACCGCGGCGGCGTCGAGCGTCATGAACGCGACGATGCCGCGGCTGGCGCCGATTGGCAAGCCACGCTGGTAACTGCGATGCAACGCTCAGCGCGTCAGACCCGCCGCGGTGGTGTTCGCCAGCCCGGAGTACTGCGTGCGCATCTCAGCGTCCGACGATCTGCACAAAGTGCTCAATCGCGTGACGACTGCCACTGCGCCGAGCCGGCATGGCATGCTGCACAGACAACAGTTCCGTCAGCCCATTCACCAGCGCCGTTCCTGCCCATGGCCGACACCCCCTCGCCCGCTACACCCCTTGGATTGCCGAAGATCGACCGCCAGGCCGGCCGGCGGCGCCGTCGGCGTTGGCCTTGGGTCGTCGGCGCGCTGTTGGTGGTGGCCATCGCTGTGCCGCAGCTGGCGTCTCGCAAGACCGAGGTGCAGGCAGCGACCGTGCAGACCGCTTATCCATCGCAGCAGTACAACCAGTTGGCAGCGTCGGGTTATGTGGTGGCGCAACGGCGGGCCGCCGTGTCGTCCAAGGGGACGGGGCGGCTGGTGGAGCTGAATGTGCGCGAAGGCAGCCTGGTGAAAAAGGGCGAGTTGCTGGCGCGGCTGGATGCTGCCGACGTGACCGCCAACCTCGGCGTCAGCGAAGCCGGCGTGCGGCAAAGCGAAGCGGCGCTGAAACAAAGCGAAGCGAACGTGAAGCTCGCGCAGGCGCAGCAGGCCAATGCTGACGACGAGCTGAAGCGCACGCTGGGCCTGGCGACGGAATCCTTCGTCTCGCCGCAAGCGGTAGACGCGGCGCGAACCCGAGCCCGCACTGCCGCCGCCAGCACCGCAGCCGCCGAGGCCGCATTGGCCACCGCGCGCTCCACCATCGGCCAGGCGAAGGCCCAGGTCAAGGTGCAGCAGGTGAACCGCGATTCGACCGAGATCCGCGCGCCCTTCGACGGCGTGGTGCTGGTCAAGAACGCCAACGTCGGTGACCTGATCACACCGTTCTCGAACGCTGTGGGCACCTCCGGCGCGGTGGTGACGATGGCCGATCTGTCGACGCTGGAGGTGGAGGCCGACGTGTCCGAGTCCAACGTCGGCAAGGTCAAGCCCGAGCAGCCGGTGGAGATCACGCTGGACGCGCTGCCGGACACCCGCTTTCGCGGCAGCGTCGCGCGCATCGTGCCCACTGTCGACCGCGCCAAGGCCACGGTGATGACCAAGATCCGCTTCGAGAAGCTCGACCCGCGGGTGCTGCCCGAGATGAGCGCCAAGGTCAACTTCCTGTCGCAGGCAGCGAGCGATGCCGACCAGAAACCGGTGATGGCGGTGAACCCGAAAGCCATCGTCGAACGCGATGGCAAGAAGCTGGTGTTTCGCATCGGCAAGGATGACAAGCTCGACGCGGTGCCGGTCACGCCCGGCCGCACACTCGGCGACGTGGTCGAGATTTCGTCGGGCGCTCTGCAACGCGGGGACCGCATCGTGCTGAGCCCGGGCGACAAGCTGGCCGCCGGCGCCGCCGTCACCGTGGCATCGAAGTGAGGCCCGTGCGATGAGCGTCACTGCGCAAGCCGGCCCGCATCCCCTCGGCCCCTCGGGCGGCGCACCGCCGCTGATCCGCATCCGCTCGCTCAGCAAGGCCTACCGGCGCGGTGGGCTGGACATCCCGGTGCTGGAGGACATCAACCTCGAGGTGCAGGCCGGCGAGTTCATCGCGCTGATGGGCCCCTCGGGCTCCGGCAAGACCACGCTGCTGAACCTGATCGCCGGCATCGACCACGCCAGCAGCGGCACGATCGAGATCGACGGGGTCGACATCGCCACGCTGAGCGAGGGCCAGCTGGCCGACTGGCGCGCGGCGAACGTCGGCTTCATCTTCCAGTTCTATAACCTGCTGCCGGTGCTGACCGCGTTCGAGAATGTCGAACTGCCGCTGTTGCTGACCCGTTTGTCGCCGCGTGAACGTGCGCAGCGCGTGGACGCCCTGCTGGCGCTGGTCGGCCTGACCGACCGCGCCGACCACCGACCCAACGAGCTGTCGGGCGGTCAGCAGCAGCGCGTGGCGATTGCGCGCGCACTGGTGACCGACCCGCAACTCATCGTCGCCGACGAGCCCACCGGCGACCTGGACCGCACCACCGGCGCAGAGGTACTGAACCTGATGGACCGGCTGGTGCGCGAACTCGGCAAGACCATCGTGATGGTCACCCACGATCCCAAGGCCGCCGCCAAAGCGCAGCGCATGGTGCACCTTGAAAAAGGTGTGCTGGTGGACGAAGCGCCTGCCTGAATCAAGACTGAGGCGGCCGTCGCGGCCCCGCCCTTTCTGCCACTCCTACCCCCGCAAAGACAAGATGCCGAACCAGCCCCCATCCAACTCTTCGGCCGATCAGGCCCTGCGCAACAACTGCACCACCTGGTTGAGCGGTCATCGGCCACAGCGGTCGATGAAACAAGCCCTGCTGAGCCTGGCCGATGCGGCCGAAGCCGACGGTCCGCCAGACCTGTACGGCGAGGGTGAACTCATCCAACAGCTGGAGCAAGACATTGCCCAACGCCTGGGCAAAGAGGCCGCGTTGTTCCTGCACAAGGGTGTCGCGGCCCAACTGGCTGCGATGCGTGTGTGGACCGCCGGACGCACCGGCGCGCAGGTCGCTCTGCACCGCAAGTCGCACATCGAACTCGACGAGGCCCAGGCCTACGAACACGTGCTGGGCCTGCGCGGCATTCGGCTGGGCCAAGGCGATCAGCCGTTCAAGGTTGACGACCTGGAAGCGCTGGTTGAAAAACCCGCGCTGGTCGTCGTCGAGCTGCCGCTGCGGCGTGCCGGCTTTCGCCTGCCGGCCTGGTCGGAACTCGAAGCCATCAGCGCCTGGTGCCGACAGCAGCAAGTGCCGCTGCACTTCGACGGCGCGCGGCTGTGGGAAGCGTCTGCCGGCTATGACCGCGAATTGCAGACCATCGCCGCGCTGGCCGATTCGGTCTACGTCTCGTTCTACAAAGGCCTCGGTGGTCTCGCGGGCTGCGCATTGGCTGGCCCCGCCGATTTCATCAAGCAGGTGCGTCTGTGGCAGACCCGGCTGGCCGGCAACCTCTACACCGTCTTCCCCTACGTGCTGTCGGCCACGATCGGCCTGCGAACCCAGTGGCCACGCATGGCCGAGTACCACCAACGCGCGCTGCAACTCGCCGCCGCGTTGACTGAGGTCGAAGGCTTGCGCGTCGCACCGGAACCGCCCCACACGAACTCGTTCCAGGTCCACCTGCCGGGCGCGCCGGCGCAGGTCAAGCAGGCCATGCTGGCGATCGCCCAGGAGCACCAATTCTGGCTGTCAGGCGCCTGCGTCGACTCCGTCTGGCCCGGCCACTCGATGATCGAGGTGGCGATCGGTGATGCGTCGGAGGACTGGACTGACGCCCAGGTGGTTTCGCACTTCCGGCAGGTGCTGGCGTTGGTGAGAAGCGCGCAGTAGCGGTCTGCATGTTCCTGCTCAAGCTGCTGCTGCGCAACGCCTTTCGCCACCGGTTGCGTACCGGGCTGACGATCGTCGGGCTGGTGGTGGCGGTGTGTGCGTTCGGCTTGCTGCGCACGCTGATCGACGCGTGGTACGCGGGCGTCGTGGCGAGCTCGAGCACGCGGCTGATCACACGCAGCTCGGTCTCGCTGACGTTTCCGCTGCCGTTGAGCTACGCACAGCGGCTGAAGGCGGTCGACGGGGTCACGACGATCTCGTGGGCCAATTGGTTCGGTGGCGTCTACCAGACTGAACGCAATTTCTTCCCGCAGTTCGCGGTCGAGCCGGCAAGCTACCTGAAGCTGTACCCGGAGTACCGGCTGAGCGAAGACGAGAAGCAGGCCTTTCTGCGCGATCGCCAGGGCGCGATCGTCGGCCGCAAGCTGGCCAACACCTACGGCTGGAAGATCGGTGATCAGATCCCCATCCGCGGCACGATCTACTCGGGCACCTGGAACTTCACGCTGCGCGGCATCTGGGACGGCGCCGAGGCCAAGACCGACGAGTCGCAGATGCTGTTCCACTGGCAGTACATCAACGAGACACTGCGCAAGAAGTACGGCCCGCGGGCGGACTTCGTCGGCGTCTACGTGCTGGGCATCGACGAGCCGCACAACGCCGCGCTGATCTCGCAGCGGGTCGATGCCCAGTTCAAGAACTCGGCCGCTGAGACGCTGACCGAGACCGAGGCCGCGTTCCAGCTGAGCTTCGTCTCGATGAGCGAGACCATCCTTGCGGCGATCGAGGCGGTGAGCTACATCATCATCGTGATCATCATGGTGGTGATGGCCAACACGATGACGATGACGGCGCGCGAGCGAATGGCCGAGTACGCGACGCTGAAGGCGCTGGGCTTTTCGCCCGGCTTCGTCGTGCGGCTGCTGTTCGGCGAGAGCCTGCTGATTGCGCTGATCGGCGGTGCGATCGGGTTGGCCGCGACCTTCCCGGCGGTGGCTGGCATTGCGGGTGCACTGGGCTCGTTCCTGCCGGTGTTCCAGGTGCAGCCGTCGACCGTGGCGATGCAGTGCGGTGCGGCGGCCATCGTGGGCATCGTTGCCGCCGCCTGGCCCGCCTGGCGCATGAGCCGGATCGACATCGCGCAAGGCCTGAGACACATCGGATGAACGTCGTCCCGTTCAGCTACATCGCGCGCAACCTCTGGGTGCGGCGCGTGACCACGCTGCTGACCGCCGCCGGTATGGGGCTGGTGGTCTACACCTTCGCCACCGTGCTGATGATGAGCGAAGGCATTCGCGCGACGCTCGTGGCCACCGGCCAGGCCGACAACGTGCTGGTGCTGCGCAAAGGCGCGGGCGCCGAGATCAACAGCGGGGTCGACCGGGTGCAGGCCGGCATCCTCGAATCATTGCCCGGCGTGGCCACCGGCCGCGTGGGCGAGTTGCTGGTGTCGAAAGAAACGGTGGTCCTCAACTCGCTGCCCAAGGCCGGCACTGGCAAGCCCAGCAACGTGACGATGCGCGGCATGGGATTGGCCGGCCCCGCGCTGCGGCCACAGGTGAGACTGGCCGCGGGGCGCTGGTTTCGCGCCGGCACCGCTGAGATCGTGGTCGGCCATGCGGTGGCGGTGGGTTTCGAGGGCACACACATTGGCGAGACCCTGCGCTTCGGCGGCCGCGATTGGCTGATCGTCGGCACCTTCGACGCCGCCAAGACCGCGTTCGATTCCGAGATCTGGGGCGATGCGGATCTGATGATGCAGTCGTTTAGGCGCAGCGCGTTTTCGACCGTGGTCTTTCGCCTGGCCGATGCCGATGGCTACACGAAGGCCAAGGCCGCGATCGATGGCGACCAACGTTTGCAGGTCGATGCCAAGCCCGAGATCCAGTTCTACGAAGAGCAGAGCGAGGGGCTGGCGAAGTTCATCCGCATCCTCGGTACGGTGCTGTCGATCATTTTCTCGATCGGCGCGATCGTCGGCGCGATGATCACGATGTTCGCCGCCGTGGCGCAACGCACCGGCGAGATCGGCACCTTGCGGGCGCTGGGCTTCCGGCGCGGCGCGGTGCTGCTGGCGTTCTTGTCCGAAAGCCTGCTGCTCAGCCTGGTGGGTGGCGTGCTGGGGCTATTGGGCGCGAGCGTGATGCAGGCGGTCGACATCTCGACCACCAACTTCCAGACTTTCGCCGAGCTGGCCTTCCAGTTCAAGCTGACGCCAGGCATCGTGCTGCAAACGTTGGTCTTCTCGCTCGTCATGGGCTTGATCGGTGGCTTCTTGCCGGCCTGGCGCGCCGCACGGCTGAAGATCGTCGACTGCTTGCGCGCGGCATGAAAAAAGGGCGGCACGCGGCCGCCCTTCGCTCAGATCCGCACGCTGATCAAGCCAGCGCGTCGATGCGTTCGAGCATGTCGAAGTCGCGGTGCAGCGCGACGATCTTCAACGCGGCTTGCGCCGCCTCGGTGCCTTTGACGACGAAGTGCTCGCTGAAGTAGCGCCGGTGCTCGTCGTGGTCATGGAAGTTGTGCGGCGTCAGCACCGCCGACAGCACCGGCACGCCGGTGTCCAGCTGCACACGCATCAGGCCTTCGATCACCGTTCCGGAGACGAAGTCGTGCCGGTAGATGCCGCCGTTGACGACGAAACCAAAGGCCGCGATCGCTTCGTAGCGGCCGGTCTGCGCGAGGCGCCGCGCAAGCAGCGGGATCTCGAACACGCCAGGCACGTCGAAGGTCTCGACCTGACCGGGCGGCCAGCCCTCGCGGGCCAGTTCGGCGAAGAACGCATCGCGCGCCCGGTCGACGATGTCGCGGTGCCAGGAGGCACAGATGGCTGCAATGCGGCGCGGTGGCCGCGTGGGCTGCGACGGCGCTTGGAGCTTGGAGGAAGCAAGGGACTGATTCATGGTGTGTCCTTGAAAGACGGTGGCCAGAATCAGGGCGCAGGAACGCACGGCTTGCACCGTCGCCCCGCGCCAAAGCGCAGGCGGTGCCAGCCGAAGCGGTTCTCTTTCATCCGGACTGTGACCGTCGGCCTCGGGATCACACCGAGTCTGCTGACCCCACTCAGCGGAAGCTGGGTGGGCGCTCGCGGGCTAACTGGGGTACCTGCAGGCTGTGCCCTCCGGTATTCGCCCTTGGGGCGGCCCGGCGGGCTCATGCAGGTCACCCGGCATCACCGCCGGTGGGGACTTTCACCCCGCCCTGAGAACGCTGGCAGCCCGCAAAGGCCGCCGAGGCGAAGTGTAGAACGCGCCGTCAAGGCCAGGTCGGCAGCGGGTGCTTGTCGAACCAATCGGCCAGGAAGTCGACCACCGCCCGCGTGCGGGCAGACAGGTTCTGCTTGGTCGGGTAGACCACGCTGACATCGGCGTCCGGCAGTTGCCAGTTGGCGAGCACCTGTCGCAGGCGGCCAGAGCGCAGGTAGGGCGCTGCGTCCCAGGCCGAGCGCAGCAGGATGCCGTGGCCGTCGAGCGCCCATTGCAGCGCGGTGTCGCCGTCGTTGGTGGCCAGACGCCCGCGCACCTTGACCGTCTCTTGCTTGTTGCCTGCGCGCAGGTGCCAGGTGCCGAAGGTCTCGTCGCTCTCGCGCAGCACGATGCACTGGTGGTTCGCCAGCTCGTTCGGCCGCGCGGGTTCGCCGGCTGCGCGCAAGTAGCGCGGCGAGGCGCAAAGCAGCCGGCGGTTCGGCGCCAGGCGGCGTGCGGTCAGGCGTGCGTCGGGCAGGCTGCCAAGCTGCACCGCGACGTCGATGCCCTGCTCCACCAGGTTCACCGGCCGGTCGCTCAACTGCAGCTGCACCTCGACCTCGGCGTGCTGGCGCGCAAAGGCCGACAGCGCCGGCGCCAGGTGGCGGCGGCCGAAGCCCAGCGTGCCGTGAACGCGAAGCAGGCCGCGTGGCGTGGCACGGCTGCCGGCCACCGTTTGCTCCAGCACCTGCAACTCACCGAGCAGCCGAGAGCCCTCGGCGAGGTAGGCCTCGCCCTCGGCGCTCAGGCTCACCCGACGGGTCGTGCGGTGCAGCAGCCGAACGCCCAGGCGCCGCTCCAGCGCCGCCAGGCGTTTGCTAACTGTTGGCGGCGTCACGCCCAGCTGTTGCGCCGTGGCGCTGAGGTTGCCCAAGCGCGCCAGCAGCACAAAAAAGCTCAGGTCCGAAACGGCATCCATCGGGCCGATTGTCGACTGATTGTGTCGCCGACGGAATGAATGATGTGCACCACGTGACACCCTTTCCGAGGCCTTCACGCCTACGATGCCACCACACCCCGATCACACCAAGAGGTCATGCCATGAACGCCATCGACACCACGTTCTTCCCCGGCTTCGCGCCTCGCCGCGTGGCCACCGACGAGGGCGTGGAGATCAATGCGCTGGTGGGCGGCAGTGGCCCGCCGCTGTTGGTGTTGCACGGCCATCCGCAGACGCATGTGATTTGGCACCGCGTGGCCGGCCAGCTGGCCGAGCGCTTCACCGTCGTGTTGGCCGACTTGCGCGGTTATGGCGATTCGTCCAAACCAGCCGGGACGGTAGATCACGGCAATTACAGCAAGCGGTCAATGGCGCGCGACATGCTGCGTGTGATGCAGTCGCTCGGCCACGAGCGTTTCGCCGTGCTGGCGCACGACCGCGGCGCGCGGGTGGCTCATCGGTTGGCGGCGGACCATGATCAAGCCGTGAAGCGGCTCGTGGTGCTGGACATCGCGCCGACGCTGGCGATGTATTCGCAAACCACCGAGGCCTTTGCCCGCGCCTACTGGCACTGGTTCTTCCTGATCCAGCCAGCGCCCTTGCCCGAACGCTTGATCGAGGCCGACCCGGGCGCCTATGTGCGCGAGTTGATGGGCGGGCGTCACGCGGGCCTGGCGCCATTCGACCCGCGTGCGCTCGACGAATACACCCGCTGCCTGACGCCACCCGGCGCCGCGCATGCGCTGTGCGAGGACTACCGCGCTGCCGCGACCATCGACCTCGAACACGACCGCGCCGACCGTGCGCGGGGCCTGAAGCTGGCGATGCCGCTGATGGTGCTGTGGGGCATCAACGGCGTGGTGCAGCGCTGCTTCGACCCGCTGGCCGAGTGGCGCCAGGTTGCCACCGACGTGAGCGGCCAGACCGTCACCAGTGGCCACTACATCCCCGAGGAAGCACCGACCGAATTGCTGTCGCTGGCGTTGCCCTTCCTCACCGAGCAAGACTGAACGCGATGGCCAAGACGCTGTACCGCAAGCTGGTCGATTCGCACACGGTGGCGGTGCTGGATGAGCAGAACGTGCTGCTGTTCTGCGACCTGCACCTGATGAACGAATACACCAGCCCGCAGGCCTTCGCCGGGCTGCATGAGCAGGGTCGCGGCGTGGCGGTGCCGGGGCAGAACGTGGCGGTCGTCAGCCACATCATCCCGACGCACCCGGTCGCCCACCGCGTCATCCAGGACCCGGCCTCAGCCTTGCAGGCAACGAACCTGAAGCGCAACTGCGAGCGCCACCAGATCCCGCTGTTCGACACCAACGATCGCCTGCAAGGCATCGAGCACGTGGTCGCACCTGAGCTGGGCATGATCCGCCCCGGCATGGTGGTGATCTGCGGCGACAGCCACACCACCACCTACGGCGCACTCGGCGCACTGGGATTCGGCATCGGCACCAGCGAGGTCGAGCATGTGCTGGCGACGCAGACGCTGGTCTATCGGTTGGCCGGTGACATGCGCATCACGGTCGATGGCCTCCTGCCGTTGGGCACCACGGCGAAGGACCTGATCCTCGCGATCATTGCCAGCATCGGCGCGCAAGGGGCACGCGGCCGCGTGGTCGAGTTCGCGGGCAGCGCGATCACCGCGCTCAGCGTCGAAGCGCGCTTCACGCTGTGCAACATGGCGGTCGAGGCGGGTGCACGGGGCGCGTTGATAGCGCCCGACGCGGCGTCGATCGACTATGTGCTGACTCATGCGCCCGACCTGGCCAACGGCGAATGGCGCGAGGCGGCGCTGGCCCTCTGGGCCACGCTGCACAGTGACGACAGCGCGGTGTTCGACATCGAGCACCGCTTCGATGCCGGCGAGGTGGCGCCCTATGTCACCTGGGGCACCAGCCCGGACCAAGCGATCCCGATCACTGGCCGCATCCCCTCACCCAGCGCGGCCGCCGATGCGGTCGCGCGCCAGAGTGCCGAGCAAGCCTTGCGCTACACGCACCTGGCCGCCGGCGCGCCGCTGGCCGGCACCCCAGTGCAGCACGTGTTCATCGGCTCGTGCACCAACGGCCGCATCGAAGACCTGCGCGCGGTGGCCGCTGTCGTCGGCAACCGCCATGTCGCGCCCGGCGTACGCGCGATGGTCGTCCCTGGTTCGGGCGCCGTCAAAGCTCAGGCCGAGGCTGAAGGCATCGCCGCGCAGCTGCAGGCGGCCGGCTTCGAATGGCGCCAGCCCGGCTGCTCGATGTGCCTGGCGATGAACGACGACGTGCTGGCCGATGGCGTGCGCTGCGCCAGCACCACCAACCGCAACTTCGAAGGCCGGCAAGGCCGCGGTGCGATCACCCACCTGATGAGCCCGGCAATGGCCGCGGCCGCAGCGGTCACTGGCCGCATCACCGATGTGAGGACCTTGTCGCCATGAAGCTCAGCATCATCGAAGGCAGCGCCGCGGCGCTGCCGATCGCCAACCTGGACACCGACCAGATCATGCCCAAGCAGTTCTTGCGCGGCATCGACAAGGCCGGCCTGGCGCAAGGCCTGCTGTACGACCTGCGCTTCGATGCGCAGGGCCAGCCGCGCAACGGCTTCGTGCTGAACCTGCCCGCGTTCGCTGGTGTCGACATCCTGATCGCCGGGCCAAACTACGGCTGCGGCTCCAGCCGCGAGCATGCGGTGTGGGGCATGCAGCAGTTCGGCTTTCACGCCGTCGTGGCCGCCAGCTTCGGCGAGATCTTTTACTCGAACGCGGTCAACAACCGGCTGCTGCCGGTGATGGTGAGCGAGGACCATGCGCTGGCCTTGCTCGATGAAGCCGCAGCGCATGAGCAGCCGCTGCCACTGCGCATCGACCTCGAAGCACTGACGGTGGCGAGCCCCAAGCGCATTGCGCGCTTCGCGCTGTCGCCGCGTCACCAGCGAATGCTGATCGACGGGTTGGACATGATCGGCGCCTCACTGCAGCATCAGGCGGAGATCGACGCTTTCGCTCGCACGCATTGGGCCACGCAGCCCTGGCTGAAGGATGTGGCGGCGCGCATGCACGCCTGCGCGACCACGCGAGGCTGAGCCACTCCGGTCATCGTGAAGTCAATCAAAGCAGACTTAATGTAAAACAAACTTGACATTAAGTCCGCTGATTCATACATTGAACGCCTGTCATCACCGTTCAAAGGACCTGCCGTGAGCTACCGTGAGAAGAGCGCCTGGATCTGCCTGCTGGGCACCTTGCTGGTGTTTGCGCCGTACTTCATCCACGTGGGGAGCCTGTTCCAGCAGCAGCGCGTCATCCACCCCGCCGAGGTCTGGACGGTCTTTGTCCTGGCCGTCGTCGTGCAGACCGTGCTCACCGTCGCCATCCACATCGCGCTGGCGCGCCAGGCCGAGCGGGAACCGAAGGACGAGCGCGACTCCGTGATCGAGTCGCTGGCCTATCGCCGTGCCTACACCGTGCTGAGCGTCAGCATCGGGCTGCTGCTGTGTCTGCTGGTCTGGGGCCCGGAGATGAGTGTGCTCGGCATCGGCCAATGGCTGCTGTTGGCCTTCGTGGTGGCCGAGGTCACCAACTACGGCTGCCAAGTGCTCGGCTACCGCCGCGGGGTAGCGGCATGACCGCGCGCCGGGTTGTCAATTTCATCCGCCGCTTGCGCTTCGAGGCCGACGAGATGACCCAGGCGCATCTGGCCGAGCAAACCGGCGTCACGCGGCAGACCATCATCGCGATCGAGGCGGGCAAGTACGCACCGTCGCTGGAGCTGGCGTTCAAGATTGCCATCGCTTTCGGCAAGCCGCTGGAAGACGTATTCCGCTACGAAGCCGCCTGATCGACCCACAGCACGCGGCAAGCCGGTGCGAGGTTTGCGATCATCGCCCCCATGCGATTGCAACTTGCTTCCGACCTGCACCTCGAGCGCTACCACGACTTCATGCTGACGCCGGCCCCGGGCGCCGACACGCTGGTGCTGGCGGGCGACATCGGCTCCTACCAAGCGAACTCGCGGCTGACCGGCACCGATTTCGGGCTCGAACGTTTTGCCCCTGGCCAGCCGGGCGCGCCGTGGCAGCGCGTGCTGTACCTGCCCGGCAACCACGAATACGACGGCCTCGATTTCGAAGAAGCCCATGCGCGCCTGCGCGCCACCTGCGAGCGGCTGGGCATCACCTGGCTCGAGCGCGAGACGCTGGTGATCGACGGCATCCGCTTCATCGGCACCACCTTGTGGAGCGACTTCGACGCGCTGGCGATCGGCAAGAACACCGTGACCCAGCAGCTACAGGCACGCGAAAAGGCCTACCGCGCGGCCAACTTCTACCTGCAGCGCTTCACCGCCACCCGCTACGGCGAGCCAATGCTGGCCGAAGAGTGGCGCCAGGTCGCGCTCGAGTGCCAACAATGGCTGCGCGAGGCGCTGGCTCAGCCATTCGACGGCACCACCGTCGTCGTCACCCACTATGCGCCGAGCCTGAGCAGCGCCGACCCCCGCTACGGCCTCACACCCGGCACGGCAGGCTTTTGCAATGCGCTGGACGAGCTGTTCGACCTGGCCGACGTCTGGCTGCACGGCCACTTGCACTGCCCCAGCCGCTACCGTGCCGGCCACCACCAGCGCTGCGAGGTGTTCGCCAACCCGCGCGGCTACTACAGCAAGGGCGAGCAGGAAACCTTTCGCCCGCAGTTCACGATCGACCTGCCCCGCCACCATGTCGATACGCCACAGGCCGCACCGGCAGGCCCATGCGAAACTGATTTGAACTCCCGAGGAGATGAACGATGAAGATCCTGGTTGCCGTGGACGGCAGTCCCTACACCAAGCGCATGCTGGCTTACCTGGCTGCGCACGACGAGTGGCTGGGCGAGCACCACGAGTACACGGTGCTGCATTCGGTGATGGCCGTGCCGCCGCGCGCTGCCGCGGCGCTGGACAAATCGGTGCTGACCGCCTACTACGAGGCGGAAGCGGAGAAGGTCTTGAAGCCGATCCGCCAGTTCTTCGCCAAGCAGAAGCTCTCGGCCACCTTTGTTGCAAAGATCGGCCACGCGGCCGAGAACATCGCGACTGTGGCGACCAAAGGCAAGTTCGACCTGCTGGTGATGGGCTCACACGGCCAAGGCTCGCTGAGCAAGCTGGTGATGGGCTCGGTGACGACGAAGGTGATGGCGCACTGCACGACGCCGGTGTTGCTGGTGCGCTGACAAGCCGTCAGCGGCCACAAGGCGCCGGGCATCAAGGCGCCGGCGCCACCGGGCTCAGCTAGCGCTGAGGCGCCGCAACCAGCTTGTCTGCGCGATGCTCACGCGGCCCGCCTGGGCCAGCTTCGTCGCGGCGACCACGTCGGCGGGTGGCTCGTCGAGGCAGTAGTCCAAACCCATCGCGGTGCCCATGTCGGCCGGGTCAAGTTCCGGCGCGGGCGTGGCGCCGAGGCCCATCAGACGGCGCAACAGGCTGGGGTGAGCGGCGTTCGACATGGTGGGTCTCCGTGCGGGGTTGTTGCCTTCAGTTTCGTCCTGTTGCGGTTTTTCGTTACCTCTATTTCAGGGCGTAAAGCCATGCAGTTGCGGCATTTGCACGCGTCTGTGGCGCTGCGGTCTCGCGTCGGGGAACTCGCCTTGCCAACCGCCCCTCCCCGCCACGCACCCGTGGCGTTAGGAAGGACTCGATGAAGATTAGCAAACCTAATGAAGCGTGAATTTCATGAGTTTTGCTTCATTTATCCAAGCCGCCTGCCGAGAATGGCTTGAGTTCAATTTCACGTGGTTTCTCAGGCATGAAGGTCATCGTTCTCGGCGCCGGCATCATCGGCATCTCCACCGCTTGGTACCTGGCTGAAGAGGGGCACGACGTGACGGTGGTCGACCGCCAACCCGACGCGTCGCTGGAAACCAGCTTCGCCAACGGCGCGCAGATCTCGGTCAGCTTCTGCGAGCCCTGGGCCAATGCCGGCGCGCCACTGAAGGTGCTGAAGTGGCTGCTGCGTGACGACTCGCCGCTGCTGTTCCGCCCCCGGCTCGATCCCTACCAGTGGCGCTGGGGCATCAAGTTCCTGCTGCAGTGTTCGGACGCGGCCTTCGCCCGCAACGTCGAGCAACTGGTCGCCTTGGGCGCCTACAGCCACGAATCGCTCAAGGGCCTGGTCGACAAGACCGGGATCGAATATGACCGCCTCGAGCGCGGCATCCTGCATTTCTTCTCGTCGGCGAAGGACTTCGAGGCCGGCGCCGCCGGTGCCGAGCTGATGCGCCAGCACGGCGTTGATCGCCGCGTGCTGAACCGCGACGAGGTGCTGAAGGTCGAGCCGTCGCTGGCCGCCTTCGGCCCGAACATCCACGGCGGCACCTACACGCCCAGCGACGAGTCGGGCGACGCCCGCGTCTTCACCCAGAAGCTGGCCGAGAAGTGCCGCGAGCGCGGCGTGAAGTTCCTCTACGAGCACGACATCCTCGGCTTCGACGTGGTCGCCGGCGAGATCAGCGGCGTCAACGTGGGCTGCCAGCGCACGGGCGTGCGCAGCACCCTGCGTGGTCAGCAGGTCGTCGCGGCGATGGGCTCGTTCACTGCCCCGCTGCTGCGCCCGATCGGCGTCGACCTCGACATCTACCCGGCCAAGGGCTACTCGGCCACGCTGCGGCTGAAGAAGCCCGAAGCCGCGAGCACCGTGAGCCTGCTGGACGACACCCGCAAGATCGCGATCTCGCGCCTGGGCGACCACATCCGCATCGCCGGCACGGCCGAGATGGCCGGCTACGACCAGAGCCTGGCCAGCAGCACCGCGCAGGTGCGCTGCGCCGCGCTGGTCAAGCGCTACGAAGAGCTGTTCCCGGGCGTCGCCCACCTCGACGAGCCGAACTACTGGACCGGCCTGCGCCCGAGCACGCCAACCAACATCCCCTACATCGGCCGCAGCAGCCAGATCAGCAACCTGTGGCTGAACGCCGGCCACGGCACGCTGGGTTGGACGCACGGCGCCGGCTCCGGCCGTGCGCTGGCCGAGCTGATGAGCGGCAAGCGGCCGCAGCTGAATTTCGGCTTCTGCGGGCCCGAGTTGCCGCAGCGCCAACCGCAGGTCTCGCTGGCTCCTTCGACCTGACGGGCGAAGGGCCGCGCCGGCGGGATTTCCACCCGCGGCCCGTGGGGCAACGATTGGTGGCAGAATCGCGCCCTTTTTTCGCGCGCGCATCTCAAGCGCCCGGCTGCCATGCACCACGCCTACTGCGCCATCGACTTCGGCACGTCGAATTCGGCGATTGCCTTGCCCGACGCGGCTCACCGCGTGTCGCTGGTCGAAGTCGAACCTGGTCAACGCACGATGCCGACCGCGGTCTTCTACACCTTTGAAGGCACCGGCCCGCACGAAGACCCGAGGCGGCTGTACGGGCGCCAAGCCCTCGCCGCCTACATCGAGGGCCACGAAGGCCGGTTGATGCGCTCGATGAAGAGCGTGCTCGGCTCTTCGCTGATCGACCAGGGCACCGATGTCGGCGGCGGCCGCTCGGTGCGTTTCCTCGACGTGATCGCCGGCTACCTGCGCCACCTCAAGTCGCTGGCCGAGGCGCAAGCGGGCGAAACCTTGACGCGCGCGGTGCTGGGTCGGCCGGTGTACTTCGTCGACGACGAACCCGAGCGCGACGCGCAGGCCCAAGCCGCGCTCGAACAAGCCGCGCGCCAGGTCGGCTTCAGCGAGGTCAGCTTCCAGTACGAGCCGATCGCCGCGGCGCTGGACTTCGAGGCCACGATTGACCACGAACAGCTGGTGCTGGTGGCCGACATCGGCGGCGGCACCTCGGACTTTTCATTGGTCCGCGTCGGGCCCGAACGGGCCAAGCGGGTCGACCGCGCCAACGACATCCTGGCCAACCACGGCGTGCACATCGCCGGCACCGATTTCGACCGTCATGTCGAGCTGGCGGCGATCCTGCCGCTGGCAGGCTACAAGGCGCGCGGGCCCGCGCCGGCCGAACGCGAGGTGCCGAGCAAGGTCTATTTCGACCTCGCCACCTGGCACCTGATCAACACCGTCTACACACCGGCTCGGGTGATGGAGTTGCGCCGCATGCGCACCTTCTATGCCGACGCCGAGTTTCACGCACGGTTGATGGAGATCGTCGAACACAAGCTCGGCCACGCGTTGATGGCCAAGGCCGAAGCCGCCAAGATCGCAGTGGCGGATGGTCGCGAGGGCGACATCGTGCGCATCGACCTGGATGCGGTCGAACCGGGCCTCGAGGCGCAGCTCGCCGAGCCGCAGGCGCTGGGCGCGATCGAAGCGGACCTGGAGCGCATCGTCCAGGCCGGGCTCGAAACGACACGCATGGCCGGAGTAGCGCCGGAGCAAGTGGATGCGGTTTACCTGACCGGCGGCTCGACAGGCCTGGCGCCGCTGGCGCACCGCATTGCCGAGCCCTTCACGCGCGCCCGCACCGTGCGTGGCGACCGCCTCGCCAGCGTGGCCCAAGGTTTGGGCCTGCACGCGCAGCGAGTGTTCAACGCCTGAGCGTCCCGCCGCCGACGGCGATTCGCGCCACACTGCGAGGCATGCGTCGGAGTGCCCTGCAATGAACACTTGCTGCCGAACCTTGCTCGCCACCGTGCTGTTGTCGACGGCCTGGCTGCACGCGCCGCCGGCCTGGCCGGCCCCCGCCGCGCCCTTCGTGATGGGCACCATCCAGACCGACGAAACCTACTCGGGCAAGTGGGTGCGCAAGATCTATGGCGAAGCTTTCAGACGGCTCGGCGTCCGCTTGGAAGTGACCGCCTTCCCCACGCAACGCCTGAGCGTTCTGACGGACCATGCCGGCGTCGATGGCGACGTGGCCCGGGTGTACGGCTACGCAGCCGCCCACGCCGATCTGGTACGGGTGGAGGAACCGGTGATGGAAGTGGTGCTCGCGCTGTTCACGACGGATTCCTCACGGGTGCTGAAGCGGCTGGAAGATCTGCCCGCGTCCGGATTGCGCGGCATCTACCTGCGCGGAGTCGCGATCTGCGAGAACACCTTGCGGCCACTGCTGACACCCGATCGCCTGACGGACACGACGGAAGAGTCTCAGGGACTGAGCATGATGCTGGCCGGGCGGGCCGACTTCTATTGCACCTCCGATCTGAGCATGCAGACCCTGCTGAGGCGC
>Ga0307515_10006244_pt1 | contig 23916 bp, 19 predicted proteins | sample 17_EM_MG_FD_194513 | JGI IMG/M metagenome (GOLD analysis project Ga0307515, IMG submission 194513) | Populus trichocarpa ectomycorrhiza microbial communities from riparian zone in the Pacific Northwest, United States - 17_EM | ecosystem: Host-associated > Plants > Roots > Unclassified | place... | reverse complement strand
GACGGTCTCGGCGGCCATGGCCGTTCTCGGCGTCTGCCTCATCGCGGGCGCACTCCGTTCGCACGCTGAATGGGTCAGCGCACCGGACTTTCCTCCACGCTGGCGAGCGGTCGCCTGGATCGGTGCCGGCCTGGTGCTCAACGCGTTGCTGATCGAGCACCTGGGCTTCATCCTGTCGTGCGCCGTGCTCTTTGCCTTTGCTGCGCGCGGCTTCCGCGTGGGCTCCGACGCCCGTCCGACCCTGCGCATGTTCGTGCAGGACCTGTTCATCGGCGCTGCCATCAGCGCCCCGGTGTTCTGGCTGTTCACCAAGGTGCTGGGCGTGACGCTGCCAGCGCTGGTGAAGGCCGGCGCCTGGATCTAAGGAGCGGTCATGGACGTCTGGACTTCGCTTCTCAACGGCTTCGCCACCGCCGGCACGCCGATCAACCTGATGTGGGCCTTCCTCGGCTGCCTGGTCGGCACCGCCGTGGGCGTGCTTCCCGGCATTGGCCCCGCACTGGCCGTGGCCATGCTGCTGCCCCTGACCGCGCAGGTCGAACCGACCGCCTCGATGATCATGTTCGCCGGCATCTACTACGGCGCGATGTACGGTGGCTCCACCACCTCGATCTTGCTCAACACGCCGGGCGAGACCGCGTCGATGGTGACGGCCATGGAGGGCAACCTCATGGCGAAGAACGGCCGGGCCGGCGCTGCGCTGGCCACCGCGGCCATCGGCTCCTTCTTCGCAGGCACGATCGCCACCGTGCTGCTCACGCTCTTCGCGCCCTGGCTCGCGGAGGTGGCCTTGCGGTTCGGCCCGCCGGAGAACTTCGCGCTGATGGTGCTGGCCTTCATCACCGTCTCGGCGGTGCTCGGTGCCAGTGTGCTGCGCGGCATGTGCTCATTGGCGCTGGGGCTCGCCGTCGGGCTGATCGGCATCGACGAGATCTCGGGCACTGCCCGCTACACGCTGGGTGTTCCGGAACTGGTCGACCGCGTCGAGGTCACCTTGATGGCGGTGGGCCTGTTCGCCGTCGGCGAGGCGCTGTATTACGGCCTGTACGAAGGCCGGGTTGTCGAGACGCAGCACAAGATGACGTCGCTGTACATGACGCGTGATGACTGGAAGCGCTCGTGGCCGGCGTGGCTGCGCGGCACCTTTCTCGGCTTCCCGTTCGGCACCGTGCCGGCCGGCGGCACCGAGATCCCGACCTTTCTCTCCTATGCCACCGAGAAGAAGCTGTCCAAGCACAAGGAAGAGTTCGGCACCGTCGGCGCGATCGAAGGCGTGGCCGGCCCGGAGGCCGCCAACAACGCGACCGCCGCTGGCGTGCTGGTGCCGCTGCTGACGCTCGGCATCCCGACCTCGACCACCGCTGCCGTGCTGCTGTCGGCGTTCCAGAACTACGGCATCACCACCGGCCCGCAGCTCTTCACCAGCTCCAGCGCGCTGGTGTGGGCGCTGATCGCCTCGCTCTACATCGGCAACATCATGCTGCTGGTGCTGAACCTGCCGCTGGTCGGGCTGTGGGTCAAGCTGCTGAAGATTCCGCGCCACTGGCTCTATGCCGGCATCCTCGTCTTCGCGACGGTGGGCGTCTACGGCATGCGGCAATCGGCCTTCGACCTTTACCTGCTGTTCGGCATCGGCCTGCTCGGCATGCTGATGCGGCGCTTTGACTTCCCGACCGCACCAGTGATCGTCGGCATGATCCTCGGGCCGATGGCGGAGGCGCACTTCCGCAACGCCATGTCGATCGGCGAAGGCAAGCTCAGCGTCTTCATCGAGCGGCCGCTGTCGCTCGCCGTGCTCGCGCTGTGCGTGGTGGTGATCGTTCTGCCGATCGTGATGCGATATCGGCGCCGCCAGGTCGAAGGGGCGGTCAAGCCCGCTTGAGGGCGCCGACAGGCGCCTTTGCACGCGCATGAGCGGCGCGTGCATGAGATAGGCTTGAGGCCATGGACGCGCGCTCGATGATGCACAGAACTCCCCGGAGAGCGTTGCGCTCGTGCGCTGCAGTCGTCGTCGCCGCCTTGCTCGGCCCGCTGTGCGTGCCGGCGCTTGCCGGCCCGCCCGATGGTTACCCCGCCGCCTACGGCAAGATCATTTCGGCGGCTCGCGATGAAGGCAAGGTGGTGGTGTATTCATCCACCGACGCCTCGGCCGTGGCCGCGCTGATTCGCGACTTCGAGCAGCTCTATCCCGGCGTGAAGGTCGACTACAACGACCTCAACACCACCGAGTTGCACAACCGCTACATCGCAGAGACGGCAGCCAAGCGCCCGTCCGCCGACGTGTTGTGGAGCTCGGCGATGGACCTGCAGATGAAGCTCGCGAACGACAACTATGCCGAGCGCTACAAGTCGCCCGAAGTGGGCTCGCTGCCCGACTGGGCAGTGTGGCGCGATTCCGCCTTCGGTACCACCTTCGAGCCGGCAGTGTTCGTCTACAACAAGCGCTTCGTCACCGGCGACGACATCCCGCAGACACACGCCGACTTTGCCAGGCTGATCTCGACCCACCGCGACAAATACGCCGGCAACGTCATCACCTACGACGTCGAGAAATCGGCCATCGGCTTTCTGTTTGCCACGCAAGACCTCCGGCTGCAGACAGGCTTCTGGGACCTGATCAAGGAGCTCGGCACGAATGGCGCCGAGCTCGAGACCAACACCTCGGTGATGGTCCAGCGCATCGCTTCGGGAAAGGACTACCTGGGCTACAACCTGATCGGCTCGTACGCCTTGACCCGCGCACGGCGAGACCCCTTGATCGGCGTAGTGCTTCCGAAGGACTACACCTTGGTGATGTCGCGCATTGCGGTGCTGTCCCGGACGGCGGCACACCCCAATGCCGGCAAGCTGTGGCTCGACTACCTGTTGTCCAAACGAGGGCAGGCACTGCTGTCTGCGCGCTCCGAGTTGTTTTCGATTCGCAGCGACGTGCCCGGCGAATTCACCGCGGCCACGCTGCGTGAAACCTTGGGCGGCACCCTGAAGGCCATCACGGTGGGGCCGGCCTTGCTGGTCTTCCTCGATCAGTCCAAGAAGCAAGACTTTTTGCGGCACTGGCGGCGCGAGACCACCGCTGTCAAGTAGCGGCGGCCGTCGCCGAGCCGGGGGCCAACTCCACGGCCGGGAAGACGATGCGAACGTGCAGCCCCGAGCCTGCCGCCGAGGTGCCAAGCTCGATGCGCGCGTGGTGGGCGGCGCTGATGTCGCGCACGATCGACAGCCCCAGGCCTGACCCGGCCTGCGCCGCCGTTGTCCCCCGGTAGAACCGCTCGAACACCATCTCACGCTCGTCCGGCGCGATGCCGGGACCGTCGTCTTCGACCTCCAGCACCGCGGGCGGCCCGTGCGCCACGCGAACCGTCACCGTGCCATGTGCGCGGCCATGCAGGATCGCGTTGTCGATCAGGTTCGCGACGAGTTCACGCAGCAGCAGCCCATGCCCCATGACGACCGCCGCTTCGGCCGATTCGTCGAAGCTCAGGTCGATCGACCGCTTGCGCGCCGCCGGCACGTAGTCGAGCGCGGTGGCGCGAACCAGCTGGCTCAGGTCGACGACTTCGTTGCGCTGGTTCTGCAGCACCTCGGGGTCCGTGCGCGCCTGCAGCAGCAGCTGTGAGATCAAACGCGCCAGGCGGTCGATGTCTGAATGCACGTCGACCAGGGTTTCGCGCAGCAGATCGTCACGGTCTTGGCGAAGGCTGTATTCGATCTGCGTGCGCATTTCGGACAGCGGCGTGCGCATCTGGTGAGAAGCGTCGGCAATCAGTTGCTGGCGGCTCGCCAGCAACCGCTGGATGCGGGCCGTGTGCTGGTTCAGGGCGCCGATCAGCGGGCGCACTTCTTTCTGGACGCTCGACGCGTCGATGGGGGCGAGGTCAGACGGGGCGCGCGCGACGATGCTGTCGCGCAGGCGTGACAAGGGCCGAAAGCCACGCATCAGGCCGAACCAGACGAGCAAGCCCGCCGCCACGATCAGGGCTGCTTGACGCATGAGACCTTCGACCAGGATCTGGTTCGACAACGCGGCGCGCGCCTCGCCGGTCTCGGCCACGATCACGACGACGGGTGCTTCCATCGCCGAGCCGTAGAGCGGCTTGTTCATCGCCACCAGGTGAACCTGCTCGCCGCGGTATTGCTCGGCATAGGTGACCGATCCCTCGCCTGAAGGCGACAGCTTGCCGGGCAAGGGCAGGTCGTCGTAGCCGGTCAATGTCTTGCCGCCCGGCGCAACGACGCGGTAGAAGATGCGCTCCTGGATGTTCGATTCCAGCAGCTGCAGCGCGGCGTACGGCAGGTCGACCACGATCTCGCCGTCTTTCACGTCGACGTTTTCGGCGATCGCGTCGGCTGACGCCATCAGCAAGCGATCGAAGGCGAGGTTGGCCGTCGAGACTGCAGCCAGGTTGCTGAGCCACGCGTTGACGAGCAACAGCAGCAGCAGCGGAACCAGCAACCAACGCAGCAGCTGAAGGCGAAGGCTGTCAGCCGGCTTCGAGAACATAGCCCAGGCCACGCAAGGTCACGATGGCCACACCGGAGTCGTGAAGCTGCTTTCGCAAGCGATGGATGTAGATCTCGACCACGTCTTGCCCGGTCGTGGCGTCCATCGAGAAGACGTGTTCGTACAGCGCGGACTTGCTGACGGCCTTGCCGGCACGCATGAGCAGCACCTCGAGCACCGCGTGCTCCTTCGGCCGCAGCAGCAGCCTGCGACCTTGCAGCGTGAACACGCGGCCACTGCTGTCGTATTCCAGCGGACCGACGGCGAGCTTCGGCGCACTTGCGCCGTGTGCGCGGCGTATCACCGCGTGTAGGCGCGCCTCGAGTTCGGTCAGGTCGAAGGGCTTGGGCATGTAGTCATCGGCGCCGAGGTTCAGGCCCTTGACGCGGTCTTCGAGTTCGCCACGCGCGGTCAGCACGATCACCGGCGTCGACTTGCCTCGCTCGCGCAGCCGCTGCAGCACCACCAGACCGTCCATGCTCGGCAATGAGAGATCGAGGATGACGGCGTCGTAGTTCTCGGTGAGCAGCAGCGAGTCGGCCTGCGCGCCATCGTGTGTCTGGTCGACGGCGAAGCCGTGCTGTTCAAGGGCCTTGCTCAGCCAGGAGGCCAACTTGAGACTGTCTTCGACTAGCAGCAAACGCATGGTGAGAGAGATTCGATTTCGGCGGCGGGGGAGGGTCCGTCATTGGGCCGGGGCGACAAGGGCAACACGTCGGGGTTTTCCATAGGGGCTCGCAAAGTAAAGCGGCACGAAAGGTTCGCAAAAACAGAATGCGCCCGTGCGGTGTGAAGCGCCTCGCTGCAGACCGCACAACCGATCACGTCGCGCTCATCGCCGCGTGATCGTCAATCAAAAAAAGAGCCATCAGCCAACTCGAGACGAACGTATGAACAAGACCGCGATCTGCATGGCGATTCTCGCCACTTCTTCACCTGCCACGCCACGTTCTCGCATGAACGCTTCGATCTGAAGACCGGGACGACCGCGCCGATGCAAACCACCGAATTCCACCCGCAAAAGATTGCTTGAACATGAAAAAACTCTTCGCAACATCGACCTTATTCGCCACATTGGTCGCCACCGCGTGGCCGTCGCTCGGCATGGCAGCCGACAAGGTCGTCTTGGCCGTTGGCGGCATGGAAAAACAGATCTACCTGCCTGCTCGCCTGACCGAGCAACTCGGCTTCTTCAAGGAGCAGGGCCTCGAAGTGGAGATGATCAACACGCGCGCCGGCGTGGAGGCCGAGAACGAATTGATCTCGGGCGACGTGCAGGCCGTGGTCGGTTTCTACGACCACACCATCGACATCCAGAGCAAGGGCAAGTCGATCACCTCCATCGTGCAACTCAGCCGCACGCCGGGCGAAGTGGAGCTGGTGGCGACCAAGCTGGCGAATGAAATCAAATCGCCGGCCGACTTCAAGGGCCGCACGCTCGGCATCACCGGGGTCGGCTCGTCGACCGATTTTCTGACCCAGGCCCTCGCATCCAAGGCCGGACTGAAGGCGGGCGACTACTCGACCATCGCCGTCGGCGCGGGCGGTACGTTCATCGCGGCCATCAAGCAGAGCAAGATCGACGCAGGCATGAGCACAGAGCCCACGATCGGGCAGCTGCTGAGTACCGGTGAAGCCAAGGTGCTGGTCGACCTGCGTTCGGTGGAAACGACGCAGGCCGCGCTGGGCGGCCCGTACCCGGGCGCATCGCTGTACGTGTCGTCGACCTGGCTGGAGAAGAACAAGCCGGTTGCGCAAAAGCTTGCCACCGCGATGGTCAAGACCATGCGCTGGATGGCCTCGCACTCGGCCGCCGAGATCGCCGACAAGATGCCCAAGGAGTACATGGTGGGCAACCGCGATCTGTACGTGCAGGGCCTGGCCGCTGGCAAGTCGCAGTTCACCGTGGATGGCCGCATGCCTGCCAACGGCCCCGAGACAGTGCTCAAGGTGATGTCATCGTTCTCGAAGAACGTGATGGGAAAGCAGATCGACCTCAGCAAGACCTACTCGGTTGAGTTTGTCGACGCTGCCAACAAGGGACTCAAATGAAAGCGACGCCCGAAATGATGGTGCCCTCGATGAACGCCTCTTCGCCCCCAGCCATTCAGATCACCGGCGTGACGCGCCGCTTTCTGACACCGGAAGGCACCTTCCACACCGCCATGCACGACTTCAGCCTCACGGTGAAACGAGGCGAGTTCGTGTGCGTGGTCGGGCCGACAGGTTGCGGCAAGTCGACCACGCTGAACCTCGTCACCGGCCTGATCACGCCGAGTGCCGGGCAAGTTCGGGTGATGGGCCAACCTGTCAACGGCATCGATCAACGCGTCGGCTTCGTCTTCCAGAGCGACGCCTTGTTCCCCTGGCGCAATGTGCTCGACAACGTGGCCGCCGGCCCGCGCTATCGCGGCGTATCGAAGGCCGAGGCCAACGACAAGGCCCGGCATTGGATCGCCCGCGTGGGGCTCGGCAAGTTCGAGACGCTCTATCCGCACCAGCTGTCGGGTGGCATGCGCAAGCGCGTTGCCCTGGCGCAGACCTTCATCAACGAGCCGGAGATCCTGCTGCTCGACGAGCCCTTCAGCGCGCTCGACGTGCAGACCCGTACCGTGATGCAGGACGAACTGCTCAAGCTGTGGTCCGGCACACAGGCTTCGGTGGTGTTCGTGACCCACGACCTCGAAGAAGCGGTGGCCCTGGCCGACCAGGTGGTGGTGCTGACCGCCAGCCCTGCGACGGTGAAGAAGGTGCACACCATCGACCTGCCGCGACCGCGCGTCATGTCGGACATCCGCTACGAGCAGAAATTCATCGACATCGCCCGGCACATCTGGGACGACCTGCGAGAAGAAGTCCAGATCGGCCAACGGCTCCTGCCGTCCGCCACACATTGAACACGAGGTGCGCATGAACACGAATACAAGCATGACCGCAACAGCCACGACAACCCCATTGGCCGCTGCTACCCCGGCGGCACCCGCCGACTTTTCACTCGGCACGCTGGAACGGCAGGCACTCGCCCGCCACAAGCGGCGCCACGCCGTCGTCATCTCGCTGCGCATCGCGATCTTCGTCGCGGTGGTCGGGCTTTGGGAGGCCGCCACCGCGTTCGGCTGGATCGATCCGTTCTTCTTCGGCAGACCTTCCGGCGTCGCGCGGCAGATCTATGAATGGTTCACCGAGGGCACGTCGCAGGGCTCGCTGTGGGCACAGATGGCCGTCACGCTCGAAGAGACGGTGCTGGGTTTTCTGATCGGCTCGGTCGCGGGCATCGTCTGCGGCATCGCGCTCGGTCGCAACCGCTTCCTGGCCGACGTCTTCAGCCTGTACATCAAGATCGCCAACTCGATTCCACGCGTGGTGCTTGGCTCGATCTTCATCATCTCGCTCGGCCTGGGCATGGCCTCCAAGGTGGCGCTGGCCGTCGTGATGGTGTTCTTCGTGGTCTTCGCCAACGCCTTTCAAGGTGTTCGCGAGGCAGACCGCGCGATGATCGCGAACGCGCAGATCCTGGGTGCATCGCAATGGCAGCTGACGACCACCGTCGTCATTCCGTCAGCGATGAGCTGGATTCTCGCCAGCCTGCATGTCAGTTTCGGCTTTGCGCTGGTAGGCGCGGTGGTGGGCGAGTTCCTCGGCTCCAAGCAGGGCATCGGCCTGCTGATCTCGACGGCGCAAGGCGCCTTCAATGCCAACGGCGTGTTCGCGGCGATGATCATCCTCGCGGTGCTGGCGCTCGGTGCGGAATACCTCATCACCTTGATCGAGAACCGTCTCGTTCGCTGGAAGCCGGCACAACTGAGCGATCTCGGCGCTTGATCTCCTGGCGGTACCCCCGGCGAAGTGGGGTACCGCGCTAGAAACGATACGTGGCAGGCGCCCATGTGGCCCAAAGATCGCGTGGCAGTGTGCGCGGCAATATCATCTAGCCACCATGAGCGTCGTTCCAAGTTCCACAGCTGTAGAAGTCGTGCGCGAGTTCTGGCGCCTGATGGCCACCAATGACTTTTCATCGGTGGCTGAAGTCTTGGCCTTGGAGTTCGTGCTCGAGTGGCCGCAGTCCAAGGAACGCATTCGCGGAGCCGAGCGATTCGCTCAAATGAATGCAGAGTACCCAGCGCATGGGCCGTGGTCATTCGCCATCAATCGCCTGGTCGGCAGCGAGTCAGAGGCCGTGTCGGATGTGACGATCACGGACGGCGTGCAGACAGCCAGAGCGATCTCCTTTTTTACCGTCATTGGCGGAAAGGTGGAGCGCTTGGTGGAGTTTTGGCCCGAGCCGTACGAGGCACCCGCCAATCGAGCGCATCTCGTGGAGCGGATACTTTGAATGCGCTTCGTGGCGGCCTTAGCCAGAGAAACGAAAGCTAAGGCTTGTTGGTGACCACGACAAGGTCACGACCCGCGACGGCGGCTGGGGGTGCGCGCCGTGATTGATCAACTTCACCGCCACGGAGCGTCACCCGAACGTCCATGTCCGGCAGCAGCTTCAAGTGTGGGTTCGGGAACTCTGCCATCAGCGGCTTTTGCTCCAGGTACCCCTCGACGATCACGGAGGAAAAGCGCAGCTTGCCTTCAATCGGATAAGCCGTCCCATCCTTCAGAAACAAGCGCACGCGCAGTGCGCCTCCATCGTTGACTTGCTGGGAGAGCCCCTCGTTCACCAACTGATGAACGGCGCCCGATGACGCAAGCTCGACCATCATCGGATCAAGAGGTTGGATCGTCACGAGTGGATCCAACCCATCCACGGAAACCAGCGTGCCCACGTCCACCGACGAGGCTCCGATGCGGCCCGCTGCAGGCGCCACGATGCGGGTTGCCAACATGCTCGCCTGAGCATTGCGAAGCGCCAACTGCGCCGCAGCCAGTTTCGACTTCGCATCAATCAATGACGCGGTGGTGTTGTCGGGCTCGCCTACACCGATGCCTGCCAATTCTTGTTGCCAGCGCGCCTTGCGTTTTGCCGAAGCGAGCGCGGCCTCGGCTTTGGCAACCGCAGAAGTGGCAGTGGCGACATTCGCACGGTGGGGTGCCGGATTGATCTGGTACAGAAGCGCGCCGGCCTTGACCTCGCTGTGGTCCTTGAAGTTTCGAGACAGCACGGCTCCGCCAACGCGAGGCCGAATCTCGACGTTTCCTGGTGGCATCGTGCGCCCCGTCAACTCGATGGCGTCGGGCTGCGCCGTGGCTTGATCCACGACGTTGGCTTCGCGCGCTGGCGACGGTCGGCCCGGTCCTGCCCATGCGTTCAGCAAACAGAGAAGCGGAAGAAGGGCGCAGAGTTGGCGCCGATTGGCAAAGCGTGCTGGCATGGCAGGTCTCAGATCAAATTCACTGAAGCGACTTGTGTGAGCCGGGATGTAGAAAGAATGATGGAGGAAAGGGCAAGAAGACACATGCCAATGCGCTGACCAATTCGTGATCATGCGATTGCGCGGCGTGCAAAGTGCTCAAGTCAGACCTCGATGGAAGCGCGGAGAAGAAGCCGGACACAGGTGCAGATGCGGCGTCGTCCTTCACGTCTCTCACGCGGGCTGACGGCTGCGGCGAGGCTTGATGACAGGGATGAGGTCATCGTCGTGCATGGGCTGGGTTTCTGCGAAAGCAGAGGGGATGTCATCGCTTTCCTGACCCAGAAACGATGACATCAGCACGTTGATGCGCACGCCTTCTGCACGAACTTCTGCACGAACTTCTGGAGGCTTCGGCTGGCTGGGCGGTGTTGGCGGCGCGGGTGGGGCAGGGGGTGCAAGCGGGGCCGCCGATGGAGCTTGGTCGATTGCCGCCTTCACCAGCCGGCCGAGCGAGGTGCGGGCTGCCTGGAGCTGCAGCTCCGAGTTGACGCGCTCGGCCCGGTGCCGCGCCACCACGGCAGACCACTGCTGGTCGATCTCATTGATTGCCTGCCGCAAGCGCTTGTTGCCGTGTGAACGCGCAATCTGAATGGCCACAGCGAAGCCGACTGTCGCGCCACCCAGCGCGGCCGCTGCCATCAAGGGCCAGGATTCCTGAAATGTCGTCATGTGTTGCGAGCCCTTTGCGCGGGTGCCATGCACGCCCAGGCACAGGCCAGGCTTACGACACGTTCACGTTCTATCGTCACGACCATCTGTGGTTTCCGTTGTGATCGATGTTTCATGCCGGGCCCGCGTAGAGGGTGTTGATCCGCCTGGTGTCCAGGCGCAGGCGTACCTTCGTGCCCATGCCGGGCGCACTCTGTATGTGCAGGTCGCCCCCGAGCAAACGCGAGCGCTCATCCATCGAGAGCAGGCCGTGCCCCCGATGCTTTTGCGAGGTGTCGAAGCCGATGCCGTCGTCCGCGATCGTCAATGACCAGCCGTCGGCGTCCGGCTTCAAACTCAGTGCAACGTGTGTCGACATGGCATGCCGGCGCACGTTGGTGAGCGACTCCTGGACGATGCGGAACACCATCGTGGCCGCATCGGGTGGCAGGCCGTGGGCCGACGCAGCGAGCTCCAGCCGGCAAGGCACGCCGGTGTCGCGGGTGAACTCGGAGGCCTGCCATTCAATCGCTGCGATCAGGCCGCCATCGAGCGCCGGCGGGCGCAGCTGCGAGACCAGCGCACGCAAGCTGGCGACGAGGCGGTCCACCCGGTTGAGCAGCATGTCGTGCGGACCGGCGCCTGCCGACTGCTCGGTGCCTTCGCGCACGCGCAGCACCGAGACCTCCATGCGCAGTGCGGCGAGCTGCTGGCCCATCTCGTCGTGCAGCTCGCGCGAGATGCGCTTGCGTTCCTCTTCGAGGGCCATGGCGTTGTGCTCGCCGAGTTTGCGCAGTGCCTGCTGCGAGGCCTCGAGCTCGGCGGTGCGCGCACGGACCTTGTGCTCGAGTTCTTCGCAGGCGTCCTGCACGCGGCTGGCCATGGCGGCGAACTCGCGCGCAACGTCGCCGATCTCGTCCTGCGCCTGCGTGGGCAGCATGCTGTGGTCCACCGGTTGCTGGGCGAGCCCGAGACGTTTCATGGCATCGGTGAGCTTCAGCAGCGGCCCCGCCACCTGCTGCAGCAGGATCGAGCGGATGATGAGAATCTCCACCGCCAGCATCACCAGCCCGAGGCCAACGACGATGCCCAGGTTGAGCAGGGTGGCCGGCCGCATCAAGGCCTTGGGGTAGCGAACGGCCAGAGCCCATTGCGTCTCCGGGATCACGCCGAGCGCGACGATCTCGTGCGGAGTGTCGATCAACCGCACCTCGCCTGGCTTCGCCGAATGGCTGGCCTTGAGCAACGGGAAGTCGTCTTTCAATTCCAGTGAGTGAATCGAGGCCTGGCCTTCGCTGAGCTTGATGGCCTCGGCGTGGTCTGCATGAAAGATCAGGGTGCCCTTGTCGTCGACCTGGAAGATGGTGCTCTGCGACCCTGCGAGCAGCGGCGCGGCAGTGCGTTGCATCAGCTGGTCGAGCAGCACATCCACGCAGGCAAGGATCTTGTGTCGGCCCGACGCATCGGCGGTATCGGCTGTCGCAACGGTGGTCATCCAGGCGTTGTTCGAGAAGTCCCAGTACATGCGGGTGAAGAGCGTGTCGCTCTTCGCCGACCCGAACCCGCGCTCGTAGAACTCGTAGGTCTCGAGCTTCAGCGCCTCAGGCCCTGAGTAGGTGAAGATCTTCGCGATGTCGGCCGCTTGGTAGATCGGGAAACCTTTCTCGGGCACCACGCCATAGAAGTTGAAGAGCCGCCCCTTCGTGCTCGAACCGTACTTGTTCGACAGCAGGTACGACAGCATGAACCGTGCCTTGATGTCGTCGTCGGGCGGCGTCTGCGGCGCGTAGGTGGCCGACATCAGCGGGAAGCGGCGGCCGTCGGGCAGCGCCTGGCCTTCGAACAGGCCCGGCCGCTGGGTGTACGAGCCGTCGTCGTGGCGGTAGAAGACGAGATCGAAGTCGCGCGCCAGCGTTGCGCGTTCGCGCGGGTCGGCGTAGGCCGATTTGAATTCGTCGAGGAAGTTCTTCTGCAGGGCTTTGATCTCCCTGAACTCGAGCGATTCGCGCTGCAGCTTCTGCTCGGTCGACGTCACCAGCTGCCGCTGTATGGCCTGCTTGATCGATGCGTCATTCACCCAGTAGGAGACCACGCCGCCGAGGGCCGAGACGAGCGCGATGCGCATCGCCGTACGGTAAATGGCTCGCGCGACGATGGACTGCTTCATTGAGGCGCGGAGCTGGACAACGGTGTAACGGAAGCGACGAGTCTAGAAAGAACCCAGGCACCTCACATGACGGAACTCTTATCAATCCATGACGACCTGAGGAGAGAAGCCCCGCGGTGCCAAAGATTCCCGTCGACGGCGCGCGGCCCAAATCGTGGCCTGTTCAGCGGCGAGCGTCACCGGACGCCACTCGTACAAATCGTTGCCAAAGCCCGCCAGCGGCCGAAGCCTTTTGGATCGGTCCGAAAAAGCGCGTCGATATACTTTGCCTATGCGCCGCTTCGTTGCGATCCTCCTGCTGATGGTTCTGTCGGTCCAGTTCTCCTGGGCGGCTGCGGCGAGCTATTGCGAGCATGAGCAAGACGCAACACCCCAGCACATCGGCCACCACGAACACCAGCACCCCCAGGCTGAACCGGGGGTCGACGAGTCCCTGGCCGATACCTCGGACGAAGACGGCTCGAAGAAGACCACGGGCGGCCACGCCGACTGCGCCTACTGCCAACTGAGCGCAGCCAAGAACTTCTCCACGCTGACGATGACGCTGCCTCGCAGCGCCGCATCTTCACCCGCACTCGCAGCCACCGTGGCGGTCGAGTCGCATCTGCTCGAGCGCATCGAACGCCCGAAATGGCACCGCGCCTGATCCGGCGCGGTCGCTCGTCCTTCTCAGTTCCCCTCTGACTGCCGACTGATTCCGCGCCGGATTCTTCCCTCGTTGCCTTTTCAACGTTCTGGAGAATTCGATGCGCAGGCTGTTGCCGGCCCTGGTATGGGCCGCCCTTGTTCCTATCCTTGTTCCTATTTCGTCCGCGGCCCAACAGGCTGCACCGCCGCCTTCCACAGCAGCGACCACACTCACGCTGCAGCAGGCTCAAGCTGCCGCACTGACGCATCACCCCGCGCTGCTCGCTGCGCAACGCGAGATCGAGATCAGCGAGGCCGGTCAGATCCAGGCTGGTGCTCGCCCCAATCCGACCCTGAGCGCCGAAGTGGAAGACACCCGGCGCGCCACGCGAACGACGACCATCCTCCTCGCGCAGCCGATCGAGCTGGGCGGCAAGCGATCCGCTCGGCTGCAGGCGGCTGACCGCACACGCGACCTGGCGCTCGCCAGCCTGAGTGACCGGCGTGCGGAGATCCGCGCCGCAGTCACTGCCGCGTTCTTCGATGCGCTGATCGCGCAGGAGCGCGAGCAGCTGGCCGATGCCTCGCTGAAGCTCGCCCAGCGCGGCACCCTGGCCGTGGGCAATCGCGTGACGGCCGGCAAGGTCTCACCTGTCGAAGAGACACGTGCCAAGCTGGCCGAGGCCAATGTCCGCATGGAAGCGATGAAGGCGCGCAGCGAGCTCGCCACCGCACGACAACGCCTCGCCTCGGCCATGGGCTCGCCCGCGGTCACGGCACCGCTGCAAGGCATGGCCACCGACATACCGCTGGAGCCGGAGGCTGCCCAGATCGAAGCGCGTGGCAGGCAATCTCCTGCCACGCAACGAGCGCGTGCAGAAGTGGAACGCGCCGCAGCGCTGGTCGACGTGGAGCGCGGCCGGCAAACGCCGGACGTGACGCTCAGCGTGGGCGCCAAGCGCGACGCCGAAGCGCAGCGCCAGGTGGCAGTGATCGGCCTGTCGATTCCGATGCCGTTTTTCGACACCAACCGCGGTGCGGTGCTGGCATCGCATCGGCGCCTGGACCAGGCCCGCGATGAGCTGGCGATGACGGAACTGCGGGTCCAGACCGAGTTGCACGCCGCCGTCGAGCAGCTGCGCACGGCGCGCGCCGAAGCGCGGTCCTTGCAAGACGAGGTTCTTCCCGCGGCGCAGAGCGCTCACGACGCCACGGTGGCCGGCTACGAGCTCGGGAAGTTCGGCCTGCTGGAGGTGCTGGATGCGCAACGCAGCCTGCTCCAGGCCAGAACGCAGCACCTGCAGGCCTTGTCCAGCGCACACCGCGCGGCGGTCGACGTCGAGCGCCTGCTCGGTGAGCCCGCTGCAGCCTCCCAAAACACTCCGACCACGCGATAGGACCCTCATGAAACTGAATCGAGACGCCGTGGTTGCAAGCCTCGGCAAGAAGCAGGCGATGGCCATCGTGGCAATCGTCCTCGTTGGCATCGTCATGGGGGCGGCCATCCTCAGAAGCGCGCCAGCCAAGCCGGCCGGCGATGAGCACGGCCACAGCGAAGCCAAGGAACAACATGACCATGGCGACCATGGTGGCCACGACGAGCACGAGGACAGCGCTTCCGCCAAGAAAGGCCCGCACGGCGGCGACCTGTTCACCGAGGGCGACTTCGGCCTGGAAGCTCAGCTGGCAGAGGAGGGCGGTGACGCGCGCCTGAAGGTGTGGTTCTTCCAGGCTGGCAAGGCGCTGCCGCCCACCGCGGCCAAGCTCAGCGTCAAGCTGGTTCGCCCGGGTGGCGAGGAAGAAGAACACAGCTTCGCCGTCGACAAGGACGCACTCAAGAGCGTCAAGCCCATCGCCGAGCCGCACATCTTCGAGGCAACGGTCAGCGCGCAGACACCGACCGAGCCCTACCTCTTCACCTTCTCGCGGCAGGAAGGCCGGGTGGCGATGGGCGACGCGCAGGTGAAGGCGGCCGGGATCACGCTGGACACGACATCGGCTTCGGCCATCCGATCCAGCCTGCAGCTGCCTGGCGAGATCCGCTTCAACGAAGACCGAACCGCCCACGTCGTGCCGCGGGTCGCCGGTGTCGTCGAGAGCGTGTCCGCCGATCTTGGCCAGCAGGTCAAGCGAGGCCAGGTGCTCGCGGTGATCTCCAGCGCCACGGTCTCCGAGCAGCGGAGCGAGCTGCGGACGGCCCAGCAGCGCCTCGCACTGGCACGCACGACCCACGACCGAGAAAAGAAGCTCTGGGAGCAGAAGATCTCGCCGGAGCAGGACGTGCTGCAAGCGCAGCAGGCACTGCGCGAGGCCGAGATCGCGGTGGCCAATGCCACGCAGAAGCTGAGTGCTGTAGGGGCAGGCGCTTCCGCCGGCACGCTGGGTCGCTACGAGCTGCGCGCGCCATTCAACGGCATGGTGGTCGAGAAGCACCTGGCGCTGGGCGAGTCGGTCAAGGAAGACGCCAACGTCTTCACCATCTCTGACCTCTCCACCGTCTGGGCGGAGATGAGCATCGGCGCCAAGGACTTGCCGCAAGTGCGGGTCGGCGAGAAGGTCACGGTTCGATCGACGGCCTTCGACGCGGCGGTGGCCGGCACGGTCTCGTACGTCGGCGCGCTGATCGGCGAGCAGACCCGAACGGCCAAGGCCCGCGTGACGCTCGCCAATCCGAATCTGACCTGGCGGCCCGGACTGTTCGTGAACGTCGAGGTGCTGGGCTCGGAGGCCAGTGCCCCGGTCACCGTGTCGGCCGACGGCGTCCAGTCGCTCAACGACAAGCCGGTGGTGTTCTTGAAGGTGCCTGGCGGCTTCATTCCCCAGCCGGTGCAGCTCGGGCGCGCCGACGGCAAACGCGTCGAGATCCTGAGCGGCCTGCGCCCCGGCGCGCAGTACGCCGCGGCCGGCAGCTTCGTCGTCAAGTCCGAGCATGGCAAGGGTTCTGCCACGCACACCCACTGATGGCCGAGGACGCAACCCATGTTTGAACGCCTCATTCGTTTTGCCATCGAGCAACGCTGGCTGATATTGCTGGCCGTGCTCGGCATGGCCGGCCTCGGCATCTACAGCTACCAGAAGCTGCCGATCGATGCCGTGCCCGACATCACCAACGTCCAGGTGCAGATCAACACCGCGGCCACCGGCTACTCGCCACTGGAGACCGAGCAGCGCATCTCCTATCCCATCGAGACCGTGATGGCCGGGCTGCCGGGGCTTGAGCAGACACGATCGCTGTCTCGCTACGGCCTCTCGCAAGTGACGGTGATCTTCAAGGATGGCACCGACATCTACTTCGCCCGCCAGTTGGTCAACGAGCGCATCCAGTCAGCCCGAGACCAATTGCCGGCCGGCATCAGCCCGGTGATCGGGCCCATCTCCACTGGCCTGGGCGAGATCTATCTCTGGACGGTGGAGGCGCAAGACGGTGCGCGCAAGCCCGACGGCACGCCATACACACCGACCGACCTGCGCGAGATCCAGGACTGGATCATCAAGCCGCAGCTGCGCAACGTGCCCGGCGTCACCGAGATCAACTCCATCGGCGGCTACGCCAAGGAGTACCAGGTTGCGCCTCGCCCCGAAAAGCTCTCGGCCTACGGGCTGACCATGGCCGATGTGGTCACCGCCCTGGAGCGCAACAACGCCAACGTCGGTGCCGGCTACATCGAGAAGCGTGGCGAGCAGTACCTGATCCGCGCGCCCGGCCAGGTGCGCAACACCGGTGACCTGGGCAACGTGATCCTGGGCAACGCAGGCGGCGTGCCGATCCGCGTGCGCGACGTCGCCGAAGTGGGTCTTGGACAAGAGCTTCGCACCGGCGCCGCCACCGACAACGGCCGCGAGGTGGTGCTGGGCACGGTGTTCATGCTGATCGGCGAGAACAGCCGCACCGTCTCGCGTGCGGTCGACAAGAAGATGCTGGAGATCAACCGCACGCTGCCGACGGGCGTGCATGCGGTCACCGTCTACGACCGCACCGTGCTGGTCGACAAGGCCATCGCCACGGTCAAGAAAAACCTGCTCGAAGGTGCGGTGCTGGTGATCGCGGTGCTGTTCCTGTTTCTCGGCAACATCCGCGCGGCGCTGATCACCGCGCTCGTGATCCCGCTGTCGATGCTGTTCACCTTCACCGGCATGGTGAACCAGAAGATCAGCGCCAACCTGATGAGCCTGGGTGCGCTCGACTTCGGGATCATCATCGACGGCGCGGTCGTGATCGTCGAGAACTGCGTGCGGCGCCTGGCGCATGCGCAGGCACACCACGGCCGGCCGCTCACGCGCAGCGAACGCTTCCATGAAGTGTTTGCCGCTTCGCAGGAAGCGCGCCGGCCGCTGCTCTTCGGCCAGCTGATCATCATGATCGTGTACCTGCCGATCTTTGCGCTCACCGGCGTCGAAGGGAAGCTCTTCCACCCGATGGCGTTCACGGTGGTGATCGCCTTGCTCGGCGCGATGATCCTGTCGGTCACCTTCATTCCCGCTGCGGTGGCGCTCTTCATCGGCCGGCGCGTGGCCGAGAAAGAGAACCGCGTGATGGGCTGGGCTCGGCAGGCCTACGCGCCGATGCTGAGCCGCGTGATGACGGTGCGCCCGCTGGTCGTGGTGGTTGCCGTGGTAGCGGTGATGCTGTCGGGCCTGCTGGCCACGCGCCTGGGAACCGAGTTCGTGCCCAACCTCAACGAAGGCGACTTCGCGGTCCAGGCGCTGCGCATCCCGGGCACCAGCCTCAGCCAATCGGTGCAGATGCAGCAACAGCTGGAAAGCACCTTGAAGGCCAAGTTCCCGGAGATCGAGCGCGTCTTCGCGCGCACCGGCACGGCAGAGATCGCCTCCGACCCGATGCCACCCAACATCTCTGACGGCTACGTGATGCTCAAGCCGGTGGAGCAGTGGCCGCAACCGCGCAAGACGCGAGAGCAACTGCTCGCGGCGGTGCAGGAAGAAGTCGCCAAGCTGCCCGGCAACAACTATGAGTTCTCGCAGCCCATCCAGCTTCGATTCAACGAGCTCATCTCGGGCGTGCGCAGCGACGTCGCGGTCAAGGTGTTCGGCGATGACATGGATGTGCTGAACAAGACCGCAGCCGAGATCTCCGAGGTGCTCAACAAGGTGCCGGGTGCCGCCGAGGTGAAGGTCGAACAGACCACCGGGCTGCCGATGCTCACGGTCCACATCGACCGCAACAAGGCCTCGCGCTACGGCCTGAACACGGTGGACGTGCAGGAGGCGATCGCCACCGCCGTCGGTGGCCGCGAGGCCGGCACGATGTTCGAAGGCGATCGGCGCTTCGCGATCAGGGTGCGGCTGCCCGAGAGCCTGCGTACCGACCTGGAGGCGATCAAGCGTCTGCCGATCGCGTTGCCCCCGAACGGCAGCGGCCGCGTCAGCTTCATCCCGCTGGGTGAGGTGGCCGCGATGGAGCTGGCACCGGGCCCGAACCAGGTGAGCCGGGAGGACGGAAAGCGGCGCATCGTCGTCAGCGCCAACGTGCGGGGCCGCGACCTGGGTTCGTTCGTCGCCGAGGCCGAGCAAGCTCTGGTGGCCGTCAAGGTGCCCTCGGGCTACTGGACGACCTGGGGTGGGCAGTTCGAGAACCTTCAGTCTGCAGCTCAGCGATTGCAGGTCGTCGTGCCTGTGTCGCTGCTGCTGGTCTTCGCCTTGCTCTTCGCGATGTTCGGCAACCTGAAAGACGGCTTGCTGGTCTTCACCGGCATCCCGTTCGCGCTGACCGGCGGCATCCTGGCGCTGTGGCTGCGCGACATCCCTCTGTCGATCTCGGCCGCAGTGGGCTTCATCGCCTTGTCGGGCGTCGCGGTGTTGAACGGCCTGGTGATGATCTCGTTCATCCGCAACCTGCGAGATCAGGGCTGGCACCTCGACGACGCGATCCGCGAAGGCGCACTGACCCGCCTGCGGCCGGTGCTGATGACGGCGTTGGTCGCCTCGCTCGGCTTCGTGCCGATGGCCATTGCGACCGGCACGGGCGCCGAGGTGCAACGCCCGCTCGCCACGGTGGTGATCGGCGGCATCTTGTCGTCCACCGCGCTGACCTTGCTCGTGCTGCCCGTGCTGTACCGCCTGGTGCATCGGCGTGACGAGGAAGAAGACTTTGCCGAGGCGCCAGGCGGCACGCCGCTCGAAGCGCCAATCCATTCATGAACCCACCGCTGAACTTTTCTTCAACCCAAGGAGCCCCCATGAAAATCGCATCTCTCTTGTTCTGCCTCATCACCGCTGTCGCGCTGCCTGCCCATGCTGCCGATGACCACAAGGGCCATGACCACGACAAGCCCACCGGCACCCACGCCGGCCACGACGACAAGGCACAGCACGGCGGTGTGGTCAGTGTGGTGAGCGATGTCAACTACGAGTTGGTCGCGAAGGCAGACGGTGCCGCCCTCTACGCGACCGACCACGGCAAGGCCATCGACCTCAAAGGCGCGACGGCCAAGCTCACGCTGCTGTCAGCCTCGGCCAAGTCAGAGGTGGCACTTCAGCCGTCTGGCGACAAGCTCGAGGGGAAAGGCAGTTTGAGCGTCTCGCCTGGAACCAAGGCCATCGCCGTCGTCAGTCAATCGGGCAGGGCGCCTGTGACGGTGAAGTTCACGCTTCGTTGAGGGGACGCTCTTTGTGGCCGGTTTGAAGTCGGGCGCCAACTCATAAAGCTCCAGACTTCACTTTCGCTTCACAGACTTCACGTCGCCCTCACCATCACTGGCTAGCCTCGCGTCTCTCAACAAAGGGAGGCGAAGTGAAGTCGATTATTTTTGGAAAACTCGGCGGGCTGCTGCTGGTGGCGATCCTGCTGCTGTTGGGCCTGCAACAGATCACCGGCCTGGTCCGCGAACGCAAGTCCCTGCATCAGGACGCCGCCACCAGCGTGGCCCAAAGCCTGGCTGGCAGCCAGACTTTGCTCGGGCCGCTGGTTCAGGTCAGCTGCACTGAAAAATGGACGGCAAAAGGCGAAAAAGGCCCGGTCCCGCAGCGGCGTGACTTCAACATGGCAGTCGCTCCCAGCGTGCTGAACGTGGGGGGCACCAGCCAGGTTGAAGCGCGGGCGCGGGGCCTGCACGCAACGCAGGTCTTCACCTTCAAGTCACGCATCACCGCGCAGTGGACCGATCTGAAAGCCCTGGAAGGCGCACGGCAGTTCGCTGGCTCCACAGTGCAGTGCCGCTCTGCTGTGCTGATGCTGGCGGTATCCGACGCACGCGGCATACGGCAGGCCGACGTGAGGATCAACGGTGCGGCGCAGGTGGTACAGGCCGGCACCCACCATGCGGCCTACCCGCGTGGCGTGCAGGTCGATCTGCCAGCGGGCATCAACCTCGGCGCGCCTTTCAAAGCCGAGATCGACCTCGAACTCGTCGGCACCGAAAGCCTGAGCATCGTGCCTCTGGGCGACACCACGCAAGTCAGTCTCACATCCAACTGGCCGCACCCGAGCTTCTACGGGCAGTTTTTGCCCTCGGAGCGCAAGGTCAGCGACCAGGGCTTTGAAGCCAGCTGGCGCATATCGGCGCTGGCCAGTTCGGCGCAGCAATCGGTTATGAATGAAGGCAGGCTGTGCAATGGCAGCAGAACCCAGGAAGACCCGCCACCGCTCGTTGCAACGACAGAAGCGGTGACAGCCACAGCCCCCAACACCGCCTGCGTGGAAACTCTGGACGTCAGCTTCATCGACCCGATCAACACCTATTCGCTGTCCGACCGGGCAACCAAATATGGCCTGCTGTTCATCGCACTGACCTTCGTGGCCGTCGGCCTGTTCGAATTCATGCAAGGGCTGCGGGTGCACCCGGTTCAGTACTTCCTGGTCGGTGCCGCCATCAGCATCTTCTTTCTGCTGCTCGTGAGCCTGTCAGAACACCTCGCCTTCCATCTCGCCTACGCCATTGCCGCCAGCGCCTGCGTGCTGCTGCTCAGCTGCTACACGAGCCACATGCTGCACAGCTGGAAGCGCGGCCTGCCATTCGGCGCGGGCATCGCCGCGTTGTACGGCCTGCTCTACATGCTGCTGCAACTGGAGCAGACAGCGCTGGTGGTCGGTGCATTGGCCCTGTTCGTCGTGCTGGCCGCGGTGATGATGCTGACGCGCAAGGTGGACTGGTACGGCCGGCTGCGGGCCGATCCCGCCCCTCAGCCTGAAACACCATGACCTCGTCGTTCATCTTCCGGCCCCAATGGCTACTCGCTGCCGTGGTGCTGCTGGCGGTCGAAGTGAGCATCGCGCGTTATGCGCCACCAGGGGCATTGCGCGGCTTCGGCGGCGACGTGCTGGTCGTGGTGCTGGTGTACGCGTTGCTGCGGGCCTGCGTGGCACAGCCCGCAGCGCGACTGGCGCTGTGGGCACTGTTGTTCGCGTGTGCGATCGAATGCCTGCAAGGCCTCGGCATGGTCGACGCGCTGGGCTTGCACGGGCAGACAGCGCTGCACCGCGTCTTGCGCATCGCGCTGGGCACCACCTTCGACCTGTGGGACTTGGTGGCCTACGGATGCGGCTGGCTGGTGTGTCGCACGCTCGATGTGGTCGCTGCTGCGCGGACAACCTCAATGAAAATGGCCAAGAGCAGCACTTGCGTGCCACCGTCGGCCGGTACCGGACAGGACGCCGACTGACTTACCGCCAGCGCCGAATCAAGCGGCGGCGTCCTTCAGCTTCTTCAGTGCGCGGGTCTTGATCTTGACGCTCGCAGGCTTGGCCGCGACGCTTCGCGGCAAGACGTCGGCGCTACAGGGAGCGACCGCTCCTGGCCGACAAGTGCCTTCGCGTGCCGGTGCGGGTAGCGGACCTCGGCAGTCTCAGCGGCGGAGGTGCCTAGCGCCGCCGGTTGAACACCTGCCCCTTGGACGAGCTTCCAGTGCTTCCGCCACGTGACGCACTACTCGGCCCTCGGCGCCTTGATATCCGCACCGGTACCGAGGCCCGCGACCAAGAAGTCCCGCACGACCTCCTTGCTTCGAGGCGTGGCCAGTCCAATGCCGACGGCCAGCTCGTCGCCCTCGATCAGGGCCCGATAGGAAACACCTGCCCGCCGCAATCCTGCAAACGATTTTGGCAGCAAGGCAATGCCACGCCCACCTGCCACATCCGCAAGCAATACGTGATGGTCAGTCGGTTCCTTGACCTTCCGCGGCGCAAAGCCGTGATGGGCGAAAACACGCTGGCAGTGGTCGTAGAACGCAGGCTGACGCGCACGCTCGAACCAGAAGATGACCTCTGTGGCCAGGTCGGCGAGTCGAAGTGTTCGGCGCCGGGCCAGGCGGTGGGACGATGGCATTGCCACCATCATCGGCACCCGATCAAGCTCCATCACGTCAAGACCCGAGGCCTCCGTGGGCAGCGCGATGAAAGCTGCCGTCAATCGGCCGGCACGCAGTTGGCGCACGAGTCTGGGAGAGTGTGTCGACGACCACCGACACGGCCGTGTCGGGATGACTCGCCTGAATCCGTTCCGCGAGCCCACCGAACCACGCCGGTTCGACGGCGCTTGTGAGGCCGAGCCTCAAACTCTGCGGCATGCCCTCATGCGCTAGACTGGCCTCGGCCTCGCGAAGCAATCTTCCGACGCTTCGCGCATAGGGCAGCAGCTTGCGGCCGGCGTCGGTGAGGCTCACACCTTGAGTACCGCGGTCGAACAGGCGTGCACCCAGCCGCTCCTCCAGTTCACGAATCGCACGGCTCAACGGTGGTTGGGACAGGTGCAGCGTCTCGGCGGCCTGCCGAAAGCTCAACGTGTCGGCCACGGCCAGGAAGAGTTCAAGAGAGCGGGAATCCAAGCGTGATGACATACCAAAAAGGTATCACGAACTTGGTCATTTCACATGCCATGACATGCTCCTACAGTGGCTTGCATCGAAACTCAGGAACAGCTCATGGCCATCAGACATGTGTTCATTCAAGGCCTTCTAAGTCCTATCCCTATCGCCGTGGCTCGGTCGACAAACGGTTCGAAGCTCGCGCTCGGAAAGTGGCGCGACGCAAGTGCGCGTCCATATCGCCATGGAGCCGCACGATGAGCGCCGACCGCTACGAACGCGGCACCGCCATGCTGGCTGCCGTAGACGGCCCCACGGGTCTGGCGGTTGTAGAGGGCCTGGCGAAATCCTTTCCCGATTTCGCGCGCTACATCGTTGAGTTCCCGTTCGGTGACATCTATGCGCGCAAAGGGCTGGGCCTGCGCGAACGCGAACTCGCCACGGTCGCAGCACTGTGTGCCCTCGGTCACGCTCAGCCTCAACTTCGGGTGCACGTACACGCCGCCCTTCATGTCGGTTGCTCGCCAATTGAAATCGTCGAGGTGGTGATGCAGATGGCTGTCTACGCGGGGTTCCCGGCTGCACTCAACGGTTTGGCGGTTGTGCGAGAGGTCTTCGCAGAGTCAGGTATTCCGCTACCCGTCGGTTCCGACTAGCGGTGTCGGCTTGGATGCTCCGCATCAGCAACCTGCCGATAGGCAAAGGTAAACATCCAGAGCCGGACGAAGTCGAGACAAATGACCGCCATTGGCAGCAGCCGTTGGCCAAGCCGAAACCGAGCCTCCGCCAACAGCAATTGCGGCCTGCGCGGCTCACGGCGCTCCCTTTGAGCTGGCGTTAGATTCCCGGGAGCT
>Ga0307515_10006243_pt1 | contig 23918 bp, 41 predicted proteins | sample 17_EM_MG_FD_194513 | JGI IMG/M metagenome (GOLD analysis project Ga0307515, IMG submission 194513) | Populus trichocarpa ectomycorrhiza microbial communities from riparian zone in the Pacific Northwest, United States - 17_EM | ecosystem: Host-associated > Plants > Roots > Unclassified | place... | reverse complement strand
CAGCCTCAGCCTCAACCCCAGCCTCAGCCTCAACCCCAGCCTCAGCCTCAACCCCAGCATCACCCTCAACCCCAGCATCACCCTCGACCCCAGCATCACCCTCGACCCCAGCATCACCCTCGACCCCAGCATCACCCTCAACCTCAACCCCAGCTCCAACCTCAGCCTCAACCCCAGATCGCAGAACCATCCCCCACGCATCACGAGACGGTGTCCGATACCGGTCTTCCCGTACAGTCCATACAGGAGAGTGTTGACAGTCGAGGCAACCGGATTGTAATCATTGAAGAACTGGACACACCTGCGACAAGGAGGGAGAAGACGAGGAGGGCGAAAGCTGAAAGAGCGCGGTTGGCAGCAGAGGTGACAACCCATGCAACGAGTGTCACGGAGGCATCAGGCTCTGGAGAAACTGATCATGTGGCAACCCCAGCACCTATTGGCACCGTGCTGCATTTCGGTCAAGAAGAAAGCGACTTGAGCTCCCTCAGCGGTGACAGTGATGAAGCGAGTGGGGACGAAGAGGTTCAAGCATCCACATCCACGGGACGAGGTCGAGGAAGAGGAAAAACTCAAACCCAGGGTAAAGCCGGTCAACTCACGTCACCCGATCTCGGAACTATCTCACTCCCTCCTGGTGAGAGGTTGGAGAGTGGGACACTTGGTATCTCCCCATGCCAACTCTGCTCCTAGGATCACGTCTGACAGGGATTTACAGTTTGGGCAAAATATCTCTCGTACCCCTGGTGGAGCGCTGTCATATATGATGATGATTTACCGGAGATCCCGAAGAGCGTCTTACAACAGCCTCATGACAAGACAGACTACCTTGTGAGGTTCTATGATAAATCCGATTTATGGTACGTGTATCAACACTCTGACACGAAACGCGTAAAACTGACTTTCGTTCCCACCAGGGCGTGGATACCTCCGGACATGCTAAGACTCCTCGGTGAAATCGATGGTGAGGCCCACCGTTTCCACGCGGGTGCTACACCGATATTTGAACGACTGGTTTGTAGAACTTGACCAGGATATGCTCGCGACAAATTCAAGAAGGCAGAAATGGAAATCTGCGGCCATCAGAGCAGAATGCCGGCATTCGTACAAGTAGGCACCCCAACCCACCATACGGACGTTCATGCCTGATCACTTTCATTTTACAGGCGAGCAATGATGGAGAAAGAAGATGAAGGGGCGGGAGAGGAAGATGCGGAGGAGGATGAAGTTGATGCTAAGGGTGAGCCTGGCGGTCCAGTGGATACAGTCATGGCTCAAGCTCAAGAGTCTGTGACACAGCCTACACAACAGGAGGATGAGATGCGGGATGTGTTGATGCGGGATGCTGAGACACTTTCGGATGTTACTGATTTGAGCAGCTCGCCAGTTTTACTGTAAATGTTCTTGTACTCTTTTCCTTGCGTGAGTGGCACGAGGGATGGCGTTTTTGTGGTTTTCGAGTGGGTATTGTGTACCTCTCCCAATGGCTGTCACCATCATATCCGTCTCACACAAGGGGAAATCCTACAACGTTCAAGTTTATCTAACAAGCACGGTGTCTTCGTTTCAAGCACAGCTCCAAGAACTTACATCAGTCCCAATCGAAAATCAGAAACTTCTGTTCAAAGGGAAAAGGGCGTTAGCAAAAGGGAGCGACACTCTCGAGATCTTTGGCTTGAAAGATGGGACCAAAGTACAGATGTTGGGATCTACTATGGAGGAGATTGGTGGCCTTAGGGCCATAGAGGATGAGAAGAAGCAAGCGGAGCGGATTCTGAGGGATAGGGAGACACATACAAGGGTATGTCAGACACTCTCTGCAGGTATAGCGCTCAGGTTATTTGACAGTAATATCCGCATATGATAGACGTATTCTCCTTCGAACCGGTCCAAAGCTTCAGCCTCAAGTCTAAGCTACCGTTTCCACGACATCCAGCCACTAGAGCACCTCCCAAACCCCGACTCAGCTCGATCGCTGCTCACGAAACTGTCCAACGATGAGGCGATCCTCCATGTGATGAACTCGCACCGGTTCTCTGTTGGGTTGTTGACGGAACTTGCCCCTCACGAGCACCCAGAGCTATTAGGTCTGAACTCCAACCAGGGGCAATCTATCAAGCTTCGTATCCGCACCGATAGGTACGACGGGTTCAGGAATTACAGGCAGATTCGTAGAGTGCTGTGTCATGAATTGGCGCACAACGTCTGGAACGACCACGATGACAACGTGAGTGCTGGCGCCGAAACCCCTTCCCACAATTGGCTGTTGACCGTATTGCTATATAGTTCAAGGAACTCGACTCGCAACTGAACAAAGAAGTGGCCGAATACGAGCTCTCCATGGATCGAGGGACCCATAGACTCATCGACGGCGATTACTACGAACCCGAATCACCGGGTGTGGGCGGGACCTCTGATTCTCCTCTTCCAGAATTTGAGCGGGAGGAGCGGAGGCAGCGAATGCTTGCTGCCGCTCTAAACAGACTGCGGACCGAGGAGGAAGAGCTGGAACAGAGCTGCGGGACATCTGGACCTGCTAAGATCACACCGCCGGTGGGTGCTTTCTAGTATTTCTGAAAAGTACCTCAGCTAAGCTACAAGCGGTGCCGCAGAACTGACCCCCATTCTTTTCCTTTTCCCAACGTCAAGTTCATTATCTGATAATATATACACGAGTGTATACTGCCTTAATAAATTGTGCCCTTTACTCCACTCTCCCACCCACTCATACTTCAACCAGCAGCTTGTGGCATAAGCTCCACAACTACGGCTGCACCCGTAGCTTCCCGTGCGAGAATTTGTCCGTGTACGACCGAAATTCACCCACTGCTTCGCCCGTGAATAGTTCTCCTCCCTGCGCGAAGGCCAGGTCGAATTCCTCCAACTTCATTCCGTTCTCCGCTCGAGCCTTGACGGCAGTCAACCACGCCGACTGGCACTCGGTCGTGTGAGAGTAGTACTCGAAGGAGAGCTTCTTGAGTTTGGGGCAGACTTGTGTGGATAGCGCTGCAACGAAATTACCGTGGTCGAGTTCGCGCTTGAGTTTCACGGATTCCACATTCGGAAGGCTCTCGAGTATTTCCGCCCACGGATTAATATCCGCCCCAGGGTAAATCTCGGCATACTGGGCGGACTTGCCGAAAACCCGGAAGAAATCAAGGATAGATGTGGTGGTTTGGACGGTTTGATCGTGGCGGTTTACCTTGAAGGACAGAAACCCGCCGTTCGACTCGTCGATGAGGCGGAAGTGAAAGAACGTGAAAGAGTGGAGGTGCTTCAAGGTCCCATACTTCGGAAGTTGCTCGAAGAAAGGGTGCCCCGTAGGGAACATTTGGGAGAAGCGGATTACCGGATCGACTGCTTCGTTGCACTGGATGTGGATCTTGGTAGAAGGTTGTATAGAGACTCTCGCGAGGAGGAGGGGGATGTCCATGTACCGGCCCTCGTCGTGATGGATCGATAAGTCTTGCAAGTGGGGCAACCGGACCTTCTTTAGATCCACCGCAGTTGGAGTATCGGGTAGTCCCTTCGGTCCTGAATTATCGAGGTGCAATTTCTTCAACCCCGGGCAGTGCTCCAACACCGTGAGGAACTCTTCAATATCCGGAGCGAGGTCCAAGCCCTGCTGGATCAACTCGAGTTCCGTAAGGCCATTGAAGAGCGAAGAATTCCAGGGTGCGCCGACGGACACGAAGACGACTTTCCGCAGTTGTGGATATGGATCGTTGGGCGTAGGGAAGACGATTGGTGGGGTAAGCGGAGGATCCGAATCTGAAGAAAATACAGCGTTGTCCTCGCGTTTCCAGATATTGCGGAGTTGCAACGTCCGCAACGCGGGCATATGCATCGCGACGGGGTTCTCGCCACCATAGCCCTCTCGTACTCGCAGCGCAAACCAAAGGTCCAAGTCCGTGATCCGGCTGATGTGTGGTCGGAGGATTTCCAGCGTCGAAACTTTCAACGGGGTGGGACCCAACGACCGAATGGAGTAGGCGCTCGCGGGATGTGGGGGGTTGAGGAATACCGTGACAGGCTTATCCCCCGACCGCTCCAAAAACATCTTTGCAAGAGTCGGGTACCCGAGGTTGACCCTAACCCACAACTCTGGCCTCTCCAACGCAGCATCGCGAAACAACTTGCACGCCTGAGAGATATGTAGGAGGTCTTTCGTCTGATCTGCAGGGTCACGGTACGGATCCTGCTCGAGGCTGGGGGAAGGGTCGAATAACGCGACGCACGACAAGATCTGGAACAAGACGACTTTCGGGAGTTGGTAGATGGGGAAGAGGTTGTTTCTTTTCGTGCCCAGGTTTGCGAAGTGGGATTGAACTTCCGTTATTCGGGCTTCGACCCACGCCAAAGCAGCCTCGGGAGGCAAGGACGTCGCGTAGGCCACGTCTATGTCTGCTTGTTCTGGCCCGAACGTCCCAGTGTTCTGCCACTCGGCCGTCGCCATGGCCGTTTGAGTGTGGAAAATTGCGGAGTTGGTTAACTTTCGATCTGACACAAGGTTATGATAAGCTTTGTATACATCCACGAGAGGAGCCTGCAGGCACCGGTCGAGGAGGGGTGGAATACCGGGGTTAGATTCTAGAGGGGAATGCTGCCGATGGTGGTTAAGAAGACCACGCGTTGTCCAGTACTCCTCGTAGTGAATCCGCAAGTTCGCTCAGCTTGCTATTCTCCGTATCGAACCTCGGGCCAAGGTGTCGTGGGATCCCCATACTTGGAGATTATGGGATCTCATATTAACACTGCAGATGTGCTGACGGTGTGTGCCTACGCCCAATTCCCAGGTTGGGAGAATATGTTGGTGAGCAGTTTGCCCTACTTTACACTCTGTACCCCGTCCCAGTTACATCAGAATCCTTCAATATCTCCGCAGTCTCGCACGAACTCCACATACAAAGCCAAACCTGTCGGAAAACGCTATAGGGAAATTGGAAGCGAAGAAGGAGCGGCAGATAAGATCAATCAAGCGCCAGAACGGACGGTACACTTAAACCACGATGCCGAATCCCCACCTCCCAGCGGAAACGCTGGATAACATCGTCGACCTTCTACACGATGAAACATATGCGCTGAGGAATTGTTGCCTCGTCTCAAAATCATGGATTCCACGTACCCGAAAGTACCTTTTCGCCGATATCAGGTTCGCCGATGGACGGATGCTGCAATCATGGAAAGAATCATTTCCAGATCCTTCAACCTCCCCCGCCCGTTACACCAAAATTCTGGTTGTTGGCTGCGTCCACGCCGTCACAGCTGCGGATAGGGAACCTGGTGGCTGGATCACTGGTTTCTCTCGCGTCGTACGCTTCGGGATCAACAGTCTGGATATGCTTGGCCACTGGCTCACAGTCACTTTCGCCCCATTCCACGGATTCTCGCCCGCTATCAAATCTATCCGCGTGGTCTTCATTTTCTGTCCCACCTCCAAATTCCTCGACCTCATTTTCTCATTCCCTCTTCTCTAGGACCTAACGGTAACCGTCGAAGCTGAGACGTCAGACGATAACTCACCGACCACTGCCCAGCTTTCGAACCCACCCCCATTTACCGGGTCTCTCGAGCTCCGCCATAGGGGAGGGATAAAACCTGTTGCCCATCGATTGCTATCTCTACCAAGCGGCATCCACTTCCGGAAGCTCACTTTGGAGTGGTTTGGAGAGGAACACCTCGCGTTGATAATGAGGCTGGTGGCGGAGTGTTCGAACACCCTTGAGTCCCTCGATATTACTTGTCATATCCCCAGTAAGTCCATCGGGCATCTGCCTCCGCACCGGTCTTACTCCTTTTCTAGGCGAGAGGTCTACCCCGGTCGACCTCTCGAAAGCGATCAAGCTGAAAGAGATGGTTTTTCGACCCAACTCGCGAAACGTCGAATGGATCACAATGGCACTCCAAACCATTACAAAAAAGCATCAAGACTTCCGACAAGTCTCAATCAACGTCGATTGCCCCGACATCTCCAGCATCTCCTGTGTCGGTGACAACATCAGGAAAATGCTCGGGGAACGGGTATATGGGCAGTGGCTGGACCTTGATCACTTCCTTGACCAATTCTTGGGGTCGCCCCCGATTCGCCCGAAGGTCGTGTGCATAGTACCAGGGGGACTGTACGACATGGAAGATCACTTTGGGTGTTTGTTGCCGGTGTTGACGAAGAGAGGGAAAATTGACCTGGTTAACCAGCCGTATGGATCGGCCTGGTTCTAGGTATGGTCAACATTATAATTTCCACTTAAGTAACTAGTCGTGCCCACCCTCGGATGCCAACACTGTGATTTCATGCATAGTTACAAGTCAAATGTTATTATAAGCGTAGAACCCATGAGCGAGCCTCGATGTGGTCATAGTTCAAGCTGAATCCTGCCTCCCCTGCCATACTGGTACTCCTTGATACGTACCATGTAACACACGCCGTCCATCCGTGGTGCCCGAGCAGCGGGACCATTTCCAGGCTCCTACCCAACGTTAGATGTCACGACAGGAGGATCTGAGCCGATGTCACAACTCCAGGTTACTACTGCAGGCGATGTCTACAGCAGCCCCGATATGCCCCCGCAGACGGACACACGCAGAACATTTATCCAAGCACCTAAGGTGCGTGTAACTCGCAGGGAACGTCAGGTTTGACAGCCATTGCACCAAAAGGTGGGTGCAGGCCCACGAGGCCGTAAGATCCCGAGGCCGAATCGGACAAAGCGCAACAGCAACGATGGAAGAAATATATGGCTTCTGTGGATAGCAAGACAGATGAGGGGGGGTCCGGGGTGCTACCGCCAACCGTTTTACCTTGGCTGTTTCAGCCAATCAGAGCGTGAGAAGTTTCAACCATCCCTCGTTTAGCACGCACCACTGTCGACATCAAGTAGACTGTAGATTTTAAGTTATAGTTGGGTCAAACCAAACCTACAATTTGGTTGGTATAAAACGGTACAGGTAAGGTTTTGGATACAGGCAAAGCCCTAAACCAACGATAAACACGGGGTTTTGTGATGTTATGGAATATGGGCACTGGAGCCAAGGTTGACTGAAGCACCGACAGGAACGACTCCGATCAAATACAAGAAACCGCCGGCAGAACGAACGACGATGAAGGAGAATGCCTCGTGACAACAAGAAAGAAGGGGGTAAGAGAAACGAGGGCGAACAGCGTTGGTCATCTAATCCCCCCTTAGGACAGAGATGCGCAACAGGATGGACAATGTAGAGCAATCAACGGGCGGGGCGAGTAGAACAAGCTATGAGCAATCGTCAAGGAAAGTTATAGGGGTATTGAACGAGAGGAGGCTCGCTTAACCGGTGAGGCACCGCAACAGTGCCCGTCATAAAATAGTAGTAAAACAAGTCACAACCAGCGTAGATCGATTTGGGTAAGTATATGCGTTTGAAGTTTTGTGGTAACCAGCTGTGAGAAATCCGGCGCACAGCACCCTGCCACACGAGAGAACGCTTGCTTGGTTCATGCGTAGGCATCTTCATCGTCATAAACAGTGTAGACGGTATCGGGACGCTTCTGGTTCGCGTTGGGGCGAGCGATGTGGGCAGGAGCAGGAGCTGCAGGAAGATCAGCGGTAGGGGCCTCTGTCTGCTTGGTCGGAACCTCAGCGGGGACAGGGTGCAGTGCGTACACTGGGGACATTGGTGAGGTCAGCTCGGGAAGCTTAGGTGGGGTCGAGTCAATCCTGCTGCGGTTCGAGTGAACGGGGGATGGGGGTGGAAGGACGTTCTCAGAGGGATCAGCAAATGGAGATGGTCCCTTAGGAACGGGCTCCTTCTGTGGGTATTCCTCCTCTGCAAGTGTGCCGAGAACAGGTTCGGGAGGTGGCATGTTCAAATGACGGTGAATTTCTTCATACTGAGCCGCCTGGAACGGGGTTACGCTGGCCCTGCTCAAGTCGACGTAATGTCCATTGTTATCCACAGGCGCGGGTCCATTGGTAGATTGTTGCCTGGACAAGTAAGCCGACTGAGAGTGTTCAACACCAACATCGCCATAGTTGACGGACATTGGCGGTGACATGGGGCCGGACATTGGCGATCCTACGTGCAAGTCTCCGTAAGATTGGTGGTGCGGCGCGACCTGACCGGGGGAAAACCCGGGGTGGTTGTAGCCAGCGTTGTAGTCGTTATATCCACCGTAGCCAGGGCCGGGTCCATAAGCGTTACCGCCCATGTTTGAAACCGGGGTGGAATTCATGCGTCTTTCGATCATGGTGGGAGGGCGGGGGACGAAGGGACTGTCGTTGTCAGGGACCACCTGAGGCTCGTCGTGAAGCATCCTAGACTGACGTTTAAAGACTTCAGAGTCGAAAGCGTTTTCGTCCTTTCTCTTCTTCATACGGCGCTATACAAATGGTAAGGAGGTAAGATCGGGGAGAAGGGTAGCAAGAACTTACAATGAAGTAGAGAAGAGCAATGCTGATTCCGCAGAGACCCACGATACCGGCAGCAATTCCGCCGACAATGACTCCACTAGAAATGTTCGCACCAGAGCTGGAGGTGTTGCCGCTCGCGCTCGTGGAGGTGGGCTTGGAGGTGAGAGAAGTGAGCCCGGGCCGAGTGAACGAGGTCGTGGAGGGTGATGGCCTCTGACTGGTAACAACGAGGGTCTTGATTCATTCAAGTTTAGCACAAGTGAAGGGGAAGCGAACAGCTGAAACAAACCGTAGAGGGGGTCGAGACGGGTAGCGGTGTAACCGAAGACGACGACGAAGAACTCGAAGAAGAGGAGGAGGATGAAGACGAAGAGGAGGAGGTTGACGAAGAGGTGGTGGAAGGGGTTGGGGAAGTTGTAGGTAGACTAGTCGTTATGAATGACGCATCCGTTGTGGAAGGGAACGGGTCTATGGTCGGAATAGGGTCGTCTATAGATCATGAGAGCGGTGAATGGTGAGATGAAGCGGATGTAGAAAGGTACGAGACTGACCTGTAGAGGTGGTGGTGGTGGTGGTGTGGATAATAAGACCACCGGTAGAGTCGAAGGGGAATCCGCTGAACGCCTGACGACGTTGCATCATTCTTCGGTGAGCATCCATGTCGATAGCGGTGAAAAAGAGCGTGAAAAAGAGAGTGGGAGGATGGGACAACGGAGACTGGAGAGGAACAGAGGGAAGGGACCCCCCTGCAAAAATACCGATTTCACCCAAACTGATTGATTACATAACAATATCTAATGCCCATCACCAAAATGTTTCCCACGCTTTCATCTGGCGCGCCAGACCCTGGCCCCGGATAATGTCTTGACCCTGGATAAGCCTGAGTTCCCTTCCCCGCATCCGACGCACGACTCGCATGGGATCCTGCTTGTCTAGTTCATCGTCTGTGTTTGTTCTGTCCGCTTCTTCCAGGGTTTGTGCATAAGCGTGGGTCAACTGTACGAGGGCGTGCGTTTTCGTCAGCGCCTTCCCGACGGCATCCGGTAATGGCGATTTGCCGTCGGGGTCAAAATGGGCCAAGACGAGCGCAGAGAAGAGATCCCCGACTCCTGAAAAGTATCCGGGTATCAGCGGAACGGTACACGCGTGAACAATCGTCCTCTTCTCGGAATCGCTCCTCGACGAGGAGATGCACAGTAGGTCTGTTGAGTGGCTGCGGGGTATCTCCTCTAGTAGGAACTCTGCAAGCCAAGGCTTCATTGGGATGGAGCTGACCACAACGTTTGGAACCTGGTATTCCTCGTGCAACTTCCTGATCGCGTCACGCAAAGACTGCGGGTCCACGATTCTGATACCTGTCAGGGTCCTGGTGAACGCGGCGTTAAGCGGATGGTATGTGATGGAAGGTCGTCGACCGCTCACTCGGCTTCGAACCAATTCGGAGTGATTATGGTGGCAAGTGGGAGCATCGCTCGGTATATGGATACCACGTTGGGTGAAACGTAAAGAACGCCCGAATCACCCATGACAGCTGGGGTCACCTTTTCCGTTCAGCCGCAACTCTTATGTGATGAGGTTTAGGAAAACTCACGATCCAAGAGGTATATGAGCCCTGGATGACGCTTACGCAGCCTCACTGCGACTTCTTGTACGACGGACAGAGCCTCTGGACCGGGTATGTAACCTTTGGCATGTGTCAGATTACGCAGTCGATCACTGGGAAAGGCTCGCCTGTGAGCAACCTAGACGGATCAGGAAGCTGGTTTTCTTCCATTATCTGCAGGATTTGCTGCAGCTCTGAAGCGGAGGTCCGAGTTCCTCCAAACCGGCCATAACCTGCGCGACAAACGGTCAAACGGGGAGACGAATTTGGGCGTAGGGTCACACCTGAATGGTTAGAGAAGTTGACGGTATTGATGACCTTGGGTTTGGGTGAACTTGGGATCCTTGTTGGTGTAGAGGAGTTTAAATACGCACGTCGACATCGTAGCCGAGACATTGAAGAGGGAAGACAGCGGCCTTGCCTCCGACGTATCCGTAGGCGACATGGGACTGTATGCTGAGCACCCGCTGATTCATGGCTGGACACGGCAGAGGCGAGGCGAGGAAGTTGCCGATCAAGGGGATTCGGACTTGTCGGACCGGAGCAGACCCTCTCAGCCAAAGCGTGTCCGGGATTGACGAGAGCTGGAGAGAAAATTATAAGATAAGAGCCCTGAACGTGGCCAATCCAAGACTTTTGGGATCCATCCACGTACGAAAAGTGTGAACCTGCAAACCGAACTTTCCTACGTGTATTGTGGGGTCACATGTCCGCGCATAATTACACTAAACGCTCGCCCCCACGCCGCTGCCACAGACCCCGACCTCGACGTCCGTGACTTATCCCCACATTAAACGGAGCTAGCATGTCCGACGGAACTGAGTGAGTTCTCGCCTACACGTATCCAGAGCGCTCCCCTGTTCAACGTCTGCAGGCTGCGACAATCGTGGTATAATGCACTGGATCTCGTCCAGTCCCAGTTCCGGCAACTCCTCACCTCGCCAGCGAGCGACTGGAAGCGAGTTCCCACTCCACCCGCCACGAGCGACGGCTCTAGTACCCCTTCTTCTCGTCCTGATTCTCCCCAACTGCCACTGAAGGGCAAGGGCAAGGCTCGGGCAAATGGCCACCACACCCCAGATTTGACCGACATCAAGCTCTCCAGGAAATCTACAAAAGTAGGAGATGTCTATCGGGCTCAACTGGATGTCACCCTTGCCCCTGAAGATCCCATTCCACTCGACTCATGGAAATCCGTGTTGGTCACCCCCGAGTTCAGAAAGGAGTGGGACCCGACTGTGGAAAGCTCCGCTCTCATAGAGATGCTGGACCCCACCACGAGGATATCCAAGACAAACTTCACGCTAGGTTGGCCTGCTTAGTGAGTCACTCGCTTTGTACCCCAAATTTTTCTCTCCGCTGAGTAGGCTCCCACCACCCTTCCGTACATCGACAGCCCCCGGGATGCGGTCACGATCTCTCGCACGTTCAATGACGCAACAACTCTAATCGACATTTCCACCTCCCTTCCTCGTTCCCCGGACGAACCAGCGTATTTACGCCCCTCTCCCCCTTATGTTCGTTCGGATGTCAAACGTGAGCCCACTTCTGTCACTTTCGTCGGCAAACACAATTGAATCGGCTCCAACCGACCCATCCAGTTTTTGCCTGGTGTATCCAATACTCCTCCACCGAACAATCCTCTCGCGGCCCGGGCCGTGTACGGATAACGCATTTCTGGCAACACGATTTTCGTGCAATGTGGTCCTTCAGCTCTGTTACCGCAACCGCGCAACAACTTTCCGCAATGATGTTGGGTCTACATACGACCGCCAAGGAGCGTGGATATCGCATTCCTGTATTGAGAGGTTACGGCAACGGCGTTATGATTGAGCGAATGCGGTTCCAAGTGGACCGAGTTGCCCTGACTCTCAATTACTCTCTGGTCTCCGATGAGGGTGATCACCACTTCCATGCTACTGAAGGCATCGACGAACTACATGCGATACGGGAGGCGAGGAGACTTACGAGGGCAACCGAGTGTGTATTGCCTTCCTCTGACGGGTGGGATGTACGGGTATCAGTCAAGGCATCGTCGAAAGAGGTTGAAGCACTACCTTGGGCGGCGAAAGCGATACGAAATTCCCCTCCTTCCCCTACCCCCGATTCGGGAGCGCCAAAACCGCACGATTCGACCGTCTTTCAAATCAAACATAGCCCGTTACTGGATGAACATTCGGTGATGAAGGTCCAGATCACCATTGAAAAGTCCGGCTCGTCGCCTGGTGCCCTGAGGCTGAATGGAATACCCCATAAGGTCGAAACCGTGGAGGGGCGAGACCCTTCTTCCCACAACCCTGGGGTGATGATCCAGAACCACATCGCTCAGGACGCGACCAGCGCAGCCCATATCAGTCTCCAAAGCGTTTCGACGTCGAGTGTTGCAGAGAGCAATACTGTGAGCATACCTTCTTCGATCGGTGGTGGATCGAGCAAAGCCTCGCCATTGGACCTGATCCCCGGTCCTATCCCCCCTAGGCAGCCATCACCTGGCGGTCCGCCTGGAGAGCGTTCGGAATCTGCAAAGAAATCCATTTTGTCCAGGGTGAAGAGGAATTACATCTACTTCTCTTCGCTGCTCCAAGAGCCTGAGGCAAAATGGAAGCCAAGTGAGGCGTGCCCTGTTTGGTTCTGGAACGATAGCTGATCTCTCCCGCTTCCTAGCAACCGAGGCCCGCGGAGTATCTGTCACCCAACTTGATTCGATAGATCCAACGCTTGTGGTGTTCCGTGCCGAGGCTACTTTCGTTGGGCTCGGGATTTGGGATCTGTACAGCACCATCGTTACACCCGGGGCCCGGGCCCAATGGGACCGATCATATGATGACGCCGTTCTCCTGGAAGATGTGAATGAGCTATCCGAAGTTTGGCACTGGAAATCCAAACCCATTTGGCCAGCGAAGTACGTACCAATCCGTTCGATGTCGATCTTTCATCACACGCCCATTCCCCTGTCCCCCCCTTACACCGATGATCGTATCCTAAACCTTGGTTATTGGATGTAAACTCACGTGTTTTCGTTCCGCGCTTCCATCTTAAACGTACAGCGGGAGAGACTCCGTGGTACTTAAGACGGTGTACAAATCTCCGACGACCATCCATGTGTTTGCGTTCTCCGTCGACGACTTGCCCTTGTTCCCGTTCATCCCTCCCGTCAGTCCCACCACGATCCGTACCCAAGTCGACCTGCAGGGATGGTCGATCGAAGCGCTCTCGCCTACTACGACTCTCGTCACCCTCCTCGAGCAATCGGATCCCAAGGGATGGTCCAACAAGAACAGCATCCCGCAGCAAATGATCACCGCAGTGGCTGGCGTCGGTGAATTCGTCATCAAGTGTGGCGGGCCACCAGTTATGACCCGCCTCGACGGCGCCAGTGTCGATAGCGTCCGATATGACCACGACCGCGGGAATTTCAGGATCGAGTATTCCGTATGTTCCAGCCGACGAACCACCACGACCTCGACTTCGACCTTCACGAGTTCGACTACAAATGCGGAATCGAAGGACCAGAAAGAGGAGGAGGAGAAGTCGTCGACGATGCCGATCGTGGAGTGCGAGCTGAGATGCGATTTGGACACGTGGGGACCAGCGTTGGATATCGTGGTGGACCCGCCTCCTCAAGCGCTGAGCTGTCTACGAAGGCATCGATTAAGCGCAGCCGGAGGAGGAGTCTGGATCACCATCACCCACGACGCCGTCCTTGCTGGTGATGAACGATTACAGGCCATCGTTCGGCGAGGGATTACGAACTCAACAAAGGACAAAGGGCTGGTGATGGTCAACGGAGTTAAGGTGGCGGTCGATGTGGAGGAGATTTCTGAGATAGAGGTCAAGCAGTTGACGAAGCAGAAGCGAATCAAGCCGCTCCGCGTTCCCCTGGACCAACCTCCGGTGATAAGAATCAAGAAGAAGCAGTTTGACGATACCGATGGGGACTCGAGTGGAGCTGAATCTCCGGTCAAGGCCCCGCCCGATACCGTCAGCTCTCTGCTTTCACCCTTGACTGCCGTCTCAGTGATTCCGAAATTCCCCAGTCCACTCACCCGATTCTTTACAATTGGATCTTCGAGCACGACCCAGGAGAGTCTAACGCCTCTTTCGCCTCCCGCAGTCTCAGCAAACGACGTCACACCATCGTCATCAAAACCGCCCATGCAATATGTTCTCGATGCTCTACAATTCGTTCAACAACACCACACAAACTCCCCTCTGGATGGTTGGACCTTTGTCGGCGATAAAGGCTGCTCGGTTCATCGAAGGATATGCCCGGAACTCTCACCCACAATTCCCATCCACAAAGGCGAGAAGGTCATCGAAGGCGTATCGGCCGAGGAAGTCGCCTCCGTCATCACGAGTTACGACTGTAGGAAACAGTGGGACACCCAGTTCAGCTCCGCGCAGGCTTTCCAGGTGTTCAGGGATGGGTGTCATACGGCGTTTGTTGTCAACAAAGGAGGGTTCCCATTTAGAGATCGTGGGTTCTACTTGGCCTCAGTGCTTGCGAGAGCTAAACCTACGAGGACGAGAGCGAGAACTAGAGAGGGCGAGGGGGAGAGTTCGAACGATTCCAGGACGGCAATTTTCTGCGTCTCGGCTTCGTTCTCGCCAGAGTCAGTCACCTCATTCTCGGCTGCGAAGTATAACCCGTACACGCTACCCATCGGACGCGTTTTTGTGGACGGATGGATACTGGAGACCCTCGACCCTTACACTACGGAGAAGTACACGATCCCTTCGACGAGGTGCACGAGGCTAGTTGCGGCCGATTATGCAGGGTCGATGCCGACAGCGACCAACACGGGTCTTAACGTCGCTCTTGTAAGAGGCATTCTCGCTGTCGAAACATACGTCAAAGGGCTGGCGCCCTCTCCTCTCACACGTCTTCCGACGTACGGCCTCATGCTGTTGGACAGAACCAATGAAGGGAACTCATCGGGAGAAGGGGTGGGCACTTGGTCCTTGAGGAAACGTGATCACAACCGCCTTTCGGTCGCGACGAAGTACGATCCCCAAGCAAGGGTTTACAGGAGCACGCTACTCGTCACCTGGTCTGGTATGAATTCGACCTCCTCATCTTCCTCTGGGTTCCGACCGAGGGCTTCGTCACCACTATTGGGAGGCAACGATCATGATTCCACACCACGGCCGAGCGTGTTCACACCCCAATCCTTCAAGGAGCGGGAAAGGGAACGGGACGATGGTGAGGGGCCGGCTTCACCCCAATTGCCGGTTGGTACAGAGGACGTTTCGAGTTCCGCGACGTCGAGCATGACGATGAGGAATCGACCTGAGAGGGTTTCCTCTTTCTCTGGGAGGTCGAGGTCTCGGGAAGTACCCAGATCCACTTCGTCCGTGTTCACTCTGCGGGGTGAGGTTCGACAACCTGTCGATCTGCTCGTTGCGGAGATTATCGTGGACTCGAGACTCTATCCCGGAGGGTATGATATCAAGTTGGGGTCTAGGATAAGGAGGAACGCAAAGTTCATCACGCTGCCAGCGCCCGGCCAAGCGTTGGGAAGTGAGGAGAAGGACAAAGTACTGCCGTTGATGGTCACGATTCACGCAATGCCTTCTTCGCCTCTGCACTCGTCTGGATTACACGAAGACAGACCACCGAGGCACCTTTTGAGGTTGGCGCTTCCCACGGCGCAGTATCATGGTTCAACTTTACAAGACCCTTTGACCGGCGAGATCAGGACGGCCCCGCCGAAACCTCAATGGTTGGTGAACTTGCAGGAGAAGGGAGGGGCGGTGGTAGATGTGGAGATTGTTCCTGCGAACAGGGACAAGTCATCGAGCGTCTTTGCAGAGGGGGAGACAATTGAGGTTGTTGGCGAGAAGGAAGCATTAACGAATCTGGGACGGGAGGAGCTTTTGGACAACAGAGCATCACGATCGGACATCCTTATCAGGTGGGTATATTTTTATACGGATCCTCGCATTCCTGTTTCCTGATAGTGAGCGGCATACAGGAGCTCTGGAGGCGGTGTGTTGTCGGAGGAGTTCCAGACGCCCGTGGCGGTGGCGGTCCATCTGTTGGACCCTGCAATTTCCGCTACTCCGGTGACGCTCGTTGAGAGCGAGCCGAAGGAGACCGACGTGAAAGAAGAGCCACAAAGTAGTCAAGACACCGGGGCAAACGTGAGTCAATTTCAGGGCGATTTACGATGTGGGCCGCTGTTATGGGGTATTTACCGATTGGGCTTTTCGGCATTTCAACAGATGGCATCAACTACCGCTTCTCCCGAGGTAACTACTCCTCAGGCTAGGGGAGGTGGATTGTTGGGTTTCCTTGGGTCTTATCAGAACCCGTTGTCGCACTTCTCGACGAGGGCGAGCACCCCCATGAATATGTCGACCACTGATTTGACGGGTTTGGCAACGGGGGAGGCTCAGCCGCCAGGGATGTACTTGGATGCAGCCAAGGTAGCTGGTTCGTTGCGGGCTATCTCTACGCCACGGCAGGAATATCCGTTGAGGGTTGTGATCCTTATTGCGCTGATTGCGTTTTTGTTGGGATCCCTGCTGCGATCACTATTGTCGCCTTCGGACTTCATCTACGTGGTGACGGACGTCGGGTCGCTCGAACAGGTGGAGAGCGGATGGCGGGAGATACGTCGGCTGGTCGAGGTGAAGTACCTGGTCGGCGGGTGGGATTTCCAGATAGCTGTGGTGCGGAGGCATTAGTTTTTTCCGTTGAAAGATAGGATTGTAGTGTTTGTAGTTGCCGGCAAGAGCATTAGATTGATTGTAGTCGACTCTCGGCTAATTGCGGTCTGAGTTTGCTCGACCCTTTCCGTCCGCGAAACGTGGCTGAGAGTCTCCCAGACCGTCGCCCAGCCGCTTCCCTCCAGTCGACCATCTCCCGCTCTCCTTCACTCTCCCGCCCTCTCGCTCGTCGTCGCCGCCGTCGCCGACCTCCCGTGTCCGTCGGCCCCCTTCCCGCCGAGGTCCGTGTCCCCCGAAATCCCGCCCTCTCCTCCCGTCCAGTCCTCGGATGCCGTACTAACCGTTATTTTCCAGAAAGGTTACTTTTCCCAGTCCTGCCCTCGGACATCCTATCCACCCTCTCCCCTCGCCTTTCTTCCCATCTCCCTCCTCCCAAGCCCTCTCCCTCCTTCGCACCAAATATAACGCGAATTTCTCCTCTTATCTTCAACTCCAATGGCGACGGGACCAGCACCCGCCGGTCCTTCCCTCGACGGGGACGCTAACTCCTCCATGCTCTCCTGGGAAGGCGACCGAATGTGCGTTTTCCTCTCTCCGCACCCCCCAACCCTTCTTTCTGCCCATTGTCCACTGACCCGCGTCGGATCGCCTCTTTGACAGGTTTCACATCTACATCCACGACTACTGTAACAAACGAGGATACACAAAAACCGCTCGCGAGCTCGTGAACGAAGCAGATATTCCCGCAGACTCCCAGCCTCCCATCAACGCCAGACAAGGGCTCTTATTCGAGTGGTGGTCCGTCTTCTGGACCTTGTTCACCGCGAAAAACAACGGCACCGGCTCAGACGAGGCTTTGATCTACACCCAAGTCGGTTTTTTCGACCTTTGTTACGCGTTCAGATTTAATGACCACGTCGACCCTACCACCCATCCCACAGTATCAAGTGCAGCAACAGGCTCTTCGCGCTCAGAATCGCAACCAACCCCAGCCCCCAATTAACAGATTGATGAATGGGATGCCGCCCCGGCAGGGCGTTCAGATGCCTCCAAACGGCGGTGGGATGCCAAATGGAATGCCTGGTGGGCAAGGCATGCCGAATGGTCATATGAGTTTTCCCATGTCAAATCAACCAGGCCACCCAGGCCATCCACCAAGCGGCCCCGGAAACGCCCCGGGTGGCCCGCAACAGCCACTTAATATGCAAGGAATGATGCCCGGGCAGCGAACGATGGGTCAGTTCCCACTTCATTTCCGATAACCATCTTTCTCATAATTGATTCAAGGTGGCGTCCCTCAACCCCAACAGCAAGGGCAAGGCATGGTGCAGATGTCAGGTAACCAACACATGGGCCAGATGAATCGTCCGATGCTCCCACCAAACGGACCCCCGAATATGGCCAATCACGTCCCCGGAAATCAGCAGCAAGCACATTCCCCGAATTACCCTCAGCCGCTCGGACGACCTTCCAGTCGACCCAGTACCCCCGGTCAGGGTGTGATCACCCACCCCAGTCCATCTATGGGACATCGATTACCTCCTGGCGGAGGCCTACCGCCAATGAACGAACTCAACAGCGAGCTGATGCGCATACCTAGTGCACTCTTACCAAAAATCAAGCAGGATTTGGGGATCCCTCCTGAGAAGGACTTGGGTGCCACGACAATGGAAGAAAAGGTATGTTCTCACATTCCGTGGTTCGCTTGTTTACTCATCATTTTCCTCAGCAACGCATATTCGCACTCTACCGCGGAAAGTATCGTAACCAGCCTCAACCCGGACAAGGTGCTCCCCAACAACCGCCTAACCCTTCTGGCCCTTCTTCTTCGACGCCTCTGATGGCATCGGCGAACGTTCGTAACAATCCCGTGGCCCAGCAACGAGCGAAGCGGAACAGCACGTCCCCCGGTCAGGAGGAAGGCTCTTCTCCGAAGAGGCCACGCCCATCTCCGAGTGGTGGCGATCACCCAAACCCGCCTGGTCCACCACAGAACCAACCTCCGATGGCGTCTATGGCTCCCTTCAATCCGCAGCAAGGAGGTGGCCCCCCCGGACCACAGAACATGCAGAATGGTATGATCCGTCCGCCAATGAACATGGCCTATCAATCCATGACTGGCTTCGGCTCCCCGATGAGTCCGGGAATGGTATCGATTCAGGCGCCAGTAATGATGAACAACGCGATGCACATGACGCCAGAGGTTGGTCCCGTAGGACTTTCAAGTTCTTGGACAGGATGGTACTCATTGCTTCTCTCAGATGCAAAATTACAGACAGTCGATGCAAAAACTTCACCACAAGGGAATGGGGCCACCTATGACGGGGAATAATGCTGGCTCCCCATTGTCCAACCCTCCTCAGACCGCCGGGCCGGCACCCTTCAACGCGGGTAGTATGAACCCTTCCACGGCTATCAAACCGGTGGGCGGAATGATGCCCCCTCCTCCATCGCCCGGGATCAACAAAGCACAACAGAACGGGGGTGACAAACCAGGAGAACCTGGTGCTCGACCAGAGAGTTCCCCAGGTCAGGGATCACAGCCTGGACCTCAGAACCCCGGACAACCGCAGCAACCTTCATCCGGAACGCCTCAGCAGGCACAACAGCAGCAACCTCAGCAACACTCTCAACAACAGCCCCCCGCGAGTCAGCCTGGACCTGGTCAAGGTCCGCCCACGAATCCAGCTCCTGCCACCCCAAGCGCACAATCTTCGATGGGTGCAGAGGCTACTCCTGGCCTGATCGATCTACAACAGCCGGGTATGGGAGGCTTGGGTGATTTGACATGGGACATTGGCGATTTCGATCAGACCTTCCTCAGGCAAGATCCTGGCGATCTGAACTTCGAAAGGGATTTCGGACAATGGTTTAACCCCGGAGGGGATGTGACTTTAGATATGAAGTAGTTCTATTCCATGAGGTGAGTAGTCGCCCGATTCTTCTCCCACTCCCGTACTGATCGGACGGATGTATTTTCAGTGTACGGATGTTTTGTGCTCCCCCCTCTCCGTTTCCTCGTATCCTCTGTAAACCTTATTGTCTGTCAGCCCTCCAATATCCTCCGCATCATACGCGACGCCTGTCCATGCCCCCCAATCAACCCTTTTCCTCTCGACTTTCCTTCTCGGACTGTAGCGTAGTATCACCACCCTCTTGAACCCGCCGGGTAAACAGTGTTTCCTTCTTGGTTCAGACAGCCTAATCGCCACCCGCTCGTTCGCCTCGACCCGGAGTCATCCCATTCGTTCCTTACTTGCACCTTGGGCGGGAGAACGTCCACGTTACCCTAGGCCTCTCCCTGAGCCCCCCACAACTACCTGGTCGCCCTAGACCCGCTTGCTTTCCACCTTGCTTCCGGCCTCCTGCTAGACCTAATACAAGCATTGTATGGGTCTTGCACGTGCATCCGTTGCGGCGCAGCTCCTCCCTCGCACATTGGATCTCATTCCCCTCCAACTGTTTTCCCTATGTTTTTTCTGTTGTGGATAGTTCATGTCTGATCATTACTGGTTGCTTCTCCCACCCACCCTCCTCGTCCCCCCTGGAGTATATACTCCATTCCCCCTCTCCCCTGGGGTGATTTTTTTTCTTCCTTATTCTTGTTATAGTGTTACTTCTATACGTACGTACATTTATGCATACAGCCGCCTGCAGAAATCGGGTTTATCTGTCTCGTCCACGTCCCTCTACCTCTTTACCCGGTTGTCCTCAACATCTCCCTCGAAATCCCTCTCTCTCAACTCCTCCCTCCCCGATAGCTTCTCCCCGCATATACGTAGTAGTGTTTACCCTGATCGTTTAGCTTTCTCTCACCGTCTCCGTTGTTGCTCCTACTCTCTATTTCTTCCCCTCCTCTGTCGTCTTTTTGGTTCTCCCTTACTCCCGCCGCCTGTATTTATCTAGCATCGATATCAATTCAACCCTCTTCCTTTACCTCTAATAATCATCTTGTCTTGTTTCGCGAGCGCCCAAACATCTTTGACGATATTGATATCCGGCATGTCGGGTTAAATGGGTTGACGTGAGTATCTCATACGACCAAGAGATCTAAAGATACGTTCCGAGGGTGGGGTACAGAATTGTGATTCAGACCCACTTCTTAAGCTTAAGTAGTGGGTTTGATCCTCAGAACCGACGACTCAACCAGCCGCCCTAAGCCACATCACTCTGAAGCCTTTTTGCACCTCATCCACAGTCCGCCATTAATGTGAATGACAATCGTGAACCCAGGCCAGATCCTCTCGACCTCCTTCCTCGAGGTCCCGCTGCTTGGATCCTCCAAGCCGATGTCGACGTTGGGCCGTTTCTTCCAGGGTGGAGGCAGCTGTTTTCGTTCGTCGATCGTGAACCCATCGAAGCGTTGGAGCAGCCGGGCTACAAACAGCGTAGCCTCGTTCATGGCGTAGTTCTGACCGATGCACTGTTCCTCTCGTTTAATCGTTCACTCGAGAATAAAGTGGGGTTGGTTGGTACTTACGTTTCTAGGCCCAGAAGCGAACGGGATGAAGATGGAGGGGTTCGCGGCGACTTTTTTCTGTAATTCTTGGTCGAGCCACCTCTCGGGCTTGAACTCCTCTGCGTCGGGACCCCATAACGCCTTGTTCCTCTGCATGAGGTAGAAGGCGAAGACGATTGGCGTTTTAGGTGGCATGTACATTGGGGGCGAGCTGTGCGTCACGTCTGACTGTGGTAGCTTGACGCCTGCGTCTCGAGTGTCGCGGATGCTCATGGGAAGAGGGGCGAAGAGACGGAGAGTCTCGTTCAATACTGCTCGTACTGGATGATGTGGATAGATACCATGAAGGAGTTTCCTCGGGATGTGTTTGTACTTTGGGACTTGCCGTATTTCAAACTACGCATGTTCTCGACCGTCGGTGCACCCTCTGGACCGAGCACATCGAGAACCTCCTCTCGAGCCCTCTTCAAGACATCTGGATGTAGGGCGAAGAAGTACACCACGTGAGATAAAAAAGCTGTTGTCTAAAGCCGACGTTGTGGAGTGAGCACATCGGCAGAGCGAAACGAACACCCAGTTAAGGTGGGATGCTACTTACCGTGTCCCGAGCAGCTAAGAGCATGTTCAACAGTTGATCACGAAGGACATCCACGTCTATAATACAACCACCATCAACCACCCCCGTCTACACAGCTAGGATGTGAAGTACCTTGGGTTTCCGTGGCCAAGTACTCCAAAAACGTGCACTCGTTCGGATTCACGGTTTGACCCTTCTCCTTCATTTCCTCCTGGATCCGCACCGCACGAACGAGGAGCGGATCTACCCAACCCCTGATCACCTTCTTGTGCGGCTCGCTCTTATCTTTAAAAAGCTCGAGGAGCGGCCAGAAGTTCCCCAACAAGTTCCGCTTGCACACCAGGGCCTGAATCCCTTTGAACGCATCCGTGAAAGAGCCGAATCCATCGTTCCCACGTGAGAGGGTGTCGAGGTTCTCCCCGAAGAGGAATTCGGAAGCAGTGTCGACCGTGAATCTCGCGATGAGGTCTTCGAGGTCAAGGGAATTATTGGGGTCGGCGTTGAGCATGATGTTGATAACTTTTTGGGTGTTCCTTTCGAACAGGTCGAGGTCTGAGACTCTGTCCGTTGCGAAGAACGGTCGAGCGATCAACCGATGCTACGTGAGGGTTTGAATAATCCAACACCCTCGGTAGGATGAGGGGGAGGGGGGGACAAATGCGTACTGTTTTCCATTCCTCATCATCGCGGTTGAGAATACCCGATCCCAAAAAGCATTCGCTACCGCCAGATCATGTCTCAGTAATGGCGTCCTATATTCGGTGACAAAAGAGTCTGGGAGCTTACACCATCTCCTTTTGTGTGTGCCCTCGCCAGAACTTGCTAAACCCCGAACCGTATATGTATTTGATGTGCTCAGAATCCATGGTGAGGTACTGGAAAATCCCGTTCAGCCTAAACACAGGGAGGGACGCTGATCACAGGGCAACGGACGGACGGATCACACCTTATCGACCCATAGGATCCTCAGGTTTATTGTCGTAGCTTTGTATTCTTCGAAGAGCTCCGCGAACGCGTCCAACATGTACCCTGAATTTTGGCACGCGAGAAGTCGGAAGAGAATGTCAAGGTTTCCCGGTAGCTTTCCCTTCACCCTTCAACAAAAAACACAGCTTTCGTCAACGATAATTAAATCAGAAGGAATCGCCACGCCCACCTAGGTACGGGAATAGATCCCAATCTGCTTGCTTCTTGGGCGTCAACGTAATCCTTGTACACTGACGCAAGATATGTCCCAGACAAAGCAGCGATAGGGAACAGGAGTGCCCCCGAGATGTAACCAAGCCTGATCCCTGCCAGTCTCAGCACGAGACCGACAGCCCCGGCAGGAACGACACATCCACGAAGCAGATCCCCCAACACTCTCAGCCGGATGGATCGAATCGAGTAGTCGTATCCCATGTTTCAAAACTCGTTCAAGCCTTCCACCCGCCACCGGACAGTAACCACGAGAGCGAAGTGGACCTTGTGGACGAGAGAGAGAGAGGACGAGGAACAAAAGTTCCCGCCCAGGAAGGACTTGGAAGGTTTTTTATATGAAACAGCCGAGTCGATCACAATAAGGACCAACGGCTAACTTTGATAACGAACATGCAGTGATGGTGATTAGCCCGAAGGGAAGTACCTCCTGTTTGCAATGTGGGACCCACCATAGATCAGAGCAAATTCGAATTCGACAGATGAAATCGATAATGACCCTCCCCTCAGCGGATAGCGGGAACCGCGTAATCATCGCGTCATCGCCGTTTCGAAGAATCGGTAGGAGGTCTGGGCATGACCTAGCACGTATATACGGCGGAGGGACAGGCGGGGTGGAAGTACGGTTCTAAGTAACGTTTCGAGTCCTCGGATACGGAGCCACGGAGATTAATATTGCACAATCTATTCTCACACACATTGCGACCCGCTTTTATTTACCAATCCTTAACAAGATCTCCGTGAGCGGCACTAGTGCTGCCCCGCTATGTGAGGGCGGATCCGACAGTGCGGAGAACGCGGAGGGAAGCCGGAGGATGGAAAACGGGAAAAAGTCCCTCGAGCATTGAGACGGAGACCGGGCAAAAAAACGCAGGAAGTCACCGCTATCGATTTCGTCCGTTGTGATCAGTAAACACTGGTGATCATTGCCAATGTGCATATGTAGAGTAACCGAAGACGCTGAGGTGCGGTACTGAGAAGCATGTACGTACATGTAACTTAAGTCTTATAGAGGTCCATAACGCC
>Ga0307515_10006242_pt1 | contig 23918 bp, 16 predicted proteins | sample 17_EM_MG_FD_194513 | JGI IMG/M metagenome (GOLD analysis project Ga0307515, IMG submission 194513) | Populus trichocarpa ectomycorrhiza microbial communities from riparian zone in the Pacific Northwest, United States - 17_EM | ecosystem: Host-associated > Plants > Roots > Unclassified | place... | reverse complement strand
ACACCGGCCGGGTGCCGGAACTGCAGCCGGCCGGCACCGTTTTGACCGGTCCGCCCCGGCGCAGCCTGGCCGCCCGGCTGGCGCACCGGCTCGGCGGCGGCTTCCTGCGCGTGTTCGTCGTCGTGGTGGCCGCCATCTGGCTGTTCCCCACGATCGGGCTTGCGGTGGCGAGCCTGCGCGACAGCGCGGACAACAGCGCCTCGGGCTGGTGGACGGTGTTCACCAAACCCGGTCAGCTCACCCTGGCCAACTACGGACGCGTGCTGCAGGACACCACGATCCTCAACTCGCTGTGGAACACCGTGCTGATCACGGTGCCGGCGACGCTGCTGGTGGTGATCCTGGGCGCGCTAGGCGCATATGCCCTCGCCTGGCTGAACTTCCCCGGCCGGGACTGGATCTTCGTCATCGTGGTGGCGTTGATCGTCGTGCCGGTGCAGGTGGCTATCGTCCCCGACGCGAAACTGTTCGGGTGGCTCGGCATCTACGGCCACATCGCGGCCGTCGTCGCCTTTCACGTCGCGTTCGGCCTGCCGTTCGCCATCTTCCTGCTCCGCAACTTCTTCCTCGGCATTCCCCGTGACCTGCTGGAGGCGGCCCGGATCGACGGCGGCACCGAATACCTGATCTTCCGCCGGGTGGTCCTGCCGATCGGCTGGCCGGCCGTCGCGTCCCTGGCGATCTTCCAGTTCCTCTGGGTGTGGAATGACCTACTGGTCGCCTTGGTCTTTGCCGGCCCGGACAGCAAGCCCATCACGTACGCGCTGCGCGAGCAGATGCGCGCCTTCTCCTCCAACATCGATGTCATCGGTCCGGGAGCGTTCCTGTCCATGATCGTGCCGCTGGGCGTCTTCTTCGCCTTCCAGCGCTACTTCGTACAGGGCGTCCTGGCCGGGTCGGTCAAGTGACCAGCCCGCGCCGGTTCGGTCCGGAGCGGCGGCCCACATCCGGCGTACGGATGTGGGCCGCCGTCGGAGTCAGGCGCGCGGGTCGAACGGGATGCCGGCGGGTTTGGTGGCGCTCAGCAGGTCCTCGAAGCGGCCATCCTTGATCTTGATGGTGGCCGAGCCGAAGTCGGCGTTCATCAGGGTGTCGCGCAGGCCCGTGCTGGGCCAGCCGTCCCAGCCGACGACCGGGGGATAGCGCCAGTTGTGGTAGTGGTTCTCCGGCGGCTCGTCGTTGGAGTTGGCGAGGCGGTAGTAATGCGTGTTGCAGCAGCCGTCCTTTTGGTAGACGACCTTGGGGTGCGTGCCGTCGAAGCGAACCTCGGAGCGGGGGTGGGTCTCGGTCCAGCTGTGCACGGTGTTCGAGACGAACTCGACCTGGTTGGTGCTCTGATTCACCCAGGAGATGACGTGCTCGAAGTCATGCCGGTGGCCGCAGCAGCCGTTGACCGTCTGGTCCTTCTCGAAGTATCCCGCGTAGGCGATCGCACACCAGCCGTTGTTGCACTTGGACCGGGCGTACGTCTGGGAGTTGTCGAGATCGGACTGGTCGCGGCAGCTGCCGTTGACCGCGCCCGTGGTATTGAGCCCCGGGTTGAGGGTGCCGTCGGGCCCGATGGCCGGCGTCTGGTAGCAGCCGTCGGTGTCGTAGTCGAACGCGGGCGAGAAGGTCGCCTCGTAGCCGTTCGCGTTCTGGGGCAAGTTGGGCGGCGGACTCGCCCACGCCGCTGTAGCGGGCACCAGCACGGCGAGGACGGCGGCGACGGAGGCCATCGCGATCTTCGCGCTGAGCCGCCTGAAAGCCGGTTTCGGTTCCGTGGTCTCCATCGCGACCCTTCTGTCTCGATCTTGCGGATGGACGCTAGTCGATGAACCCGACGAACGGAAGAACTACATGAGTACGGCAGGCGCCACAGCCCGGTCATCCCCGCGGCACGCCCTTCCTGCCGCCGGTTACCGAAGACGTTCGGCTAGACCTGGTCGAGACCAGGACGTTCGGCTCGCGCGTGATCTACGAGCGCTACGGCCGCGCCCCCGATGAGTCGCACTGACACCGTCGTCCGAGTCATCAGCGCCTCGCCGGAGCGGGCATTCGCCCCGCTGACCGACTGCGACGCGCGTTCCGTGTGGCTACCGACCGACGGATAACCCGCCGGTCGGCCGGATGCTTGTCTTCGGTACGGTTGACTGGTGCCTCGCCTGCAACAGACTGTGATCGACGAATGGGCCGCCTGGGTGTCCGAGGGAGGCTTCGTACCGTCGGAAGGGGCCGATCCGCTGTGGCGTGACCGGCTCACGATCCTGCTGCAGGGTCGTGCGGACTATCTGGATCGGCCCGACCCGACCCGGTGGCGCAGCGGCGACGTCCACGAGTTGTTCATGACCTACGTCGCGCCGCGACAGGTCGACGCGTGGGGTCTCGTCGAGCACGGCCTCGACAGCGTGCGCGGGTTTCTGCGTTTCCTCGACGCGACCGACCGGCTGCACCCGGCCAGTGCCCGGGTGCCGGCCCTACTCAAGGAGTTGGACCGGCTCGCCCCGAAGTACCCGGCCGCGATGGCGGACACCAGCCGGTGGCGGCTCGCGAAACGGGTCCTCACCGCGATCCTGGCCGACGGCATCACTCTGGACGCCGAACCGGCGGTGCTCGACGCCTGGGCGGAGCGGTTCAGCGCCCGGGACTCGGAGGGTCGCCGCGTGGTGCTCGGCGAGCTGATGGATCAGCACCCCGGCTACGCCACCGGGCGACTTCTCATCCACGACGGGCAGGTCGCGATCCTCGCGCCCGGCACACCGCCCACAAAGCATCTGGTCTGGCCGGATCTGGCCTGTGACTGCGGCTGCGAACAGCAGGCGCAGTTCCCGCCCGTCTCGCTGCCGAGTCCGGCCACCCTCGCCAAGCAGATCGCCACCGACGGCGCCGGGCTCCTGCGCCAGCTCGCCGCGCTGGCGGCATGGGCCGGCGACGAAGGCAAGAGCATCGACGGCCGCGGCGACGTACGCAAGGCCGACCGACCGGCTGTGCTCGCCGCGCTCGGCCTGCCCGGCGACATCGATCACCGGCGTGAGGTTCCGGCCCTCACCCGGCCGTGGCGGCTGGCGATCGAGTTCGACATCATCCAGCTCCGCCGGACCCGGGTAGTCCCCGGGACCGGAGCGAGACTCGTCGCGGATGCGCTGACCGGTGAGGGCACACCCGAACAGACGCTCGACCTGTGGACCGGGCTCGCGGACGCGATCATCCATCCGCCCGAGCCGCCCACCATGCCCAAGGGCGGCGCGCACCTGCGCGACTGGTTGCAGCCGTGGGTGCCCTGGTTCCTCGGCCTCCTCTACGCCACCACCGCCGATGAACCCGCCGACCTGGAACTCCTCACCGAACAGCTCCTCGACGAGTACGCCCACCGGCTGCCGCCCCGTGACCCCGATCTGTTCGCCGGGCTGGCCGCCACCGCAGTCCGCAACGCCCTCTCCGACCTCGCCGGTCACGGTGCCGTCACCATCACCGGCGTCCGCGACGACTTGGACGCCCGCCATGCCGCCGCCATTGCCGAGCTCGGCATGGCCATGTGGGCGCTGAATCCCCAGCCTGGCATCGCCGTCGGGCTCACCGACATCGGCCGCTACCTGGTGCGACAACGCCTCCTCGCCGAGAACGTCGACGCGCCCCTGGCCGGCTGACCACCCCATCGACTCTCGCAAACAATTCGCGGGCCGGGGTTCACAGCAGGTTGGCGGTGAGCATCTCGGCCAACCAGCGCTGATAGGCGGCACCGTCCCACCCGGCCTCGGCGGTGAGCTTGGTGAACAACGGCGTACCGGTGAGGACCCAGCATGCGTCCGCGGCACGTACCGGGTCGGCGTCGGCCCGCAGCGCGCCGCGGTCGGCGAGGTGGTCGACGAGCGTCCGTACTGAGATCCGCCGCTCCTGCTCGCCGGTCGCCAGCACGACGGCCGCCTCCGGGCCGGCCTGAGCCAGCAGCGTGGCCAGGGGCGCCAACCGTTCGTGGACACCCCGCACGGATCCCGCATACAGCCACACCTTCATGGCGGGTTCGCTGGCGGCGAACACCTCGCGCGCCTGTTCCCGTTCGGCCATCGCCAGCGGCTCGTCATCGCCGGCCAGGGTGATGTCCCACAGCGCCTTGATCAGGCCCGGCTTGCCGCCGAACGCCTTGTAGACGGTTTCGGCCGACACACCGGCGCGGTCGGCGACCGCCCGGATGGTGGTGGCCCGGCAACCGTCGGCGAACAGCATCTCGCCGAAGGCGCACACCACTGCTGCGCGGGTGCGGCGCGCGGCGTCGGCGCGCCGCTGCGAGTCGTACGGCTTGCGGCCCCGCGGCGTCGATGACATGAAACACTTCCCCCACAAATTAGATACAGCGTACTGTATCTAAAGTCTGATACACCCTCCGGAGGAATCATGCCTCGTCGCACGCAGCCCGATCGGGCCCAGCAGGTCGCACCCTCCGTCGCGCGCCTCGGCGACGACATGGTGAACTTCTACCTGGTCGAGCACCCCGACGGCCTGCTCCTGGTCGACGCCGGGCTCCCCGGCCACCTGCGGCAATTGCAGGACCACCTGGCCCGCTCCGGCCGGTCACTGCGCGACATCCGAGCGGTGCTGCTCACCCACGGCCACCTCGACCACACCGGGCTGGTCGCCGCCGCCCAGCAGGCCGGCGCCGACATCTGGATTCACGAGTCCGACGCTGCGATCCTCGCCGACGGGCCGCTCAGCTCCACCCGCCACGCGAAGCCGGAACGCTCCATGCTGCCGTACCTGCTGCGCCGGCCGGCAGCGATCGGTGGCCCGCTGCACATCGCCCGGATGGGGGGCTTCGGCGGCAAACCGGTACGCGGCGTGCACACGTTCCGCGGCGACCAGCGCCTCGACGAGGTTCCCGGTCAACCGCAGACCGTCGCGCTGCCCGGACACACGCAAGGCACCGTCGCGTACCACTTTCCCATGCTCGGCGTGCTGTTCACCGGCGACGCTTTGGTCACCCGCGAGGACCTGATCGGGCACACCGGGCCGTCCGTCGTCTCCGCAGGTTTCACCCACGACAGCGCCGCGGCGTTCGCCTCTCTCGACCGGCTCGCCGAGCTGCCCATGGCGCTGCTGCTACCCGGCCACGGCGAGGCGTTCACCGACGGCCCGCAAGCCGCCGCCACGCAGGCCCGGCACGCCGGACAGCATTGAGACCCGCGCACGGCTCCCGAAGTCGGGTCAGTCCGGAAGGGGCTGGCGAACCCCCGTAGCAGGCGGGCGGCCACGGGCTCGGCCGCTGCCTGGATGTGTGGCGCGGGGTATCACAGCGTGTCTACTGGCAACGGCATCGAGCGACGATCGCCACCCGTAGGCAGCATCTCGGGCGAGTGGACCTTGCGGAGTTCGGGCACTCTGACTTTGCTGGCGAAGTCGGTAGTTGGTGGTGCTGCCGATAGACGTTGGAGAGTTGCGGTTCGCTCCGAGTCATGTTCACGAGTGCTTCCAAGATCTATTGCAACCTCGTTCAGGTGACAGAAATCCATGGAAACCTGCGGCTGTCCGCACCCTTGCGCAGTTTCTTGCCCCTCACCGACATCCGAATGGGGCTGCGGTGTGGGTTCGCCGGCCACCTTGCCAGACCGGGCATGGACGGCTCGGACCGCGGCGAGGTCGATGGTGAGCTACGTCGACACCGCGGTCGCCTGCGGAATCTCCCCGCAGGCTGTCCTCGCTCAGGTCTCGTCGGCGGGCCTGTTGAAGTCCGTTACCTCGGGCAGCACTTCCATGTCGATGTCTTTTCGCCCGAGCAGCGCCGCCAGCGCCAGGCCGCGCTCCGGCGGCCAGAACTGGGGCTTCCCGCCGGGGACGGGGTCGTCCCCGGCCTCCAGGAACAGTGCCTCGCCTCCGCCGGGAGTGTAGAAGGCCACCATGTGCGTCTCTTCGCTGGTGATGTTCCGGAACCGGTGCCGGGTGCCCCTGGGCACGAAGACGAAGTCACCGGCGTTCGCCACGAAGGTCTGATCGCCGTTCAGGAATTCCAGCGCACCCGAGATGAGGTAGAAGGCCTCGTCGGCGCTCTTGTGCACGTGCGCCACCGGGCCGTTGCCCGGGGGGACCCGGCAGTCTATGAAGCCCAACGCGCCGTTGGTGGACTCGGCCGTCGCCTTGATTTCGTAGACGTCGCCGGACATCCACTTGACCGTTCCCTTCCCCGCGGGGATGTGTGTGACGCACGGGCGGTAGTAGTCCGCCGGCTCCGGTGTAGTACTCATGTCGTTTCCTTAGCAACGAAAGCAAGTGGTGGGTACGCGAAGTCAGCGGGCCGCGAGCTCGTCGAGCACGGTCGGGTGGCTCGGCTGCCAGCCCAGGCGAGCACGGGCTAGCGAGCCGCTGGCCTGCTGGTCGAGCAGGAGTGCCTCGGCGAGTCCGGCGCCGAGGCGCGCCCGGGTTGCGTCGTCATCCTCGGGTGCGACCGTGCCGTCCGGGCCGACCGCGGCCTGAGCCATCTCGCGCACTGTCGGGTTGACGCCGGATGCGCCGATGTACAGCTCGCCGCCCGGTGCGCGTTCCAGGACGGTGACGTAGAGGTCGGCGAGGTCCTCGACGTGGACCGAGGCCCAGTGCTGCGCTCCGGAGCCGACCATCCGCAGCGCGCCGTCGTCGGTACGCGGGCCATAGCCGAACAGCCAGGCGGCGAGGCCCTTGCCGTGCCCGTACACCGGTGCCGGCGCGATGGTCGACGCACGTAGGCCGGAGGTGAGGACCCGCTCCTGGCGCGGCAGCCGCCAGGCGCTGATCTCGGTCGGCTGCGCCGGGCTGTCCTCGGTGATGTCCACATTGTTGCCCCAGGCCCACAGACCACTCGTGTACACGAACGGCTTGGTGGTGCCCTGGAACGCGGCGAAGACCGCGTCCAGCACCGCGTCGTCGCCGGTCGGCTCCAGGGTGGCCAGATGTATCGCGCCGTCGACGCCGGTCAGCTGCGCGGTCAACCACGATACGTCGGTGATGTCGCCGGTCACCGCCTCGGCTCCGGCCTCGGTCACCGTCTTGGCGGCTTCCTCGTCGCGCACCGCGGCGCGCACGTGATGCCCGTGCTCGATCAGCTTCCCCAGCACGGTCCCGCCGATGTACCCGGTGCCCCCAGTGATCAATACGTTCACGAAACTCACGCCTCTCGGTTGAACGGTCTGGTCGAACCGTACCACTGACTTTAATAGTAAAGTCAACACCGGCGGGAAGTCGATGGCAACACGGGTATTGCTTTCGCAAGTGACTTGAGTGTTAAAGTCATCCGGCAAGGCCGACCGGTGACGAACATGAGGGAGATAGACATGAGAAAGTGGCAGCGCGTCGCCTTTTCCGCGGCGCTGGTCGTCGTCGCCGCGGGTGGCGCGGCGATCGCTGGCGGAGTGGCGAACGCGCAACCCGGCACCGGTGCGGCCATGCGGCCGGCATCGGCGGACTCGCGTCACAAAACAGCCACCGTCGCAGCGAACAAGCGAGTAGTTCTGGCGTTCATGCGGGACGTGCTCAACGGCCACCGCGGCGACCGCGCGGTGCGCTACCTGACCCCGGGCATGAGCTGGCACGGCGGCACGGTGGGCACCGTCACCGGCCGCGACAACGTCGCCGGGCTGATGACCACCGTGGTCACCGCGATTCCGGATCTGCACGTCGAGGTCAAGGACATTTTCGGCGAGAACAACAAGGTCGTGGTCCGCGTGGTCGTCACCGGCACTCAGCAGGGCCCCCTGCTGGGCATTCCGGCCAGCGGGCGACCCGTGCGGTGGGACGCGATCGACCTGTACCACCTGAAAGACGGCAAGATCAGCGAAGAGTGGGCCGGCGAGGACTTCGTCGCGTTCCTCAACGACACGGGTGCCTACAAGGCGCCCTGGATCTCCTGACCCGGCAACCGGCGAGGTGGCCCGGATCCGTGAGCTGGTCGCGGATCCGGGGCCACGCGGTGTCGCCGAGCGACGTCGGCCCGCTCACCAACTTGAACAGCCAAGTGACTGAATACCCTGGCGACCAGTTCTCGTAGGCAGGGCAACGAATTGAACTCGCTCGCTCATGACCGTTAAAGTGTCTGGCCCAACGACTGTTACCCTCGGACTATGACGGCCCGCAGGCAGCCCGCGCCCACCGACGAGCACGCAGAGCTGTGGCTCAGCCCGGGTGAGCTGGCCGCCTGGCTGTCGGTCGCGCGTCTGCTCACCCGGCTTCCCTGGGCCATCGACGGCCAGCTGCAGCGAGACGCGGGCCTGAGCATGATCGAATACATGGCGATGGCGAAGCTCGCTGAGTCGCCCGAGCTGACCCTGCGGATGAGTTGGCTGGCGGAGGCGACGAGCGTCTCGCTGTCGCGGCTCTCCCACATGGTGAAGCGGCTCGAGGCCCAAGGCTTCGTCCGGCGCGAGCCGGACCCCGCCGACGGGCGGTTCACCAACGCAATCCTGCTGCCGGCCGGCATGCGCAAGATGGAGTCGGCGGCCCCGGTCCACGTGGCGTTCATCCGGCATCTGGTGGTGGACAACCTGTCCGCCGAGCGCCTGCGCCGGCTCGGCCAGGACGCCGAGCGCATTCTGCAACGCATCGACTCGCCGGCTCGCTGAGCCGGCCGCGCATGCGGCGGGGCCGGCATGCGACTTCACGGGTGGATCTGTGAGCCGAAGCCGATGTCGAGGCGGACCGACTCGAGGATCAGGAAGGTCGTGCTGGCGGTGTAGACATCGGCGGCGGCGAGCACGCCGGTGTACTTCCTGATCACCGGCGCGGAGGCGTATTCGACCTGCGCGGCCTGGTAGGCCTTTACCGCCGCCCAGGTGTTGTTCCCGTACTTCACGAAGAACGGGGTGGGGTCGACCGTCACCAGGGCCTTCTTGATGTTTTCGATGAGGTCGTTCACGTACTGCTGGTAGACGACCATGTCGCCGCGGGTGCCGAGCCGGCCCATGTGGCCGCCGATGAAGGTCTTCCACGGGTACGCCATGGCCCTGGCCGGCGCGGCGATCGAGCCGGGCACATCCTCGCTGATGTTGAAGGTGTCGAACGGCACCCAGCCGGGCAGGTTGATGTCGACCAGCATGAGCGCGGCGTGGTCGGGGAAGTGGATGTAGATGTTGTCGGGCGTGTGGTTGGTGCCGTGCCACGCCAGCTCGACCCGCTCGCCGCCGACCCGCAGCTGGTAGCGGCTGTCGAAGGTGACGTCGGGCGCCGGCCGGGTCGGGTCGTTGTCCCGGACCAGCAGCCGCTTGTTCTCGGTGTGGCCGATCCGCGTCACGTGCCGGCCGAACAGCGACGACGCGCCGACGTGGTCGGCGTGGTGGTGCGAGTACACGATGTGGGTGACCTTGTTGGATACGCCGTTGGCCGCGGCGATCTCGTCGATGGCGCGTTGCAGGTTGCGCCCGATGCTCGGCGGCGCGTCGAACAGCACCACCCCGTCGCGGGTGGTCAGAAACGCCGCCTGGTAGGTGCTGTCGGTGACCCAGTACAGGTTCTTCCGCACCCGGCCGACGTAGTAGCCCTGCGCGTTGACCGCCGGGCCGAGCGCCGACGGCGGGATCGGCGCGTAGTCGGGCTGCGTGTCGGCGTACGCGGGTGCGGGCTCGGTGAGGGTGAGGGCGGCGACCGCGGGAACGGCCGCGAGCGCGGCGCTGCGGGCAAGGAACGAGCGGCGGTCTGTCATGCCTTCAGGCTTGCCGCAGACGCGGCAGCGGTCGTCACCGGATTCCGGTGATCTTCCGGGGCGATACGCTGACCGGGTGCCCGGAGCAGACCCGGCAGCGGGCGTGGCCCAGCAGCCGCTGATCGACCGTCACGACCTGCTCGCTGCCCTGGATGACGCGGCCGGCAAGCGGGTGACGATCATTGCGGCGGCGGCCGGCAGCGGGAAGACGTCGCTGCTGCGCGTGTGGGCCGCCAGGCCGGGCCACGACCGGAAGATCGCTTTCCTGACCGTACGCCCGGGCCAGCACGATGCTCAGCTGTTCTGGCTCGCGCTGCTGGCGGCCGTCGGCGCCGAGCCCCCGCCCGTGACGCCCGCGTTCGACGGCCCGGCCATGGTGGACAAGGTGCGATCCGCGCTCGCGGCGGCCCGGCGGCCCACCGTCCTGATCATCGACGACCTGCACGAACTCGGCTCCACCGAGGCCGCCGAGCAACTTTCGGCGCTGCTGAGCGACCTCCCGCCGGGCGTTCACGCGGTCCTGGCCACCCGCCGCGACCCGCCCTTGCAGCTGCACCGCCTGCGACTGGCCGGGGAACTGGCCGAGATCCGGGCCGCCCAGCTGCGCTTCACCCGGGACGAAACTCGCCGGCTGCTGGCCGCCGCCGGTGTGGCGCTGCCCGACCCGGTGGTGGCCACGCTGCACCAGCGGACCGAGGGCTGGGCGGCCGGGCTGCGGTTGGCCGTCCTGTCGCTGGCCGACCACCCGGACCCCGAGCGGTTCGTCGCCGAGTTCTCCGGCAGCGATCGTACGGTCGCCGAGTACCTGATGGCCGAGCTGCTGGACCGGCAGCCACCGCAGGTGCGGCGCCTGTTGCTGCGCACGTCTCTGCTAGATCAGGTCAACGGCGAACTGGCCGACCTACTCTCCGGCGCCACCGGGTCCGAGCGGATCCTGCTGGACCTGGAGGACGCCAACGCGTTCGTGGTCTCGCTCGACCCGGGCCGTAGCTGGTTCCGCTACCACCACATGTTCGGCGGGCTGCTCCGGCTCGAGCTACGCCGCACCCAGCCCGGCGAGATCCCGCACCTGCACCGGCTCGCCGCGCAGTGGTTCACCGACCACGCCCAGCCCGCCGACGCCGTCCGCCACCTGCAGGCGGCAGGCGACTGGACGGATGCCGCCCGGCTGCTCGCCGACCACGCCCTCAGCCTCACCCTCGACGGCCAGGCCGGGACCATAGCCGCGCTGCTGCCCAGCTTCCCGGCCCGGACCGGCGAGGACTTCCCCGGACTGGCGCTGGTGTACGCGATCACCGACCTCGACCAGCTCCGCCTCGACCAGGCCGGCGCGCACCTGGACATAGCCCGGGCGCAGGTGGCGACGACACCGCCCGACCGGCAATACCGGCTGCGGATGACCGTTGCCGCGCTGGACCTGCTGTCGGCCCGGCTACGCGGACACTTCAACGGCGTGTTCGAGCAGGTGGGCGCGCTGCCTCCGGCGCCGGTCGGCCAGTCGAACGCCGACGTGGCCCTGACCGGCGACGTACGCGCGGTCGCCCTGCTCAACCTCGGCGTCACCGAGGCGTGGTCGCTGCGGCTGGCCGACAGCGAACGCTACCTGCGGGAGGGCGCCGCGCTCGCCCGCGACCTCGGCCGGCCGTACCTGGAAGTGGCCTGCCTCGCCCACCTGGGCTTCGCCACCGCCGCGCGCTCCTTCGCCGCGGCCCGGCGGCACTGCGAGGAGGCCATAGCGCTCGCGGACCGGTACGGCTGGGGCACTGCGGCGGTGATCGCCCCCGCGCAGGCGACCCTCGCCGGGATCCTCATCTCGACCGGCGAGTTCGACGAAGGCGGCAGCTGGCTGGACCGGGCCCGGCGCGCCACCCGGGCCGGCGGCGAGCCCGGCCTCCAGCTCTACCTCCACCTGATCGCCGCGATCCTCCCCGCGGCGCGCGGCCGGCACCGCGAGGCGCTGGCCGAGCTGGCCGCCGCCGGGCAGGCACAGTCGCGGATGGCCGGAAAGCACGCACTCGGCCCGCGAATCACCGCCTGGACCATCGCCACCCTGGTCCGCCTCGGTGAGGTCGGACCGGCGCGGGCCGCCCTGGCCGCGGTCGACGACGAGCCGGCCGGCACCGGTGAGATCCGCAACGCGGCCGCGCTGCTCAGCCTCGCCGAGCGCGACCCGGCCGGTGCCCGCCACGAAGTCCGGGCCATCCTCGACGGCAGCGCCCTGACCCTGGTCGAGGCCCATCTGCTGGACGCGCTCGCCTGCCGGGACCTGGGCGACGAGCGCGCCGTGCGGGCCGCCGTCGAGCGGGCGCTGCACCTGGCCGAGCCCGACCGGCTGATCCTGCCGTTCGTCACGACCGGCGCGTGGACGCTGCTGACCGTCCAGCCGGCGCCCGCGACGTCACACGCGGCGCTCATCGCCGACATCCTCGACATCGCCCGCGGCGGCGACCCCGGCGTCTCCGCCGCTGCCGGACCCGCGGAACGGCTCAGCCCGAGCGAGCTGCGGGTGCTGCGCTATCTGCCGACCAACCTCACCCGGCCGGAGATCGCCGGGGAGCTGTCGGTATCACTGAACACGGTCAACACCCACATCCGGCGGATCTACACCAAACTGGGCGCCGCCGACCGGTCCTCGGCCGTAGCGCGCGGCCGCGAACTGCGCCTGCTGTCAGCCGGCCGCCAACCTGCCTGACGAAGCAACCCTTGGCAACCCGCGCAGGGTGGGCTCGGCTTCGTCGAGACCTCGGTGAACTGAGCGGGCATGGTGCCCGGGGTCGGTGTCGCTGGTACTGCAGCCGGGCGGCACGGGTCACCAGCGCCGTCCGCAAGACCTGAGCGCGTTTCCTCACCCCGAGATGGGTTCGGGCTGTGCCTCTCGGCCACGACAGCCCTGCCTGTCAGCTCATCAAGCGCTGCCGCCACTTCGGCAAGTCGGCGGTGATCTGACTTTGGCTCAAGCTGGTCGTCCAGTCCGGGTTTCCTACGGCCAGGATCGTTCTCTTTCTTGGTGCCTCGGGGTCCTGGCCTGGGGATGGGTCTCTGTTTACTGCGCACCGACGGCGGGGGAGGTTGCGTCGTGGCTGGGCCAGGCGTCCCGTGACGGATTTCGGAGTGCTTGGGGTCAAAGAGCTGGCCACAGCGGGGTGTCCGTACTGGGCGCGTTCCGTAGCTACCGTGCGGGGCTGCGTAGATGGTCGGCCTCTACTGCATGCCCTTCGGGCAACCCCCTTTCCCGGTTGCGGGGGTGGGTCTGGTCGCGGTGCGTGCATGGGTCGGCCGCCCCTGCGTCAGATCTTGGAAGGTGAGGCGTGTCTGGCCCTCGTCGGTGAGGCTTCCGGCTTCGTCGGTGGTCCTCGGGATGGTTGTCGCGCGCCTGGCCTTGATGTGTCCTGCGCCGTGTCCGGGGATTGGCCGAGCGGGTGACGTTGCTCCGTGGCCGTGTTCCCGTCTGATGGACCCGGGTCCCGGATCGCGGGCATCGTCCCGGCGGGTGGGCGTGTGTTCCGCAGTGTGGAATCACCGACCCCATAAACCGTCACATTCGGCGCTAATCGTCGGTGCTGCCGGCATTCTTGTGCAGTTCGGGCGACCCGTCGCATGCCTGCTTTCCAAGATCGCATCCACGGTCGTGGATATGAGGTGAATGGTGCGATTTGTGATGGCGGTGATCCCAGGTGATGGAACATTTGCCCACCCGCCGGGATGACGTCCCGGCAGACGGACACGATGCCCGGTAGGCGGATCACGGGCCTGTGATCACCTCCCCCCGCCGTCGGTGAGTACCATCCCCGGGCCAGGACCGGAGCGCACCTCAACTTCCAACGTCCAGCAGCGTCACCACCGGGACGAAGATCGCCGCCCGTCAGCCTCTGGTGTACACCGCTGCCTCAGGGCGAGTCACTCGGCTCCGTGCTCGCTTAGGGGCCGGTCACGCCGGCGCTGGCCTACTTCTCGGGGGGAAGGTCCTGCGGCCGCGCGCCCAGGGCATCGCGCAGCGCGGCCCGCGAGATGACGCCGAGCTTGGGGAAGATCTGGTAGAGGTGGGTGCTGACCGTGCGTGGCGACAGGAAGAGGCGCTCGGCGATCTGTTTGTTGGTCAGCCCGGCCGCGGCCAGGGTCGCGATCTCGCGCTGCTGCGGCGTCAGGTGGGTGCGGTTTGGCCGGGGCCTTGCCGGTGGCCCGCAACTCCTGGCCAGCCATGGCGGACCACGGAGTGGCACCGAGGCGGCGGAAGGTGTCGTACGCGTCGCTGAGGTGCCGGCGGGCGTCGGCGGCGGCCCGGCCGAGGCGGAGTCGCTGGCCGTAGAACAGCTGGAGGCGAGCCCGTTCGTAGGGCCACCGCTCCGCTCCGGCGACGGCCAGTGCCATCTCGAAATGCTGCGCGAACCGGCCGTCGGGGGCGACCATGCCGGCGGCGCCGGCGGTGACCATGGCGCGGCGTGGGGACATCGCCGGGATGTTGAGCTCTTTCAGGATGGCGACGTGCCGTGCGGCCTCGGCCCGCATTCCGGCCCGGACGGCCGCCTCGACGAGGTCCTGTGCCGACCACAGCGCGTAGGGGACGTACGGCCGCAGCTGCCCCGGTGGTGTGATCGACGAGGCGTGGGTGAACGCGTCCTGGTATGCGCCGCGCCCGAGGGCCGCGAGCGTCTCGACGCCGTGGGCGTACGCGATGAGGAAGTTGATGCCCCGCGGCGCGGCCCAGCGCGTCATCGCCGCGGCCGCCCGGCCGGCGTGTTCCCCCTGGCCCCGCGCCGCTGCGATCAGCGCATCCTGGTGGACGTAGAGCCACCGGAGCAGCGGATAGCCGTGCGCCTCGCACAGGCGTATCCCCTCCGCGCACAATGCCAACGACTCGTCCCACTGGCCGGCGTGGAAGCTGTCGTTGGCCACGATCACCTCGACCTGAATCTGGGATGTGATGGCGCCACCATCCCGGCCGTGGTCGAGCACCTCGTGCAGGGCGCCCCGGCAGTCGCGCAGCCGATCCACGTAGGCGCCGCCGATGGCCACCCGGGCCACCTGCGCCGGATCCGGCTCCTGGCTCAGCCGGGCGACCATGTCGTCCAGTTCCTTGAGCACCGGCAGGGCCTGGTGTGCGGGATCGCCGAACGTTTTGGCGACGACCGTCAGGTAGCGCGGCAGCGCCGGGCTGTAGCGTTCGATCAGCTCCTCCACCGGCCGCCACAGCTCCGCCCGGCCGCCGAACACGCAGATCGCGATGAGGAACCAGACGGCTTCGACCACGGCGCTGTCGCCGCCGTCGAGCGCCTCGCGGTTCGTGAGGGCCCCGAAGAGCATCCGGTACGCCGCGTCCACGTCGCCCTCGCCGTTCAACAGATAGGCGGAGGTAGCCACGGCGGCGTTCAGGGCGGCGCTGCTTGCGGGGTCGAGGTTCTTCGCGTCGGCCAGCAGGCGCGGCACGTTGCCGATGTCCCCGGTGATCTCCGCGCCGACGTACGCCGCCCGGGCCAATCGCCGGCTGCGCTCCTGACCGGCCGGGGTGAGGTCGGAAGCGCGCAGCAGCGCGGCGACCGCGCCCACCGCGTCACCTCGGCGCAGGATCCGGTCGGCCGCCTGCTCCAGTTGCACCGCGATCGACTCGTCCGGCCCGTCGGCCGCCGCGGCCAGGTGCCGGGCCCGCCGGTCGGGCTGGTCCGGCAGCTGGGCGGCGATCGCCGTATGCAGGTCACGCCGTTGCTGAGCCGCCGACATCGCCACCACCGCGGAGCGCATCAGCGGATGCGGAAAGACCAGTTTCCCGCGCTCGCCGTCGATCCGGATCAGCCGGGCGCGCTCCGCTGGGGCCAGGTCGTCGAGGGCGTGCGCGCCGGAGGCGGCCACCAGCACGCCGAGATCGCCGGTGGCGTCGAGCGCGGCCAGCAGCAGCGTCCGGCGGGTCGGGGCCGGCAGCGGCTCGATCCGAGCGGCGAACAGGCCCTCCAGTCGCCGGCTCAGCGGGGCAGCCTCCTGGCTCGGGTAACCAATGTGGATGGGCAACTCCAGCAGCGCGAGCGGATTCCCGCCGGCCTCGTCGAGCACCTGCTGGCGTCGTCTCGGTGCCAGCGCCGGGTAGTGCCGGTCCACCAGGCTGGCGGCTGCGCCGGGATCGAGTGGCAACACCTCCAGGGCCGCCAGGCCGCCACCGTCGAAGAAGCTGCTCTCGCCCGTTCGGAAGGCACCGAGGAACCCGATCCGAGTGCCGGCCAGCCGGCGCGCGACGAACGCCAACACAGCCGCGCTCATCCGGTCCAACCAGGGCAGGTCGTCCACGATGATCAGCAGCGAACCGTCGCCGGTGGCCAGCTCGAGCAGCGCTAGTACGGCCGTCGATACCGCCAGGCGGTCCGGTGGCGGGCCCGCATCCAGGCCGAGTGCCGTCGCGAGCGTGCGAGCTTGCTGCGGGCCCAGCCCGCCCAGCCGGGGCAGCAACGGCTCGAGCAGGCGGTGCAGGCCGGCGTAGGTCAGCTCCGACTCGACCTCGACGCCAACGGTCCGCACGACGGGAATCCCGCTCGCCGTGGCTGTCGCCTCGGCGGCGTCGAGCAGCACGGTCTTGCCGACGCCCGCCTCACCCTGGGCCACGAGTGCGTCACCGTCGGACGCGGCGCGCAGCACGAACTCCCGGATCAGCTCGAGCTCCCGGTCCCGGCCGACCAGCGTGGTGTCCCGGGGGTCGGGTTCAGATCCCGCATCGCCGCAGGCTCGCACGCTCTGTACGCTACCTGCGGCTACGCTGGCCGCCGCACCCGGCGGGCCCAGACGAAGGCGAGGTGTCGCGTGACGGCCGGCCAGACGCGGCGCGCCGACCAAGGCCGAACGCTGCACGGTCGCACTCATGATCTTGCCGTCGTCGACGCGTTCGTCGACGGTGTCGACACCCGCGGCGGGTCGCTGCTGATCGGCGGGGAGGCTGGCGTCGGCAAGACCGCGCTGCTGTCCGCCGCGGTAGGGCGAGCGGCCGACGGCGGTCTTCGGGTCTTGCGGGCGGCCGGCGCGCGGTTCGAGGGCGACTTGCGGTTCGCCGGGCTGCACCAGATCCTGCACCCGCTGCTCGGCGGGCTCGGCGGGCTCGGCGGGCTCGCTCGGCGCCATCGGGACGTGCTGACCGTCGCGTTCGGTATGACACCAGGGCAGGTTCAGCCGGAGCGCCTCGTCGCGGATGCCGCCGCCGCCCTACTGCGGTGCGCCGCGCGGGCCCGGCCTCTCCTGCTAGCGATCGACGACCTGCCCTGGCTGGACCGGGGCAGCGTCGCGGTGCTGGGTTCGCTCGAGCTCACCGACAGCCGCATCAGCCTGCTGGCAGTCACCCGCGATGAGGACGCGGAGCTCCGGTCCGCCCGCGTACACGAGCTCACCCCGCTGGACGACGACTCGGCCGCAGGGCTCCTGGAGGACCTGTTCCCCGGCCTGGCACCGGCGGTCCGCCGGCGGATTGTCGCCGAGGCAAGCGGCAACCCGCTGGGCCTGGTGGAACTGCCGACGGTCCTGAACGCGGCCCAGTTTTCGGGCGCCGCGCCGCTGCCCTCGGTTCTTCCGTTGAACCGGCGCCTGCAGGCCGCGTTCGGCCCCCGCGTGGCCCAGCTTCCTGAGCCCGTCCGGCAGGTGTTGCTGGTGCTGGTCCTTGACGGCACCGGCAAGCTGTCAGGCCTGCGGGCGGTGCTGCCGGAACGGCTGGTCGGCGAGGCCCTGCGCGAGGCGCAAAATGTGGCACTCGTGGATCTGGACCGGGCCCGGGCCCACGTGACGTTCCGCCACCCGCTGATCCGCTCGGCTGTCCTGGAGTTGGCCACCGCGAGCGACCAGCGTCGGGCCCACGAAACGCTGGCTCGCCAACCCAGCCAGGACGCGGATCGCCGCACCTGGCATCTGGCGCAGGCGGCGAGCGGGCCGGACGAACACGTAGCCGAGCAGCTTGAGCAGCTGGCCCACCAACTAAACGCGCGCGGCGACGCCGACGGCGCCGTCGGCGCGCTCACCCGATCGGCCGCACTCACCCCGAACGGTCGCGAACGAGGCCGCCGCACCGCCCTTGCCGCGTACCTCGGCGCCGATCTGACCGGACGCCTGCTCGACGTGCCGCGGCTGCTGGACGAACACCGGCCGGACCAGGTCACCGACGCGGCGGACCTCACGACGGCGCTCGCCTTCGCCCACCACCTGCTGCTCAGCGGCAACGGCGACGTCGACTCCGCGTACCGCCTGCTGATGGACGCCGTCGAGGCGGGACTGCTCCGGGTCGAAACCCCGGCCGGCGTGCTCCGGGAGAGCTTCTACCTGCTGGTCTGGATCAGCTACCTCGGCGCCCGCGACGATCTCTGGAAGCCTCTCGAACGAGCCGTCGCCCAGTCGGCGGCCGATGTTCCGGAATCGCTGTCGCTGCTGATGACCTGCCTCGCCGATCCGGTACGCACGGCCAGACGCGCCCTGCCGCGGCTCGACGAGGCGCTCGGCCGGCTCGACAATGTGGCGGACCCCGTCGAGGTGGCCCGGATCGGCATGGCGAGCGAGTATGTGGGCCGCCTCGAGAGCTGCCGTCCGGCGCTACGCAGGCTGCTGGACGACGGGCCGGTCACCCTGACCATCCACGCGATGAACCTGCTGAGCCGGCACTGCTACGAAACCGGCGAGTGGGACGAACTCGCCCGCCTCGCGGAGACCGGCCTGCGGCTCAGTGACCAACACGGCTACCGGCTACTCGCACAGACCTTCATCCACCGGCAAGGCCTGCTCGCCGCGGCACGGGGAGACAGCGGCCGGGCGCAGGAGTGCGCCGACACGATCACCCGCTTCGCCGCGCCGAGGCGGATCCGGATCCTGCTCACCCTGGCCGCCGAGATCCGGGCACTAGCCGCGCTCGGCCAGGGCGACTATGAGGACGCCTTCGCCCACGCCACCTCGATCAGCCCCGCCGGAACGCTTCCGCGCTACCAGGCGCCCGCACTGTGGCTGATCCTCGACGTCGTCGAGGCGGCCGTCCGCACCGGTCGGCTCACCGAGGCGCACGCGCACGTCGCGGCGCTGCGCCGGGCCAGCGTGCCCGCGATATCGGGGCGGCTGGCGCTGATGACGTACGGCGGGGCGGCGATGACCGCGGACGACGACCACTTCGTGTCCGGGTTCGAACGGGCCCTCGCCCTGCCCGGTGCCGGCGCCTGGCCGTTCGACCTCGCCCGCATCCGGCTCGCCTATGGCGAACGGCTCCGCCGCGTCAAGGCGACCCAGGCGGCGCGCGAGCAACTGACCGCCGCCGCCGCGGCCTTCACGGCGCTCGCCGCGGCGCCGTGGACCGAACGCGCGCACAGCGAGCTGCGTGCCTCCGGCATGGTGGCTACCCGGCTCACCGCGCCGCCGGATCCCCGCCTCTCACCGCAGCAGTACGAGATCGCCCGGCTCGCCGCCGCCGGCCTGACCAACAAACAGATCGGGCAACGGCTGCGCCTCTCCCCGCGCACGGTGGGCACGCACCTCTACCAGATCTTTCCCAAGCTCGGTGTCACGGCTCGCGCGGCCCTGCGGGACGCCCTGCCGCCCTGATCGTCATTTCTCCTGGTAGTCGGAGACGAGCGAGCCGAGGATGCTCGGCGAGGCGTTCCACTTCTGCAGGCTCGAGCCGCCGCAGATGCCCAGCACGAGCGTGCTGATCTTCGCGGAGGCGAACTGGTTCCAGAAGTCGGTGGGCGAGGGCATCAGGCAGTACGGTGCCGCCGCCGTGGTGAGGTAGGTGGACTCGATCCGGTACGACGTCTGGTTGACGCCGGTGAACACGCTGCGGGTCCACAGCTGGTCGGGCGGGATGGTGCCGGTCAGCGTGCACGGGGTGAGCTTCACGTAGTGACCGGGCGCGGTCGAGCCGGGGCTGTAGAGGCAATGGGTGGCGCCGTTGCCGTCATTGACGTATACCCGGCCCTGGCCCGAGGTGGCGTCGGCGGCCACGGCGGGCACGAACCAGACCTGGTTCCACTGGATCACGTTGTTGGGCGTTTGTTTGCAGGGAAAGACGACCATGAACTGGTACCCGACGGTGTTGGCCGTGACGTCCAGGCAGCGCCCGAACTGCTCGTAGTTCACCAGCTGCCTGGTCGCCTCGCCGGCCGCGCCGGTGCCCGCGCTCGCGTCCGGGAGGAACGTCTTGTACTTCGTGTAGTCGCCGGAAATACCGCTGCAGGGGGTGCCGTCCGTGCCGTCGCCGGCTGTGTTCGCCACCTTGTTGGGGTTGCCCGCGATCACGTTGTTGATGACGACGGTCGGCGGCGTCGCGGTCCAGTCGACGTTGAAGCATTTGCCGTTCGTGTTCACCCCGTTCGTGGTGCCTTCGAAGTTGTCCCTGTTGTTGAGGCTCCAGATCTGGGTGCGTTTGGTGGCGTCGCAGTCGGCGAATACCACCGGGGTGTGGTCGATGCTGGCGGCTTGCAGGCAGGCGCCGTTCGGGAAGTGCGCCGAGCTCCCGCTGTCCTTCAGCTCGACCTGCAGCGTCGGGTTGTAGGTGAAGTTCTGCTTCGCGTCGGACGCCGCGCAGGTGGCCAAGACCAGCGGCGAGCCGACCACGAGGGGGACCGTTGCGGTCAGCTCGTGGGGCGCGGCGAGGCACTGGTCGCTGTTGTACACCTTGATGGTGCCGCCGGGCACGTTCGGCTTGGTGCGGCTCTGGAAGACATAGGTGGCCAGCAGCGTCCGGCGGATGGTGCCGGACGTGCCGGTCGAGGAGAGCAATGCGTACATCGGCACCGACGTCGGCCCGCCGGCGCCGGCGCAGCCCAGCCGGTTGGCCTTGGCCCAGGCCTCCTTGTCGGCGTTCGGGGGCGGCGCGGACAGCAGGTAGTAGACGCCCACAAAATAGCTGTTAGCCTGCCCCGGCCCGACGGTGCCGGTCAGCGTGAGGCTCGGCCCGGACGTGGTCGCCGCGCAGGGGACGTCGGCCAGCGCCGTGTCGCCGTTCGCGTCGGCCGGCAGGGCACGCAGCTGGGCCAGGCCGGTCTCGATGCCGCTCTGTGCGGCGGCGATGGCCGCGGACCGGTCCGCGCCGAAGCGGGACGTGCTGAGCTGGCCCGTGACGGCGGCGCCGAGCAGTGCGACCGCGCCGATACCGACGATGCTGAGCAGCATGGCCAGCGGCAGGGCGCCGCGTTCGTCGGACGCCTTGCCGGTGCGGAGCAGCCGATGAAGGATCACGACCGGGTCGCCGTGTGGTAGCAGGGTTCGGCGGTCACCGCGATGGGGTTGCCGGAAGCGTCGAGCGCGGTGTTCGCGTTCGAGTTGAGCGCGGTGTAGGTCACTGCCCGGGTTGCCTTGTTCGACGTGCCGGAGCGGGCGACCAGCTTGATGCCGAGTAGCTGATGGTTGAGCGCGGTGGTCGGCTGCGTGCGCACGAACGGCGCCGCCCCGGACACCGTCGACAAGCCCGATGCCAGCGGGGTCCACGCGCTGGGGCTGACCGTGGTGGCCACCGTCCACGACCGGGTCTGCAGTTGCAGGTTCTGTGCGTCGCTGCCGAACAGCCGCAGCTGGACACAGCGCTGCACGTACTCCGAACCGCCCGGCTCGGGGGCGACAACCAGGTATTCGACGTACGGAGTCGTGCCCTCGGTGTGCGGCGCGCCGATCTCGTACGCGTACCGGCTGGTGTTGTCCACCCGCAGCAGCGCCAGGCTGAGCTGGGACTGGGTGAACGAGCCGGCCTCGATCGCCGAGACGGTCCGGTAGATCTGCAGCAGGCTGGCGGTGAAGATCGCACCGACCACCGACGTGATACCGAGCACCACCAGTATCTCGACCATCGTATGGCCGGCGTCGTGCCGGCCGGGGCCCCGACGCTGGCTCATCCGACGCTGGCTCATCCGACCAGGAATGGGTCGGTGGTCGCGATGCTGAACAGCGCCGCTTCACAGTAGGCGCAGGCGCCGCCGGCGCACCGCGAGTCACTCCAGACGACCGCCACCACGAGGCGGGCGAGTGGGGTCGTGGCCGTGGCCGCGCCGCAAGCGAGGCTGGTAGCCGCCCCGGTTGCCGTGGGCTGCCAGCAAGCGCCGAGGTGGTAGTACCGCCGGTACGCCACGCCGTCGAGCTGCACCACCTCGGGATCGCCCGGCGATGACACGGTCGAGCCGTCAGGCTGGGCGCCGGGCTGGGGCACGGTCAGCGTGCCCGGCCCGGTCGCGTCCCACCGCGCGGTGCCGGTCCCGAGCAAGGCGTCAACCTGTGCCGACGCCACCGCCGCGCAGGAGGCCGTGCACTGCTGCCGGCCGCTGAGCAGCGCCGAGCCGCGCGCACCATGAGCCTTCTCCAGGCCGTCGACCGCGAGTTGCACCGCCGCATCACGCAGTGCCGCGTAGTGCCCGACCCTGCGCGAGTTGATCATGAAGACCGTGAGCGAGGCCATCATCACCGCGATGATCCCCAGGGAGACGACAACCTCGAGCAGGGTGAACCCCTCATCGCGCTTACCCGGCACTCGGTCGTCCACGGCCCTACCATCGACCGGATCCGCCGGAACGTGAGCAGTCGACCCGACGGCCTAAGGAAAAGTTAAAGAAACGGCCGCCGAAAAACGTTATCGAAAGGCCGGAACGTGGCCATCAGTGCCTTCGTGGCCGGGTATTTTCAATTCTTTCTTCACGCCTTGAAACAGGCGCCTGACCTCTGCATACTCCGTTGCGAATAGGCCCGACACGGCCAGCCGGATAGGCAGAGACTGAGGAATTTGGATGGGTACTGAAGCGCAACACGTCGCGCCGGTCGACCCCCGCCGGCGGCGCCGGCTGACCCGGGTAGCGCTCGGCGCCGCCGTCGCGGCGGCGCTCACCGCGAGCGGCGTCTATATCGTCAACGCCGACGCGGCGGAGGCGCCCCGGCTGCAGGCCGAGGCGTTCAGCGCGCAATCCGGTGCGAAGGTCGAGAAGACCACCGACGCCGGCGGAGGCAAGAACGTCGGCTGGCTAGCCAGCGGCGACTGGCTCGAATACCGGGGCGTCACGATCGCCGGGGCGAACCTGACCGCCCGGGTAGCCTCGAACAACCCCACGGGCGGCTCGATCGAGCTGCATCTCGGCTCGCGCACCGGCACCCTGCTGGCCACCTTCCCGGTGAAGTCGACCGGCGGCTGGCAGAAGTGGACCACGGTCTCGGCGGCCGCGAAGGCGGTCCCGGCCGGCAAGCAGACCCTCTTCGCCGTGCTGAAGAGCTCCTCCCGCACGGACTTCGTCAACATCAACTTCTTCACGCTGGGCACCGCGAAAAGCACCCCGAGCCCGAGCTCCAGCACGAGCTCCAGCCCGAGCTCCAGCCCCACCCCGAGCCCGAGTTCCAGCCCGAGCCCGAGCGGTGCCGCCCCGCCCGCCGCCGGCTACGTCCCGGTCGACCAGGCGGCCTGGCAGAAGGTGCTCGCCGAGTTCCAGGCCATCCCGCCGAAGGCGGTCCCGGCCGGAACCACGCGCGTCCCCGAGTTCCACACCGACTGCGAGGTTTCCACCCAGGCCCCGCACGACCCGATCGTCTTTCCCGGCCTGCCGGGCGCCTCGCACATGCACACGTTCTTCGGCCCGGCGGTCGACGCCACGAGCACTCCCGCCAAGCTCGCCGCCCAGACGACGAATTGCACGGCCCCCGGTGACAACAGCGCCTACTGGGTGCCGCAACTGCTGCGCGACGGCCAACCCGTGAAGATCAAGAACTTCCGCGCCTACTACGGATCCCGGACCAAGGACCCGTCCAAGGTGGTCCCGTTCCCGCCGGGCCTGGTGGTGGTCGAGGGCGACGCCAAGCGCCAGGTGCCCACCCCGAAGGGTGCGAGCGGCCAGTTCTGGTGCGCCGGCAGCGCCGAGACCGGCCGCAGCGCCGACGGCAACTGGCCGGTCTGCGCGGCCGGCGGCAACCTCATCTACCAGCTGGTCTTCCAGGACTGCTGGGACGGCAAGAACATCGACTCGCCCAACCACAAGTCGCACATGGGGCCGATGGTGAACGGCGAGTGCACCGGCGCCTACCCGATCGCCGTGCCCGACCTGTCACTGATGGTCAACTACGACTCGCTCGGCGGCAACGGCCTCTCGTTGTCGTCCGGCATGGCCTCCTCGATGCACGGGGACTTCATGAACGCATGGCGGCCCGCCGACCTGAGCGCCCTCGTCAAGGTCTGCATCAACGCCGACGCGAAGTGCGGCACCACACCGAGCTTCACCGGCGGCTGAAAAACCGGACCGGACGGTGGCCCGCCCGCCAGCGGGCCACCGTCCGGTGCGCAGAGGAGACAAGAATGCGAAAACCGTGGTGGGTCGCGCTGATCGCG
>Ga0307515_10006241_pt1 | contig 23918 bp, 13 predicted proteins | sample 17_EM_MG_FD_194513 | JGI IMG/M metagenome (GOLD analysis project Ga0307515, IMG submission 194513) | Populus trichocarpa ectomycorrhiza microbial communities from riparian zone in the Pacific Northwest, United States - 17_EM | ecosystem: Host-associated > Plants > Roots > Unclassified | place... | reverse complement strand
TGCACTCTCATCCGCTTATGATAATTATGTTTGCAAATTCATGAGACATGCACAACATGTGATAAATATTGAATAATTGATGATATTATATATGAGTTAATTTAAATTTTTGGTGTGGCAAATGGAAGGGTTTACGTAAGATTCACATCAATCAATGACCATGCAGAGAAGTAGATATTTACAACAAATAAAACACAGAAACAATCTCTTTAAATTACAATTGTGAATCTTGATTATTTAATTCAACAATATTAAACACGCATGCAAACTGAACTGAACAAAGAACTTTGCTGGTTTTCAAATTGAATTAAGGAAGGAAGAGTCTTTGATATAATCCAAGTAACGAAAAAACAATCAGACAGTTCGAAACCATACTAAAGCAGACAACCTGAGCTGTTCCGTGAAGCAATAATCGAACAAAAAGTTTACTCATTTCACAGTAATTCTTCTCTTTTCACATACTAAAGTTTTGTCTTTGTTTACCTGCAATTCAGATCAAAGAAATCTAAACAAAAAGAGAAATCATTTTGTTTACTCATTTCATTTGTTTTAAAATGCAAGCCTATATAATCATTTCATCTGATGAAGCTCAAACGATTAAACCCTAGTTGTTAAATTAGGAAGCTCAATAATCATCTATGATGTCAAAATGATGAGTTGTGGATCGAATTTTCCATGAGAATAGTATACTATAGCATTAGACTTGTCACGTCCATTAATTAATCTTTGGGTCAAGCTCTGTCCATTCAAAATACATCTCAGCAGCAGAAAGTTCCGAATACTCAATAAACAAAAAGAAAACAATGCAGAATTCAACAGCACAGAATAAACCAACCTTAGGTGCAGATTCGCTGGTGTTGTTGCTGACTTGCTGCCGCCGGCAGATCTGCTGCTACCGGAGATTGGAAAAGACTGAACACTGAAGAGAGCGAGAGGGGTAGAGAAAGAGAAGGGAAGATTGCCTGCAGAGTTAACTGAGAAACCCTATTTTTTGCTCCAAATATATAGGAGGGCACAAATGTAATTGTTTTAGAGGGTGCTTGACAGTGTAGTAATGATTGCTTTTCAAATAACTTTTTGTGCCGAAATGCATGTTAATGATTTTTTTTATTTTTAAAAAATTATTTTTGATATCAGCACATCAAAACGATTCAAAACGTACAAACCATATTAAATTTTAGTAAAAAAAATTTTAATTTTTTGAAAATATGGTTTGCACCGCATTTCCAAACATCTTCTTAATCGAGACTCGGGTTGTGTAGACCAATATTCATACCCTATCCAAACCTAATTTTTTCATTTCAGGTATTACTTAATTTTGAATAGATGAAAAAACTCATATTTATTTAAGTAAATTCAAATTAATATCTATTGAGTTTGGATAAAATTATCATCCTTAGTCGGAATGTTAGGGACGAGAACTACAATTTAAAAAGCAGATTTTTTTAATTTATAATACTTCTATTTTTTTTTCTTTTTATCAGAACTGGTTTGGCTATTTGCGTTTCAGCCTTACAAAACGAAACTAAACTAAATTTTTTTAAGAAATTATTAATTAGTTTTTTTATCACATTTTTTTTTCATTTAATCATTTTTTTGGTTTTTTGGTATAATTATTTTTCAATTTTTTTTATTTTAATCAGTTTTTTAATATTTTCCTCACCACATGAAAAATACATCTCATGCACTTAGTTTAAAATAAAACGTTTTAGGGATAATAATATTTTTCTTCTAGCGTAATTAGTTTCTTATCATAAAATCTCTGGAGATTCGTTATGATTTATAGTGACTATAATATTTATAATATCAGTTCGGGGTCATGTTTATACTTTCAGACAGGTTTCAGGTCGGGTAGAGCAATATTCATACCCTATCCAAACCTGACTTTTTCATTCAGGTAAATTCGGGTCGATATACATTGAGTTAGGGTGAAATTGCCATCCTAGTTGGAATGTTAGGGACGGTACCAAGGGTTTAGAAAGCAGATTTTTTTCTCCTTCCCATATATGTTCATGCTTTTCATTTGCAGAATCTCTCACTCACTCTCTCTCTCTAATATCACTAAAGCTAGTAGGAGATAAAAAATGCATACTTTGAATCTTACACAATCTTCTCCTGTCACTTTCTCTAAATCCACCAACCATAGATACTCCATTAATGCTTCTTCACTTTTAAATCCAAATCTTATCAGTAGGACTCATAATCAGACTGCCCTATTTAATAAACCCTCTACTCAGATTGGTGCGTTAACCACCAAAGTATCAAACTTTGGCCAAATTCATGGTTACCCATTTGGCCGCTCTTCAAGATCCACTTCACAGATCCATGATTCAGGCTTCAGAAGGGACCATTTTGACAGAATCCATGAAAACCAATCTGGGTTTTGCTCAAAGTCTGGGTCTTTTATCACCAAAGCAGCGGCATCTGAATCTGAATCCAGCCCAGAAGGAGATGCTAGTGCAGTTTCAAAGCCAAAGTCTAAAACTCTCCAACTTGCACTTGTCTTTGGTCTCTGGTACTTCCAAAACGTTGTCTTTAATATTTACAACAAGAAGGCATTGAATGTGTTTCCATTTCCATGGTTTCTTGCTTCTTTCCAGCTTTTTGTTGGGTCCATTTGGATGTTGATTTTATGGTCATTGAAGCTTCAACCATGTCCTAAGATCTCAAAGCCATTCATTATTGCTCTTCTTGGACCTGCGTTGTTTCACACAATAGGCCACATATCAGCCTGTGTTTCATTCTCTAAGGTTGCTGTTTCTTTCACTCATGTTATCAAATCATCGGAGCCTGTTTTCTCTGTTGTTTTTTCTTCATTTCTTGGTGATACTTACCCTTTGAAAGTCTGGCTTTCTATTCTCCCTATTGTCCTTGGTTGTTCCCTTGCTGCTGTCACTGAAGTGTCCTTTAATTTCCAAGGCTTGTGGGGTGCTTTGATTAGTAATGTTGGGTTTGTGTTAAGGAACATTTACTCAAAAAGGAGTTTGCAGAACTTCAAGGAAGTTGATGGACTTAACTTGTATGGTTGGATTAGCATAATCTCATTGTTTTATCTCTTTCCTGTTGCGGTTGTGATTGAAGGGTCTCAATGGATTCAAGGGTATCATAAGGCAATTGAGGCTGTTGGAAAATCATCAACATTTTATATATGGGTGTTGCTGTCTGGTGTTTTTTACCATCTTTATAACCAATCATCCTACCAGGCACTTGACGAGATTAGCCCCTTAACCTTTTCGGTAGGTAACACTATGAAGAGAGTTGTGGTGATTATTTCTACTGTCTTGGTGTTCGGGAATCCAGTTAGGCCTCTGAATGCACTTGGATCAGCCATTGCAATATTTGGGACTTTCTTGTACTCTCAGGTAACTGCCAAGAGAGCCAAGAAACCTGAAGTCGAAAAGCAGAACTAGTTGGATTTAGTAGACTTTGATACTCTTGGATTTAATAAATTTGTTTTGTCTCCTTTTCCACAGTTTAATGATATTTCCTTGCCGTCGTAGTTTCAAGATACCCTTCTGTTCTCTGTTTTCTTTGCCATCTATGGTTTTGTGTGCCATACATGACATTTAAGACTTAAATGGGAGTTTTATCTTTCATTAGTTTAGTTTCTTACTATCTTTAGTTCAGTAAAACATTGTTGGTTAGAGCAAGGCTTTCCCATTCTACCATTATTTGGTGCCAAAGTACTGTAATTTAGCTTCTAATGGCTTCGGTTCTGGTTTAAATAAATGTCCTAAGAGTGAGATCTATCCATTCATGAACTGAAGAACTTTGAACATGCTGACCTTTTCAGTCACACATTGCTTATACTATGTACCTGATTAATTCCTTAAAAATGGCCAAGTCAATTGGTTGATGGCTCTTTATTTTTAGATTTCCTATGACATGCCCATCCAAGGTTAGCCTACTTTACATTACTATAACTTGGCTACATATCAGTAATGCAGTTTGAGTATGAAATATGAATTGTACGCAAGACCTGTTGGGTTGGTTGACTAATGGGTGTTTGGAAATGTGGTGTTTTTTCCTTGAAAATATATAAAAAAATTATTTTTGGACAGAAGACATAATTTCAACGTAAAGATCCTTGTCCTGACCCGTTGAGCTCAATAGAATACGCTGGAGAGTTGAGATCTGTGTCTATACCTGAGAGCATTTGCCAAATAGGTTTTTTTGTTCAAGAATGATATGATTAGGTGATCAATAATTCTCCAGGTCCACTTGTGATTAATTGCCTCACTGATGAAAGCTTTTTACAGTGAAGTCCAACAATAATAGAGTAATTCAGGTGCCTCCCACCCAGTTATTAGAAAGTTTTGGTTGGTGGTTCTGAAACAGAGGAAAAAACTTGGGAAAAACAGAATAATGTTTCAGAATCAATATATCCACCCTAATCCATTCTCTCTCCTTCTATAAGCGTTATATGTTTCATGTAATAGTGTATTAGCTTTATCCACCACAACTTACCCTGCTTGTGCCCCTGTTTGACCTGAAGAGAGAGGCAACACTTTTGAAAATTTGTAACCTACCCCTGCTATGCACAAGTGAACTGAGCTTGACTTTCTGCTCCAAATTTTGTCCCAGTTGTCGTCTTAAAAATTTAATTTCGAAATGTCTGCTCTTTCCCTGATCAATGACAAGCTATGCTACAGGGTGGATTGCAAAACGTGGAACAGAAAATTAATAGAATGTTTGTATCCACTTTTGTGACATGAGAAGTGGGAATGCTGAGAAATTGAAGAAAATCAGCGTTTACACTGGGTTAGAGGATATATGGTAAGCAATACTTTGGAGATGAGTAAGGCTGGGAGTTACCATCTGGCCTAGCACTCTGCGCGCGCCTAGTATAAATTTGTAGCTTGATTCTTGATTTTGTAGTTTTTCTTCTAGTCTTAGGTTGCATTGAAGATTTTCTAGTCATGCTGAATATTGAACCAGTTGAGGCTTAGGTACCAATTGTTTGTGAATTTGAAAGCTATTGGGGTGGAAATGGTATATTAGTTCCTGCTTATTTAAATATTATTTTTGAACTGAGGACATGAACAAAATTCTTGCTTGTAAAATTGTAGAAGATGGAAGATAATAAGGTTCCTCCTGCTAGTCTCATGAGGGCATGTATCATGAATTTGTTAAGGAGATAATTAAGGTAAATATTCTTTATTATTTTCTAATCAATAAAAGAAAGAAATCAAGAAATTGAATAACTAGGTAATCAGAAAATTATTTCAATCATTTAATTAAAGGACATCATCAAGCATTTTTTATATTTTATTTTATTTTATTTTATTTTCTTATATGTCTAATTCATGTAAAACATATATCAAATTATCAAATAATAACATCATCTTCTATTCTAAATTTTCTTCTTGGTATCAAGGTAGGTCAGTCATATCCTACTCTAAATATAAACTTCTGTTTTTTCTACTGACGGCTTTATGTTGTCCGTTCAAAAACATTTTGTTTTTAATTATTTTCGTTGTTTATCAAATATTTTATTTACTATCATATTTTAATGATATATCAACTCATGATAAGGAGAAATCTCAAGATCATGTGGATAATCAGATGACATCCTAAGAAAAAAAAACAAAAAGGTGTAAGATAACAAATCCCAATAAGAGAATTGAGTTCTTACATACAAAAGAAAAACAAGAGTAACTCAGTACAAGCAAGAAATAAAATGGTACAAAAAAAGACCACATAAAAAAAAGAAAAGAAAGGAAACTTCTTCTCAAAGAAGAGAAATGAAAGTAATGATAAAATTAAAAAAAAAGTTCAGAAGATACAAATCCAAAATGAAAAGAATTTTGGTTTTTTATTTATTTATTTATTTATTTTTTTGTTGTACATGTTGGATGGCTACACTGACGAGAGTACACAGCGTGACATTAATAAAACATTGGGGGGGAAGGTTATTCTAAGCTACAAAAAGCAAAGTAAGATTTACATGGAATTTCTCCACCATCACTTATTTTATCAGCAGCCTTTTTCCTATTTTGTTACTTGACAGCAACTCATTAACACATAAGCTGGACTAGGGGCTGGATTTATATCTGCTGGAAAGCTAACATTATTCATTATTTAACACAACATGTCTTCATAAGAAAAAATAACCTACTAAACTCTGTTCCATCTTTCTTTCAATTTCTGACGAAGACAAGATTCCAATATTACAGAGAGAGAAGTGCTTGAAAACATTGTTTCTATTCGTTTAAATCACTGAAGTAAGAGCTACAACTGTTTGTGATGATTCCATCGGTAAATTTTCTTTTTAAGAGATACATTACGTGATTCATCCACTTTTCCCATGGTGGATCAGATGCAGTGTCAATCTGTAACGGTAAATAAAAACCTTTGATGATGTATATACACTGACTAATCCTAAACCTACATCTAACTCAGCAGGTCACTAGTCATGAATGTTTTCTCTCCCACTTACCTTCCCGTCTTCCATCTCGTTCTCTTCCCTCTCTCCGCTCCATCACCTGCCTGGACTTACTCCCTCTAGATCCATGCCTTTGTGCGGACCCAAATCCAACAGATTGCCCATCAAATGCTGTTATCGAATCTGGATCCCCAACACTGCCAGTGTCGCCAGAGTCCTTGCTTCCTTCAAAATTTTCTTCGTAACTACTGCCACAATCATCTTGACGGTCACGAGATTGAAGAATGGTTGGTGGCTGGCCTGAAAATGGTCGAGAGCCAGACAACACAATAGCTGGCGTAGCCATTGATGAACTAGTGGCAGTATCAGGCTGCAAGCTGCCAGCATTTGTTCTTGCACTCCCTTCATTACTTGATCTTCCATTTTCCCTTTCTCGGTACCTATCCCGAGGCCGACTGCAGACAGAATTTTTTCAAAAAAAAAAGAAAACACAGCAGTCAAAATTATTGGCGCTAAGGTTGCACCACCATATCATCTAGTCCTATAAATCTTCCATTTTCTCATTAAGGAAAAGTTTATCAAAGCAAACATTTTGCAATATATGGTAGATTGAATGATAATGATTTGTTAGAACTATATACAGTTGTTCATTCATAACGCATTTGGAATAACAGAATCACAAAGAGCTCTTCTTGATTGCTACAGGAAAAAAAATTATAATCTAATATCATTGATCTTGAGGGGGGCAGTTCCTTCCGCACTCGTCAATGAAGCCTAAAAAATTGAGATTTGATGAGCAAGTGTTGAAGAAACTTGCCCTCCTACCAAAACCATTTAGTCAATAAAAAAGAACAGCTCTCATTAAACTCGAGGTCAAACGTGCTTGTAAAAGACTTTCTCAACACCCACCCAATGTATTACCTTGTTAGTCAAGGAATAGGCGCTTCTTAGATACAATGGTAATTTTATAATAAAAAGGGATTGGTGTGGGCAAAATACACTTCGGTACTCTGTGGTTTGGCACATGAAATACACAGGATTATGGTTTTACAAATGACACTTTACTAGACATGTTCTACTTCCTTGGAGAACAGCCTTATGCCATTGACTGAAAGTTAACCACATACACCTGATATCACTTTCAGTTTTCTTATAGGAGATTAAATCCTACATTTAATAGAGTGGAGATCCCCGCTTTTCCCGGTTTGGAATTTGTAATATTCAGTCCAGCTAGTCTAGAATAGCTGGAAAAAAGAGAGGAGAAATTAAGAGTGGGGAAGCAAATGCAGAAGTGAAAGTGTGACTAAAGATCCTGGTAGTCCTGATCAGAGCTGACATGTTGACCAATCAGAAAGCTTTCCAAATCGATGGTGACAATGAGCAGTACCAGAAACCAAATGCCTCATCCAAGAAATAGGCCATGGGAGTTTGGCTGAGGGAGGTTGTGATTCCAGCTTCAGATTTGTCAAAGCAACCAAACCCCTTTGGGCACAGACAGATGATAAGCTTCATATTTGTAGATTGCCACATGGTTGCTCTAATGAATATTAAGTAGACTAGGGTTTTAATACAGAAGGAAATTAACAAGCTGGAGTTGTGCATGGAAAAAGCAGGGAAGTTATGGTGTGACTTTGCAAGGCACCTAGCTGAAGGAGTTCAGGATAAATTTCATTCACAGAACCTGTCTGTTCAGATTTGCACCAAACCATTGTACATTTTGCCAGTGCAGTTACTCTTAAAGGTACTACCCATTGGTCATCTTGCAAAAAAGGGTTCCGGAAATAATTTACAAGCAAGTACTGAAGACCGATTTCCATCAGTTCTAGTGGTGCCTCTTGATTCTTACAGAAACTGTATGGCAATAGAGGACCAGGAAGCTCTACAAGAACTATGATTTTGATCCATGTTCTTTTCTTCCTCAATCTTCCTTTTTCCTCCAATCCATTGCTCCATTAGAATCAAGGACGTGGAAATGTGTGTATTGTTTCCCTTAAATATCACTAAGCTTTAACAAATGGTGTATGAAATATACCTGCCATGGGTGGATGAAGGAAAGTCACGCCTTGATGATCGCAGTCCAGATTCAGCCTGCTCCAGTTCACGCTGAAGTTCTCTCTACATGCAAATATGTACTTAAGTTATTTGCTTGTACTTATGATATGACTAATACATGTCATTCCTAAAGCATTAAAGACATGAAAATCTTAAAAACTGTTGCAAGCAAAGTTGAAACAATGACTCATTAGCATACAATCAATCTTGTAAAGGGCAAATCAAACCATTATAAAAATGGGGCGGATTGGCAAACAATCACACATGCATGGCCAGGGAAGACCTTGGCAAACCATCCCCCTACCCCTCCCCATGCACACACGGACAGGGAAGACATTAAAGATCACAATACTCACCAAACCTTTGAACTATGGCATGACAGAAAACAAGGAAAAAGAAAAAGGAAACAAGACTTCAGAGCAAAAAACATTTTGTCCAAAAGAGTTCACAATATTGGGTCTAACTAATTCTTGACGTGTGTTTAATTAAATCTCCATATAGGGAAAGAATTGGGACTTGGGAAGGGTCTTGCCTGTGTTTGCCTCTCCTTCTCCATGTCAAGATTGTGTCGGAGCTCCCTAGTTTTTGCGCACTCAAGTTCCAGCAACCGCTGTCTCTCAATCTCTTTTTCTGCTTCAGCAGCCTTTTCCCTGAAAACACATTGAGTGCTAGCTGTTAGTGACAATTCTCTCTCAATGTCCTCTCCATTGAATTGATCCAATTTATGAACATATGTAAACCTATCAAGTTCACGCAGAAGTTCCTCTTCTCGTATAGCAGCCTCTTCTAGATATTTCTGACGAGCACGTCTCACAAGAAGCTTCTTTTGCCTGCGGGCTACTATGTCTTCTTGGAGCTTGGACTTTTCTCTGATTAAACAGATGACAACAGATCAGCACATAACATTATGGGAATTTGTCACTTGTTCAGCAACAGGGTCTTGGTGCTTGTCGAGGAAAACAAAAAATGTAAAATCAAGCTACTCTGCATGCTAATATTCGAAAATACACAAGATGTTGCACTTTGTGAACAAAACAATAGAAAGTGGAAACCATTTCAAGACACAAGGATATTTTATATGGTTTAGAAAAGTAGAGCACAAAGTCCCTTTTTGTGGCATTCACCAGACAATGTTCTTGCAGGTTTATAACTAACTCTGGCTGAAACTGAAACACCATAAACAGAAATCATGATGTAAATGACTGTTAACAACATGTTGTCAAAATACTTCTACTTTGTCTTATAAACTTCCTGAATGAACAATGTTAAAAAGGCTATACAGTATTAAACTGAATCCATGTAACCATGAAACATCTAAGCAATAAATAGAATGAGCATCACAAACATGATATGAATTTAATTGTCCAGTCAATGAATGCCAATTATGTAGTTTGCGGGTATTCCACATTACAGTTTTTTTCCTATTTTCAATGAATTTCTTATCCCAAACTATAGCGGAAAATAAAACATAGTACATACAGGGAGCGAATGCGATCCTTGATTTCCTGAAGGCGGTTATCCTCTTTCACAGAAGCTGGACAATTAAAGGTTGGAAGACTATTAAATAACAGCAGTAAGAAAGAAATCATTCCAGAAGTAGATTTTCATTTTCAGCAGCTAATAAGAAACATATGACTATAAGGGATGATAATCATCACCAGTTATCCAAGGAATATCCCTCTCCTCTTTGGAATCTTTTGATGATTCTTGTACTGCATGTTCTTTTTGAAGAATTTCTAATTCTATTTCAGCCTCTTCTAGTTCCTACAAAATATTCAGATTAAATAAGTCCATCTTGTCAGTTGGGATGTAAAAACACAACATACATGCAATGGTTGAACATATTTACCATTGCCTCTTGGTCAATTTTCTTTGAGAACATATCAAAACACGATTGAACTGAAGTTAAGTTGGCAAGGACCTGTATAAATTGACTTATAAAAAATTAGCAAGTAAAAAATAGCAAGGAACAATTAACTCAGGCTATTAGGCAAGCAAAAATATTGAGTGATGATTAACATGGTTATTTATTATAAAAAGTTCTGGATTAATCAAGTAATTGTAATCAAGACAGGGCCTTAAAAGTGCTGCTTCAACCTAATTGAAGATAGAGTTTCAATATCCTTCACCAGTGCAAGGAGCTGAACTAAGCTATCATAATTAACCATTTATCTTACCTGAAGAATTGATTCCCGGGTGCTCCCAAAATCTGGGTCTACTTGTTTTGAGGGATTTCTAGAGAGCACTTCTTTCAGAACCTTGCACAAGAAAAACAGCTCAATAAATTATTAAACTGCTAAAAAACACTAAATGCTAAATTCAACTCTTCAAGAGAGAAGAAAATTTGCAAGACTAGTCAATATGCTAGAACTCTTTAGATATATTCTGCCTTTATCCATAAGAGCTTTCAATATGTTTATAAGAGCAGTCAGGAAATTTGCCAAGGCTTAGCCGAATTCCAGAACACACCTCTTTTGCTTCATCCCCTTCATTTCTCAATCTACACAAGACTTCACAAGCATTTTTCTCCAGACCACCAAGCTTGCCTTCTGCAAAATAAGGGAAACCAGAGAGAAGAAGAAAAGAAGTTACATTAATGAACAGGTATCACATTGGTCACATTTCTATTATACTGCACAAAATAACAAAGGGACATACCACTTCTTGACAATCCTATGGTCTCTATATTCCTCCATATATCTTGAGATATCAAGGAAATGTCTTCAGCAGGAGAGTACAGGCAGGCACCAGCAAAAAGTGCCAATGAAAGCCGTAATAATGGACCTTCACATGTTGGATATGTAACCTTTCCCAGAACATGGAGAACACTATCAGCTGCAGTAAGAAAGGATTGTAACTGCTGCCTGCCTGCATATGGCATATAAGCTACAAGAAGTGCCAAAGCGCGAGTCTTCAAAGGCAATAAAGAATCAGATGATGCCAACAAAACCACCTGATCCCAAGTACTTGACACCACAAGAGACAGAAATGAATCGGGAACTGAAAGAACTAAGTCTGGTGATAGTAACTTATAACTAATGGTATTAGACTGTAAAACTGGTTCTCCATGCATGTCTTGGCCAACCAATCTACCCAAGTGCTGAAGAACAACAAACCGTTGCTCAGGCTCAGGATGACCCAGCAGTGTAACAAACAGATCAGCAAGATGCCCATCACTCTCATGGAGATTATGGAAACCTCTTGCAAACAGCATCGACAACCATTTATCAGATCGCAAGCGCCAAGATATTTTTGGTGCACAGCAAGAAAAACTTTTTATTACCAAACAGATGGTATTGATAACATTATCCAGCGGAAAACAACAAGGTACTCCAAGTAGACAATCAAGCATGAGAGAAGCAACTTCCCAGCAATGGCTTTCCTGGAGCTTCATAATGACTTCAGCAAGTGCCTCTAGACCAGTCCTCCAATGAACTGGAAACCAGTCAACTGGCTTGAACGCACAAGAATTTTCACTGTCATTCTCCTGAGTGTTTTGAACTTGCAGCACAATTGAAGATAAGCATCTTGAGTACATAAAACACTGAGCTGATGTAATAGTCAGCTTCCTTGCCAACCGATGATGTAGATTCCAGCAGAGCTCAATAGTTGGATTAAGCTTGGCAATGAGATTCTCTAAGACATTAGAAAAGTCTTCTATTTCCTCAACAGATAAATTACAATCCTTCTGCTTTGAGGCTATATCATCAAAGATATTACTTTCCAGCTCCTCAGAAATCTTGGGTGGACAAGAGCTATGGAAGACATCACTGAGAAACCACGAACTAAGTTCTGTTCTACTATCACTAAGTGTTCCTGTGCTAGTATCAGAAACATGGGGCATCTGCAATTTGCAAACACCAAAGACTCTTAATGTCTTGACTAACAAAATCTTGCAGCTTTCCAAAACAGTCTGAAATGCACATAGGTAGTCATGGAAAGATGAGGTTGGCTCAAAAGAAGTAAAATCCGCCCACAAAATTAAGGACTGTAATATTTCTCTTCTACGCTGAAAAGACAAATCACCAAAGACAGAAGCCAGAATGAAAATTGTCAATGCTCTGCTGTAGTCCTTTCCTGCAGTCAGATCTTGACTCTCATTTTTCTGTCTAATATCAAGAAAAAGCTCCTCGAAGCACAGTGACTCAAAATTAAGACATGAATCATCAACTAATTTTTTTTCCTCAGCAGATACCTTGCATAATGAATATGAAATGATAGGCTTCAACAGATGCATTATTGAGTCAAGAAATGACACACAGCAATAAGAGGCTCTACAAAGGGATACCAGCACTTGCACCACCCGAGGTATCTCTGGCACCATTGCTTCCATGTGCTCGATTATGATGGCTTCTAAAATGTAAAGTATGATTGTCTTGGCATTCTTTCCAACATAACCTTTCAAATGAACATAACTATTTTGAGAAGTAATTTGGTTCTTTTGAAAAAATGGCCAGGAACACAAATCAGAAAACCAGCACAATATATCAGGCACAACGCTGGATGAAAGAGATCTCAACTGCAATCCAACAGCCTCCAAAATGTTCTCCCCAAAAGATTCAAAATGCTTTCTTAAATTTGGAAAGAATTTACTGAGATCAGGATAGATGACATGAAAAGACTGGTCTCCATGCTGATCAGCAGCTTTAGACCTTTGGTGAATCAGCATATCTTGTTTAATTCCTGATTGTTCAATCTTATCATCTTCGTATTTTTGGTCAATGACATTATCTATTACTGCAAGCTCATCTGCAAATATAGATAGTAAATGTGTAAGTTGTGACAAATCTGAAGCAAGGAAGAGCCGCTCCTCTATATACTGTTTTGCATTTCGAGATATAGCCATCCAACCAAGAAACCTAACAAGAGGAGAAGCACTGCAAGAAAATGTAGATATTCTGTGCATCCAGGCTGATGGCGAAATTAAGTTTCCACACCGAAACCCACTATTGATATTGACCGCAAAATCTGAACCTTCACCGCCACTTGAAGCAATTACCAACCTTTGAAGCAGCATCCACCGCCTTTGTACCCCATGTATCTTTTCTGGATCCAGCCGCAGATTGCCTTCTTTTAACTGATAATAGAGCGAGGTTAGCATCCCATTAAGATGCTCAGCAGATTCTAATATGAAATCAATCACTTCTTCAGGAGCACAGTGGAGCTGTGTGGCTGAGTGCAACAGAAAGACAAGACAGTGCATAAGAATTTCATGCATGGAGTGTTGCTCTTTCTTCAGTCGCTGAATAAGAAAACTACACAGTAAAGCTTGATTTTGTCGAACCAAGGTAATTGCATCTGTAGATTGTACATCAAGGGGAGACAACTTTATGACTTGTTGGACAATTCCTTCAGGGTAGTAATCTGATGTCCTCTGAAACTTCCTGTCTAATTCAGCAGCCTCAAGCAGTAGTTGAAGGACAATCTTGTCCCTTTTTTTCTCGAGAAGAGCTATTGTTTCCAAGTCACAACTATTCTTTTTACAAGCATTCCGCAGCTCTGAGATTTCATAATTTTTTCCTTTTTTATTGTCACCAATGTTAACGGGAATCACCTTTGGACTGGATCTGAAAGACATCATAAAAAAGGGATTGACATAACATTCTGCTGCCAGAAGCAAAGCATCAATAGCAGCATCATGACCTTCAACGGTAATCTCATTCTCTGAGTGTAGGTCCAAAGCCAAACGCTGATATTCAGAGGCCCTAAGCTCACAATCACGGTAGTTTATAAGTTGAAAATAGTCTGCTTGCAAGTTAAAGTATTCTGCAATGAAACCACAATCTAACACTAAGCCATTCTGCAACTGGTCACCAAATTTTTTTTCAATTACATGGTTCAGCTCTGAGTTGGCATCCTTGTGGTTGGAATCCAAGATATGTTTGTTGGGATTGCTTGAAACATTTGTCAGTACTATGGTCTGTAGCTCTTGAGGAGCAAAAAGAAGACTGACATCTTCGAATATATCCATCTTTACACCTGTATCAGAAACATCCACCTCATCTTGGTTATTTGATTTTGAAGAATCTCCCCCTTGGCGAACCAGGGAAGCATGAGAGGAGGCGGTTGATGCTTCATGCTCAAGGTTTTTAGAAACAGAAGACTTGCAAAGATCAATTTCAGGAGGCAATTGCATGTGAGGTTCCAATATTGAGAGAAGTACACTGCAAAAAACAGTGTGAATCCATTATTAATCCAATATAACAGAAGAGCATATCATCTGATGTCTTAATTCACAAGAAGAATATGAAACAAGTGATTCAATATTTTGAATGAAGACTAGTGAAATTTGAACCTGTTGGTAGTTGTTGATTTATTATTTGTCACAAGTTATATAAAATTAAAATATATGCATGAGCTTTCTATCAATTTTCTTTTGATGTTTTTCAAGAAAAACAAGAAAAGTTTGGTTTTACTTAAAAATAAGACTCTATCACCATCACGATGCAGGTATCTGATACCTAGGGGCAACTGATCCACGCCTCCATTCAGATTCCAAAGAAGGAAGAACAGCAGGCTTTTGCACTGCTGTACGGATGACATTCAGGGCAGTTACACAAGTCTGCTCCTGCTTTTCCAGAAAAGTGAAAGAAACGTCTCCAAAAGCTATTGTGCTCTTCAGTGCATAGATGGCAGGATCGAGAAAAGGCTCTAGCATCTCCAAAAGAAAGAGAATTTTGTGCTTCACTTCCTGAAAGTTACATGATAACGATAATAAGAACGCCTATCTTTTCTTTAGGGGTGAGAGTAATTAAGTTAAAATCCCTAGTTTTTCTTTCCCAATTCGAGTTCTCTCCCTTTACTCTATTTGAGATGGGCAAAAAATACACACCACTATTAATGACAGGAAAAGTAGCAATAATCACTGCCGCGTTAGAATAATTAGGCAAAACGTGGGCAGCATTCAACAGTAAAATCTCCACAGCAATTATGGAGCACTAATCATTCATATTCAAGACAGCATTCAAATTTAACCATTGAGAGAGACTAATGTTCATGAGTTTCTTTGTCAAAATTCTGGGGCACTTAGATCCACAAAACTATATGACATACAAGTAACACAACCACTAAAACATGACTGCGTACCTTATACTTCCCTAGTATATCATCCATGTGCCCAGAAAGGGCCAGCACAATATATTTGAGGGCAGCACGGGCTCGAGCCATAGAATGACGAGCACCCTGAAAAGCATAATGAAACAAACCTAAAACCTCCAATATACATGTGGAAGAAAAAGTAGTCAGCAGCAAATTATGAAATAAATAGAAGAATAACCATTTAGTGCATTAGCAATTTCCAGTACACATTCTTAAATGTTTATCACAAATTTAGTTCTGCATACATAACACATTGCACAAACATAAGTGGATACCATGAACATCTTAATATATAGTAGAAAATGCAACTATATTATAAAATATGATAAATATATAATGTTATCCAACAACAATCAACTTGATTAGGATGGCAAACCTCCCTAACATTATCTGTTATTCTGGTTAATAAAAAAGTTAAAACAATGCTTGTGACAGCAGATCCAGCAAAGATATCTTGATTTGGAAGAAACTGGTATTAAGTTGTAAGAGTCCATCATATTGATCTCCTGGACTCGGATATTTTACTTCCAAAGTAATAAAGCAGTGAAAGTTCATGCACATAAGTATGTTTTCTCTGCTCAACAAATTGCATAAACACAATAATGCAAAGAGTGATACACACACCTGAATTGTGCCCAGAAGGTCCTCTAGAAGCTCTACAGCTAGGTCAACCTGTATCATTATCAGTTCAAATCAGGATATCATGAACAAGATAAGTATGTGAAATAAGAAATCAAAAACCAAACTGTAGGCAAAAGATGCACCACCAACCTTTGCAATGACCTGAGCCATCCAAGGAGCTAGGACACTTGAACACAGATCAATTAGAATGCATGCAGCCTTAGCCTGCAGAAGAAGTAAACCTTATGGTGGTTGGTTCCTATGCGAGCGCATCGAATTTCAAGGAAAGAAAGGAATAAGTACTTCTTAGAAGCAATTTTGCCAATACAGAGGGACAACTGTATTATAGCACACACCAGTAAATTCTTATAGTCCCATTTAGTGCCTTGAACCATCAACACCAGACAAATTGTGTTTGGGATTGTCAGAGTTGGGAAAAGACAAGTTTGGAGCCAAAACATACACACTCAGTTTTTGACAGTTTCCAAAACCATGATTTTGGAATTTAGAAATTGATCAAAATGTGGTCTTGGAAAATTCACAATTTGGTGCTTTTTGAAAACCAAACTAAGATGCAGCACATTTGTTGCCTAGCATGTTACTAGAGAGGTAAAAAGACATTTCAGATTTGCATCTGAATGGCCAAATTATGTATAGATGTAACCACTTTATATTTCAATTCAGCCACTCAATCACCTGTCCATGTAAGCTTGATGAGAAACCCAAACCAAAAAATGCATCATATTTGTAACCTTACATGTTAATAGAAAGGTAAAAATACCCTTTAAGATTTGCATCTGAATGGCCAAATTATGTACAGGTGTAACCACTTCATAATTCCAATTTCGACATTCAGTCACACCACTGTTTATGTAAGCTTGATGAAACAAAGAACTTATAGGGTAACTTCTCTCTCAGTTAAATGAAAACAAAAGGCTGACATTATAGAGAAAAGAGAGGTCACATGCTATGAGGATAGGAAAAGCAAATTGAGAATGACAAACATGTGATGGTGAAAATGACGATAAATATCCAGCACAGGCATGAAGAAGTGGGTGGTACAATGTCGAAGACGATGTAGCTACAATCTGCAATCATAACCACAATGGTAAGCACAATACAATCTTGAAATGGCTTTCGAGGAATATCACACAGCACAAAAAAGAATAAAGATTAAAAAGTTAATGATAGCAGCAACTGTAACCTGAGAAAGGGCTTGCTGTACAAAAGACTGTTTCCATGGAGAAAAGTTGTCATCAAAATTATCACCAAGGCTGCTCACAGATGGCCGAAGTGCTAATAAATTACAAAAGAATATGCCAAATTCAGCAAGGCAGTCTCAAGAAAGTTGGGTGAACAATGGTTTTAAATTCTTGAAGATGAAAATGTTGGAATACAACAGAATTGAAAACCAACTACAGCATAGCCAGCAATTAAATGACCTTCTCATGATAATGAGACATAATACATAAAAGATAGGTTTAGATTACACCAGGAGTAACTCATAGGTTAACATCATACCATAACTTTCTGTAAAAATCTAACTGCCCTCAAGCCACCATTAAATTTAATGTTCTGTCGAGCACTTTCGTATCATGGGTGTTGATTTTCAAATATGATGTTTTAAAGTATTCCATTTATCTTATAAAAATTTCATTTCTGAAAACAACAAAAAAATATATTAGAGGAGTTATGCAAGTCAAACTCCAATTGGCATCTAAAGATTTTCGAGATTAAGAATTTGATTTACATTGTTTAAAGATCAAAGATTACAGTTAGATAGACAAAATACTAATTGCATAACAAGTTTTACACAGCAGTTTGACTCTTTCTCCAGTAAATAATAATCTTAGGCTATTGCTTGCCACTGGGGTAGAAAACTAATAATTAGAGTTTGACAAGATAATACCAAGGAAAACTCAACACATACAAAAATAAGATAACCTCCAAGCAGAATATTATTATTTTGGAAGTTATACGAGATAATATGGAAACTCGGATGCTAAAACAACAACTGCAAGTTAAGAAATTCCGGTACACATGGTCGTTATGTGATACTTGACCTGGAAGTAATGCCTGTACAAGTGGTAAAGCAGACCAAAATTCAGAAGTGTTCTCTGCCAATTTGCGGCAAAGCAAAGGCTGCAAAATACACAGAAATTGAAAGAAAATTCACTCATAAGAACGTAGCAAAAAGAATGACATCAAATAATGGTTAATTAAGGGTATTGTATCAATAAAATTGAAATCAACCTGTGACGCACAAGCATAGAGAACATGTAAAATCCCTTCTTCCACCGCCCCTATATCAAGGACACTAAGAATGCTAGAGTCCCAATGATCATCAGGTATCTGGAATTCTTCTCCAAACAAGCTTGAGTAATCAAGAAGTGGAACAGGATTAGATAATTCAGATTTTGATGTCTCATCCATGACAGATGTAACATCACTGGCAGTGGTTGATGTTTCTTGCACTGCAACAGGCTCTATAAGCTTATGCAGGATTCTAGACACCTAAAATAAAGGGAATCTATCAGTAAGTTAAAATGTAGTGCCTGTAAGTTGACAATAAAGCACTAACGTGTGAAGAGGCTAAGATAGATCCATTACCATTCTGCAAACAGTGCCCAGATCAGATTCTTTATATGTCTTTCTCAGCAGCACAAAAATCACATCAGGTCGGAATACCATGGAACTAGAAGTGGATGAGACAAATGAAGAAGCGCTCCGTGATCTTCTTGGCTGCAAGTGCAAAAGGTCAGACACACCATCTCCATTCAAAGAAAATTTAAAAGAGAAAAGAAAAAAAGGTCCATTTGAAAAGCAAGGTGCAAGGGAAATGCTTAATACAGGATTAATCAGCAAGATAGTTAGAAAAACAACACTGAACAAAGGTTCATCCAACAACAGTCAACCCTATATATATGAACATGTAGTTTCTCAATCCTTCAGGAAACTTGAAGTTGTCAAACTGCTGACTGACTATGCACATCAAGCCAAAGCAAAACATAACAGATGACAAAGAAACAAGAATATCAGATGCTACCTCAAAGTTAGAAGAAACAGTTAAGGAAGATGATGGTTGATTGCTCTTAAGAACATCAAGATCAGAGATATTGCCTGAACACCTCGCAGTTTCTCTGTAGTATCAACACAATAATAACCATTGAGTTAGATTACTCCCATGATATGTGAGTGTGTCCAAAAGGAAAATACATCTTGAAGATGCTACAAGTGCAAAAGAAACAAAAAAACCATCAGAACCAAACCCAAGGAAAAAAATAAAAGATAATTGTAAGCAAAATCATTATATACAAGAAAATTTGCCAAGAAGCAGATGAATGGTGATAAAAAATAGGAAAATAATTGGCTGTGCCAAACTTGGGACGTCTTAAAATTCACAAGGAAATCAGAATCCTTTTTTTGTGACTTCCAGGAGCATGTACTCGGCAAAAGGCTTCATAGCAAGACAGTACATAGAATCCAGGCATCACTACTTTACAAATCTCCAACCATAATGATCAGCTCAATTGGGGTATAATTCTTTGAGAATGAAGTTCCTAAGTATACAAGAGGTCGAAGAGGATGAGGACACTTCTAGGCTCATCCCCAACAGCACAAGCATCCATTCTTTCCACAATGCCAGGAAAAATCCAGAAAAGTCAACATAATTACCCTTTACTCTCATCTGCCAGAAATGAAAATCCACGTACCATAACACAGAAATAAAACAGAGAAGACCAATACCAGCTCAAATGACTATTATTCACTCTAGTCAAGGCAGCAGTAAAGGAAAAAATAATAACAATTACAATAAGTATAATTTATTTTCAAATCCTTAAGTTTTAGTTTGGTGAAATTTAAGTTCATCTGCTTCTAAAACCACACAGGAGTCCCTAACATCTAACTATGCAATGAAATATCACAACCTCCATACTCCACCTTTCCTGCTAAAATACGTGCACTACAAAGAATATTATAATGGTTCTACAAGCACATCATTTAAATTTTTAACTGTGCCAAACTTTAGGAACTTAAAGACAAACTAAGATAAAATTAAATTGATTAATCCCTAAAAGGAAAAGAAGAAAAAAACCTTAAACCAAAGTGATTCTTTACACATTATTGTTCCGCACTTTAATTAGGAGAGTTTCTGTCGAAAGCACTTTAATTGCATGAAAAAGTTTACTGTCAAGTTCCTCATTTGGATTTTTACTTCTATTTCATTTATTTATTTATTTATTTTCATGAAATTCAACATTAAATTTAAGCAAGGCCTTTGGGATTATAAGGGCTAAATCTGCGTTTACAATTTAACTCTCACAGAAAGCTTAGCTATTTAAAGCCATGAAGTGGGACACTCTTAAAGCATGCAACAGTAGTTGGGTAAATCTTTGATCCTATAGAATCACTATCTAGAACTTGAAAAACATTGGATGAAGATCTCTAGTTGACCTTACCCCTGGTTGCCCCCAAAATTTAAACCAGATAGCACATGCATAGCAATAGGTTATATGGATAGCTAAACCCTAATGAAACCTTAAGAAAAAAAACTAGGACAAAAACATTCCACAGTTACCACTAAATATTATATGACTAAAATAGCTAGATTTTTAAGTTGACAAACAAAATATAATATGATATAATTTCTAATTATTGAAAAAACATTTTCTTTGAAATTCTTCCATTCATCCTCCAACAGGCAATGTGTTGAGAACGTGGAAAAGGATTCAGTGACGAGGCAGAAATCATTGACATCATTTCTACATTTGCAATCACAAATTTCTCTTGAAACAATTAGAAACTTAATTATCCTGTTGTCAACCTCAGTTGTACTATACATCATTGTTTGTAATATAAACACCACCACGATTACAACCCCTATATTTGGATGAGAAAGACAAAATGCCAGAGAAGAATAGACATAAGGTAGAGAAAGTAGGAAACACAAAAGCTTTGGAAGTGACATCTCTTAAAAGGTTGTTGAAAGCTAATGCTTAGAACATGCATGGAAGATATTTAGCAAGTTAACCAACCTTTCATTCACAATGTGAAGTATTGGGTACAATGGACCAGCAAGCATTGCAAGAAAACGCAAGTTTTGCTCAGGAGCATCTAAGAAGCTGGTTAAGTCGGTCTGCAAAGCAAGGAAAACAGTATGCTAATCTATAATAGCAGATAAACAAAATTAGAAGTAACAATAAAAATCAAAATCAAGTTCCTCTGAAAAAATAAGCAAATACAATACCTCAAGTTGGGGAAGGAAGACAAGCAACCGGTTTGTTATGTCTTGAAGCAACTACAAACAACAGCAGTCAGAAGGCAAGGAAAAATGATAATCTGATTAAAGAAATACATCTAAATTGGAGATTGTATAAATAACGTGATCCACCTGAAGATGCATATCATGAGCATCTTGCTTGTGTGATATAATGTTTGGCAACAAGTGATTAACAACTGGTAGAAACTCCGGTTCAAGACCAGCCACCGAAACCCCAATCAGCTGCAAGGCAGCAACAGCAATAACAACTTTAGCACGAATAAACAGAGATCAAACAGTAATCGCAGAGCTAGTAATGAACTGCACTCGATAGTTACATTAAGCAATTCAGAAAAGGGTGAGTAATGAAATTAACTGAAAGTGAGTCAAGACCATTAATATCAACCAATACAAAATCTCGAATATCTGAAAATTACAAAAGTTTTAAGGAAAAATACTTAAATCCCTTATTGTTAAGTTTGTTATCAGTAAAACAATATTTATTTCCCATGCCTTATAGAAGAAATCAGTGGCTGGCACGGGACTAGATAGTTCAAAAAGGCACTACTTACTAGATAACAAAAATGAGCTGAATCAAAAGAGAAAATGAAGCTATTATATGATATTATGATACCACGGTGATCCAAAGCAGAAAGGGCAGATTAATCCTCATATACCTGAATGAAAAAAATAGCTATGGGATTTCCCCGTAAGCAAGATATCCGGACATAACGACATGGAGTATAGTTCATGGGGTAAATCATATCACGACGAGGCGCTTCACATCTTGGCCGAACTTTAACAAATGCCTCCGGCTAGTTATACAGGGAAAAAAAAATCATTACCACGCTCTACAAGACATTCAATACACAAAAAGCACAGCAACAAAAAAAAAGCTACCTAAAAAGCTTCCGGATCGAATTTTAAGAAAGCGAGAAAGAATACTCCTAGCCTCTAGTTTCCAGCAAACATTCTAACAATAAAAAACACAAAAAAAATAGATGAAATGCAAGCAAAACCTAAATGGCTGGCCTACCTTATAACGTAAACCAACTGCAATTTCCCATTCAAGCACCGACTTGTTATATATTCGAATATGCGATAACAAACAAGGTTCCTGAAAATCAAAATCAAGCTAAAAATTGAGTTTATAATTATAGAAGAAGATGATATTGAATTGAAAAATGACGATTGCATACATCAAGTTCGAGAAGGATCCACTCTTTGGTGTTTGTGGCAGTAGACCAGTGAGAGCGAAGGTCAGTGTCGAGGACGTGAGAGGCTTTTTGAGAAGGAGATTCTCTTGACATTCCTTTCACTTTGTAGCTCAGTGCTTTCACTCTCGCCTCCATTTCTATCTCCATTTCGATTTTCTTTTCTTCTTGGTTTTAGGGTTCCTAATTTCTTCAATCATTCCATTTTAGGGATGCCAGAGAACGACGACGATGACTCTTCTTTAGATACTTGTACGACGATTTTCTTTACTATCGTCGGTATCAAAATAAATACATATCAGTCCCTAAGGTTTGCATCTTTTGTTATATAGATACCTGAACGTTTAATCTCTCAATTAATCAGTTTATATTTAAAAAAAAAAAAAAAAAAAGTCTCCTTAGAACAGTTATGGACAAAGAAGGAGCATTAAGTCCATTGACGTTCAAATTAAAGGTGAAAATATCTTATTGAAAGACCCGTTTGGAATTTAGATTTAACTTCTTTTTTTTTGGTTAAAATTTTGAAAAAAAATTAAATTAAATTTTTTAATATTTTTAAATCATTTTAATATATTGATATCAAAAATAAATTTTAAAAAATAAAAAATATTATTTTAATATATTTTTAAGCAAAAAATACTTTGAAAAACAACATTTACCACTCTTTCAAACATCCTCGTACTCATTATTTGGATTTATTAAATGTCATGCTAGAAGTAAATTAAATTGGAGCTAATTTAAAAATATATATTATATTGACATAATATATAAAAAAAATATCTCAATCTCTCCGATAATGATAATGTTTTTCAAAAATAGAAATCATTAATCCCTCTCCTGATCTAATTGTTGTTCACTCTTTTCTCATCTCATCGTCATTTTGTAGTTAATTCTTCACTCAAAACTAGGGGTGCTCAAAAAATCCGACTAACCAATTAAATTGAAAAAATCAAGAAACAATTAACTGAAAAAACTGAACCAATAGAAAAAACCGAAAAAACCGATTAAAAAATAAAAAAACCACCCGGTCCAGTTCGGTTTTGGTTTAAAAAAGTTTAAACCAAATCGAACCGGACCAAACCGAACCGGTTTAATTAAATCTAAATAACTTAAAAAAAGTATAAAAAAAGCATCCCTAACCCTAAATCATTTTATCAATTTCCCTCTTTCTAGCCGCCCCTTTCCTTTCTTCCTTTTCCAGCCGCCCCACCCCTCCCTCCCTCCCTCCCTCTCCTTTGTGCTCTTCTCTCTCATTTTCTCTCGTATGTTAATTTTAAATCTTACTTTT
>Ga0307515_10006240_pt1 | contig 23923 bp, 16 predicted proteins | sample 17_EM_MG_FD_194513 | JGI IMG/M metagenome (GOLD analysis project Ga0307515, IMG submission 194513) | Populus trichocarpa ectomycorrhiza microbial communities from riparian zone in the Pacific Northwest, United States - 17_EM | ecosystem: Host-associated > Plants > Roots > Unclassified | place... | reverse complement strand
ACCTGGAAAGTGCCTCCGACGGTGGCAGGAACAAGGACCTCGACAATCCTCATTCTTGCTGGTCAGAGGCACTTTTCGTTTGTCTGACCACCCGTCGGACACCAGGCTTCATGAAAGCGCGAGGCTAAACCCGGCGGTAGCGTGGGTTGACGGCTGCGCGGGTTGGTCGTAGGGCAGTGGTAGGAGTCAACTGCCGTGCTGGGGCTGAAGATGACCGCCCGCCGTCCGTGCTCGCCCGCGCCGGGACCGTTGGAGGAGTATGTGGCCCGGTTCGATGACCTCTTCGTCAGCTTTGCCCGGCGACGGGGGTTCCGCGAGTACCTGACCGGGCTGCTCGCGGGACACCGACCTGACCGAAAGATGCTGCACGTACGCCACTGTGATCTCCTCCACGACTCCCGGTACTTGCGCGGACCCTACGGTGAGGGACTGACATCTCTCCCAGCTGGGCAACGCTTCTCGACCGTGGATCATCACTACCTGATGCGGTCGCTGCTGGTTGCGGCACTCGTGTGTCGGGTTCGGCAGGGACCCTTGCCTGGCGTGGCAGGTGGGAGTCGACCTCGGCGACGCCATCCCGTGCATCCCTGACGGGCCGCGGACGTAGATCCAGGCCGAGGTCTGGCTCGGCTGCTATGCCGAATTGGCAACGCCCGGGCTGTTCTTGAGGTGGCTGGCGAGGTTCTGGAGTGCTGTCCAGGCTTGGGGGTCGGTTCCGTTGCCGAGTGGGTAGTGGAGGGCGGGATAGCTGGGGGTACCGAGTTGCTGCGGCTTCGTGGCGAGTGGTGGGCGGCGGGCGTGGGTGAGGCCGATGGCGCGTGTGTCGCGTGGGCCGAGTGTGAAGGAGACCGGGAGAGGCGGGGCTTCCAGGTGTGCGGGCAGGGTGAGGTCGGCGCGGGCGTTGCGCAGGGTGGTGAGCATCGTCGTCAGGCCGTGTTTGTCGATGAGCGTGGCGGCGAGGGATTCCAGGGTGTCCAGGGGGACTTCGGTGGGGGTGGTGTAGCCGAGGGTGAGGGTCGTGTCCTGGGCGACGCCGGCGGTGGTGCGGGTGATGCGGTGGGTGGCGATGGCGGGGCGGCCCGGTGTGCCGACGGCGATGAGGTGGGTGGGGGCGGGGGCCCGGTCGCGGGCGAGGTCGGTCAACTGGCGTGGGGACCAGGGGAGGTTGACGGGTTCGGCGGTGCCCCAGCCGGCGGGGGGCGCGCCGGTGAGGTGTTGCCAGGCCGCTTCGAGGGCGCGACCGAGTACGAGGTCGTTGTCGGCGGCGTGCACCGTGCGGAACGAGACGGTGAGTTGTCGTTCCTCGGCGGGTGTGGCCGCTGCGGTGAAAGCGTCGGCCGCGGTGCTGCCGGTCGGGGTGAACGTGCCGCCCTGCCAGGTGAGTTGGGCGCCGGACAGGCCGTCGTAGTAGCCGCCTGCGGGGTTCTGGATCACCCAGCGGTTGGGGGCGCCGCTCAGTGCGGTGCGCAGCGGCAGGGTGAGGCGGACGTGGGGTGGTGTGACGAGATGGAGTGCGCGGTTCGTCCGTGCGGTGGTGCGCAGGATGTCCGAGAACCAGGCGGTGAGGGGGACGAGCGGGCGGTCGGCGATGAGGACCGCGGTCGAGTCGGTCAGGACATCGACGGCGGGGAGGACCGGGGCTGCCGTCTCGGTGCGGTCGTCGTCCGGCGTGCCGGGGGGCGTGGGTGTCTGCTCGTCGTGCGTCGCGTCGTCCGGGACCGCGACGTGGGCGGTGTGGGCGGCGCCGGGTGGCCAGGTGGTGCCGCCGAGCAGCATCGTCAGGCGTCCGCACACGGACCCCGCGAGGGATTCCGCCTCGGGGGCGGCGGTGGAGGCGCGGGTCTCGGTCCACCAGAACGGCGGCTCTGGTGCGGTCACTTGAGGGCCGAGGAGGCGTTCGGCCTCGCCGGGTACGTGGACGAGCAGCGGGGCCTCGACCGAGACCAGCGGCCGGCCGGCCGCCGTGCACAGTTGGATGACCGCGCCGTCGTCGGTGGCGGTCAGGCTCAGTTCGGGGCCGCCGGCGTGCAGACCTGCCAGGAGCGAACGGGTGTCGGGCATCTTCGGGGTGAGCGCGATGACGTCCTTGGTCACGCCGTGCTCTCCAGGGGGTTGGTCTCTGCCGCGAGGGCCGTCTGGATCAGCTGGTGGCGGCGGCCTCGGCGGACCAGGGTGCCCCGGCCCGGTGGCTGTGCGGAGGCGTACAGGCCCGGGAAGAGCTGGCCCTCGGTGCGGTCTCCTGTCATCACGAGCGCCGTCGCACCCGTCTCGCGCAGCGTCGTCAGGAACGGCTCGTACAGGGCGCGCGAGGCGCCCGCGACGCGGCGCGTCACGACGAAGTGCAGGCCGATGTCCTGGGCCGACGAGATGTAGGGCAGGAACGGGGCGAGGGGCTGCTGGCCGGCGGTGGTGAGGATGTCGTAGTCGTCGACGAGGATGACGATCCGCGGTCCGGAGAAGGCCGGTTCGTCGGTCATGGTGTCGGGGTCGGTGGTTTCCGGCAGGCGTTTTTCCAGTTCGGTCGCGATGCCGGTGGCGAGCGCCGCGGAGAGTTTCGCGTTGTGCGCGTAGCCGCCGCGGTAGGGCTCCGGGATCGCGCCGCGCAGACCGCGCCGTGGGTCGAAGACGCCGAAGACCAGCTCGTCCGCGCTGTAGCGGTCCACGAGCGCGCGGGAGATCAGCTGGAGGAGGTTCGTCTTGCCGCATTCGTTGTCGCCCAGGACCAGCAGATGCTGGTCGGTGCCGAACAGGTCGAGGACGGCCGGGGACAGGGACTCCTGGTCGACGCCGATCGGTACCGCGTGCGGCACCGTGACCGTCGAGGGCAGGCGCTGCGCGGGCAGCCTTGTGGGCAACACCCGTACGGGAGCGGCCAGTTCGCCGTGCCAGGTGGCGCGCACGGAGCGTGCGGCCGCTGCGAGGGCCGGTCCCAGGTCCGTGGCCCGAGCGAGCGCGTCGAGGCGCGGCAGGGCGACGTGTGCGAACAGTTTGCCGTCGGTGAGGGCGCGGCCCGGGATGTCGGCCGACAGGGTCTCGGACAGTCTGCGGTCGACGGACGAGTCGGAGGGGTCGTTGAGGCGCAGTTCGATCCGGCTGCCGAACATCGACTGGGTGGCGATGCGTACGTCGTTCCAGCGGAGCATGCCCGCCACGACGTGGATGCCGTAGCCGCTGCCGCGTTTGAGGAGCTCGGCCACCGCGTCGTCGAGGTCGGCGAACTCGTCGCGCAGTGCGCCGAATCCGTCGATGAGCAGGACGACGTCCGTGGAGCCGAGCTGCGGCAGCCGGCCTTGGGCGCGCAGGGTGCGCAGCTGGTCGACGGAGTCGATGCCGTGCTCGCGGAAGACCGCCTCGCGCTCGGCGAGCATGGTGCGCACCTCGGCGACGGTGCGGGCGGCGCGTTCGTGGTCGGCGCGTCCGGCGATCCCGCCGACATGCGGGAGATCGGACAGTGCGCTCAGGCCGCCGCCGACGAGATCGAGGCCGTAGATCGCCACGTCGTGCGGTGTGTGGGTCACGGCGAGGGACAGGGCCAGGGTGCGCAACAGCGTGGTCTTGCCGGACTGCGGGCCGCCGATGACGGCCGTGTGCCCGCCCGCCGTGTTCAGGTCGTGCACCCACCGGCCCTGCCGCTGCCGCGCCGGGTCGTCGAGGACACCCAGCGGGATCCGCAACGGGCCCTCCCCGTGGGCGAGTTGCAGCCCGTCCGCCGATGCCTGGACCGGGCCGGCCGCCCCGGTCAGCGTCACCGCGTCGGGCAGCGGCGGCAGCCAGATCCGCCGCACCGGCTCGCCGGCGCCCGCGAGCTGGTCCACCACGGCGGACAGCACGCTGGGCCCGCTCTCCCGCTCGCGCGGCGCGGCCACGGCGTCGTCACCCGACTCCCCGGTCGGCGTCGCAAGCGTGTTGTACGACGGATACACCCAGGCCGACGGCTCGTCGGAGGCGACCGCGTCGCTGAGCACCGGCCCGCGGTACGCGCCGGAGACGAAGCCCGCCTTGAACCTCGTGTACGTGGACGTGTCGACCTTCAGGTAGCCGAAACCGGGCAACGGCGGCAGGTTGAAGGCGTCCGGGGTCTCCAGGACCGTACGCGACTCGTCCGCCGAGAAGGTGCGCAGCCCGAGCCGGTACGACAGGTACGTGTCCAGGCCCTTCAGCCTGCCGCCTTCGATGCGCTGGCTGGACAGCAGGAGATGGACGCCGATGGAGCGGCCGATCCGTCCGATGGAGAGGAAGAGGTCGATGAAGTCCGGCTTGGCGGTGAGGAGTTCACCGAACTCGTCGATCACGACGAAGAGATGCGGGAGCGGTTCGAGATCGGGACGTCCGGTGGCGCGCAGCGCCCGGTAGTGCCCGATGTCGGCGATGTTCCCCGCGTCTTTGAGGACCTGCTGACGGTGTTTGATCTCACCGGCCAGCGAGGTGTGCACGCGTTCGACGAGGCCCGCCTGGTTCTCCAGGTTGGTGATGACTCCCGCCACGTGCGGCAGCGTCGTGAAGGGGGCGAAGGTGGCGCCGCCCTTGTAGTCGATGAGGACCATCGCCAGATCCTCGGGCGGATGGGTCGTCACCAGCGCGAGCACGAGGGTGCGCAGCAGTTCGCTCTTGCCGGAACCGGTCGCGCCGACGCACAACCCGTGCGGCCCCATGCCCAGTTCGGAGGACTCCTTCAGGTCGAGCAGTACCGGCTCGTGCCGGTCGTCCAGCCCGATCGGCACCCGCAGGAAGTCGCGGTCGCCGCGCGGCGCCCATTGCCGGCGGAGGTCCAGGGCGGCCGGATCGTCGATGCCGAGCAGTTGGGGGAAGTGCACCGGGCCGGACACCGGCGTACCGTCGGCGGCCGACTCGGGGGACAGCCGTAGGGGTGCCAACGTCCGCGCGAGCCCCTCGACTCCGGCCGCACTCACCGGGTCGAGGACTCCTGAGACCCGTACGACGTGCTCGCCCCGCAGGTCCTCGACCATGACCCGGTCCCCGTCGACGGTGATCCGCACGGACACCTGATCGGGTTCGTGCACCTGCTCGGCGAGCAGATGCAGCACGGTCACGCCCATCTCGCCCAGGGCGACAGCCGTGTCGGGACGGGGCAGTTCGGCCGCGTTGTCCCCGTACTCGTCACTCACCACGAGCAGTCGGCCGCCGAGGCTCAGCGCGTTGCGGTCGGAGAGGCCGCGCCGCACCTCAGCGGCGTAGGACGACCGCTTCTTCAGGTCCACGCCGATCAGGCGCGCGAGTTGAGCGAGATCGGGTGCGATACGGCGTGCGGCAACCGGCCCGTCCAGCTTCTCGGGGTCCAGGACGTGCGGCAGCCACTTCGCCCACTCCCACTCCGCCATGCGCTCCCCGGGCACGCCGAGGGCGAGCGCCAGGTCGTCGGGTGCGTGCGTGACGGCGGCCTGCGCGAGCAGCGCCCGGGCGACCCGCAGTACGCCCTCGCGGTCGCCGATGACGCTGACGTTGCCCGCACGGTCCAGCGGTACCGGCAGCGGATGGTCGGCGGTGGCCCGGAACCGGGCCTGCAGTGCCCGTGCCTCGTTCAGCATGAACGGGTCCGGCGGCGTGAGCACTCCGCTCGTCGAGTTCTGCCCGACCACCACGTCCTGCACCGGTACGTCACCGACGCCGACTCGGACCCGCAGGAAGTCGGCGTCCGTACGCCGCCGTTCCCACAGCCGGGCCGGATCGCGCACCAGGTCGTACAGAGCCGACGGCGGAGGGTTCAACTCCCGTGCGGCGCGCCGTCGTTCCTGCTCGGCCGCACCCAACTCCTCGCGCAGCTCCTCCAGATACTCCAGATACCGTTCGCGCTGCACCCGCCGCTGCCGCTGCGCCTTGCCGCGCTGCGACAGGAACAGCGCCACGGCTCCCAGCAGCGCGACGACGAGTACGACCGCGCCGAGGCCCGCGAACTGGCTGGAGCGGATGACGGTCATCATCACCACGGACGACATGACACCGGCGATCGGCAGCAGGGCTGTGGCCGCGCTGCCCATCTTGCCCTCCGGCAGGTTCGGCGGCGGTTCGATGGTGCGCGCCTCGGTCGCGGGCAGCGGGCGGGTGGCCCGGGCGGGGCGGTGGACCAGGTGCTGCGTCAACGGACCCGCACCGCCCGCTGCAGCGCCTCCGCCGCGAGCTGCGTGGCCGCGCGGCGCGTGGCCGAGCCGAGCAGTTCCGTACGGATGGGTCCGCCGGCCGCGAGATGCCGGTCGTAGGGCAGGTGCACGATGGTGACCCCTGTCTCGCGCAGATGCGCTGTGGCCGTCTTCAGGTCGAGATTCAGATCCGGTGTGCCCGAGGTGAGGGCGACGACGGTGAACGCCAGGGCCTCGTGCGGCAGTTGGGCCAGCCAGTCCAGGACGACGCGCGTACCGCCCACGCCCTCGGCGGTGAGCGGAGCGACGACCACACGGGCGTGCGCGGTGTCCATCGCGGTACGGGCGACTTCGCCGGGCAGGGTCTCGCAGTCCACGACCGTGACGGCGAAGTAGCGGCGCAGTGCGAGCGTCACCGTGCGGTAGGTGGGGATGTCCAGCGGCGCGCCAAGGCGGCCCTGACTCGCGGGCAGCAGCCAGCCACCGTCCGAGACCGGCACCAAGTACCCGGTGATGTCGGTGAGTTGCATCGACGGGGTGAGGATCCGGGCCAGCTCGGCGCACGACCAGCGCACCGACTCCGCGCCCATCCGCACCGGCAGTGTGCCGAGCGCGGCGTCCGCCTCCAGCGCGAGCACCGGATCGTGCCGGTAGTGGTTGAACGTACGGGCGAGCAGCGCGGCGGTCGTCGTCTTGCCGACACCTCCCCGGATCGACGTCACGGCGACCACCCGGCCCGTGGTGACCGGCTGCTGCAACTCCCGCCCGATCCGTGTCTCCTCGGTGACCTCCTGAGAGGCCGATGAGGTCAGGCGCCGGATCGATTCCCCGGTCCGCCGCGCCACGGAGTCCCCGTGCGACGGCTTCCCCAGCGCGAGGGCGAGCCGTGGGTCGACGGTGGGCACGGACTCCGGGGTGGCGAAGGGCAGGCCGGGGCTGCCGGGACGGTGGCGAACCGCCGGGGCGCCTTGCCGCTGGGGGGCCGGGCGAGGGGTGGGCGGTGGCGCGTGCATTTCCGGGGCGGTGGAGGGGAGTTGGGGGTGAGGCTCGGTGGGGGAGGGGTGCGGCTGCGTGGGTACGGGCAAGGCGGTGGCGTCGGAGTACGGCAGGGCGTGAGGAGAGAGGGGACGAGGCTCAGGCACCGGCTGCGGGAGCTGCCCGGCCAACGGCGCCAGGGTCTCCGGCCGATGCCGCGGTGTCTCGCCCGGGGTTGTCGCCGGTGCGGTGCGCGGGGGAGACGGCTGTCCTGGGTCGGAGCGCTGCTCGTCGGGGTGATGGACCGTGAGTGGGGCCCCGGCGCCCTCCACTTCGTTCTGGTCCGCCGTAGTACCGGGCTCGGTCGCGTCGTTCGCGTTCGGCACGGCGTCCGGACCGGCCGGCGTCGGCGCGCTGCCCCGCAGTCCGCGCAACACCTCGTCCTGCCAACCGCCCTGGGCCCCGTTCATCCCTGCCGCCTCACGCTCTCCCGCTCACGCGAAGGTGCCGAGCAGTCGCCCGTACACCCCGAAGACGCCAATCACCAGCGGGAACAGCGCGATCACCCCGACCGACTCGAGCACGTCGCCGAACCGGCGCAGCCGTACCCGTACATGCTCGGGCGGCTGTACCGCGAGCACGGCCAGCGGAACGGCCGCCAGCACCACCAGCACCGCGAGCGGACCGGCCGCACCGAACCGCTCCTGCCACACCCAGGCCAGCCGAACCGCCACCACCGCGGCCGCCATGAGCAGCGCGACGACCTCGGGGACCAGCGGATAGGCCCGCGCCCGCAACGCGAGCACCAGCGCCACGGCCACCGCGAGCAGTGCCGTCCACACCGTGGTCGTACGCAGCACGAGCACCCCGGCGACCGCGGCGGACACGGCCGTCACCACCGTCGCGAGCGCCAGTCCGCGGTGCGTGGCCGCCAGCGCCGTCGACACCTGATAACGGCTCACCGATACGCCGCCCGAGCGCCGGTCGTCGAGCCCCGAAAGCCCCGACGTCATCAACGCGAACCGAGGCAGCAACCCCAGCACGACCACCGACACGACGGCGAGCAGCGCGCCGGCCCGCCCAGCCGACTGGAAGACGAGCGCAAGCTCCCAGCACACCCCGCCCACGACGAGCGTGGCAGCCCCGAACAGCCCACCGCGTCCCAGCGGCGAGCACCATCCGAGCAACAGCAACGCGACGGCCGCCACCCCCGCGACACCGGCCAGCCGCACCGCGCCTGACCAGCCCTGGGCATCGGCCAGACTCCACACTCCGAACACACCCAACACGCCACCGGTCACCACGAGCGTGCCGGCGAGTCCGCGCAACCCGGCCCGGCCGAGCACGGCACCCGCGACCGCGGCGAGCACGGCGACAACGACCAGCACAGCGCCGACGCTCTGCGCGGCGAACTCCTGCCGCGCGAGGAAGGAGGCGACCAGCGCCCACCCGACCGTCGCCCCTCCGGCGACGACGCGGCGCACGGCGGGCCGCCACCGCCAGGCCCGTACGTCGAGATCGTCGGCGGCCTCATCGGTCACATCGTGTACGACGGGAGCGGACGGCGCGTCCTCCACCCGGACGAGCCGCAGCACCGCACCGTCTGCCACGCCCGCCGACTCCAAGGTGGCGTCCAGGTCCAGGACACTGCCGTCGCCCGCCACCAGATGACGTGTTTGCGGCCGCACACCCACCCGATCGCCCAGCAGCCGCATCACCTCGGGAAGCAGCCGCCCGATCGGTTCCTGCGACGGCAGCACGAGATCGACTCGTCGGTGCTCACCGACCAGAGTGACCCGGCTCAACGCGAGCCCCGCACGGCTCGATGCCCCCGTAGATATCACGCGTTCGAACCTATCATCGGGTAGTAGACGCACCGGCCGGTGTTTCGGCAGGTGGTGAGGACGGCACAGTGGTCGAGGTCCCGTAAGGACTCGAACTCTGGCCGAGAACCCGATGCGAGACGAACGACCACCCCACACAACCGGCGCACAACACCGCAGCGATCACCACACCCGCAAACACCTTGCCCAGCCGCTCGTCCACAGTGCGCCGCTGCCGCTGGCCGCCGAACAGGACGGCATCTCGTAGCCGCCGACGCCGGACCGAGATGGACTCGAGGAGCTGACTGTCGTAGTCCTGGGCTGACATGACTCGATTCCTTTGGATCCCTTGGACGCGGGCGCTCAGGTGCATGCTTTGTTGAGGTGCCCGTCACCGGATAGACGGGCAGGGAAGCGGCATGCGCGGGGCCTGATGTCAGTCGGTCGCTTCGTTCTTGAGCTTGCGGGTAATCATGGAGATGAACTGATGGGCTTCCTCCTCAGTGATCTCCACGTGCTCGTCGTCGTTGTGTCCCAGCTCGTACAGGCGCAGGTACTCAGTCGGCTCCCAACGCAGGTTGCGAGTAAACGCTTCGTCAGACGTGAAGTCGCCGGCTCGGCGGCGGCGCACGATGCCTTCGGGGCTGCTGCGCGGATAATCGTCGCTGACCAGCGCATAGTAAGTGACCATGTTTGTCGGTGAGTTGAGGACCTGGACGGAGGCGCCACGTTGGTTTAGCCATAGCTCGAGTTCGAGGCCAGCCAGTTCTCGGAGCGAGCCGTGCTCCTCGATGTGAGCCGGGCCGTACACCGTGCCGGAGAGACCCCGCACGACAGTGCGTTCGTCGAGCAGTACGTCAAGGGTTGTTTCCTGCACCGCCGCATCGGTCAGGTCGGCGCCTTCGAGACGTGCGTTCAAGAAGGAGGCGCCGTTGAGTCGTGCTGTACGGAAGGAAGCCAAGCGTGCGTCGACTTCGGCGAGTTCGGCACTCCCCAGATTCGCCTCGGACAACACGGCGGCTTGCATGCTTGCCCCGTCGAGCACTGCCTTGACGAGCGATGCACGGGTGAGATCGGCACGGTCGAGAACTGCGTTTTCCAAGTGGGCTCGGTACAGATCAGAACCGACCAGGATGACGCCGGGAAGGCGGCTCTGTGTGAAGAGCCCCATGGCCAAGTCAGCACCGCTGAGATCAGCTCCAGATGCGTCGAGGCCGGAAAGATCGAGAGTGGTGTCCTCTTGCCCACTCCACGACGTGAGCTCGGCAGCAGAATCGGGGTCGGAGGGCATCGTTCGTACGCGTCGACGCACGTCACGGATACCAGACAACTCGATCACTCCAACCGTGCTCTTCGACGATCGCCTTCACATCGTCGATCGCTGCTTGATTTGCATTGCGCATGTCGAGAATAACCACGCGTTCCCTGGTCACGATCTGATCATTGAGCTTCCGGACCCAGGTTCCATTGTCCGCCGGGTCGTAGGCTCCCTTGAACGGGAGAGATTTGTCGCGAACGTTGTTCAGCGGCGGCCAGTCGGAGTGGACGCCCTTGATGTCGTAGAAGGTGCCGGTACTAGGAGAATAGAGGTCACCCTGATCCGCGCCCGGAGGCCGTTGGATATCTGAGGGGGCCTTTCCGGACTCGCGCAGGTCGAGAGCGACCCGAGCTTCGTCCATCTCCGAAGGCCTGACCTTGCCCTTGTGGTCGGGGTCCTGCTTCAGCCGGTCGAAGTCCTCGTGGTAGCGCTCGGCCAGCTCATGGAGATGTGAGTCGTGGAGTGTGCGCTCAGCGGGGGCCAGCTCTGTGGGCGGTCCATTTCCGTGGACGGACTGGTCGCTTGTGTGGCTGAGCCTGGTGTCAGGCGCATGCGTGGAGGGGTGAGCAGTGGGCAATTCGTGATCGAGGTTGATTACCTCGACCCCATGCGGCACCGGCACCTTGCCGAAGAGCTCGCCTTGTTGCGCTCGGATGGCGGTGAGCTCCTCGGGGGAGACTCCGGGCAGCCGCTCCTTTTCGTACAGGATGTGCCCATCCATTTTTGCGGCGAAGCTCTCAGGCGTATGGAACTGCACCTCGAATACCCGACCGCTTACCGGATCCCGCCAAGTGGAGTTGATCCCCTTGTATCCGGGACTGTTCCAGGTGTCCTTGAAAGTGACGTTGTCGAACCCCTGGCTACGCAACGTATCCACGGCCTCTTGCACGCCGTGTGCGTAGTTGGCGGAGGGGAACTCGACCGTGTACCTGACCGAGTCCTTGATGCCGCTCAACACGCCTTCCGGCGTTACGTTCGACTTTCGGAGCAGAGCTGTAGCGAGCTTCCGCTTCAGGGAGTCCTCGCCCTTCAGCCGGTACTCAAGGCCGATCAGGCGTCCGTCGTCAACGTTGTGCGTGATCTGCTGCAGGGTGTCGGTTATGCGCGGCTCGGCCTGGGTCGACTGCCGGATGAAATCGTCGGCCGCAGCGTTCGCGTCGGGCGACAGGTGAAGGCCGTTCTCACCCTCCCACGAGCCGTCCGGGAGGTTGCCGCGAGGAGGCTCCGGTGCCGTGCCACCAGGCAGGTCGTGACCCCCGCTGGGCGGGGTTGTGCCGCCCTCGCCTCCCGCCCCAGGAGCTCCGTGGCCGGTGGAGGTGTGGTCGCCCGCCGAGGCGGTGTCATGGCTGAGGCTGCCGCCGGGAGCATGCTCGCCGCCTCCTTGGCCGGTGGAGTGACCGCGGGCACCGGGTGTCTCGTGGCTGGCGGAAGGGCCATGCGTCAAACCGTCTGTACTGCCGTTCGGCAGGTGGGGTGCGGCGCCAGCCGGGGTGTGTGCGGCTGTGCTGGTCAGGTTGTCGCCGCCGTGGACTGTAACGGGTTCGGGCACGCGAGCCTCCGCTGCGGGCGTGCGCGGGGCGGAGTCCAGGATCGTACGGTCGTCGGCCGACAGTTCCGTTCTGGCCTCAGTGACGTGCTGACGCACGCTGCCGTCCGCATCGAGGACATGGCCGTCCCGGGTGAGATAGACCGGGTTGCCCTTGGCGTCGACGTACTCGATGGCGCTGTCGGGCACGGAGACCGGACGTTCCGCGAGGGGCACCGGGTGTTCGGCGGGGGTGTACCTGTCGCCGAGGTTCGCCATGTCCAGGTACGTGCCGGTGTGGAGATTCTTGAGTGTCGCGAAGGTGTCGCCGACCTTGACGAAGGCGAACTTGCCCACCTTGCCGATATAGGTCATCGGGTCGATGGCACGGCCGACCTTGCCGACCACCGACAGGGTGCGAGCCGCAGCACCCGCCTTGCCCGCGCCGCTTGCCGCGCCGCCGACGCCCTCGGTGCCGACCACCGTCAGTACGTTGAAGCCGAAGGCGCCGGCCGCGCGGGCCGGGTTGGTCTTCCACTGGTCGTAGGCGACGAAGCCTTTCACCGTCTGCTTGTAGACCGTGCGCGAATCGCGCAGCCAGGAGGGCAGTTGGTCGTCCGGGGTCAGCCACCAGGCGCCCAGCGTGGCGGTGGTGAGCCAGGAGGCGGTGCCCAGTTTGGCGAGGTTCTTCCAGGCCTCGCCGGCCGCGTCCCAGCCGTCGGAGCCGAACATGGTGCCCAGGCCGTGGATCGTGGCGATGACGCCGTCGTGCCAGATGCCGTCCCACACCTGCTTGGACTGGTGGGTCAACCAGGCCCAGCCCTCGTACTCGCGCTCGACCGCCGTGCCCCAGGGGGTTTCCTCGGCGTGGTCGAGGTCGTCGGCGTTGTAGCCGTACATGTTCTTGCCGTGGGAGCCGTCGTCGGCGGTCAGTCCGGTTCCGCCGATCAGCGCCATGATCTTGTTGTAGGCGGTGCGCTCGGCGGCCTGGAAGGCGGCGACCGTGTGGTTGACGTCGTGCCACAGGTCGTTGTTGTGGTCGACCTTGTCCTGGTCCTTGCGCCAGTCGTCGTCTCCGGTGACCGAGTTCACGAACGCGGTGGCGTCGGTCTTGAGCGCGTCCAACTTGTCGACCAGCGGCTGGACTTCGAAGCCGTAGTCCGACAGAGCCGTGGCGACCTTCTCCAGGTCGTCGGCGAACGCGTCCGACTTCTCCTTCACCGGAAGCGTGGTGGCGAACAGTTGCTCCGCCTCCGGCGCCTCGTAGAACGCCGACAGACCCTGGAACTCGGTGTGCACATCCGAGCCGGACGCACGGAACTGGCCCGCGTCCGCGGTCAGCAGCATCACATCGGTGTCCAGCGTGGCCAGGTCGCCGATGAAGTGCGGGATCCCGGACGGATCGATGAGCTTCGCCTCGCCGCCCATCGTTACTTGCCCTCCGCGTGACGGCCCGTCTCACCTGCGCCGGGCATGTCCACCTTCGGTTCCTTGGCCGCCTCCCGCTGAGCGTTCTCCGCCTGTTCCAGGGAGCCGGCCAGGTAGAAGCGGGTGGCCTCGTCCGCTCCGTCCAGGGACTTCGAGGTCCGCTTGGCGATGTACAGGAGATCCCGGCCCCAGTGCTCCGCGAACCGGCCCAGTGCCGAACCGACCAACCCGACCGTGCTCGTGTACGGCCCGTACTGGCTGGTCAGCGTCCCGGCCGCGGAGGCCGCTTCCTCAAGGTTGCCCTGCATCGCCGAACCCGCGTCGGACAGGTCCTTCGCCGCGGTCCCCGTCCTGGACAGCACGCCGTACACACCGGCCGGATGGATGTCCCACCTCGTCACAACGTTCCCCCTCGTCCCCGTGCTGCCGGGCATCTGACCGGCGTATGCCTGCCGCCGCGTCAGCCGATGTTGTCGACGGCCGACTTCGCCTTGGCCAGCGTCGACTGTGCGGTCCCGTCGTTCTGCTCCAGCGTCGAGCGGACCAGCCGGATGATCTCGCGGACCTCGCCGGCGGCCTTGTGCCAGCGGAGCTCCTTGCCGTGGTACTCGTCGGCGACGCCGTCCGCGGTGAAGTCGGCCATCGCGGCTTTTACCGCGCGGTCGCGGTCGGTCAGTACGCGCTCCAACTGGCCGATGACGCCGGCGAGGCTGCCCTGGACCTCGGTGGAGGCGCCGATGTCGTACGAACGGCGGTCCTGGTTCTGACCCATGAGCGGGTTCCCCCTTGAAAACAGCAATGGTGAAGGCGACTTGAGGACTTGGTTGCCGACCGCGGCGATCAGCGCGCGCCGAAGCGGGCCGCGTCGAAGTTGGCGGCGCCCATGTTCTGGTGCGCGTTGTCGCCCAGCTCCACATCGCCGGTGCCGAACGCGGTGTCCATACCCGACTGGCCGCCGAGGATCGCGCCGAGTGAGCCGTTCAACTCGTTCGTGATCTCATCCGCATGCGCCTTGAACGTGTCGAAGGCGGCCTTGCCGGCCCCGTTGAACTTCCCCTCCAGCGGCTGTGCCGCCTGGATCAGGAGTTTGATCAGCGTGCCCAGGTCGTCGCTCGAACCGACGGTGCTCTTGCCGAGATCCGACAGGGTCGTCGACCCCATGTCGAACTTCATTCACCCACCCCCGTAAGTGTGTTGTGCATGACGGCTACTCGTCTGCCACGGTGTCCTCTTGCGCCGCCCATGGCTCACAGCGTTTCGAACAGCTTCTCGCATCACGCGTTGCAGGCGCAACGTAAAAGGAACTGAAGTGGCGTGATTTGGTTCATGAGTGGGCGCAAAGGCAACTTCCCCTCGTGCGCCTTGTGTTCCTCTCCTCGTGCGGATCTGTCCAGCGGTGCCACCCGAGGCGGCAACAGACCATCTCCCGTACGTGCCGCGCAAGGCTCCGAGGGTTCGCGAGGCACTCATCAGCACTTCGGGCAGACAGGCGGGCCGGGTGCCCAGCTGCCAGCTATGCGCGAGACGGGCGAGGGCGGCCAGAGCGACGGCCCCCACCGGCAGCAGGCTCCGGGCAGCCGGGTCGGCGCCGACGCTCTCGCGATGCGCCACGAGTCGTTCCTGAAGGGCCTGCTCGATCCGCTGTTCCATCCCGGGTGCACGGCGTACTCCCCAGGGGCTGCTGGCAGTTGGGCAAGACCGACTACCCCGGCCGGCCGGGAGAGAGGTGGTGGCCCTGCTGGTGTGCGACACCTGCGTGCGCCCGGTCACCGCGCTTCCGCCGACAGGCCGGTGAAACGTCTCGCGAGACACTCGCCGGTTCTTCCGGGACGAGCGGCCCGGGTCGGCAGTTGTTGCTCACGGGCAGCGCCCCACAGCGGATCAGCGCTGCCCGCAGGCCCGTTGGACTGGAACGATCCAGCCTCTGCACCCCGGCCACCTGCGGGCCGCACCGATCCGTACCGAGCCGGGTCAGCGGCCCGCCAGGCCGGCTACCCGTGTGAGGCAGGAGGCAGAGCGGGCCCGCCGGAGTCAGGGCCGTAGGAACACGTACAGCGCGGCCCGGGCGAGGGGTAGCGCGGGGATGGGCGCGGGCGCCTGGACGGCGACGAGGGCCATCAGGCCGGAACCGAAGAAGGCGACGGCCAGGGTGGTGCGGTTGTCGGGAGCGGGGGACGCGGAAGGTCTCCGGGAAGGTGGGCGAGGCGGGCCGTCTGGTGGGCCGCAGGGACCTTGGAGGAGCGGCGGGTCGGACACGCACCCCCGCTTGATGCCGAAGTCTTGCCGTAGCACACCGGTGCGGGACGGAGGCGGATTCCGGGAAGGCCGCTGCACAGCGGAAGCACTGAAAGGTGCGTCTGTCTGGGCGATACCCATGCAGAGCATCGGAAGCCTTCTGCGGGGAAGAGGGCAACGTGCGACCGGAAGGCGGGGCCGTCGGTAGCTGGGGAAAGGTGCCTGACCTGCAAAAACGTGGATTACAGCTGGGCGCCCCCGGCAGGACTCGAACCTGCGGCCAAGCGCTTAGAAGGCGCCTGCTCTATCCACTGAGCTACGGGGGCCGGGTGTGTGGCCTCGGTCGTGGTGTGCCCGGGTGTGGGCCGGTCCGTGACGTTGCCGGGGACAAGGATAGGGCTCCCGGGTCCTTGTCCCTGTTGCTTCACCTCCGTGGCTCGATGTGGAGGTTCAGTGAAGCGGTCCTGATAATCGCAGGCAGGTACGAATCGTGCATCGCTTTTGGTGCCCCGCGCCACGGGTGTTGTGCACTCGTTATGCCTGGACTGTGCCCTTGCCCCAGTCATCCCTTCCGTCCGTTGTGTTCCGTCGGCGCGCAGGCATGCGCATATGCTTCAGAATTCCCCCAAAATTGGGCATTCTTCACATGTGGTGACCTTGGACGTACGGCCTCAGCTGCTCGACGCACTCTCCGCCCTGCGCGACCGTGTCGCCGCCGCACGCTTCCCGCTGCCCCTGGCGGGGGCTCCACGCGCGCGTGCCAACCGCGACGAACTGCTCGCCCAGCTCGACGACTATCTGGTGCCCCGCCTGAAAGAGCCCGAAGCACCGCTGCTGGCCGTGGTGGGCGGTTCCACCGGCGCGGGCAAGTCGACCCTCGTCAACTCCCTTGTCGGGCGCCGGGTCAGCGAGGCCGGCGTGCTGCGGCCGACGACCCGCACACCGGTGCTGGTCTGCCACCCGGAGGACCATCACTGGTTCAGCGGCATGCGGGTGCTGCCCGACCTCACGCGCGTGTGGGTGCCCCATCAGGACCCGGGGGACGAGTTGCTCCTCCCCGGTGAGGACGGTATGCGTGTGCTGCGGATCGAGACCGCCGACACCCTCCCGCGCGGGATCGCCCTCCTGGACGCGCCCGACATCGACTCCCTGGTGGCCGACAACCGGGTGCTGGCCGCCGAACTGATCTGCGCGGCCGACATCTGGGTCATGGTCACCACGGCCGCCCGCTACGCCGACGCCGTGCCCTGGCATCTGCTGCGCACGGCCAAGGAGCACAACGCGACCCTGGTGACCGTCCTCGACCGGGTGCCCCACCAGGTCGTGTCCGAGGTCTCGCGACAGTACGGCGCCCTGCTCGCCAAGGCGGGCCTCGGCGACGTACCCCGCTTCACGGTGCCCGAACTGCCCGAATCCGCCTGGGGTGGGGGGCTGCTTCCGGCCAGTGCCGTGGCCACCCTGCGGAGTTGGCTCGTGCAGCAGACCCAGGACCCGGGCGCCCGGCAGGAGTCGATGGCACGCACGGCCTACGGCGTCCTCGACTCCCTCAAGTCGCGGATGCCCGAACTGGCCAGTGCCGCCGCCGCCCAGTACGCCGCCGCGCTACGGCTCACGGCCGCCGTCGAGGGGGCGTACGACAGCGAGCACGCGCGTGTGCGGGGGCGGTTGCAGGCCGGGGCCGTGCTCGCCGGGGACGCGCTGAAGCGCTGGCGTGCCTTCCCGCTCGACTGCTCCGCCGGTGAGCTCCTCGACGCCCTCGCGGAGAGCCTCGCCGCACTGCTGCTGTGCGCCGTCACGGCCGCCGACGAGCGCGTGGAGGACGCCTGGCGCCGCGAACCGGCTGCGGGCGCCCCAGAACTCACCGAGCGCGATCCGTCGCTGGAGAGCGCCGAGCACCGCATCGGGATGGCCGTACGGCGGTGGCGGCGCGAGCTGGAGGAGTACGCCGAGGAGGAGGTGGCCGACCTCGACCGGAGTATCGCGTCCGACCCCGAGGTCGTCGCCGCCCTGGTCGCCACCGCGCTGCTGGGCGGCCGTAGGGCGCGGTCCGCGGGTGAGGGCCTCGCCGAACGGATCGGCGCCCACGGCGCGTTGCGGCTGCGCGACCGCGCGGGGCGTCTGCTCAACGACCATCTGGACCGGGTCGTGCACACCGAGCGCGAACGCCGGCTCGCCCCGCTCGACGCCCTCGACGTGCACCCCGAACCCCAGGCCGAACTCATCGCCGCGCTGTCCGTACTGCAGAAGGAGAGGTGACCGGTGACTGCCGTCACTGACCAGGACCACACGGACGAACACACGGACGAGATGGATCACGCCGATCCCTCCCCTGTAGAGAGCGGTTCAGAGGGAGCCTCCGGTAACCGCCTCCCCGTAGAGGACGCGCCGGACGCGAAGGACGCGGCGGAAGTGGGTGATCCGGAGGACGCCGACGACCACGCGCGCGTGCCGGCCGACACCTCCGGTCGTACGGAATCCAAGGCATCCGCAGACCCGGCGAACCCGGCGAACCCGGCGAGCCCCACGGACCCCGAGGAAGCGACCGGCTCCTGGGACGACGGGCTGATCGCGCGGCGGGTCAACGAGACCACCGCCGCGCAGCAGGCCGCCGCCGTGGAGATCAGGGCCTCCCGTGCGCAGGCCGTGCACGCCGCGCACCACACCGCGCAGGTCCCGGCCCCGTTGGCGTACGACGGGCCGCTACGGTCCCGTCTCGACGCGCTGCGGGAACTCGTGGGGCTCTCCAGGACCCGGCTCGACAGCGGGACCCTCGCGGAGGCGGGGCGGGTGCTCGACGAGGCGGCGGCGCGGCGCAGGCTCTCCGGGCAGCACACCGTGGTCGCCATCGCGGGCGCCACCGGCAGCGGCAAGTCGCAGCTGTTCAACTCGCTCGCCGGAGTGGCCATTTCGGAGACGGGCGTACGACGGCCCACCACCGCCGCGCCCATCGCGTGCAGCTGGAGCGACGGCGCGGCCACCCTCATCGACCGGCTCGGCATTCCGGGACGGCTGCGCCGACGCCCCTTGCAGAGCGCCGAGATGGAGGCCCAGCTGCGCGGGCTCGTCCTGGTGGACCTGCCCGACCACGACTCGGCGGCCGTGGCGCACCGCGAGCAGGTGGACCGGGTGCTGGCCCTCGTGGACGCGGTCATCTGGGTCGTCGACCCGGAGAAGTACGCCGACGCGATCCTCCATGAGCGTTATCTGCGGCCGATGGCGGGTCACGCGGAGGTCATGTTCGTCGTCCTCAACCAGATCGACCGGCTTCCCGGGGAGGCGGCCGACCAGGTCCTCGACGATCTGCGTCGACTGCTCGACGAGGACGGCATCGCCCTGGGGGAGTACGGCGAACCCGGCGCGACCGTGCTCTCCCTGTCCGCGCTCACCGGGGACGGCATCCCCGAACTGCGCGAGGTTCTGGGCCAGTTCGTGGCGGATCGTGGAGCAGCGGCACGGCGAATTTCAGCCGATGTCGACGCCGCCGCGTGGCGACTGCGACCCGTGTACGCCACGGGGCGGCGCACCGGGCTCAGCGAGGAGGCGCGGGACGAGTTCGCCGCGCGGCTCGCGGACTCGGTGGGCGCCACCGCGGCGGGCGAGGCGGCCGAACGCGCCTGGCTGCGCAACGCCAACCGCGCCTGCGGCACGCCCTGGCTGCGGCTGTGGCGCTGGTACAACGACCGGCGTGAACCCGCGACCGGCCGACTGCAGGTCCGCGCCCAGGCGGACGAGGAGGCCACGGCACGCCAGCGCGTCGAACAGGCGGTCCGTACGGTCGCCGACCGCGCGTCCGGCGGGCTGCCGGCGCCGTGGGCACAGGCGGTGCGGGAGGCGGCCGTACGCGGGGCGCAGGGGCTGCCCGAGGCGCTGGACGAGCTGGCGACGCGGGCCGGGCTGCCGGTCGGGCGGCCGCCGCGGCCGGGGTGGTGGCCGGCGGCCGTACTGGCGCAGGCGTCCATGACGATCCTCCAAGTCGTCGGCGGGCTGTGGCTGGTGGGCCAGATCATCGGGTTCATGGCACCGAATCTCGGGGTGCCGGTGCTGCTGATGGTGGCCGGCATCATCGGCGGCCCGCTCGTCGAATGGAGCTGCCGGCTCGCGGCCCGCGGTCCCGCCCGGCGCTACGGCCTCGACGCCGAGCGGCGATTGCGGGAGGCGGCCGCGGGGTGTGGACGGGCGCGGGTGCTCGATCCGTTGGCCGCGGAGCTGCTGCGGTACCGGGAGGTGCGGGAGCAGTACGGGCGGGTCACGGGGGCGGGCATCGGGGCCGGGTGAACCGGGGTCCGGACGTCGTTCGCTCGTCCGGGTGATGAGGTTTTCCACAGGTGGGCGGTGGTCCACAGGGCTCAGCGGGCCCGGCTCGGCGGAGGCAGTCTGACTGCAGCCGTACGGGACGGGCCCGTACGCGTTTCCGCCCGGCCTCGCGGGGCCGGGTCAGGGAGGGATGAGCGATGAACGACACCACGATCTGCGCGGTCGGGAATGTGGCGACCCAGCCGATGTACCGGGATCTGGCGACGGGACCGTCGGCGCGGTTCCGGCTCGCGGTGACCTCGCGTTACTTCGACCGCGAGAAGAGCGTCTGGACGGACGGCCACACCAACTTCTTCACGGTGTGGGCCAACCGCCAACTGGCCACGAACGTGGCGGCGTCGCTGTCGGTCGGCGACCCCGTCGTCGTCCAGGGCCGGCTGAAGGTGCGGACGGAAGTGCGCGAGGGACAGCCGAACTGGTCCTCGGCGGACATCGACGCGGTGGCGATCGGTCACGACCTGGCGCGCGGCACCTCGGCCTTCCGCCGGGCCAACAAGCAGGAGACGGCGGCCTCTCCGCCCCGGCCGGAGCCCAACTGGGAGACACCGGGCGGGGATTCGGCCGGCGATTCGGACGCCGATTCCGCCACCCGTGCCGATTCCGCCGACCAACACCGGGCAGAGCCGCTCGTGGTGACGTGATGTCAGTGAATGCCCCGAGCTGATCGAACTGCGGCTTATCGATGAATGCGCTCCGAAAGACCCGGTGGATTTGTCGATAAGCCCTGCTCGCAGGCGATCTTGGGGATAACGATTCCGAGTCGGATCGGTTATCCGATGACCCGACTGGAGAAGGCGGTGCGCCCGCGTCCCTAGGATGCCGGGCATAGCTCGGGCACAGTTCCCGGTGCTCTGATTCTGCTGGTGGGACCGCACCCCCACGTCGACGGGTCCTGCTCGAAGGGGAATTCCGTGTCATCTGCGTTGTCCGTGTTGTCTGCGTTCCCCGCGCTGTCCCTGCGCGGTCGCCGGGGTGCCGTGCGCCTCGTCGCCGCGACCTGGACGTGCGGACTCGTCGCCGCCGGAGTGCTGGCCGGTGCCGGCCCGGCCGTCGCCGACGAGACACCGCAGACCCAGGGCGGGGCGACGGCGACGATAGGCGGACTCAAGACGTACGGCGAGGCCGTGATCCACGCGGACACGGGCGATCAGCAGGTCTCCGCGGGCCTGTTCGAGATGTCCGTGGACGGCGGCGGCACCCTCCAGACGTACTGCGTCGATCTCCAGAACCCCACCCAGCGGGACGCCAATTACCACGAGACCGCGTGGAGCGGCACGTCGCTGGGCGCCAACAAGAGCGCGGGCAAGATCCGTTGGATCCTGCAGCACTCCTATCCGCAGGTGAACGACCTCGCCGCGCTCTCCGCGAAGGCCGGCACCAAGGGCCTGACCGAGCAGGACGCGGCGGCCGGTACGCAGGTGGCCATCTGGCGCTACTCGGACGGCGCCGACGTCGACGCGGTCGACCCGCAGGCCGAGAAGCTCGCGGACTACCTGGAGAAGAGCGCGCGGAACGTGGCGGAGCCGCAGGCCTCGCTGACCCTCGACCCGCCCGCGGTGTCCGGGCACCCCGGTGAGCGGCTCGGCCCGGTGACCGTGCACACCAACGCGAGCGGGGTGACGGTGACACCGCCCGCGGACGCCGCCACGACCGGGGTGCGGATCGTCGACAAGGACGGCAAGGTCGTCACGTCCGCGGCGGACGGCAGCCAGGTGTTCTTCGACGTGCCCGAGGACGCGACGGCCGGGTCCGCCGACCTGACCGTGCAGGCCTCCACCACCGTGCCGGTCGGCCGGGCCTTCACCTCCGAGAGCAGAAGCCAGACGCAGATCCTCGCCGGTTCCAGCGAGTCGACGGTCTCCGCCGCCGCGAGCGCGGACTGGGCGGAGAGCGGTGCCGTACCGGCACTGTCGGCTCAGAAGAACTGCGCCGACGGCGGCCTGGACGTCACCGCGGCCAACCAGGGCGACGAGACGTTCACCTTCGAGCTGATGGGCGTCGAGCACGGCATCGACGCCGGGAAGTCCGCGACGGTGACGATCCCGCTCCAGGAGGACCAGGTCTACGACTTCACGATCACGGCGCCGAACGGCTACGCGAAGCGGTTCGCCGGAGTCCTCGACTGCCGCACGCAGAGCGACGCGGGCGGTGCCGTGACGCAGACGCTCAGCGAGCCGAGCCCCGCGACGGTCGGCGGCACCACCGTCGACACGAACCTCGCCGAGACCGGCGGTTCCGGCATCACCCCGATGATCACGGTCCTCGCCCTCGGCCTGGTCGGCATCGGCGCCACGACCCTCGTCCTGCTGCGGGACCGCAAGCCCGGTCAGGGCTGAGGCGACAGCGACCGCCCAGCGGTTCTCCGGTTCCCGGCGCAACTGTCGGCGCGTCCGGGGAGTCGTACCCGCCATGACCGAAGCACGCATACGGCACGGCGAGGGATTGTCGCCCGGCACCTTCACGGCGGCGGGCGTCGGGAGCCTCGCTCTCGCCGCCTGGGCCAGCTGGAGCGACCTCCTGCTGTTGGTGTGGGGGCACGTGGTCCCCGACTGGGAGGTGAGCGGTGTTCTCTTCGTGCTCGCCCTCGCCCTGTGGTGGACCTTCCTCCGGGCGGCCGGACGGGCGCAGGCCGCGCGGCTCGCGGGGACACGAGCGAGGTGGGTGTCGCCGGTGAGCGCCGTACTGATCGGCGTGGGGACGCTCGGCATCGCCTGGGGAGCGGTGGGCGACTTGGACGCGCGGTACTACGTGCTGCGCCCCACGGGACCCGGCGGCTGCACAGCCGTAGTACGGGAGACGTCGTTCCTCATGATCGGCAACGGCGAGGCGTACGCGGTGGGGCGCACCGGCCTGGCGCTGGGCGAGGCGGGCTCCTGGGTGGTCGACGATGGGTACCGGCCCATCGCCGACGGCGCGTACGAGTTGGACTGGGAGCAGGACGGCGGGCTGCTGGTGATCAGCGGTACGAGTACCGATCCGGTGCTCCGAGGAGGAATGACCGACATCGACTGCGGGTGGTGAGGCCGGCCACGCTCACCGGCTCACGGAGGTGAGCCCGTCGCCCGCCGTACGCCGGTGCAGGCCACCAGCGCGTCGCCGTCCTCGGTGAGGAAGAGCAGGTGGATCCACGCTCCGTCGGCTGCCGTGATCTGCCCGAGCCGCACCGGCCGGCCGTGCAGGCCGAGGAGCCGCACCGCCCGTTCCAGGCCCAGAGTCTGGACGCCCGTCCGGCGCGTGTGCCGGAGCCTGACCGCATAGGTGTGGGCATACCGCTCGGCCGGCCAGGTCCCGTCCCACACGACATGGGCGGCGCCGCCCAAGAGGGCCTCCGAGGCGGCCACGGAGGCTTCGTCGTCGCCGACGAGCAGCCGGACCAACAGTTTCCGTTCCGCGGCCTCGGCCCCGCTCATGCTTCCCGCTCACCCCCGTGCACCCACCACCGACCCGCCTCACGACCCCGCCCACAAGCCGTCCCCCGAACCCCCAGCTCACAGCCTCCCGGCCAAACGAGTTACCACCCAAGCCGGGACCTCAGGCAATATGGACTACATCTGCCCACTCCAGATTTCAAGCTGCCGGACGGTTTCTCTTGGCTGAGTACATCTACACCATGCGCAAGACGCGCAAGGCGCACGGCGACAAGGTCATCCTTGACGACGTGACGCTGAGCTTCCTGCCCGGCGCGAAGATCGGTGTGGTCGGGCCGAACGGTGCCGGTAAGTCCACCGTTCTCAAGATCATGGCGGGGCTCGAGCAGCCCTCCAACGGCGACGCGTTCCTGACGCCCGGTTTCAGCGTCGGCATCCTCATGCAGGAGCCGGAGCTGGACGAGACCAAGACCGTCCTGGAGAACGTCCAGGACGGCGCTGCCGAGATCATGGGCAAGCTCAAGCGCTTCAACGAGGTCGCCGAGCTGATGGCGACCGACTACTCGGACGCGCTGATGGACGAGATGGGCAAGCTCCAGGAAGACCTGGACCACGCCAACGCCTGGGACCTCGACGGGCAGCTGGAGCAGGCCATGGACGCGCTGGGCTGCCCGCCCGGCGACTGGCCGGTCGTCAACCTCTCCGGCGGTGAGAAGCGCCGCGTCGCGCTCTGCAAGCTGCTGATCGAGGCCCCGGACCTGCTCCTCCTCGACGAGCCCACCAACCACCTCGACGCCGAGTCGGTGAACTGGCTGGAGCAGCACCTCTCGAAGTACGCGGGC
>Ga0307515_10006239_pt1 | contig 23925 bp, 12 predicted proteins | sample 17_EM_MG_FD_194513 | JGI IMG/M metagenome (GOLD analysis project Ga0307515, IMG submission 194513) | Populus trichocarpa ectomycorrhiza microbial communities from riparian zone in the Pacific Northwest, United States - 17_EM | ecosystem: Host-associated > Plants > Roots > Unclassified | place... | reverse complement strand
TTTTTTTTTTAAACCTTATCCCTTAATCATTTTGGGTTAGATTGGTCCCCTACCCTCCCTTCAATTATCACAATGCTCACCAATTTTTTTTAGATTTTCTTCTTTGATTGTTTTTTTCATTTTTTTTTGTTTGGAAAAATCATTATGCAAACGATAAGTAAAAAGTAAAAAATTAGGGCTAACACAACTCTTTAGTGGGGTTACTAGGCCCCCTACCCGCTTTCCAGTGTAGTTTTGGACTAACACAACTCTTTAGTGGGGTTACTAGGCCTCACAAATCTTCATGGATTGATCTTGAATCTCCCGCCTTTTCAGTGGAATCTTGGACTGACATGACTCTCTATTGGGGCTCCTAGGCCTCACAAATTCTCAAGGGATTAGTCTCAGACTAACACGACTCTTAAGTAAGACTTTAGGGCTTCACACAATCTCCAAGGATAATCTTAGATCTCCCACTCTCAAGTACAATCACTCTTCGGGGTAGCTCTTATGCCCCATGACATCATGAGTGAGGCAATTCTCTAAAAACAATAACTCTCAAGTGAGGGTCTCTCACGGCTCCATGACAATGCTAGGGATGCTATTAACCACTCTTAGTGGGGAGCTCTCACACCTCATTCCATCAATATAAAGACTACACATCTCCCACACTTAATTGACCACTCTTCAGTGGTAGGCTTCCAAGCCCCAAGTTATTATCATGGAGGCCACAAGCCTCCTATTCATTAGTAGTGAGCTCTTAAGCCATATATTTGCCAAAGAGGCCACTGGCCTTCCACTATAGTGTGATGTCTTATTGGTATGGGATTTTCAAACCTCACACTACCACAAGGAATGATCCTCTAGGGGTTACCCTCAGCCTCTTCAAAATTTTCTAAGTATAAGCTCACCCTTTATGGGTTTCCCTCAGTCTCTTATAAGAATTATCTAAATATAGGTTCCCTCTCCATGCGTTTGCTTCCCTCATCCTCTTAGAATTATTTTCTAAGTATGACTTATCCTTCATGATTTTCCCTTAGCCTCTTATAATTTTTTCTAAGCATGATTTCTCCTCCACGGGTTCCCCCAGCCCTTTAGATTTTTTTAAAGTATTAGTATGGAACCCTTAACCTTTTAGAGTTTTTTTTCCTAAGCAAGGCTTTTTCTCTAAAGGTTCTCCTCAACCTTTTAGAAATATTTGTATGTATAGGGGTGGAACCCTCGATCTTCTAGAATTTTTTCTAAGTATGACTTCTCCTCTACGAGATCCCCCTTTGCTTTTTAGAATTTTTCTAAGTATAAGTTTCTCCTCCATGAGTTCATCCTCTCCGCCTTTTAGAAAAAAGTTTCTAAGTATAAGCTCTTTCTTCGTGGCTTCGTTAAATGAGTTACGCTCACCTTCCTAGAAAGTTTTCTAAGTACGAGTCCATGGTTCCCCTCTACATATTTAGAAAATCTTTCAAATATAGTGTGCACCCCTACATATATGTTCTTCGATAAATTACCTTGGGGTTTCCACGTCTCTTCTCATACAAGAAAAAGAATCAACATCTTATCCAATATGTTAGGCAATTAAGTCTTTTTGTATTTTTTATCGCAATGATTTAGGGGGTTATTAATGGACCTATTTTTATTAAAAATTATCATATTAGAGAGCTCTTTGGCTCTTTAGCTTTATGGATCCTTGGATCCTTGGCTCTGTGGTTTTTTGGCTATGGCTTGTTAGGTGTGGCTTTGTGGCCAGGGCCAACCCACGTAGGGCTAGCACTTTACCGAGCCCAAGCATCATGGAACCAACACCTTATAAGGCCTAACTCTAATAGGCCTGTCACCTTACCAACCTAACCCTCTGTGGGCCCCGCTCCCCGTTGAGCTAGACCTTTCGCAGGCTCGACGCCCTGCCTAGCCCGTTCCTTTGAGAGCCCTACCAGATCCAGTTTAGGGAATTGTCTGGGATTGGACTTATGGTTTAAGCCTAATACCTAACCCTTGTGATTTTTTACTAAGCTCATATGTATGGTTGTGATGTCTTAGGTAGGTTAAGTGAAATAAAACTCACAATTTAAGATTAATTTATAAAGGCGAAATGATTCTTCATCCTGTCCACTTCAGCAAAAGAACAAGTCCGAAAACTATAAATACTTCTTAAACCGTCCAGGTAAGGGGTTCACAATATTTATTCTCCATTGTATATATATTTTTAGAGAATCTCTCTCTAAAATATTAATGCGCTCTTTCTCACTATAAAAAAATACTTACTTAAACATACAAGAATTTCCTAACCTACCACATGAGACTTTTTGCAAGTGTCTAGCTTTTCACATCAAGCTACACCTATTTTAGCCATACTAGCCACAAGGAATGGAGTAGATTCCATGACCAAGTGATTAATTAACTATCTAAATCTTATACCTTAACTTAATCATCCATATTTTTTTTAATTATTATTTGTATATTTTTCATAGTTTTAAATCCATATCATTTAAGATTTTGTGTTTGGTAATGCAGTATAAGGAGTTTTTAATTAAAAATATACTAAAATAATATTTTTTTATATCAATATTTTTTTTAAAAAAAAATTTAAGTTGAACTGAATTATCAAAGACAGAAAGTCTAGAATGAAGGTTTGCTTCTCTGGTGTATGTGCAGAGTGGTGAAGAGTCACGTACAGCAAATCCAAGGAGTCTGGTTCCTCACGTCTTAAAAAATAATAAAAAATCATTCATTGACCATCTTGCCAAGTGCTTTCGAATAAATTAATCATAGTTGCTAGTTTTTGAAAATGATCTGATTAAGGGGGGGAAAAGAAGAAGTCTAATCACCCCATCTTAATCAACAGTGGTGGGTAAGAGTTACTGCTTCTGCTTGATGAAGGCAGTATCAGTACTGGGGGCAGAGTCGAGTTCACGTGGTGCTTGACTGATTGCTGGCCCATCTTCATATATGTTCCCTGTGCAGCTTAGACTTCAGAGCTCTATATATATATAGATATACCTTGCTCGTTTGTATAAAGGGCATCAGCATCGGCATCAGCTAATTTATTGGAAGCTGTTTGCAGATTTTCTAGCAATATTTAACTCTTTGTCGAACTTGGATCCCTGTATCCAGTCAATGACAAGTTGGGCAATGGTTCTTTTCTTGTTGAAATTATGTATGTGTATGTCTTGATCAAACAAGAAGTTAAAGCTGCTTGTCCCTCAGCTTGTACTTTCAGTCTTAGATTGTTTGAAATGATTTTTGTTCATGCGTTCACGCATGTTTTGTTTTTTGTTTTAATCTACACACGATAAAAGAAAATATCTAGAGCCATAGGCAATTGTATATAGTTACGATGGAAATTTTAAGAATCCGAGATGAAGTGCTTCCAAATTACTGGGTTTCATGTTCAAATTCTTATTTCATTCGGTTCAAGCATAGATAGGTCAGCTTGAGTTGCAACCAACATAAAAACACTCATATTCTGCATGCAGCTTTTACCATTTCTAAATTTGATTATCAATCTCATCCCTATCCATTCAAAAAATCACCAGAGATACTACAACTAGGGACGAATTTTAGGGATGGTTTGGCCCTCCAAATCTTGAAAATCTTATAAAACCCTCCAAATTTTTGTCATGTAATTGACAATTGAGTCCCAGAACAAAATTATTTTCCAATCAGGTCCCCCACTTGCAAGCACCCCTTCACATTAAGAACTTATGACATAAAAAGACCTAATCTCATGACATAACCAACCAAGAGTTCAAGATGGAGTTGAATGGGCGAGGTCAAATAGATGTATGACAATGGGTGTTGCCTTTGCTTGGAGACCCAATTGGGAATTTGATTCTACTTTGAGGGCATATCTATCATTTGCCCAAAAGATTCTGTTCAACATTTATTCTTCTTAGTGTATCATCCTATTGTTCATGTGTACTTGAATGGACAAGACTTTACATACATGTTCTGTGGTCTTTGGGCTATTTCAATTATTTGTGTAGTAGATATTGTTGAGATTGTTTACTTTATTTTCCAAATTGATTGTGATACTCTCTAGCCATATAATAACAAATTTGACAAAAAGGAACAAGAAAAACCAGAAAAGAACTAAACCATTGCTCATGCTTGAATTTGTCCAAGTTAGGGAGAAATAGCTAGCAAAGGAGCCTGTCAATATTGACGAAAGGTGCCACTGTTAGATCCTTTGGAAAATTGACCTTTCCTTTCCTGTAATTATCACCCACACGCGGAGTCATACATTTAGGCAAGTCTTGAACACATCAAGTTTAGCTGGTACTGCATAAAGCATGTAGTATCGTCAATTAACCTGACGTATAGGAAAAGTAAACATTGCAATCAAATCCAACATGACGATCTCTTCCAATATGAGGTTACCATCGTGCAAATTTATGGAATCTTGTCTAATTGATTGAGCCCACAACTGTTAATGATTAGGTGTAAATAATTAATCCAACGATCCCATTTCTGAAAGAAATGAACTTCAGTAATCTACACGAACTTTAGCTCATGTCTTCAACACTGCATTAGACAATTGCAACGCGGTGAGCCTCTCATGCACCGGCTATCTTGGCAGCTTATGCTGGCAATTGCACACCTTGCTGTCAATGATCAGATTACATCCGCCATGAATATCCAGCGTTGTGTCTAGCATTAGTTTATCTGCATATTTATATGATGATTATGCCATCTCTTGGGAGCTTCAGTGTCCCAGGAAGTGCATTAACCAAGATAGACATTATCTAATGAGAAATAGAAAGGAGAAGATTGACATAATTTTCTCTCAAGTTTAGAGATTATGATCAACTTGAACACAAGACTTTGGCCCAAATGTGTGCTTCCAACCAACATTTTGCAGAAGATTCTCGCCTTTTAGTTGGTTCCACTTTCACAACCTCAAAGCCACCCCCCATGTGTTAAGGTCCCCATTACATTTTGTTTTGATGCTTAAGTGCTTGTCTTTGCTGTTGTTTCTTTCATTCTTGTTTGCAAAATTTAATAAAAAACATTTATCCCCTCACTCTTCTCCCACTTAGCCCACATTAGGTGACCTAATGTCATGGAAAGGGGTGTACCAAAGCCCATGTGATCTGGTGCCATATTGGCCACCTTGAAGATCAAATTCTAGCTCCTGTGGGGCATCGATGGGGATGCCCTACAACAAGAAACAACAATGGAAATTTTGGGAATGATGCCCCTATTGCACGTTACCCCCTCGTGGGCATATCGTAATCGTCCTTGGTACGATTTGGGCATAAATTGACAAGTACCAGACAGTTAGTGAGCCCCAAACTCCATGAATTCTTTTGGTTACAGAAGAGAAAAAAGAAATTATACCCTTTGTTCACTTTGAGTTTCTTATGGATGCTTTCTCGAGTCCAAAAATTGGCTCACACGAATATGGATGCAATTTCCTACACCATTGTTACATTTGGTTCTGCTTTTGCCATTTTGGGGGTGAAGTAGGAAGGAGAGGCGATCCAATTTGTTGGTTCCATATACCTTTCAACAATAGCCCTGCCTGCACATCTCTGTCCAATTCTGAAACTAGAGAGCTGCGATGATTTACAAAATCAAGAAAAGTAAACTGCATGACCATTTTTTGCATGCTGCGCCTTTTTACCCTCTAGTAGCTTAGATACTCCCTCGTTGGCCTGGAATTCAAAAATAAAAAAGAGTTATCCGGCCTACATTGTCAGCTTTGTCATTGTCTTGTGGCTAAAACCTTGGATACTCTCCACAGGCTTTTCTCTTGTTAACATGGTTACTTTGGAGTCTTGGACGAAACATCAGAGAACTTTGCTGTATTTTCTTGTCTTAAGAACTTGAAAAGCACCCTAGTTCGAGTAAAACAACCTTATTTGTTGGCGACAAGTTAGAATACAAGCTAGCTATCAATTTACCCATCTAGTCTGTAGTTTACCCATGGTTTCAATCAAATGCTAGTAATTTAAGACATCCAGTTGCCTACAGACATTCTTAATATGGTCAATGTTGGACTATATAGGGCATGCTGGTCAACCTGGACGGAAAAAAATACGTCTGTAAATACGTCTGTGAAAGAAGATAATTATAATTAAACTAGGCCAATAACATGAATCCCATTATTCGATCCTTCACACCAATCAAGCAACATCGAAGCATGTTCCTAGTAATGTAGTCCTATTATTGAGTTTTCATGCAGATCTGATAAGATAGAATATTATGCTTAATAACAGTAGTAATTAAATATTAATATCATCATGTCTTAAGATTACTACTAGCATGTGTTGGATACATCCTAGCCTACCTACTCAAATGCTTCAGAACAACATAATTAGGGCTAATATATAAGCTACAAAAAAAAAATGATTATTAGTTCCTGAATTTGATTAATTAATCAAGCCTTGGATTCTATGTTTGACTGATTGCAGATTAATTTCCCTGAAATCCGTGAAGACGGTGATATAATTAACTAGTAGATTTGTCATAATTTTTGGGGGATTGTGTTGCTAATTGAGTTTATTGTAGTCAAATTGGCATGATCAAGGCATCACTTGAATTTCTTTACTTTTTAGACTATGATCCTAAGAATGCCAAATCATTTTGAGTCCTTGAAGCCCTCACAGTCAAATTTAGATCAATCAAACAAATCTCTCTCTTAGCATCCTAGCTAGTGTAGACCATTCTTTAGTAGCAAAATTGTGGAAAATCTGTCCCAGTGACAATGATATCCACTTGCATTAATTACTCGATCATATTCAGCTTAATTAAACTACTTGGAAAAATATGTTGATGAAAAAGGCACAGAGAAATTTTTAAAAATATACACTTATATTTGGATAGTACTATATATCTAGATCATAACAACTCAATTATTGAAATTATGGACAAATCCACTCTGTAGCCCTACTAGTTTGGCCCAATGTGTTGGATATATAACCAGGCAGTTGGTTGCCCTTTGCTAGCGACTACTGGCTGCTAGGATAGTCCATGCATTGTTGAGGGATTTCTTTCCATTTTCTTGCTGACCCACTTTCATAATTCAAGCACTCTTCTTTTGTAGCCCATTAATATGCTTCAAGAGAAACTTGAACATTTTTCAATGATATCAGTTAGTAGTTGACAATGGTTGCTATTGTTTTCTTGCTAGTAATTTTATGTCTTGTTGCTGGCATTATGCATCCCACATGCTCATTCCTCTATTAAAATCGTGCTCAAATTAAATTAAAATAAAATATCAAAGATAATTTTAACAGCATGAAGCCTAGATATTTTACTTTTTGATTGATTTCCATCGGGCAGCAGAGATTTAAATTATGTTTTTCTTGCTCACCCAACAATATGAGAATCCTTGCTGGGTCTGTGAATTGAGACCCATATGCTATGAAGCATATTAGAATGGATTCTGTGCGAGTCTGGCTCAGATTACTTGAGTTTGAGGCCGTAAATTTCTTGGAGTAAGTTTCTTTGATCACCACTGCAGCTACAGAATGTTTACCGTTTTCTCAAGTACAATTGGATTAATTTTATTACAAAATAAAAATCTCCCAAATCCCTAATCTATTGTATTGTGGATGACTGTCGATGCTACTAGGGAGTGCAGGCTCCTGAAGTCGATCCAGGCTGCAAGTAGAAGAAAATGCATGATATGGTTAGAGAATTTTCTGAGTTGGGATCACATTATTATGGAAAACTTGGTATGGGTATGATTTTGATGAACTAATTTGACCATTCTCTATTGTCCACACGAGTCAAAACAACAAGAATGAGTTCGTGCAATCACAAGACTATAAAATTAACATAAGAATATGGTCTTGAATAGTAATGGCAAGCATTAAAATAATTTGATATGGCAATTAATATACTTAATCCCCATTATAACTTACCACACATGCATGGATATCATCACACCCACACAATAGCTTCCCATTTAGCAGGTCCACGGCTTGAAATGATCCTCCTCCTTCACTCCTCTGCAGCCCCCCACGCATAAAAAGAAACAAATTATTATATATGACCTCTTCTGTTCTATTATCAATGTCAACTGAACTTGAAAATATTAGATATATAATTTGCGAGTGATAAGCATACCTTGTAATAATCCACAGCAACAAAATTTGCCCATCTGCTGGCAGCAGCCCCATCACAAGTATGAAGGATGTTTATGAGATTCCCCGAGTTATCTTCACAAGAAAGTTCCTTCATGGGGATAGATCTAAAGTAATTTACCAACACTAAAGATCTACTCTTGTCATCAAGAGGAGGTGACTCTCCTCTGTTAGCACAGCTTCCTGCTTTCATGCCATCATCCCCATCTGCCACAAAAAAAAAGTTGAAACCAAAATTATATGCATATGGTATAACGAATTCTACTGATGTATGAAAGTAAAAAAAAAAAGAAAGAATTTTTAACGTTATTTCTTACATTGATTTTCAACCATGTAATTCCATTGGTAAGCAATGCCTTCACTTGCTTCCTTGGATTGAATTGAAGTGAAAACAAGTAGCCTTTGGTTGTTCTGGACCATGTCACTAACTAATGGCCAATCTTGACCATTTTGAGGCATTTTTGCCACAGGAAACCAATATTTCATTAACTCAGCATCAGTGAAGACCTTGGTCAGTCCATTTGGGGCTTGAACATGATCTTCTAAGATTAATGTAACAATTTCTGTTGGATTTGCTGATAAGAAAGCTTCAATTTCCTTTAGGGTGTCAATTGCTGGACCCTATTGGGGCAAACATTTACATTTTCACACATTAGAGAAAATAAATGAAACAAAAAAAAAATCATATTATGCAGTAGGGAATCAATGTACATACAAATGCGGTATAATCATAACATTGTCCTTTAAATGAATGACATAACCATACATCTCCTTGAAAATCATAGGTATCAAGCATCAAGGCTCGAGCTCCATTCTGTGGTCAAATAATTAACGGCACTTGTTAGCTTGCAAAGAAAAGAAAAGAAAAGGGGAAAAAACACTTACATTTAACTGCTCTGTGATGTTGTCTTCTTGGTTGGTAAATGTGATTCGAGGGACTCCGGTGTGAGAAGGGTATCCATCAATAGCATATGCATTGTGGGTCGTCAAAAATGCATATTTGTTGAAAGGTAAAGAATTGTTCTAATAATAAGAGGAAAAATGAAAGCTATTTAATTTATATACTAAAAGGTAATTTAGAACTGCGTTCCAAACAACATGTCACTAAATTTTAATTTTTTATCGTAAAATTAAATTTTTTATGTTTTTAAATTATTTTGATGACCTAATGTCAAAAATAATTTTTTTAAAATAAAAAAAATATTATTTTAATATATTTCAAAAAACAAAAACTTCCAAAAACAACAACTACTATAATTTTAAAAACTACCTAATTGTTAATTTGGAAACCGAATTATAGCCTTATCATGTAATACTCCTTCAGTCTCAATTCATAATCCAGTAGGACCGGTGTTTAAAGATATTGAATTTTTGTTTAAACTAATTTAGTAACAATGATTCAAGTTGGAAATGTTACAAACAATCGATTCAATTTTTGATGCTTTCCACTCAGAATTCTCAGCTTCTTTAAAATCCTGAATCTACCAAGTTCCCAACTCACAACAAGAGTTCCACATACCCTGCAACTCGGTATCAACAGTAAGTGAAATTCAGTCGGCACTCCTCCATCTTAAGGAGGGCCCTTTTTTTATTTTGGGAGATCTCAATCTATTATTAAATGGACCATGGCCATGGCAGGCCCTCCATTTCAATATCGAACGTACTCTAACCCCTAATTCGTCCAATTTGCGTTGTGTGAATCCCTGTTTGCTGTGACTGATAACCTTCCTGGAAACTGCCCTAAAGCAAATCCTTCATTGATAGACAATATATATCAACATTAATATTCATTCCAATTTTCACTTGAGGAAGAAAATGTATGGCCTCTATCTTCTACTTTTTTCTTTTCTTTTGATCTGTAACCCTTACCCTCCACATCTTCATGATATCATCGTGTAGGTTATAACATACCTCAACCAAAAGTCTTCTTATGCACATCATGGAAAGACAAAAAGTAAAACAAACCACTCAGATGAGCCAATCAAGGCGTCTGTGAACTAAACGTTGCCTAACAAGCTCATAAACATGGTGCGTCCTTACAAAAGAGAGAGAAGAAAATAACCCGCATAATTATTATGCAAAAAAGATAATTAGGGAAGTACCAGAAGCTTGAATTGGTTTGTGATGGTTGATCTTACACATCTAGAACCTGAAAATCCTACCAGGCAAGAGGAACAATAGAGCCCAGCTTGACAATCTTGGTTCGATGAGCATTCATCAAGTATCTAAATATTGATATTTACAAAGATGAATTAGGAAAAAAAAAACAAATTAGAGTTTCATGATCACTTGCATGTAAAAGGGAACACACAAACCCTGCATTGTCCATTGGAGCAGGCTGTTGCAACATCGGCAAGGACCACTAAAGCTGTGATGATCAAAAACAAGTTCTGAGAAAAACCCATGTTGCCAGGGAAACGAAAGGATGTACAACTATTAGAGGAGAATAAAGGAATGTAAAGAGGCAGGACATATATCCGTGCAAGTAATACTTAGTACTCTATGTATTTCAAGTGTCATTGAAACCATGGATTTTTTGTGTTCGATTTTTCCATGGATGACAGATTAACGTGAACTTTTCCTGTTTGTTGGCTGAGAAAACAAAGGAAACTTCACAAAACTCTGCTGGGAACAAGACAGATGAGGAGTTGGTCTCTTCAAGGAGAATGATGTTGAAATATGGGAACAAGGTGCCTTCTACGGTAAATTGAAAGTCACCTTATTTGCCTCTAAATAAAATCTGTACCTATCTAATTAATTAACCACACATTTGACCAAGATATTGATTATAATTGTGATAGCAAACACACAAAATCAAAGACAGATCAATAGTGCAGTTAATGGCCAATTTTGATGTTTTCCAAATGTAAGGTCTAGGTTAGCAGATACTGTACAAAAGTTGGGAAAGAAATCCTCGAAGCATTATCCTACTAGGCTAAGGGATTGATTAAATTCATTCTTAGAATTTTTTTCCCTCAAATTCATTCTTAGAATTGTTTTTACCATCTAACTGGGTTGCTTTTGAATTGATTAAATTATCAAAGTCATATCGAGATAACATTCATGTAATTTAATTTTAAATTTGAGTCAAACAAGAAGTTGTGTCTAAAAATTTTTTATGTAAATTTCTTCTTTAGTTTTTTCAATTTAATCATGTCAATCAATCAAGTTGTCTTTAAACTCATCAAATCAATTTAATCATATTGAGCCAAATTTTATTTTAATTTTAAACTCGGTTTAGATACAAAATCAGATTAAAAGGTTTCAAGTTGTTAAAAAAACTTTAATAGCAATATCAAATAATTTTTTATATTCTAAATTTTTTTTATTATATATTTTTTTACCTAACCTGTCACAAAACATATGCTTGTAAACTAATTTAATCTAAATCAGGGTGAGGCTGTTTGGTGGTGCACGCAACATTACATGAGCAATCAACAATTTACAAAGCACGTTCCAATTTCATACCTGCTTTTGATCTCATTTCCATTTTCAGAGACTTAACTAGATTTAATTTGTCCTCGTGTTTGTTTCAATGAGTTAACTTTGTCCTTATACTTTTAATTTAGTTAATTGAACTTTGTGTTTGCCAATTTGAATCAATTGAATGGATAATCTGGTGCTGTTCATTACTAGAGTAGCATATATTAATTTTAGGTTTTTGGTTTATAGATATTGGGTCTGCAATTTGGTTCTCATGAGAGTGAGGAAAATCAATGAAAGTTGGGATTTATCCCTTTTTTTTTCTTCAGTTTTTTTTTTTTTGAAAAAATATATTTTAATTTATTTTTTTGATAGTCGACGTTATATTTTTAATATATTTTAATATGCGTGCCAACGTTTTAGAGAACAGGTTAAACGACTAATTTGCAAACCATCAATCAAGATATTAAGATGTTGTCTAAGAAGAATAAATGCAATAATCACCCCTAATTACAATATGTAAAAGCAACAACGAACTCACCATTCAAGTGAATAGATGCAAGCAATAATTATTTTTTAAAATATTTTTTTATTGTAATATTCTGTTTGATATTGTAGAGTAGCAGTTATTTTTTAAAATATTTTTTTTATTTAAGAACATAATAAAATGATTTTTTAAAATTTATTTTTAATATCAATGAATAAAAATAATTAAAAAAAACCAAAAAATATTTTGATTACTAGGGCATGAAATGTCATCCATGTTTGAATGGTAAAATTTGAACCAGAAAAGAAATTAGTTTTTTTGGGGCTAAAGGCTAAAAAAAAGTAACAGCTGGGTCTTCCTTTAATGGATCCTACTTCGAGCACACCAAGCCAATCTCAAACATAAGGCATTGGGCCTAACTTTGTCCATTCCTTCACGGTCCAGAACTTGTACTAGGAAAAGCCCATTATTAATCCATTTAGAGTGTAGTTTGGACTGATGTAAAATGAATAAAAATAACATGGGATTACTGCATAGAAATTTAATTACATTAAATAATTAATTTTAAGGATAAATCAAGCATATATATTTAGCCCTTTGCAAGGATAGCCTTACTGGTAAGAATGTCTGTAAAATCATGTATAACGAGGTGAAGAAAATAAAGATAGAAAATTAACTCATGTTTTTACCTTGCATGCTACTGCTGGAGTAAAATCGCCATATACACAAAAATTACCGCATTAGACTTTTCATGAATCTCTCATCGTGAACAAACAGACCCACAAGTTTGTACTTTCCATGAATCTCTCATCGTTAATATGAATACATCATTTAAGCCATTATGGCAATTTTCCCACATAGATTTTCTTCTTTTTATAGAAGAAAGAGAGAATGAACAGTTGATTGAATGATTTCGTTTTAGGCCAAGATGGTCATTCTTTAATTTGCATCTTGAAGTTCTGACATCTTACAATTGAGTTATTATTTTTTAAATTTCATTCTTAGATCAATGCAACTAGATCCCTGGATTTTTATATCATTTACAAATTAGTTCTTGATTTCAAATTTAATCAATTCAGTCTTTAATTGACTCCTCAAACTTTTAATTCTTTCAAAATTACCCCTGATAAAATCACTTAATCCCTATAGTGTTAGCGCCTATTCATTTCGGTCCCTGTAATTTTATTTCTTGGAATTTTGACCTAAATTGGCCTTGAACTTTGATATATTTTCAATTTAGAATTGCATTAATTAAACTAATTCAAAATTCAATTAAGTACCTAAACTTATCAATTCTTCTATTTTTTTTGGCCAAATTGACTTCCAACTTTATAATTTCATCCTATTAGTCCCCTAAATTTTTAATTTGTGTTGTCTTATCAAATTCTTAAATTATTTTTATATTATTTTTATAAATTTAAAATTGAGTTATAACAAATTTGAATAATTATATGTGCATTCGTCAATATTGTAATTTACAGTTGACTTAGGATATATTACGTTGACTAGAAGAAGAAAATTTTGATTACGATGCAAGCCATCTAGAAAAATCCAATAATAGTCTTTGAGCGTGCGGTCTACACACGCTCAATCCTTCTTCTTCTTCTTCTTTTTTCTTTTCCCTCTCTCAGAAACTTTGGATTTCAAACCGTTCCATGATTGTATAGAAACTTTGGAAATTAAAGTTTGCTGGTAGTAATTTTATGTTTTATCTTTGTTAAAAATGGAAACAATAATATTGTCCAATCTCCTTAGCTTGAGGTTAAGAATCCTGGTATTAATCATTGGCCTCGTTAATGGAGAGAAGAATTCCTGAATAAAATTGGAAAACTCTAGCAAATGAAGCAAGTTCCAGTCTCGCTATGTATTATAACATTTAAAACGACCACAGACTCATTTCACACACTTTATAAATCATTAAAAACAAAACAAGTTGCTAGCTAGCTAGCTGTAATTATCAGATAAAGCTTCAGGGGGGTTATACATAATTATCAGTATATTTATTTATTTATCTTCAGAGAAGAAGTGGTTGACGGTTGGCATGATCTCAGGTGGGCGAGTTCTCAGGAATTTGCGCAGGCCATGTTCTGCATACCTCTCCCCTTCCTCTTTGTTTTCTAGCACTCCCATGCCACGGTTTGCTTTGTTGACCCTGTTAATCAATCCCAGGCAAGGAAAACGCATCAGCAAAATGAAAACATAGAATATTCTTAGGAGTTTAAGAATTTGTTCTACGTACCTGACATCAGGGTTCATGAAAACGTTCCTTGTAAGCTGAAAGATGCACAAACTTGTTACACAGGTCATCGCAGCTAGTAGCGGGTAGACCTAGCGAGCACAAATAAGCTATGAGATACAAGAATATCAAAGGCAAGAGAACCCTAGAAGAATCAAGCCCAGATGGTAATGCTCTAGCCCATTCAAGCCCATAAGCTTTGTAAAATTTGTATATATACTTAAACGTGGTGGTCATGGTTGCTTACCTCTGGTTTCATCCAACGCCCCATAGGAAGGTATTTGCTTTTGCTACTGCAAAATTGATGGTTTAATTTCCTCCTCGAACTTCAAGAAATAAGCTAAATATCGTTATACACACACATAGAGGTATTATTTTGCATATATATAGTGTCATGTCATAAGAGCAGCCAACTCACGAGAATGACTCGGCCAGCCATGCAATCTGTATATTATGGACTGTAGATTTCAGTGGGCTGAGAATTAACTATGACTTTTACAAGAAACCAGGGGCACTAGCCTCTTGTTTTGCTAGGTTTGGAACTTTCCATGGCATGGTAGATTTGTTGACAAGTTTGAGTTTTTTAAAACTATTCAGTATATTTGGATTAGCATTGACATGCCTTACCGCTGTCATGAAAAAGCTTGAGAACGACTCAATCGTATAAAATTTTATGGATTGGGATTCTAGCCCTAAATTGACATTTCGTATTTTAATAGTCTTCTAAATCTAAACATGATAGCTTGTGTTCATGGATGCCTTCTTTTCTCCGTAGAAGTCTAGGCACAAGACATGCTATTTTCTATGTGAAAATGTCATTCTTATATAGATCGTTGGATTTTTTTTTCTCCTTGAACAAAGAGGAATTTGAGTTCATGCTATTTGGGTTTTGGATTGGATAAAATTTGAATTGATTTGTACCCAGCTTACTCTAATTGATAGTTAAAATAAAGAAAATAAAAGAGGATTTTTTTGTATAAAAGGAAAGTATTTGAATCCCAGTGTGGCCTATCATTAGATTTTAGAGTTTTTTTTACATTAATATGGATTTATTTATTAAAAAAAAGATGACGTTTTTTAACTAAAATTCTTAATAATCATCTTGGTGATGTAATTACTTTTGTCTTACATGTAATTGTTAGATTAGTTGTAAAATCAAGACCATTATAAAGAATTTGTGAACGATATTATCAGCAAGGTGACTTGTAGGATTTCAATTTTAATACAAGTTGGTATAATCAATTTTGACGTTTTCTAGATTGAAGTTTGACCAACCTCAACACAGTATTTTAGCTGAGGAGACATGGGCTGAATGTTGAGAATACCTTAGACATTTTACTCAGCAAGGCCCATGTAATAGCATTAACAGCAAAAAAATAAAAAAGCCTTTTTTGTTTTTTTTTTTTTTTGAAGAAAACGGATGTCCTTAGAGGAGGATGATGGGTAACTACTACGTTGGCCTTTCAATTGAATGTAGAAATTAATTGCGTGTAAACATCGGTCAATAAACATGGAAACCCTCGAAAAAAAAACAATGTGTGGAAGTTTTTTTTTTAAAAAAAATAAAAGACAATCAGTGCTTTGATATGAATGGAAGGAGGAACTGAATTGGATATCAATGGAAGGAGAAATTGCCAAATAGAGCATGATTTGATATGAATTTCATTGAATTCTTTGGAAGGCCGGCCATAATAGTTCAAGTAAATGCTGGAGTTTTGTAAATTACATGTTTTGATGATGAAATAAATGAGAGTAATCATGGTTAGAGTTGTTGTAAATTGAGTTATGAAATATAAAATTAATAAAATGCTATTAAGCTGCTTAACTTTTCTTCTTGGAAAAATCCTTATAAAGTTCGATAATATTTTTTAATTAAATTGTGTAAAAGTGTAATAAAATGTTATCTTCCTTCATTTTCCACGCACATGATTACTGAAAAAGTGTAATAAAAAGGTTTAGGTGTTACATTACATGTGTGCATTTAATTAATATCTTAATCAAATTAACAAATCAAGTTAGAATCCTTAAAAAATATGGTTAAAAATAAAATCCACATTTACAAAAATTAATCCATCTTAAATTTTATGCTCTATTAAATAACTAAAGGTAGATCCACTCCAAAAATAAATAAATTAGAAAGCCTAAATCTAAATTATGTTAAGAGGAAACACCTTTAACATTAAAATCCATGTTTTTTTTTTTTAATTTAATTCATGTCTAAATAGGATTTTATCCAAGTCATTTTTTTAGATTATAATTAGAAATCACACAAGTTTGAAACTAATATGAATTGAAATGAAACTTGCAATTTAGTATTAATTGCGTTTAGATTAAATTACTAGAAGGATATAATTGCAACAATTAAAAGTTTTGGGGTGAATTTTTAATTACAATATAAATTACAATTAGAAAGAGTACAAAATGCTAACATGAGAGAACGCTGAACAGTTAAAAATTTACTCGCACACATGAAAGCTCATCACTGATCGGAATTGAGCGACTTGAGTGATGAAGGACGCCAGGACGGAGGAGGAGGAGATGATGTTGGTGGTCGGGTGCGTCTCTTGGTGGAAGAGATGGAGAGAGAGGGGTTGGTCGTGGAATATTCGGGTGTGTGTAGAAAATTTTTGGTGGGTTTGTGTGTTAGAGCTTCCATGTTTTTCTCACTTCGTTTGTGTGTGTCCCCCTTTTTGTCCGACAGACCAACCTGTTTACATTGCGAGGGTATTGATTTTTAGGGTTGCTCCTAAAGACAAGGAGATCTTCCTCTTTAAACTTTTTTTTTTCATTTTCAAATCTTTTCCTTCTATTTTTTTCCTCTTTAAATTTTTCTTTTCTTTCCTCTCATTCCAAATATTTTTTTTTTCTATTGTAAGGAGAAAACAAATTGATGAGCCTTATCTTGTACTGTTTAAAATTAGACTTGAGTAGTCCTAATGGGTGTAACTTAATTGGTCAAATCTTAAATTTATTTTCTAAAAATCACCAGTTTGAGTCTCACAGGTTTCAGGATCACTAGAGATTTACATGGTTATTAACTTCAGGACTTGTGAGATTAGTCGAGATATACGCAAACTAATCCAGACATCCAAATTAATAAAAAAAAATAGACTTGAGCTACTAAACCAATCTTATAATTTTTTGGGTCCTTATTAATTGTATTTTCAAGCCTTATTTTTCAATGAGGGTAAAAATTGGGTGAGAATAATAAGTTGTGAAGTGAGAATAACATCATAAAAAAAGGTTTATGGTAAAATTGGCGAAAATGGAAAATGGAAATTGAATCACAAAGTAAGAAAGAGATTATTTTATTACACTCAAATGGATTTTATTCATTGAATAATTTCGCTGGAAGATCAATCAAATCTCAAGATTAATTATTCTGAGTAATTCAGCGACGAAGACATTTAGCAATGATATCGACATAAACAAGTGTCATTCGGCTTCTGGAAGAAGAAACAAAGCCCCATGGCTGCTGCTCCATACATGGCTTGACAACCCTTGCTACATTCGTCTGGTTTACAACCACCTCCATGCAGTACTTTCTCGCACTGGGCAGTCACCAACATTTGCTCATTCCCTACATATTCAAAATAAAATAAAAAAAATTAGGAACTTAATTCTTAAAATGCATAGATCTTACGTTAAGTTTGAGTGGAGAAAAATAAAAAATATATATATAGTTGCAGCAAGAAGAAGATTTACCACAGTTGATAAGCAGAACCACAAGAAGGATGAGAGTGATCGAAAGGCTTTTCATATTCAAATATTCTACACGTAAAAAAAAGTATATTAATTTGAAGAGGAGAGAAAAATAGGATCGAGGCCTTGGTGCAGGAGAGGATTAATTGGATGGGTGGTATTTATAGCTAAATTTGTATCTGATTTCAAAAGTTTGAGGTTCGATTGCTTACCAAATCCTCTTAAATATTTGCATTAACGATAATATTTTCTTATTTGGCCGTAATCCATACAAATTCTCTTTTAATGACAAGAATATAATTCTTATCTCTACAATTTTGCGTTGCTTTTCCTTGTTTAGCCCTCACTTGTTCATGCATGCTACACTTTTTGTAGCTTCTCCTTGTTCATATTTTTCCCCTTCAATATCAATTTATTTAAAGCAATTCCTCTCTTAAGGAGAAGAACATAACTCTCATGGAATGAAATTGATATTGAAGGAAGAAAATCTCATGCATGTTCATGAACGTATCAATTTATTTCTTTCAGCACGAGTCTCACTTACTAAAATTGAATATTATTCCTACATGAAACAAATAACAAAATAAATAAATTCATATCTCTACAAATTGGAGTAAAGTGCAAACAATGGAAATCGTACCTAATAAACTCGAATTCACCTGGCCTAATTAAAGTAGGAGTATGAGTATTTTTTTATAAAATATTTTTTTATTTTAAAAAAAAACAAAAACATACCCATATTCGATTCATTATTTCTTTCAAAAAAAAAAACTTAAAAATTAACCTGATCGGATTTGGCTAGGTCAATCAAATTAATTTTACTTTGTCAATATTTTTTTAATTCAACTGAAAATATTATTGTTTATGCAAATATTTAAGAGAATTTGGTAAGCAATCAATCTCAAATTATATATATAATTCTTCTACTTTAATGTTAACTGTTTCGGAATTATTTTTATTTTTATTTTTGTTAACACTTCACAACTTGTCATTATTCATTATGAGTCATAATTACTTGTTAATTTTAATTTTATGTAAATTCCTTTTTATATCCCTTTTAAAGTAATAGTAAGAAAGAAGAAAAAATAAAAGAAAACTTATATTTTAAAGACTTTATTTTATTTTCAATTGGTTCAAATTTGATCATTTACAATATATATTTTTAAATAATATATTTTGGAGGATCTAACTTACCAAATAAGAATCACACTTCAATATATTTTGTTCAATTGATTTTATTCTGCCTTGATACCATATCAAAAAATCATCTCCTGAAAAATATAAGTTATTAGATAAGGTTTTAAAATTTTATTTTTTTTATTTTCTAACACACAACTCTTAAATGAAAACTCTTTATACTTAAAATTTACGCAGACTCACAGCACATTGTGCTATTAATTAATTTTAATTAGAAAAAAAAAAGATTAATAAAATTCAAACTTAATTGGAAGTTCTTGGTATTTGATACAAATAAAAGATTTCTTAAAGTAACGTGTTATTGATTAATTTTAAAGATCATTACAGAGAGTCCTGTATGTGATAATAAATGCTGAAAATACAAAGAAGGAAGGAACTGCATATATAACGGGAGGATCAAATGCCTGCTGATTGTGCATAACTACGTACTGTTTTACATGTTGATTTATTGCTATGTTAACCGTGTCTATAATTACCATATATTTTAGGAATAAAAGAAGGAAATATTAATGAAAATAAAACCTGTATATTGTGAAATTTATTTTATTTTAATTTGGTTCAGAATTTGTACTTTAAAATATTTTTTGCTTAAATAATATATAATTTTATTACTATATATTTTAATTCTTAATAAAGACATTTTATTTTATTACTATACATTTTAATTTCATCATGAAACAAATATTATAATATTAGTAATAATATTTGGCCCCATAAAAATTTAAGATCATTATTCATTAAGTAACTTATTCATAAAATTGTAATATTTACCTCTTCAATGTTAAGTTTGTAAAAAAAAAATTATGTGACTTGTATTTTAAAAAACTAAAGTCATAAATATTTAGTCTCAAATTTATTTTTGTATATTATTTTTTTACTTTCAAGATTTTAATAAAATAAAGAAACACAATAATGTTATTTTATTATCCGCACTAAATTGGAGTAAAAATAATAAAACTTAAAGCAGGAATCCACTCTTATTTCAAGGCCTCATTTAGGGGCCCACATACAAAAGACATTTGATATTGTATTCCCAATCAAATCAGATGGGTATTTTGCATTTCTTTATCCTTCTGATACGATACTGACAAAAACTCTAAAAGCAGCGGAACAAATCTCGTATAAAACACTATAGTCACACACTGATTTTACTATTTATTATTACAGAGTAATAATTAGGGTGTTTTTCGAAGAAAAAACAAGAAGGCTATGGTAGAGGTATTTTGATCCTTTTTTTTGGTAACTCATTAATCATTAATGATTTGTTAGGGGATTTATGTAGTTTTTTCATTTTCTGGAATAAAAAAATGACTTTAGTACCCTTTAGATCAAATATTTTTAATCTTTTAGGTGAGGGTATTTAGGTCTTTTTAGTTTTTAAAATACAATGAAAAAGACAAATTTGGCATTTAAACAAAAAAAAACATTGATCCAGGGGCTTTTTAGTCTTTTCAATATAGTTTTTTCGTTAATTTCATAGGCATCTAGGGTTGTTCATTTTTTTAAAATTAATTAATTAATTTTAAAATTAAAAAAATTATTGGTGGGTGCTATACATGCATGGGAGGTGCCCACACTATTTGGATGATTAGTGTGGTGTTCTCAATGGCCAAACCTGTTTTTGATGTGTTATTGGATGCGTCATTGCATCCTCTTGCTCTTGGTGCGATGCATGTCGGTAGAGGTGCAGTGGTTTATTATTAGCAAGCCTTTTGTTTCTTCTTCTTGTCTCTTCTCCTCTAAAATATACAGCTTAGTTCTCTTTATTTTTTGGTATTTTAATTTTTATATTTTATTATCATTATTTTCGATCCTTATTCCAATTTCAATTTTATTTTTTGACCTTTTATATAATCATTTTTCAATTTAGTCCTTCAATTCTATTTTGTCATGTTTTATTTTTTTTCAATTCAACCCTTAATCTTTTTATTTTTATTTATTTTCTTGACCGTTATGTAAAAGTTTTAATATTGGTTTTCAATTTCATCATTTAATCCAAGTTTATAGTGTATTGTTTTTTTCAATTTAATTCTCATTCTTTTGATTTTTTTCTCCTTTTGTTAAACTTATTTTTTTTACATTTAATCCTATAATCAATAATTTCGGGTTGCCCTCTAATTTATTTTTTTTATTTTTATTTTAACCCTCATTCTTTCAATTGTGATTTTTTTTATCACAAATCCTTTTGTTAATTGATTTTTGTTTTTTAATTTTATCCTTCAATATTTGATTTGCTGGGGATTGAGCCTCATATTTTCTTCATATATGGTGCTTCTAGTCTAATTACCCGAGTCATAAATTTAAAAAATTAATGCAGGTCAACATCCCTTTTTTGTGCTTATTTTCTCTTTTTTTTTTTATTGTTCGACAATGTTTTTTTTTAAAAGAAAAATTAGCTTTATGATTTTCTTCAATTTCTTTTCTATTTATTTGTTTGGATCTCATGATATAGGCAACATGTTTTGTGAGTTAACTCGAGTTAACTCGTCCCTTATTACTCAAATTACATGTCTATCAAGCTACCCATGTTGACTAGAGCTGATTGTTTTTATCCAATATCGTGCTCTCAAAGGTTTTTTTTCTCGAGTTATCGTGGTGATTTTTTTCCATTTATTTAAACAAATAATTCACAATCTATCTAATTAAATACTTGCATAAATTTTTTTATTTACATTTAGAATTTTTATGTTAAAAATATATTGAAAAAATTTGCATGTCCAATTTATTTTGTTGAAAAATAAAAATATAAACGTGATAAAAACAGAGTCAAATAACTAATTATTTTCTAATTCAAGGATTTAACGTTTCACTTAAATAATCCAATTAATAATTTTATCCCTATGAGACACGAAAGAGAAAGGTTGTTGAAGTGCATTAATTTCATCTACATCTATGTAAGAACAAAATTGGAAGTACTAATCAAATCAGTCACTGTCTTAAAACAGAGAATGTGTAGGAAATTTGATGTTTGCATGTTGTTAAAAACTATACATGTCACATCCGCATGGAACCAGAAATGTTGAGAGGTTATGATCAAGTAAAAAATATTCAAGTATTTAATCGTCGCTGGCTTAGCCACCTCTCAACATTTGGCAATTTCTTTGCAGCAATTCTTGTTGCCTCTATATATTTCCAGCACATATATAGCATACTATTCTTTCCCTATAGCCACCAAAACTTGTTGCTTAAAACAATTCTAGGAGTGATTTAAAAAAGATTAGTGTAGGAAATTCACTAGAATTGCATTTAATCTATGGATATAACAGCTACATTCTCTGCTGTCTTGTTTCTGATGCTATTTTCCTGTGCAGGTAAAGCTCAAGTTACTTCATCTGTACTCGGTGCTTCTGCTTATTGATATTCTTGCTTTTTTTTTATGTTGCGACTGCAGGTGCATATGATCCTCTCGATCCAACTGGAAATGTAACGATGAAATGGGATATTATGTTTTGGACAACTGATGGCTATATTGTAAGTGCTAGATCAATAGCACAAATTATGACTAAATTTATCATACCATACGCGTATTCTATTAAAGCAAATGATTCAAATATGACATGCTGAAATTGAGCTGTGATGATGGTTCTGCTGCAAAAAACTTCCCAGGCAATTGTAATATTGAACAATTTCCAAACATTTCGGCACTTCATGAAACCAGGATGGACCATTGGCCCTACAAAGCTGGTGCCTTCCAACAGGTTTCTTACTCCTGATGGTCCGCGAAGAACAAAGGCCCTGAGTAATTAAGTCCTTTTTTCCTTCCTGAATCCACCTATACTCTTATTCACTGTACAATTTAAGTCTCTTAAAATGCAAGCAGCCGGCTCCTCACCACTATCCTTGTTTTTATACAGTGACTTGGAATGTGACCTGCACTTACTCACAGTTCATGGCAAGAAGAAACCTAAATTGTTGGGTCTCTCTCAACTTTCTACAATCAGATACTCACTCCCTGCCCAACTTGTGCTTGCGGTTGCCAAAACAGTGACACTTGTGGCAAGTAATGCAGCATTTCCATTACCTCCGATCGACTTCAATGAATCCCAGATCAGTGGTTTTTACTAGAGAAACCAAGTCATGTAATGAATTACGATGACGCAGTAGCGATTCCAGAATTCTTCAATTGCAGGTAGCAAACACAACTCGGAAAGATAATAGCTCTTTGCCACAATGCACACACCATATGTGCCAGGTTCGAGTGCACTGGCATGTGAAGGTGAATTAGAAGGAGTACTGGAGTGTGAAGATCGCAATAAGAAGTTTCAACTACAGGAAGAACTACTCGACTTGGACCCTCGCTGTGCAGCATCCGAATCTCAGCAATGTAACACAAGTTTTTAGCTTTGAGTACAAACCTCTCATTGCCTATGACTCAATAAGTGAGTATCAAGAAATCTTGCATTTCTAAAAGGATGAGATTGCATCAGAAACAGAACTTGATATAAAATTCCTTTTATGTCATGTGCAGATGACACATGGATGTTCTATGGCTTGAAGTACTACAATGATGTATTAATGTAATACAGCCATTGTCTTTGCCATTATTGGCTTCCAATACACCCTCAGATTAGGCAGATTGCCACGTCTTGTAGTGAACCTTGAGAGTCTATGTAAGTAAACCAGTGCAAAAAAGGAAATTTAAGAAAGCCATTATTAGAGTAAACGAGGAGCGAGGAATTAAGGTGGTCGAACTAGCACTAGGCAACCAGGGGATAGGCATCCGGAGGAGGCAAGACACAACTATCGCCATTGAAATAGATTCTCTGAGGGAAGGCCCAGCCCTTCTTGGAAGTAAAAGTTGCCTTGTCTTTTCG
>Ga0307515_10006238_pt1 | contig 23937 bp, 12 predicted proteins | sample 17_EM_MG_FD_194513 | JGI IMG/M metagenome (GOLD analysis project Ga0307515, IMG submission 194513) | Populus trichocarpa ectomycorrhiza microbial communities from riparian zone in the Pacific Northwest, United States - 17_EM | ecosystem: Host-associated > Plants > Roots > Unclassified | place... | reverse complement strand
GCTGCTCACCGAACCGCGCGAGTGGCCGCGCGGGGACCGGCCGCGCCGGGCCGGGGTGTCGTCGTTCGGCATCTCCGGGACCAACGCGCACCTCATCCTCGAGGAGGCCCCGCCGGCGGAGACCCGGTTCGACGATCCGGGAACGCCGTTGCCGGTGGTGCCTTGGGTGGTCTCGGCACGCACTGCGGCCGCTTTGGACGTCCAACTGGCCCGGCTCGGCGACGTCGAAGGTTCGGCGAGTGACGTCGGGTTCTCCCTCGCCACGACACGGGCACCGCTCGACCGGCGGGCCGTCGTGCTGGGGGACCGGACGGTCTCCGGTGCGGTGACCGACGGCGGGACCGGGTGGATGTTCACCGGTCAGGGCAGCCAGCGGCCGGGCATGGGGCGAGAGCTGTACGAGACGTTCCCGGTGTACGCGTCGGCGTTCGACGAGGCCGCCGATCACCTGGGTGTCCGGGAGATTCCGGACGACGAGCTGGACCTGACCGGCCACGCCCAGGTGGTGTTGTTCGCGACCCAGGTCGCCCTCGTCGAGCTGCTGAAGTCGTGGGGGATGACCCCGGACGTCGTGCTGGGCCACTCGATCGGCGAGTTCGCCGCGGCCTACGCGGCGGGCGTCTTCGACCTCGCGGACGCGTGCCGTCTGGTCGCCGCCCGGGCGCGATTGATGCAGGCACTGCCCGAAGGCGGCGCGATGGCGTCGATCGAGGCCACCGAAACCGAAGTCACCGGATGGCTGGCCGACGGCGCGGTGATCGCGGCGGTCAACGGGCCGCGGGCCGTCGTCGTCTCCGGCGACCACGATGCCGTCGAAGCGACGATCACCGCCACCGGTGACCGCCGGGTCCGGCGCCTGCGCGTTTCCCACGCCTTCCACTCGCCGCTGATGGAACCGATGCTCGACGCCTTCGCCGAGGTCGCGCGCACCGTCACCTACCGGACGCCGGTGCTGCCCGCGATCAGCACGGTCACCGGCCGCCCGGCCGGCGCCGACTGGGCGAACGCGGACTACTGGGTCCGGCAGGTCCGCGAGCCCGTCCGGTTCCACCGGGCCATGACCGCCGCGACCGCGTCGAGGTTCCTGGAGATCGGCCCCGACCCGGTCCTGTGCGGACTGTCCGAACAGGACGCTTTCCCGCTGCTGCGTCGCGACCACGGCGAGGTGGAGACGACGCTGGCCGGCGTCGCCGAGCTGTGGGTCCGCGGCACCGCGGTCGACTGGTCGCGGTTGTTCCCCGGCGCCCGGCGTGTCGAGCTGCCGACGTACCCGTTCCAGCGCCGCCGTTTCTGGCTCCCCGACCGGAAGACCACCCGGCCCGGCGCCGACAGCGCGTTCTGGGACCTCGTCGGCCAGGGCGACCTCGCCGTGCTGGCGGACCGCCTCGGCATCGACCCCGGCGCGTCCCTCGCGGACGTGGTCCCCGCCCTCGCCCGCTGGCGCGAGCAAGAACGGACCGGCGCGACCCTGGCGAACTGGCGCTACCGCGTCGAGTGGCGGCCGGCGAACCCCGGCGCGGGGAAGCTGGACGGCACCTGGTTCGTCGTCGCCCCCGAAGGCGCCGACCTCGACACGGGCTGCGCGGCCGCCCTGCGCGACGGCGGGGCCGACGTCAGCGTCATCCGGGCCACGGCCGACCGTGCCCTGCTCGCCGACCGGATCCGCGCCGAGGCCACCGCGGCAGTCCCGGCGGGCGTCCTGTTCGTCGCCGAACCCGCCGGTGCCGACGCCGCTCCGGACGCGACCGTGTTCGCGGTGACCCTCGTCCAGGCCCTCGCCGACGCCGATGTCGACGCGCCGCTGTGGTGCGTCACCCGCTCCGCCGTGTCGACCGGCCCGGATGATCCGCTGCGGTACCCGGCCCAGGCCCAGCTGTGGGGCTTCGGCCGGTCCGTCGCCTTGGAGCTGCCGGAACGCTGGGGCGGTCTGGTCGACCTCCCGGTGGACCCGGAGGAGCGGGAGCTGACCACGCTGGCCCACGTCCTCGCCCAGCGCGAGGAAGACCAGGTCGCGATCCGGCCGGACGGCGTGTTCGCGGCCCGGCTGGCCCGCGACACGGCGTCGGCACGCGAATCGTGGCGGCCGCGCGGCACGGTCCTGGTCACCGGCGGCACCGGCGCCCTCGGAACGCGGACCGCGCGCTGGCTCGCCGCCCAGGGCGCCGAGCACCTCGTGCTCGTTTCCCGCAGCGGCGCGGACGTTGCCGCGGAGCTGGACCGGGACCTGCCGGACACCCGCGTCACCTTCGCGGCCTGCGACGTCAGCGACCGCGCCGCGTTGGCCGCCGTGCTGGCCGCGCATCCGGACCTGACGGCCGTGGTGCACACCGCGGGCGTGCTCGACGACGGCGTTGTCACCGAGCTGACCGCGGGCCGCCTCGCCGGGGTCCTCGCCGCGAAGACCGCGGCGGCGTGGCACCTGCACGAGCTGACCGCCGACCGGAACCTCGACGCCTTCATCCTCTTCTCGTCCTTCGCGGGCGTCGCCGGCAACGCGGGCCAGTCCGCCTACGCGGCCGGGAACGCCTACGTCGATGCCTTGGCGCAGTACCGGCGGGGACTCGGGTTGCCCGCGACGGCGATCGCATGGGGTCCGTGGGACGGCGCCGGCATGGCCGCCCAAGGACCCGCGGGGGACCTGTTCCGCCGGGCGGGTCTGCGTCCGCTGCCGCCGGAGCAGGCCGTGGCCGCACTGGGCGAACTCGCCGCGCAGGACCGCGCGAGCACCACCGTCGCCGACGTCGACTGGGCGCGGTTCACCGCCGCGGTCACCTTCGCCCGGCCGAGCACGCTGCTGCGCGACCTGCCGGAGGTCCGGTCCGCCGAACCCGGCGCCGAGGCCGCCGGCGAACTGCGCGCCCGGCTGGCGGACGAGTCCGCCGAAGAGCGGGAGCGGATCCTGCTCGATCTCGTGCAGTCGCAGGTCGCGCTGGTGCTCGGGCACGACTCGGCCGCGCACGTCGAGCCCGACCGCGCGTTCAAGGACTTCGGGTTCGACTCGCTGACCGCGGTCGACCTGCGCAACCGGCTCATCGCCGCCACCGGGCTGCGGGTGCCGGCGACCGTGGTGTTCGACCACCCGACGCCCGTGGCCCTCGCCGGGCACCTGCGTGAGGAACTGGCCCCGGACGACGACGTGACCGGCGACGAGTTCGCCGATCTCGACGTCGACGACCTCGTGAACCTGGCGCTCGGCGACCAGCCCGAGCGGGACTGAGCGGAGCTGCGGAGATGGCTGCATCGTACGAAAAGGTCGTCGAGGCCCTGCGCGCATCGGTCGCGGAGGCCGACGGCCTGCGCAAGCGGCACCGCCGGGCGACCGAACCGATCGCCGTCGTCGGCCTCGGCTGCCGGTTCCCCGGCGGAATCACCTCGCCCGCCACGTTCTGGGACCTGCTGCGCGACGGCCGCGACGGCCTCGTCCCGTTCCCCGACGACCGCGGTTGGGACGACCTCGGCGACGACCTGACCTACGTCCGGACCGGCGGCTTCCTCCCCGGCGTGGCCGACTTCGACGCCGAGCTGTTCGGCATCAGCCCGCGCGAGGCCTTGGCGATGGACCCGCAGCAACGCCTGCTGCTGGAGACGTCCTGGGAGGCGCTGGAGCGTGCCGGGATCGATCCGCTTTCCTTGCGTGGCAGCGCGACGGGCGTGTTCGCGGGCACCAACGGCCAGGACTACCTGCAGTTGCTCGACGGCAGCCTGGACGGCGTCGAGGGCGTCGTCGGGACCGGGTCGGCGGCGAGCGTGCTGTCCGGCCGGGTGTCGTACACCTTCGGCCTGGAAGGCCCCGCGGTCACGGTCGACACGGCGTGTTCGTCGGCGCTGGTCGCGCTGCACCTGGCCGCGCAGTCACTGCGGTCCGGCGAGTGCGGGCTGGCGCTGGCCGGCGGGGTGACGGTGATGGCCACGCCGTCGGCGTTCGTGGAGTTCTCCCAGCAGAAGGGGCTGGCGCCGGACGGCCGGTGCAAGGCGTTCGCCGAGGGCGCCGACGGGACCGGCTGGTCCGAGGGCGCCGGTGTCCTGGTGCTGGAACGGCTTTCGGACGCGCGGCGCCACGGGCACCCGGTCCTCGCCGTGGTGCGGGGATCGGCGGTGAACCAGGACGGCGCGTCGAACGGCTTGACCGCGCCGAACGGGCCGTCCCAGCGCCGGGTGATCACCCAGGCGCTCGCCGCCGCCGAACTGGAACCGTCCGATGTGGACGCTGTCGAAGCGCACGGGACCGGCACCGCGTTGGGTGATCCGATCGAGGCGCAAGCGCTCCTGGCGACCTACGGCGGGGATCGTGAGGAGCCGCTGTGGCTGGGTTCGGTGAAGTCGAATCTCGGACACACGCAGGCCGCGGCCGGTGCGGCCGGGCTGATCAAGATGATCCTGGCACTGGGGGAGGAGCGGCTGCCGCGCACTCTGTTCGTGGACGCACCCTCGTCGCATGTGGACTGGGGCTCGGGTGCGGTGCGGCTGCTCACCGAGGAGCGGGACTGGCCGCGCGGAGAGCGTCCGCGCCGGGCCGGGGTGTCGTCGTTCGGCATCTCCGGGACCAACGCGCACGTCATCCTCGAAGAAGCTCCTGCCGCGGAACCTCGGGAACCCGAGCCGGTGACCACGCGGCTGCCACTGGTTCCGCGGGTGTTCTCCGGCCGCGGTCCCGACGCGCTGCGCGCCCAGGTGGCGCAAACGCTCGAGGGATCCGCCCTCGACATCGGGTTTTCGCTGGCGACGACCCGAGCCGTGCTGGACCACCGGGCCGTCGTGCTGGGGGACCGGGCGGTCACCGGGTCCGTCCGGCCGGGGCGCACCGCCTGGCTGTGCACCGGCCAGGGCAGTCAGCGCCCGGGCATGGGCCTCGAACTCGCCGAGCAGTTCCCGGTGTTCGCCGACGCCCACACCGAAGCCTGCCGGCTGCTCGACGCCGAACTCGGCTACGCCGTCCCCCTGGCCGAGGCGGACGGCGCCTTGCTCGACCGCACCGGCTACGCCCAGCCCGCGCTCTTCGCACTCCAGGTCGCGCTCGCCGCGCTGCACCGCTCCTGGGGGATGCGTCCCGACGTCGTCGTCGGGCACTCCATCGGTGAACTGGCGGCCGCGCACGTCGCCGGGGTCCTCGACCTCCCCGACGCCTGCCGTCTGGTCGCGGCCCGCGCCCGGCTGATGCAGGCCCTCCCGGCCGGTGGCGCGATGGCCGCCGTCGAGGCCACGGAGGCCGAGGTGACCGAGCTGCTGGTGGACGGCGTCGCGATCGCGGCGGTCAACGGACCCCGGGCTGTCGTCGTCTCCGGCCCTTCGGGCGCGGTCGAGCAGGTCCTCGACCGCGCCCGGGACCACCGTGTGTCCCGGCTGCGCGTGAGCCACGCTTTCCACTCGCCGCTCATGCGGCCGATGCTTGACGACTTCGCCCGGGTGGCCCGGGAAATCACGTACTGCCGGCCGTCGGTGCGGGCCGTGAGCACGGTGACCGGCAGGCTCGTCGGCACCGAATGGACCACGCCCGAGTACTGGACGGACCAGATCGCGCGGCCCGTCCGATTTCACGACGCGCTCCTCGCCACCACCGGCGAGCAGGGCGTGTCCCGGCTCTTGGAGCTGGGGCCGGACCCGGTGCTCACCGCGCTGGCGAAGTCCACTGTGGACGCGGTCGCGGTGTCGTCGCTCCGCAAGGAGAACGACGAGGCCGAGACGGCGCTGGCCGCCGCGGCCGAGCTGTTCGTGCACGGTGCCCGCGTCGACTGGGCCGGGATGTTCGCCGGGACCGGCGCCCGCCGGGTGGACCTCCCGACGTACCCGTTCCGGCGCCGCCGGTTCTGGCTGCGGGACCGTGAGCTGCCTCGCCCGGCGACAGCGGACAACGCCGATCTGTGGGACCTGGAGCCCACCGCTTTCGCCGACCGGCTCGGCATCGCGCCCGACGCGCCCTTGGACGAGGTGCTGCCGGCCCTGGCGGACTGGCGTCGCCGTCAGGACGAGGACACCGCGGTGCAAGGGCTGCGCTACCGCGTGCGCTGGAAGCCGGTCACGCCGGCTCAGTCACCTTTGGACGGATCGTGGGTGGTCGTCGCCGAGCCAGGTGACGCTTTCGCCGAGCCGTGCGCCGAGGCTCTGCGAGACGCGGGCGCCGACGTCGCGATCGTGCCGCCCGACGACCTGCCGGAAACGGCGTCCGGTGTTGTCTGCCTGGCGTGCCCGCTGCCGACGGCCCTCGTTGTGACGCGGGCACTGCCGGACGTGCCGCTGTGGTTCGTCACCCGCTCGGCCGTCGCCGCAGCGCCTGGCGACCGCGTCGCCCATCCTGAGCAGGCACGGCTGTGGGGATACGGCCGCACGCTTGCCCTTGAACAGCCGAACCGGGGCGGTGGGCTCGCCGACCTGCCCGAGGACGCTGACTCGCAGGTGGCGACCCGGCTCGCCGCCGTGATCGCCGCCGGTGACGAGTCCCAGGTCGCGATCCGCACGTCCGCGGTGTTCGCCGCCCGGCTCGAGCACGACCGCACCTCGCCGACCGGTGAAGGCTGGCAACCGCGCGGGAAGGTCCTGGTGACCGGCGGCACCGGGGCGCTCGGCGGGCACGTCGCCCGCCGGCTGGCCTCGCGGGGAGCCGGCGAACTGCTGCTCGCCTCCCGGCGCGGCGAGGGTGATCTCGAAGACGTAGGCATCCCGGTGACGTATGCCGCGTGCGACGTCTCCGATCGCGCGGCGCTGGCGGCCCTGCTCGGCGAACACCCGGACATCACCGCTGTCGTCCACGCCGCGGGGGTCCTCGACGACGGCCTGATCACCGACCTCACGCCGGACCGCGCGAACGCCGTCCTCGCCGCGAAGGCCGAGGCGGCGCAGCACCTCCACGAGCTGACCGACGGCCTCGACGCGTTTGTGCTGTTCTCGTCGGTGGCCGGGGTACTCGGCAACGCCGGGCAAGCCGCGTACGCCGCGGCGAACGCCCACCTGGACGCACTCGCCCAGCACCGCCGCGCGCTCGGCCTGCCCGCGACGTCGATCGCGTGGGGCCCGTGGGCCGGTGCCGGGATGGCGTCAGCGGTCGAGGACCACCTGACGCGGCTCGGCGCGCGGCCCCTCGCACCGGGGCAGGCGCTGGCGGCGCTCGACCAGGTGCTCGCCGGGAACCAGGCGTGCGCGACCGTGCTGGACATCGACTGGCGCCGCGTCGCCGCCTCGATGAGGTCTGACGTCCCGTTCCTCCGCGAACTGGCCGTCACCGAACCGGTCTCGGACGTCGGCGCGCGCCTGCGTGGACGTCCCGCGGCCGAGCAGGAACGCACGCTGCTGGAGCTGGTGCGGACCGAGGTCGCGGCGGTGCTGGGCCACGCTTCCGCCGGGGCCGTCGAGCCGGACCGCGCGTTCAAGGACCTCGGCTTCGACTCGCTCACCGCGGTCGAGCTGCGCAACCGGCTGAGCGCGGCCACCGGCACGCGCCTGTCCGCCACCCTGATCTTCGACCACCCCACCCCCGCGGCGCTGGCCCGCCACCTCCGCGGCGACCTCACCGAGTCCGATGTGGCGCCCGTCTCGACGCCCATCGAGGACGATCCCGTCGTCGTCGTGGGCCTCGGCTGCCGTTTCCCGGGCGGCGTCAGCTCCCCGGACGACCTGTGGGACCTCCTCGACGGCGGCCGGGACGCGCTGACGCCGTTCCCCGAGGACCGCGGCTGGGACGTCGAGGGTCTCACCGAGCGCGGGCTGACCGTCGGCGGGTTCCTCGGCGACGCGGCCGACTTCGACGCGGGGCTGTTCGGGATCAGCCCACGCGAGGCCCTGGCGATGGATCCGCAGCAACGCCTGCTGCTGGAGACGTCGTGGGAGGCCCTGGAACGTGCCGGCGTCGACCCGCTGTCGCTGCGCGGCAGCGCGACCGGTGTGTTCACCGGCACCAACGGCCAGGACTACCTCCACACCCTCAACGGCGATCTGTCCGGTGTGGAGGGTTTCGTCGGTACCGGTTCGGCGGCGAGTGTGCTGTCCGGTCGATTGTCCTATGTGTACGGCCTCGAAGGTCCCGCGGTGACCGTCGACACGGCGTGTTCGTCGGCGCTGGTCGCGCTGCACCTCGCGGCGCAGGCGCTGCGCGCGGGGGAGTGCGGGCTGGCGCTCGCGGGCGCGGCGACCGTGATGGCGACGCCGTCGACTTTCGTCGAGTTTTCCCAGCAGAAGGGGCTGGCGCCGGACGGCCGCTGCAAGGCGTTCGCCGAAGGCGCGGACGGGACCGGCTGGTCGGAAGGCGCCGGTGTGCTGGTTTTGGAACGGCTTTCGGACGCGCGGCGCCACGGGCATCCGGTGCTGGCGATCGTGCGTGGCTCGGCCGTGAACCAGGACGGCGCGTCCAACGGCCTGACCGCACCGAACGGCCCGTCACAGCAGCGGGTCATCCGCCAGGCGCTGGCGGCCGGCGGACTGGCACCGTCCGATGTGGACGCCGTCGAAGCGCATGGAACGGGTACCGCGCTGGGTGATCCGATCGAGGCTCAGGCCCTGCTCACGGCCTACGGTCAGGATCGCGAGGAGCCGTTGTGGCTGGGTTCGGTGAAGTCGAACCTGGGGCACACGCAGGCCGCGGCGGGCGCCGCGGGGCTGATCAAGATGATCCTGGCGTTGCGGGAAGAACGCCTGCCACGGACGTTGCACGTGGAGGCGCCGTCGTCGCATGTGGACTGGGCGGCGGGCGCGGTCCGGCTGCTGACCGAGGAACGTGACTGGTCGCGCGGAGAGCGCCCGCGGCGAGCGGGAGTGTCGTCGTTCGGGATCTCCGGGACCAACGCGCACGTCATCCTCGAGGAGCCGCCCGTGGTCGACGCGGTCGCGGCTCCGGAACCGGGTGTGGTGCCGTGGGTGGTGTCCGCGCGCACTCCGGCGGCTTTGGACGCCCAGCTGACCGGGCTCGGTGACGTCGAGGCGTCGCCGCTGGACGTGGCGTTCACGCTGGCCACGAGCCGGGCGCGGCTCGACCACCGTGCCGTGGTGGTGGGCGACCGGACGGTGTCCGGAGTCGCCACCGAAGGGCGCACCGCCTGGATGTTCAGCGGGCAGGGCAGCCAGCGCCCCGGCATGGGCCGCGCCCTCGCGGGCCGGTTCCCGGTGTTCGCCGCCGCCCTCGACGAAGTGTGCGCGCTGCTCGACGCCGAGCTGGCCGGTGACCCCGGCTTCCCGCTGCCGGTCCGCGACGCTCTGTTCACCGAGACCGATCTGCTGGATCGGACCGGTTACGCGCAGACGGCGCTGTTCGCCGTCCAGGCCGCGCTCGTCACGCTGCTGCGGTCGTGGGACACGGCGCCGGACGTCGTCCTCGGGCATTCCGTGGGGGAGATCGCGGCCGCGTACACGGCCGGTGTCTTCGACCTGCCAGGCGCGGCCCGGCTGCTCGCCGGACGCGCCCGCCTGATGCAGGCTCTGCCCGAAGGCGGGGCGATGGCGGCGATCCAGGCGTCCGAGGCCGAAGTCGGCGAATGGCTGCCCGACGGTGTGGTGATCGCGGCGGTCAACGGGCCGGCCGCGGTGGTCGTCTCCGGGCCCGAAGAACTCGTGGACCGGGTACTCGCGCGCGCCGGCGGCCGCCGGGTGCGGCGGCTGCGCGTCAGCCACGCGTTCCACTCCCCGCTGATGGACCCGATGCTGGCGGAGTTCGCGCAGGTCGCGGCTTCGATCGAGTACCGGGAGCCGACGCTCGACGTCGCCGGCGACGGCTGGGCCACCCCGGAGTACTGGGTCCGCCAGGTGCGGGAGCCGGTCCGGTTCGACCAGGCCCTGCGCGCCGCGGCCGCGTCCCGGTTCCTGGAGGTCGGCCCCGATCCGGTCCTGTGTGGACTGTCCGAAGCGGACGCCTTCCCCTTGCTGCGCCGGGACCGTGACGAGGCCGAGACGGTGCTGACCGCCGTCGCGGAGCTGTTCGTGCGGGGCACGGGCGTCGGCTGGGCGGGGGTGTTCGCCGGGGCGGGCGCTCGGCGCGTGGACCTGCCGACGTACCCGTTCCAGCGGCAGCGGTTCTGGCTGAGCGACCGCGACGGCGCGCCCGCCGCGCTCCCGGTCGTTTCGGCTGCACCCGAGCCGGCACCGGACCGGCCGGCATCGGTACTCGACGTCGTGCTGCGCGAGGTCGCCGCGATCCTCGGCCACCCGGACCCGGCCACGGTCGAAACCGGCCGCCGGTTCCTCGAACTGGGCTTCACGTCGTTGTCGCTCACCGACCTGCGCGCGCGGCTGCGCCAGGCGACCGGCCTGGACGTCGCGGTCGACGCGTTCTTCGACCACCCGACGGCCGAGGCCCTCGCGGAGCACCTGCGCGGCGAGCTGGGCGAGCCCGCCGAACCGGACGGCACGGTGACGAAGCTGTTCCGCCGCGCGTTCGACCGCGAGCAGTACGACCTGGGCCGCGACGTGCTGACCCTGGCGGCGTCCGCGCGCCCGACGTTCACCGCCGACGAGCCCGCACCTGGCGCGGACCCGGTCCGGCTGGCCGACGGCACTGAGGCCGAACCGCTGCTGTGCGTGCCGTCGCTGGTCGCACCGGTGACGCCTTACCAGTTCTCACGGTTCGCCGGCGCGCTGCGCGGCGCCCGCGAGGTCTGGGTGCTGCCGACGCCGGGCTGCGCCCCGGGCGAGTCACTGCCGGCGGCCCTCGACGCGGCGGCCGCGGCGCAGGCGGAATCGGTGCTGCGGACGTTCGGCGACAAGCCGTTGACGCTGGTGGCGTACTCGTCGGGAGGCTGGCTCGCCCACGCGCTGACGGCGCGTCTCGAGACAGCCGGCGCCGCGCCGCGGGCGTTGGTGCTGCTGGACACCCCGGCGGGCGCCGGCGAAGGCCTGCCGCTGGGCATGGCGGCGATGACCCACCGCCTGCTGACGGACTTCCCGGACATCCCGGTCGACGACGCCCAGCTCACGGCGATGGCCCACTACGCGGCGCTGTTCACCGACTGGGCCCCGTCCAAGCTGTCGACGCCGACGGTGTTCGTCCGCGCGGCGGAGTTCCGGGCAGACCTGGTCTCGGACGGCGTCCGCCCGTCGTGGCCCCTGGAGCACGAGGTCCTCGAGGTGGCGGGCAACCACTTCAGCCTGCTGCAGAACCACGCGGAGGAAACGGCCCGCACACTGGACACCTGGCTCCGCACCTGGCGCGGCTGAAGTCCGTGAATGCCTACAAGGCCGTGTTGGCCACTCCGGTCACCGTGTTGGCCACTCCGGTCGACGAGTTGGCTGTTCGCGAACGACCGAACCGCCGCAACGGCCAACACAGTGACCTGAACGGCCAACACGGCGACCGGAACGGCCAACACAGTGACCGGAACGGCCAACACAGGCCCGCACCCGACCAGGGTGCGGGCCCTTTCGTTCGTGGTTCAGCGTTCCAGCAGCGCGTGCGGGTCCTGGTGCTCGTACCAGCCCAGGAACGGCGGGCACAGGTCGTACCCCAGCAGGCGCTGGACCTCCTCCGGGTACTCGCGGACGATCTCCGGCGGCACCGCCAGGTACTGGTTCTCCTCCTGCCGCAGGTTCGCGCGCGTCAACGCGACGGTCAACCCGGTCCGCGGCTCGTCCGCCAGGTTGGGGCCGCCGCCGTGGAAGAGGCCGCCCACCCAGATCAACGCCGAGCCCGGCGCCATCTCCGCCGGGATCGCCTCCTCCGGGCGGGGGCCGCGCTCCGGCTCCCACAGGTGGCTGCCCGGCCAGACGTTCGTCGCGCCGTTCTCGTCGGTGAACTCGTCCAGCGCCACCATGATCTGGACGCGATTCGGGTGGCCGGTGCTCGGCAGCAGGTGCGCGACATCGTCGCGGTGGGCAGGCTGCGGGGTCTCGCCCGGCCGGATCTGGATCACCTGCGTGATGCTGACCTGGACGTTCGGGGCCACGTCGGACTGGTTGGTGCCCATCCAGATCGGCGCCGGCCGCTCGATCTGCGCCCGCGCGGCGCCGAGGAACAGCGGGTTCAGCACGACGTCGGCCATGTGCCGGCTCCGCGCGAACAGCGAGCACAGCCGTTTCGTCCGCTGGCCGGTGAAGAGGTTGTCGCCGTAGTCGACGTCGTCGAGGGCGGGGCCGAGGTCGGCCCACAGGCCCTTCAGCGTCGTGTCGTCGATCAGGTCCTCGACGACGACACCGCCGTCGCGGTCCAGGACCGTGCTCACCTCGTCCACAGTGGACTCAGGGGTCAGCCGGGTCAGCCGGGACGGTAATGTCATCGGAACTCCTCCGTAGCTCGGGTCGTCACCAGCGCACCGGCAGGGCGTGCAGCCCGAACAGCACGCCGTCGTGCTTGAACCGCGCCTGCTCGGGCGGTTCCACCAGCTCCAGCGTGGGGACGCGGTCGAAGAGCGTGCGGTAGGCCAGCTCCATCTCCGCCCGCACGAGGTGCTGGCCGAGGCACTGGTGCCTGCCGAAACCGAAGGCGACGTGGTGGCGCGCGGAGCGGGCCGGGTCGAACGCGTGCGGACAGGCGAACTTCGCCTCGTCGTGGTTGGCCGCGGCCATCAGCGGCGCGACGCCTTCACCGGACTTGATCGGCTGCCCGGCGATCTCGGCGTCCTCGACCGCGACGCGCAGCGGGACCAGGTCGGCCACCGAGTAGTAGCGCAGCAGCTCTTCGACGACGCCGTCGTCGCCGATCCATTCCGGGTGCGACAGCAGCGTGACCGCGCCCAGCGCGATGTTGTTCGCCGTGGTCTCCTGCCCGGCGATGAGCAGCAGGAGGGCCGCGCCCCCGATCTCCATCGGCGTCATCGTGCCGACGCCGATCAGGACGCTGATGAGGTCGTCGCCCGGGCGGCGCTGCTTGATCGTGATCATCCGGCCGAGGTAGCGCAGGAGCTGCTGGGTGGCCTGGTCACGCTCGTCGTCGGTGGAGCCGAGGGTGACCAGCACGCGGATCCGCGACTCGAAGAACGCCCGGTCCACCCGCGGCACGCCCAGCAGGGCGCAGATCACCAGCGACGGCACCGGGACGGCGAAGTCCTCGACGAGGTCGGCCGGGCTGCCCTTGGCGAGCAGCGCGTCGACGCACTCCTCGACGACCTCCTGGATCCGGGGCCGCAGCTCGCGGATCCGCCGGACGGTGAACTCCGGGATCAGCGCCTTCCGGTACCGGTCGTGCTCCGGCGGGTCCAGCGCGGCGAACCACCCCGGCACCTGGTCCTGCGCGGGCGGCCCGCCGGTCCGGCCCGGCGCGGGAAAGCCCTCGTGCGCCGGGTTCGAGCTGAACGCGGGATCGGTGAGCACGGCCCGGACGTCCTCGTACCGCGTGACCAGCCAGACCCGGGCGCCGTTCGGCATCACGGACCAGACGAGGCCGTCGCGTCCGCGCAAGGTGTCGTACCGCTGCGGCGGGAAGGAATCCCCGGCCCGCCGGAGCGGGAAGTCGACGAGTTTCGCGGCGTCCGCCATCGTGTCCCCTTGGTCGCGTCGGGTCCGGCAGTGCCACGCTCGCACCGCTCGGCCCGGCAAAACCCCAGTGTTGGCCTCACCAGGTGACGGGCAGCTCCGCGAGACCGTGGACGAGCTGCCCGTCGCGGGCGGTCAGCTGCTCCACCGGGACGGCGGGCCGCAGGCGGGGCATCCGCTCGTACAGGCGGGTGAACGCGGTCGCCAGCTCGACGCGGGCCAGCGGCGCCCCGATGCAGTGCCAGATCCCGTGGCCGAACGTCAGGTGCGGGTTGGGTGATCGGGTGACGTCGAAGCGGTCCGGCTCCCCGAACACCCGCTCGTCGAAGTTCGCCAGGGCGAAGTCCAGCAGCACCAGGTCACCGGCACTGATCCGGACGCCGGCGATCTCGATGTCGCCCGTCGCGTAGCGGGGCAGGATCGCGCCCGACTGCTTGGCTGTCCGGAGCACCTCGTCGACCATGCCGCCGAGGCGGTCCGGGTCCGCGAGCACCTCGTCACGCTGCCCGCCGTGCTCGGTCAGCAGGACAACACCGAGGTCGATGTGCGTGGCGACCGCGTCCAGCCCGGCGAACAGCAGCGTCGCCGCGAGCGAGCCCGTCTGCTCGTCCGGGATCCCGCTCGTGGCCAGGCGGGAGACGACGTCGTCGCCGGGGTCGTCCCGTTTGCGGTCCGCCAGTTCGGTGAGCATCGCGAACAGCGCCGCCGGGCCGCCGCTGCCGTCGGTGCCGACCTGGCCCGCGCGGGCCAGCAGCTCGGCGCACCGGTGGCGTTCGTCCGCCGGGACGCCCAGCAGCTCGCACAGGATCTGCAGCGACAGCGGCAGCGAGAACCCGGCGTGGAGGTCGGCGGGCGGCTCGTCGGTGGTGAAGCGGTCGAGCATCGCGTCGGTGAGCGCCTCGATCCGCGGCTTGAGGTCCCGTACCCGCCGCGCCGAGAAGTGTGGTGTCAGCAGGGTTCGCGCCCGTGCGTGCATCTGCCGCGCCGCCTCGGCGTCGGGGGTGATCAGCATCGCGAGCAGGTCGTTCTTCACGTACTTCGGGGCCGCCGCCGGGTCCGGGTGGGACCGGCCGAGCCGTTCGTCGTGTAGCAGGGCTTTGACCTCGGCGTGCCGGGTGACGAGCCAGGCCTCGTCGCCGGCGGGGGTCAGCACGAGCCCGACGGGGCCGGTGTCGCGCAGCGAGGCGCGGGTGGCGGTCAGCAGTGAAAGCGGTTTCTCGGATGTCGGCACGGAACTCCCCAACCCGGTGGACGGTGGCTGCACGCTTCGTGCTCCCAGCGTCGCGCCGCGTGCACCCGGCGGCCACCTTTTGCCGCGCCTTCAAGGGAAAACCCCAGTATGGGACCGGGCCCCGCCGAGGTCGGTCATCGGCGGGGCCCGGGAACGGACGGGGTCAGCGCAGGGCGTCGAGGTATCCGGCGATCTCGGCGTTGACCTCGGCCTGGTGGTCGGCGAGGAAGAAGTGCCCGCCGGGGAACACGCGCACCGTGCACCCGCCGCTGGTGTGCTCGCGCCAGGCCTCGGCCTCGGGCAGCGTCGTCTTCGGGTCGTGGTCGCCGGTCAGGACGGCGATCGGGGCCGCGATCCGGCGGCCCGGTTCGCAGCGGTAGGTCTCGATGGCGGTGTAGTCGCCGCGGATCGCGGGCAGGGCCAGCTGCAGCAGCTCGTCGTCGCCGAAGACCGCCGAATCGGTGCCGTTGAGCAGTCGCAGCTCGGCGATCAGGCCCCGGTCGTCGCGCTCGTGGACGCGGTCGTCCCGGGTGGTCGACGGCGCCCGCCTGCCCGACGTGACGACCGTCGCCGGCGGGTTGGTGCCGGCCTCTTCCAGCCGGTGTGCGGTCTCGAACGCGAGCACCGCGCCCATGCTGTGCCCGAAGAACACCGTCGGCTTGGCGCTGAGCGCGGCGAGCTCGTCGGCGATCCGGTCGGCCAGCTTGCCGATGTCCTCGACGCAGGCCTCGAGCCGCCGGTCCTGACGGCCCGGGTACTGCAGCGACACGACGTCGGTGCCGGGGGAGAAGCGCACGGAAACCGGGTGGAAGAAGCTGGCCGACCCGCCCGCGTGCGGGAAGCACACCAAGCGGGCGGTGCTGCCGGTGGCGTCGTGGAACCGCCGGATCCAGTCGGTCGTGGCGCCGTCGTCGGTGCGCAAGTCGTCCGCCCTCCGAGGTCGGGATATCGTGGCCACGACCAGTGAAGCACGGCCGGTCCGGCATTTTCGCCAGTTTCGCCGGGTCCAGCAGGGGAGGAGTGCCGGTGGCCGCGACGACGTACCTCTTCGTGCCCGGCGACCGCCCGGACCGCTTCGGCAAGGCCGTGGCGAGCGGCGCGGACGTCGTGGTCCTCGACCTCGAGGACGCGGTCGCCCCGGCGGACAAGGACGCCGCCCGCGACGCGGTGGCCGCCTGGCTGGCGGCCGGCGGCCGCGCGATGGTCCGGATCAACGCGCCGGGCACACCCTGGTCCGACGCCGATGCCGCCCTGGTGGCCACACGCGGTGTCCCGGTGCTGGTGCCGAAGGCGGAGACGCCGGGGGTGCTCGCCGGGTTCCTCGAGGTCGTGGCGTTGATCGAGACCGCGCTCGGCGTCGAGCGCGCGGGTGAGCTGGCGGCCGTCCCGTCGGTGACGCGGCTGGCGTTCGGCAGCGTCGACCTGGGCACCGAACTCGGCGTCGCGCCCGAGGACCCCGAGCCGTTCGCCTACGCGCGCTCGCGGCTGGTCGTGGCGTCGGCGGCGGCCGGGCTCGCGCCGCCGGTGGACGGCGTCACGACGGACCTGCGCGACGACGAGCGGCTCGCCGCCGACGTCCGGTACGCGCGGCGCATGGGGTTCGGCGGCAAGCTCTGCGTGCACCCGCGGCAGGTCGAGCCGGTCCGGGCCGGGTTCGCGCCTACCACCGCCGAGCTGGACTGGGCCCGCCGGGTCGTCACGGCGGGGGACTCGGTGTCCACTGTGGACGGTAAGATGGTCGACAAGCCGGTGCTGGCCAGGGCACGCCGGATCCTGGGGGAGCGGGGATGAGCGGGAAGACGCGCCAGGTGGCGCTGCGGCAGCTCCGGTCGGGCGACGACGAATTCTGCTTCCAGCTGCACCGCAGCGCGCTCGGCGAGTACGTCGAGGCCGTCTGGGGCTGGGACGAAGAAGCCCAGCGGGCCTACTGTGCCGATCGTTACTAATCCGACCACAGTCACGGCCGAATGACTTCGTAGCAACGGTTACGTGCCGCTCGGGGGTCGGCCTACTTTTGGTCGGATTAGTACCACGAGACGCACTTCGACGCGGCGCGCACGCAGATCATCACCGTCGACGGCCAGGACGCCGGTGCGCTGGTCCTCGACGACACCGGGACCGAGGTCGTCCTCGGCCGCATCGAGCTGGAGCCGCACCACCAGGGCCGCGGCGTCGGCGGGCACGTCGTCCGGGCGCTCGTCACCGAGGCGGCGTCACGCGGCCAGGACGTCGTGCTGGAAGTCCTCGACGTCAACACGCGCGCGAAGGCGTTCTACGAGCGGCTGGGCTTCCGCGAGACCGGCCTGCCCCGGCCGCACAAGATCGCGCTGCGCTACACGGCGCCCTGACGCCGCAAGGCTTCCGCGTCGAACCCGAACTCGGCCAGGACGGCGTCGGTGTGCTCGCCGAGCGCCGGGACGGCGTCCATCCGCGGTGCCCGGCCCGGCACGGTGATCGGCGGCAAGGTCGCGCGGATCGGGCCAGCGGGCGTACCGACCTCGGCGAACCGGTCCCGGGCGGTGAGTTGCGGGTGCGCCAGGACGTCCGGCAGTTCGCGGCGGCGCGCGTGGGCGATCCGGCCGGTCGTCAGCCGTTCTTCGAGTTCCGGGCCGGTCAACGCGGCGAAGATCGTGTCGATCTCTTCCTCCAGCTCGGCGCGGTGCGCGACCCGGGCGCTGCCGGTGGCGAACCGGTTGTCGGTCACCCAGCCGGGCCGCTCGACGGCGTGCTCGCAGAACGCCGCCCACTCGCGGTCGTTCTGCACCGCCAGCACCAGTTCGGTGCCGTCGCCCGCGGTGAAGGTGCCGTACGGCGCGATCGCCGGGTGGCTCGTGCCGGTCCGCGGCGGCGGGGTACCGCCGTACCCGGCGTAGTAGAGCGGGAAGCCCATCCACTCGACCAGCGAGTCGAACAGGCTCACCTCGAGCTCGGTGCCCACGCCGGTGCGTTCGCGGTCGTAGAGCGCGGAAAGGATGCCGGAGAAGGCATACATCCCGGCGCCGATGTCCGCGGCCGGGATGCCGCTCTTGGCCGGCTCGTCGGCGGTGCCGGTCACCGACACCAGCCCGGCCTCCGACTGGATGAGCAGGTCGTACGCCTTGGCGTCCCGGTAGGGCCCGCTCGAGCCGTAACCCGACACCGAACAGGTGATCAGCCGCGGCCGCGTCGCGCGGATCGCCGCCGCGCCCAGCCCGAGCCGTTCGGCGACGCCGGGGGCGAAGTTCTGCACGAACACGTCGGCCTCGTCGAGCAGCCGGGCCATGATCCCGGCCGCGGCGCCGGATTTCAGGTCGAGCGTGACGCTCTCCTTCGACCGGTTCAGCCAGACGAAGTGGCTGGACTGGCCGTGCACGGTTTCGTCGTAGGCGCGGGCGAAGTCGCCGCTGCCCGGCCGTTCGATCTTGAGCACCCGGGCCCCGAGGTCGGCCAGGTGCCGGGTGGCCAGCGGCGCGGCGACCGCCTGTTCGCAGGACACGACCGTGACGCCGTCGAGAGGCAGGGAAGGCATTTCCGCATCCTGCCATCCGGGTGAAGCAGGGCCCGGACGCTTGCCCCGGCGCGGCAACCAGGGGGAACACTGCGGGCACCGAACCGCGACTGGAGGGATCCCCCATGTCCAGCACCGTGTCCGCAGCCGCCGACGAAGCCCTGCTGACGCTGGCCACCCCGGCCGGGCTCGCCGATCCGTACCCCGTCTTCAAGAAGCTGCGCGAAGAGGCGCCGATCTTCCGCAGCGAGGTCTTCGGGGGCTGGGTGCTCAGCCGCTTCGCCGACTGCCAGCCCGTGCTCGCCGACGGCGAGAACTTCCTGGTACTGGACGCGCGATGGCGTGACGAGCACACGCCGGGCTGGCGCGACAACCCGGCCATGGCGCTGCTGGCCGAGCTCCTGCCGTGGAAGAACCCGCCGGAACACACCCGCGAGCGCAAGCTGCTCATGCGCGACTTCACCGTCCGGCGCGTCCAGGCGCTGGAACCCGCGGTCCGCCGGGCCGTCGACCGCGTGCTCGACCGGTTCGCCGACACGACGGCGGACGGGAGTGCGGCCGAGTTCGTCGACACCGTGCTCTACCCGCTCGGCATGGCGGTGATCGGCGACCTGGTCGGGGTGCCCGAAGCCGACCACGACGAGCTCCGCCGCGTCACCGACCTGATCGGCAAGCAGGTCGATCCGGCGATGTCGGCGGACCTGCGCGCCGACGTGGACGCGGCCGCCGTCGAATACCGCGCCTACTTCGCCGGACTCATCAAGCAGCGACGCGCGGAACCGCGGGACGATCTGACGTCGGCGTTGCTCGCCGGGCCCGCCGCCGACGCGGAGGACGTGCTCAAATCGCTCGTCGTGCTGTTCGGCGGCGGTTACGAGACCACGGCCGGGGCGCTGGGCAACGGTATCCACGCGCTGCTGACCCACCCGGAGCAGTTCGCCCTGCTCGCCGGTGATCCCGGGCTGGCCGCCGGGGCGGCCGAGGAGATGTTGCGGTGGGACGGCTCCGCCCAGATGAGCCAGCGCGCGGCCGTCCGGCCGGCGGTGGTCGACGGCGTCGAGCTGCCGGCCGGGGAGGCGATCGTGGTGCTCATCGGAGCGGCCAACCGGGACCCCGCGCGGTTCGCCGACCCGGACCGTTTCGACATCACCCGCGACGGTGGCCGGGGCCTGTTCTTCGGCCACGGCCTGCACCTCTGCCTGGGTGCCGCGTTGGCCCGCCTGGAGATGACTGTCCTCTTGGAACAGATCGGCAAACGGTTCCCGTCGCTGGCGATCGGCGGCGAGGTCCGCCGCCGCCCGAATCCGGCACTGCGCGGGATGGCCGCGCTGCCCCTGACGCGGTGACGCCGACGTTGTTACCCGGGTCACATCGGCGCCACCGGATGATCCCGCACCCGGGGCACCCGGGCAGCGTGAGCACGGAAAACCGGGAAGTCCCGGGTAAACGCGGGGTAACCGTTGTGGACCACCACGGCCGGTAGGTAGCGTGCGGACCTCGGGAAACCGAGAGGGAGACGTGCGACGATGTACGCCGAGGAGCGCCATCAGGCCATCCTGGACATGGCGCGCACGAACGGCCGGGTGGACGTCGCGGCCCTGGCGACGCAGTTCGACATCACCACGGAGACCGTTCGGCGCGACCTGACCGCGCTCGAGCGGCGCGGGGTGCTCCGCCGGGTGCACGGCGGGGCGATCCCGATCGAGGCGGGTGTGGCGGAGTTCGGCCGGCCCCACCGGGATCCCGCGCTGGTCGTCGAGAAGCGCCGCATCGCCCGCGCCGCCCTCGACCTGGTGCCCGGCGAGGGCGCGATCCTTCTCGACGCAGGCAGCACGGTCGGCGAGCTCGCCGACATCCTCCCGGTGGACCGGGAACTGACGGTGGTGACCAACGCGGTGACGATCGCGCTGGCGCTCAGCGGGCGGGGCAAGGTCACGGTGATGCTGGTCGGCGGGCGGGTCAAGGGCCGCAGCCTCGCCGCGGTCGACAACTGGGCGCTGCGGGCGCTCGGCGACACCTACGTCGACGTCGCGTTCATGTCCACCGACGGCATCTCGGTGGAGCGGGGGCTGACGACCCCGGACTCCTCGGAGGCGATGGTCAAGCGCGCGGCGATCTCGGCCGCGCGCCGTACCGTCGTGCTGGCCGATCACAGTAAGGTGGGCAACGACCATTTCGCCCGATTCGGGGACGTCGAAGACATCGACACGCTGATCACCGACGACCGCGTCGACGCCGTGGCCGCCGACGAGATCCGCCGGGCGGGTACGCGGGTCCTCGCGGTCTGACGGCGTCTTCGCCGGGCCAGGCCGCCGTCGTCCTGGCAGGGTGGGGCGCTCACCGGCGCGGCAGCGGGCCGGACGAGGACAGGAGACACGGTGGCTCTGCGGAGTGGCCTGCGGGCGGTGTCCGAGACGGAACTGGCCGGCCGGGACTGGGAGCTGCAGCTGCTCGTCGACCGGGCCCGCGGCGCGGCGCTCGGCGAGGGACAGGCGGTGCTGCTGCGCGGCCCGGCCGGGATCGGGAAGACGAAACTGCTGGCCGCCGCACTCGACGAGCTCGACGGCGTCGCCGCGACGGTGCTCACGGTCGGCTGCCCGGAAAGCGGGACCGCCGCCTACGAAGCCGTCCGCGCGCTGTTCGAACCCCTGCAGCTCACCGGGGACGACCAGGCCGCGCAGCTGACCGGCAGCGCCCGGCTCGCCCTGCCGGCGCTCGTGCCCGAGCTGCACGAGGGCCCGGGCGCCGCCGACACCTACTCGGTGATGCACGGCTTGCACTGGCTCACCGCCGGCCTGACCGCGGACGGGCTCGTGGTCCTCGCCGTCGACGACGTCCACCGGTGCGACGAGACGTCGCTGCGCTGGCTGGGTTTCCTGCTGCGCCGCGCGGAGAACCTGCCGCTGCTGGTGCTGATGACCCAGCGCACCGGACCCGACGAACCCAGCCCCGAGGTGCTCGGCGAGATCGGCGCGACGCTCAGCTGCCTGACCGTCGACCTCTCGCCGCTGCCCGCCGAAGCCGTCGCGGACGTCCTGCGCGAGCGCTTCGGCGTGGCGCCGGACCCGGGGTTCGTCGCCAAGTGCGTCGAGGTCAGCGGCGGCAACCCGTTCCTGCTCGACCGGGTGGTGACGCGGCTGCGCGGCCAGGTCACGCCGGACGCGGCGCACCTGGCGACGCTCGAGGAGCTCGGGCGCGAGGTGGTCGCGCGGTCCCTGCTCGACCGGCTGCCGGACGGCGCGTTCGCCGTCGCCCGCGCGATCGCCGTGCTGGGCGGGGAAAAGCTCGAGACGATCGCCGCGCTCGCGGGCACGCAGCCCGGCCCGGCCGGGAGCGCCGTGCGCGCGCTGCGGGCGAACGAGCTGCTGCAGCCGGACCGGCTCGACTACGGCCACGACCTGATCCGGTCGGCCGTGCTGGACGCCGTGCCGGCCGGTGAGCTCGCGGCCCTGCGCGAGCGCGCGGCGACCCTGCTGAACGACAGCGGCCGCCCCACCGAAGAGGTCGCCGTCCACCTGCTGCTGCTCGACTCGGCCCCGCAGCCGTGGATGGTCAACGTGCTGCGGGACGCGGCGGGCGCGGCGGAAAGCCGTGGCGCGCCGTCGGCGGCCGCGCGGTACCTGGCGCAGGCGCTTAAGGCCGACGAGGACAACGTCCAGGTGCTGGTGCAGCTGGCGCGGGTGCAGGGGCAGATCGACCCGAAGTCGTCGCTGCGGCACCTCGAGCGGGCGCTCGACCTGGTGACCGCCCCGCGCCGCCGTGTCCCGATCGTGGTGCTCTACGCGCTGATCTCCCTGACGGCCCAGAACTCCCTGCGGGCCTTCGCGGTCGTCGGCGAGGTGCTCGACGCGCTCGAGGCGGAGCTGGGCCCGGACCCGTCCCCCGCGGACAAGGCCCTGCGGACGCACGCCGAGTCCGTGCTGCTGATCTCCGGCATGGACGAGAAGTCGACGGTCGGCGAGGTCGGCGCGCGGTTCCGCGACGTCGTCCCGCCCGACGGCGACACCGCCGAGGAGCGGCAGTTGCTCGGGATGCTCGCGTCGCTGGGCACGCTGCAGGGCAGGCCGGCGGTCGAGGTCGCCGCGCAGGCCGGGCAGGTGCTGCGGATCGGCGACGTCGCGCCCGGCGGCTGGGCGGTGCTCGGCGCCGTGCTCGCGCTGTACCTCGCCGACCGGGTCGACCCGGCGATGGCGGCGGTCAACGAGCTGCTGGACCACGCCCAGCGCCGGGGCGAGGCCTGGACCTACACCCTCGGGGCGAGTACCCGCGCGCTGATCTTCCAGTTCACCGGCAACCTGCCTGAGGCACTGTCGGACGCGCAGTACTCCTTCGACGTCGTGACGCAGGAACGCTGGGCGCCCGGGGTGACGATGCCGCAGGCCGCGCTCGGCGCGATGCTCGTCCGCCAGGGCGACCCGGTCCGCGCGGAGGAGGTGCTGGACACGGTCGTCCGGCCGCGGTTGGAGAACTTCACGCTGGAGTACCACTGGTTCCTCATGGCCCGGGCCCGGGCGCGGGCCGCGCTGGGCGACCCGGAGGGCGCGCTGGAGTACCTGCGCCGGTGCGGGGACAGCCTCGCCGAGGCCGGGATCGAGAACCCGGTGCTGGCGCCGTGGTGGTACGACGCCACCGAGCTGCTCGCCGGCCTCGGGCGCGTGAGCGAGGGTGAAGCCACGCTGGAAGCCGCGCGCTGGGGCACGGCGCGGGCGGCCGGCATGGCCAAGACCGCGCGTGGCCTGCTCACCGGCGGCGACGCGGGTGTCGACCTGCTCGCGGAAGCGGTGGACCTGCTCGCGGCTTCACCGGCGAAGCTGGAGCACGCCAAGGCCGAATACCTCCTCGGCCGCCGGCTGCTGGGCCGCGGTGACGCCGAGGGCGCGCGGGAACGGCTGCGCCGGTCGATCGACCTGTCCGTGTTGAGCCGGGACAAGCAGCAGCTCGGGCTGTCGCTGCCCGCGCTCGCCGAGGCGGGCGGGCGGATGCGCAGCGGCACGGCGTCGCCGTCGGACGCGCTGAGCGGCAGCGAACGGCGGGTCGCCGAACGGGCGGCCGACGGCGCGACCAACCGTGAGATCGCCGAGTCGCTGTTCCTGACCCAGCGCACGGTCGAGCTGCACCTGACGAGCGTCTACCGGAAGCTGGGCATCAAGGGACGCGCGGAGGTCGCCCGGGCGCTGCGCTCGTGGTGACCGGTCACCGGTAGGTGATGTTCCGGTGACCGTTACTGAAGGTGACAGGTTGCCCGCCCGTGCCACCCGGATTGGTCACACGGGCAAGAAACCCCGGCCGGTCGCGCGCCCGTCAGCAGTACTCCCGTCCGAGTTGTAACCTTCAGTGCAGATCTGCTGGTCAGTGCGTCACCGATCGGGACGGGTGGGAGGTCGCCGGTGCACGACCTTCGCGCACGCTGCGTCACCGACCCGAATGTGGATGGCTCCGCCGGCCGGGTGATCGGCCGTGACCGCGAACTGAGCGTGCTCGACGACCTGGCCGCGGGCATCGCCGACGGCCGGCCCGCCCGCGTGGCCCTGTCGGGAGTCCCCGGGGTGGGCCGCAGCACCCTCGTCCGCCACGTGGTGACGGCCGCGCAGGGCCGGGGTGTGCCCGCCGCGGTGGCGTTGTGCTCGCCGGTCGAGGCCGAGATCCCGTACAGCGCGGTGTCCCAGCTGATCGCGGGGCTCTACCCGCCGGACCGGTTCGCCGAACTGGCGACGGAGTGCTTCGGCGGCGACTGCGCGACCCCCGTCGCCCTGCTCTGCGACGCGTTCACCGAGCTGGCCAGGGACCGCCCGGTCGTGCTCGCCGTCGACGACCTGCAGTGGGCCGACTCCTGGTCGCT
>Ga0307515_10006237_pt1 | contig 23939 bp, 14 predicted proteins | sample 17_EM_MG_FD_194513 | JGI IMG/M metagenome (GOLD analysis project Ga0307515, IMG submission 194513) | Populus trichocarpa ectomycorrhiza microbial communities from riparian zone in the Pacific Northwest, United States - 17_EM | ecosystem: Host-associated > Plants > Roots > Unclassified | place... | reverse complement strand
AATAAACATATTTGTTCTAGTTAAATATATAAAAATATTAAATAAATATGTTTTTAAACAGTTTTTCAGGGCATGGAATACTGATTTTTTTATATTTTTTTTATTGTAAGACAACAATCAATTGGAAATCTAATTATAATAATTAAATGGTTTTAAAAAAAAACTAAAAAAGTATATAGTTTTTCAGCTTTTTATATCATGCCCATATCTTTATCTTACTCCTTTTTTTTTTTTAAAAAAAAAACCACGCATTTAATTATGCTTAAAAATCTATACAAATTCAAGGATAAACCAACAAAAATTTTAAAAAAGTGATCGGCTATCAGCTTCTCTTGGCTGTTGAGCAGCAAAAAGTCAGTTTGTATTTTTTTTTTCAATATCTCAGACTCTATATATATAAAAAAAGCAAAACAAATCGTAAAATGTTAGCAGTCGACTTAGAAAAAGGCAACAAACAGAGGACATTCCATGCAAAACCAAGCATCCATCGTCACCGGTTGACCAGACAAGCTAAGCTACCTCGTCACTAAAACCGAACCGGCTCGAAAACAAACGGCTCGATCGCACACATCGCACGTGGATTTACCCAACTTCGAACTAAAACCGACTAGAAAATTAAATTATATATTTTTTTGAAATTAAACTAAAAAGAGAAAAAAAAAACACAAACTCGAAGAACAACAAACTCTTTTGCCCTCTGCTCTCTTTTCTCTCTCTGGTAACCTCAAAGAGAACACCAATACGAGGGTTTTATGCTCGAAACCTAAAAGTCGCAGACAGAACACTTCAGTTTTAGAGAGAAAAGGTGAAAAGGAGAGATTTCTTTAGAGAGAGAACCACACAAAAGTTTTCGAGCGCTGGCGCTGTTTCACTCCCCAGCTAGGGTTTTCGTATTGATTTATTATAAAGGTATGAACTTTATATTAGTTTCTTTTTGGAGATTTAGTTTTTTTATTTGTTTATTTATTTCCATTCATGGGATTTATTGTTATTTAATTACTACACATATACAAGCATTGATTAGGGTAATCTTAATTCAGTTCACAAAATTTCTTGTAATTTGCACCATATCTTTTAACAATAAGCAATAAACAATACCTAGGGTTTTTCTCTTGCTTTCTTACATGGATGGTTTTTGAATTCTAGGGTTTGATTTCTCTATTCATGTTACTGGGTTTTTGAAATGTAATTGCTGAAATTGAAGGAAAAGTAAGTTCTTCTTCATTGTTTTGAGCTGATTGTCCTTGAAATTTGTTTTGTTTATCCTTTTTAATAGATGGGTTTTCATTTTACTGTTCCTTTCTCTAATTAGGAGTCTAGTGGGATTGAAATGGTCTATAATTGGTGGGTGCTATTAAAAAGTTTTGATCTTTAGATAGTGTTAGTGTTAATTTTAGAATAGTTTTTATGTCGGTGCATGTCATCAAATTTGTGGACTGATTACTTTGTATTGTGTACAATTGGTATTGCTGGGTTTGTGTGATCAGTTCTTCTATGACCCGTGTTCTTATTGAAAATGTTTTTGACTTGTGTTCCTATTGAAAATGTTTTTAGTGTCTGTGTTACGAGTGTTGATAAAGGGATTTTGGTATATGTTGAACATGGACTGATGGATTGATCCGTGCACATAAGAGAAATCTGGTACAGTGATGCTGGCTCGGAAACTGTATTTCTGTTATGCTTCACAAAATCTTTACATAACATGTGCTAGTCGAGATGATAGACACCAAGCATAATGTAAAGTATGTTATGTATTGAATTCTTGCAGCATATTATATATAGAATGAATTAACAACTTTTGTTGATGTTATTATAGTGTATCCAATCACTTTCTTGGTTAGGCATTTTAAAAGCTGGTTGTGCCCAGGACATATGAAAGTATGTGCGCATGCTTTGGTGTCATTCATTGGTGTTTTATATGTTTGAATCTTGTTAAAATGCTTATTCCACGAATGTGTTTCTTGATATAAAAAGAGTGAAAGAAAGTTTCTCACCAGAATTCCTGCTATCTTTGGTTTTGTGCTGTTTTTGGGTGCCATGAAAAAAGATAATGGTGCCCGATCCTTACAATCGTTCTGCATTCTCTGCTTAATGCTCCGATGCTTCAAAGTAAGTTTCCTAGTGTTCGAAGAGACAAAAGCCGTAGAGTAGAAAGAGGCCCCCCAGCCCTACCTAATTCTGCATGAAAACAGTCAACTGTTCCATTCCCCTCTGAGAAAACAATATCTAACTCCCAGTTCGAGGTTCCAAATTCAAACTAATTATATGATTCACCATGCATTTTCCATTATTTGTTCCATGATTACCAGCCTACAATTTGTCAGATTCCATGCAATCTATGATCTGCAGCTCTAGTGTACCTAGCAAACTGTGTTAGAGGAGGCAAGTATTGATTATATTTGATAAAGGAAATTTTACTCAACATGGAAGGTCAACTAACCTTCCCTTTTTGCATTTGTTGTTCTTAATGGGTAATTTGTTTACTGTTTCTTCTACATCTCTTCTTCTGTTCTTTTTGTAAAATAAGAGTATTCTGTGCCAAGGGATAACCTTGACTCACTCTCTTAATGTTCTTCAATTTATATTATATATTTATTCTGGTTTCTACTGAGACCATATACCCTGTAATGAATGAATTGGTCCATCTCATGCTGTTATGTGGTTTTAGTTGGTCTTTGTTTAGTTTCCGAGCACATGTTTTTTAATGACTTCCAAGCTTAGATATAATAGGTGTTTTTCAGCTAATATATACTGTCTCAAGCTGTCCACTTAGAGATTCTATTTTGTCCCTTCCACAGGGTGTCCTGTAAATAGTTCTGAAAGCCACTGTGGTTCTTGATAGAAAAGAGCAGATTATTAAGCCACAAGGACTTCTTCAATGCTTGGAGGTACATTTAAATCAGTATGACACTTGAAGATTTCTTTACCCTGACTGAGATGAAGGATGGGCTCACAGCCCCTTCACGAGTCCATGAGTTGGTTGCTGTAATGCAGAAAGAGAAACATGGTGTTTTGAATAATGTTGGAGATTCAACCAGGCAATGGGCTGCTGTTGCAAGCACAATTGCTGCTACAGAGAATAAAGATTGTCTTGATCTTTTTGTTAACTTAAATGGACTATTGTTTATTGATAGATGGTTAACGATTGCTCAGAAGTTCAGTAATGAAACAAATGAAGGCTCTGTAGAAGAGTCAATTACTGCATTATTAAGGGCTCTGGAAAAGCTGCAAATAGACAAGGAGAGGTCCATTTCTTCAGGGGTCTGGGGCACTGTCAATAATCTTCTTGACCACAGTAGTTCTCGGGTTCAGGATAGGGCAAGGGCATTGTTTGATAGCTGGAAGCCTGGTGAGGTTAGTGATGCAATTCACCATGATGTTCAGAGTGTTGGGGCATTTGATGATGTTAGAATGAATGACAGTGAGACTGGAAAAACTGAATGTGTTGCTGTCAAAGTTCCTCTTTCAAATGGAAGTGCTGATGTAGAAAATAACGCTGCAGAACGAACTGGGGATGAAAGTTTGCAATCAAGAAACTCAAATTGTCTTCAAGCAGAAAGCGTGCAGGATGTACAGATCCAAACTAATGATTGTGATCATCAAATTTTAGACCATAGAAATTTGGAGGATAGAACGCAAGTTCCTCTTACTGCTGCTGTGGATAGATCATTAGATCCTCTTAACACCTCTGTTGTGTCAAAATCTGATCAAGAAAGCCTGTCACTGAAAGAAAAGTCCCCAGTAAGTAGTGCTGTGGAAGAGAATGTTTCCACTGAGCCAGATTCAGAAGCTCCAAAGATGCTCACTGACAAATCAGCCTCTTCTAGCAAAGTGGAACCTGGAGCTATTTCCTCTAGCAATGTTGCTGCAATTGCTGAGGAAATTGTGTCAGAATCTGCTTTGCAAAATAATGTTGATGCCAAAGAGGATAATTGCTGTACAAGTACAAGTGGATCCAGTGTTGTGGCAATACCCGTATCTACATCAAAAATTGGGACAGATGAAGCGGAGAATAGAGATCAATGTCAAACACCTATATTTAACTCCGGTGCTGAAGATGGTGAATTTTCTCCCGACCCTCCACAGCACTTGGCTGGCAACAAGAGCCCATTGGAAAAACCTGACAAGTTTGGGAGTCTATTTTCACGGATGGAAGATGTTGGTGCTAGTGATGATGATAGAGAACATAGCAGTGACGGGGCTGAGGATAATTCTGATTTCTCTAAACCAACCACAGATAAATGTAGTCCGGATTTGATTGGCAGAAGAAGATCTGATATTGAGCTTGAGTATGGCATGGTTGATGCTCTTGAAGTTGCTCGACAAGTTGCTCAAGAAGTGGAGAGAGAAGTTGGAGATTACAGAGAACAATCCTGCAGCTCGTCTTCTGAGAAAATCTTGGAAAGTGGTATTAAGCAGCCAGGTAGCCCAGATTCCATAAATGGAGAGCGGGACCTATCCACTGAGATCCCTCCGGAAAATGTGCCAACTAGACTGAATCAGTCTTCTGAGACGTGTGCTGAGCAAGAGGGGCGCTTAATTGATTCAAGTAATCTGGAAAACGAAGCAGAGAATGGCATGCATGACCTGGAGTCTTCTCTGGTCACTGAAGTGGCTCAAGAACCAGAAATTAATACAGAGAAAGGCCTGTGTGATTTTGATTTGAATGAAGAAGGCTGTTCCGATGATATGGTTCTTCCTATGAATACATCCCCCGCCCTGATTTCCATTGTTTCGGCTTCAAGGCCTGCAGCAGCTTCTGGATCGCCTGCAGCTCCTTTGCAGTTCGAGGGAAATCTTGGATGGAGAGGTTCTGCAGCTACTAGTGCTTTTCGTCCAGCTTCCCCACGCAAGACTTCTGACGGGGACAAGACTGTTGAGACTGTTGAGGCTGGGGGAAGCAGCAATTGTTCAAAACAAAGGCAGGTGTGCCTTGATATTGATCTCAATGTGGCCGAGGGTGGAGAGGAGAAGGTCGTGGATTTAATTTCATCAAGACAAATTCCAGTCTCATCAGGCTTCCATTCTGGGGAATCTTCTTTAGAAGTGGGCTCGAGAAGACCAGAGAGGCCCAACCTGGATTTAAATCGTACCAGTGATGATGGTGATGCTTCACTGACTGATCTGAGAATGGAGGGACAGCTATTTTACCCACGGAACGGCCATCGTAGTCCATCTCCTGCTTCTTCATCTTCTTCAATGCAGCCTTCTCTGAGGAACTTTGATTTAAATGATAGACCTTTCTTTCATAATGACTCTTTGGATCACGGGCTGTATCATAGCAAGTCCTCTCAAACTGCAAGTGTTTTTGGAGGATCTAAACTAGGTGATCCTGTTATTTCTATCATGGGTACTAGAGTGGAAGTGGGCAATCGAACGGAAGTTGACAAAAAAGATTTCATTCCGCAGGCTCCGTCCCTGCCAAACAGCAAGCCTCTGGAACCTGTAATGGGTGCTAATCTTGCAAGAATGGGAGGTGTTTTGGGTATGGTTCCCGCTCTGCCATACACTCATGCTCCTGTTTTTGGGTACAGTGCATTGCCAACAGCACCTGCCATATCCATTCCTTCAGCTATGTATGGTTCTGCTGGCTCCATCCCTTATATGATGGATTCAAGGGGAACTCCTGTCATGCCTCAAATAATGGGCTCTGCACCATCTGTTCCTCCTTACTCCCAGCAACCATTCATAATGAGTATGAGTGGTGCACCCCTGAGTTTAAATGGTGCTGGGCCCTCACGGCCTAGCTTTGACTTAAATTCTGGTTTTGCAATGGATGGGGGAAGCACGGGTGGTTTGCGCCAGCTGTTCATGCCTGGCCAAGGCAGCTCACAACCTTCTTCAAGCTCTGGAGTGGGTGGGAAAAGGAAGGAACCAGATAGTGGGTGGGAACCTGCCTACTCTTTACAATATAAGCATCCGCAACCCCCATGGAGATAGAAACTTCCAAAATTGTCAGTGTGCCCACTATTGGAACCAGTTTGATTAAGTCTCCGATGTAAGCTGATTAGCCTAAGTGAGGAAAGCAAAATAAAATTGGGGGCAAATGTGAATGTAAAATGATTCATGAGATTAATTGCCGAAGGAGGAAAAGTAAAGGAAGATTAGGTTTTTTATTTGTTTTTGTTTTGTTTAGTTTCTTCCCGTTTCTGTGTTTCAAAGAAAGCAATTTCAATCATAGAAGCTTGGTACATGTAGCTGTAATTTATCTTCGTCATATAGCACAGAAATTTAAAGGAACTAACTTTGTCTTCGAACTTATTTTTTCAAGTTTTTCCTTTCCTGATGAACAGAAGCAAATGCTACAATTTTTGCTTGTTTTCTATTGAAGAATATTGTGTTCCGCCTGAGGCCCAGATTGGTAAACGACTAAAATTCCTTTTCGGAGATCTTGAAAGCTACAAAAGGGTTGTGGAGGGGTGAATTTGCAGCGCTCTTGCATATTGGATAAAACAAAAGTAGCTGCCTCTGATGACTAATCGAGCCAAGCAACACCCTGTGAGCTAAAAAACAGAAGACCGACGAGGCCAAAGGTGGTCAAGGCTTGGTTACGGATAAAGGAATGTCGTAGTTCAGGTCCTACCCTTGATACATGGTGTAAAAGGATAAGTATGATTCCGATTGTTTTTTAAAAGTGTATTTTTTTTAAATATATTAAAATGATATTTTTTTTATTTTTAAAAAATTATTTTTAATATAGCACATTAAAATGATATAAAAATACTATAAAAATATTAATTTAAAAAACAAATAAAAAAATTAATTTTTTTTAAAAATACTCTCAAAACATAAAACCAAACAGGGATTTAGCAGTTACCATCCTCAGCGAAGACCGTTCCAGGACCTGTGGCGGTATGATGAAACCATTGATATCTTGTAATTCCTGAACCCACAGAAACAACTCAGATAATACAAGACAGTTTCTGCTGACAAGAAAACTTTTTGACTTGCTGCTCGTAGTAGCTTACATATTTTTCTAACACGCAATTCCAGCATACAAGGTAAGTTGAGTTACATTTTTTCTCAGAAATAATAATCAAGAAACTAAACCCTAGTCAGGAGAGGCCAGCGAGCCTAGAGACCATTTTTTTCCACAAGGCAGCATAACAGATCAAAACTCTGTGGGCCAACTGCCAGCATATTGCAATCTATAAATCAACCCAGGAAAGCATTTGTTAATAGGGTTTGATGTCACCTAGTGATACTGGGAAAAGAAAATACAGGATGGTAAGTTGAAACATCAAGGGAGATGATGAACACTTCATTTGTATGGATGCTTTTGCTTTCGCACCATCAACGGTTAGTATCTGCCTGCCTCTCCTCCAAAATCAGCACAGCTAAAGTATAGAACCTTCATAATTTATCGAGGTAAATGACCACATAATTTGATGGCAAACTTGATAGGGCCACCTCCGCTTATACCTGAAAAGAGAAAATGGGTATCAATGAGTATCTCATTCCAGTACTTGGAATGGTCAAAATCGGCAACTTCTGAAAAGAATATTATTTTGATATTTGTAACTAAAAAAGTCTTAGAACCTTATTCCAGAATGTCCTGTCTAAACAAATCTATAGCATCTAAAGATATGCGCTAGCCTACTTTTAGAGGATTTTTGCAATACAAGCATCTCTGCCGGCATCAGGGAGTGACAAATAAAAAATCTATCACTAGGATCACTGCTGCAGTAATAATGCTCTGTATGACAATGCAGGTATCGTAGTGTATTTTATTTTTGGGAATCTAAAGATCCAGGTTACACCATCCTAAGAATACATAGGGCATTCATAACGTCAGAAACAGAAAATTTATGCAGTAATAGGACCCATGATGTGTGATAAGCTACTTGTGAGTAGGCCCGCGGTTGACTGGTAGCAATGACTAAGCCAAGACCACTGCTATTTATGTAGCCTGTGCTGATAGAGATATGCCTCTTGCAGCTTTGGTTCTATGCCATAAAACAGTACGTAAAGGATCTAGAAAAACAAGTACCGAGACAAGGAGATATATCAAGCTGATTTGTACCTTGATTTGCTCTTAAATGAATTCTTGGACTTCCTGTTTCTTGTTCCATTCTCTTCTGCTTTCTCTCACTCATGTCCCTCTGGAACAGCTCCCGCATTTCTTCTGTCCTTGATTGAGTTCTTTCAGGAGGCGGCTTTGATTTCTTACCAGCCTTCTTCTGCACAATCTTGCCAGCATCCAATGCCTTCTTCACAGCCTCTGCTGCTTTCACCCGACGGTAACCCAGATCGACTAATGATAGTCCAGTATTTTCCTTCTTATTTTTTCCACTTCCCTGCATTGCGATACAAGCAACTCATTTCACTTTGAAAGGAGCATGAAAGAAACCTCTGCACATAACAAAACTTTAGCACTGCAATAGTTGGCCTGGTTTGATGATCTATGAAACCTGAAAAGCACAAGATACATGGACATACAAAATGCCAAATCGAATCCTGCCACATATACATCTTTGAGAACCATAGCTGAAGCGTTTGTCTACTTTATGATTTGATATTAGTCTGTTCAAAATAACTAGTGCCAAAGACAACATAATAAGATTATATGCATGCACGATTTCTGCACACAGAAAAGGAGGGGACACGTACTTCTGGTTTCTCAGTTAGATCTTCATCCTCTAGCATCTCTCTGCCTGCTTGTAGTTTTCGACGCTTTTTACATGGTAAATCTTTCTGTTCAACAGATATTAGGTTTGTTTGGAAGAGCAAATCTTTTCAATCAGAAAATGGTAACATTAAATTGCAGAAAAACAATCACCTCACGCTCTCGCTTCCTCTTTTCCTTCATTTTAAGGTCTTCAGCTTGCTGGGCACTCATCACCTCATTTCCAGAGCCTAACCGATGACTGCTGCATGCAAGTGTACACACCGTTTGATTAGTAGGCGAAACTAACCTTAAACTTGTATTGCTTAATATAAAGTCCTGAAAGTTGAACTGAAAGAGGAAAATCATTTAATACAAGAGAAAATAACTCAGGTTGTGAGTATTCCATTTGTAAAGAAGAAAAGCATTATTTCTTAGGAAGCATGCTTCCTCTAACATAAAAACCATCTTCACATGATTCTTATCCCCTTCACGTGTAAAATTATAGAAAGGAGCAAGAGGATAAACTTAATGCATTACTCGGGGTTCCTTGGCGCATGACAGTGGATAAATCCTAGCATTCTTTATCAGCATTTTCTAGATGGCTATGGTACTGGCACTTTTCAATGGCCAGAAAAACAAATTCAAATTCCAAATTACGACTGGGACTGATATGTCTTTGAAAGTACAAGGCATAACATAAACAACCACCACAGTATAGAAATCACCTTTGCTGCTAGCATTTTCTCTCTCTCTGTTACAAACCAGGTCCTTTTGGGACTTGAAAAGATTTCATCCTTATACGCAATCATATTTTCTGCCTGCAATAAACACAGTAAGAGTGCATGAACTCACTTTAGAGCTTTCCCAAGTTAACAGCTTCCAAAGCCACAAAATAATTCTAGACAGATAGTAATGACCTTCAATGCAATGCGATGGCCAAAAAATAGAAATTAAAAACCAAAAACAGAAGACAAGTTATCACTATGGACAATAGAGTAAGTGCATTATATCTCTGACAAGATCAACAGATAAGCAGTCTAGATGGAGAAGCGCTATACCTTGGTTGCCTCCGTCTCAGCTTTTCTTAGAGCTCTCTCTTCCCTGCAGTAATTGAACATTGACAACATCAGCACAAAATAAGAAATTTTTTTAGCTAAAAGAACTATGAGAACAGAATTCCATCAAGACCTCTCCTTTTAATGAATGTCAGCCACTTGATTTTCCATTTCTCAATTATCTTAGAACACTTAATAACCGATTGCTCTGCAACGATACAGCTCTTCAACGATACAGACAACTCTGGGCGAGTCATATTCAACAACCACATGGGTGAAACTTCTAGTTTTAACATTAGAAACTTCATGCAGAAATAATGAAGAGTAAGACTATCTCCAAATTCTCCTTTCAAAAACACACTTCAGTGGGATCATGTGGAATATGGCCTTCAACTGAAAGCATCCACACATAATGTTTATGACAAAATATTTAGCAAATACTGACGGATCAGCTATCATAATATAACAAAATTGAACATGAAGAGCCTATAAAAGCTAGAAACAAGATCTACTCATCCATGAGTGCAACAGTGTGTTTCTTTCGAGTAGATTTAAATGGTGATACTTTAGTCCAGAAGCCATAAATACATTTTAATACATTCCTTCCTATTGTTTTAGGAATACATTCAATATTCTATCAGATGCAACACAATCCACTCAGCCAAACTATTGTGATACCTAAGAGGTAGGTTTAAATTTTAAAACCCAAGAAATTCAAGACAACCACTGTATCTGACATCTTCACGGTTCTGAAAACATTTTCTTAGGGTTTTGGTGCTGAAAATGTACATGGTTTCTCCTAGAAAGCCATCATGAATTTAAACAATAGGAAGGAATGTATTAGTATCAGTTTTCCTTGAAAGAGTGGATGCAGTAGCCAAAAAAGAATTAATATGCTAAATTAATGGCTCAAAATTAACAATATATAAGACAAGAGGCAGATGTAGATGGTTTATCTCTCTTTGGGGTGACGTAGGCCAGGAAAGTGAGAATTATCTAGATGGAAAAAGAAATACGGTATAAATACTAAAATTCTAATTATAATTTACTAAATAAAATAATCAATAATAATCAAAATAAATATAATAAATAAAACATAATTAATAAATCTCAACTAAAAATTCAAATAAATTAAACCAAAATCATAATTTAAAGCTCAATTTTTCAATAGTTTTGACTACCCTTTATCGATTATGATCATATAAGTGCATAAACAATATTTTGAGCTTAATGTCCTCACCAATTCTCCCAGGTTGAGAAACTCAACTTCATCGAGTATAATTCAAGGCAACTCTAATAATACTTTCAAAGATCATGATCAAGTTATTGTGACGTCTTTTTGGTAATCCAAGTATAGTCTGAATATGATTGTTTAACTTTGAATGTCAATTAATTTAAATAAGTTCATAAATCATTTAATTGTAAGAACAATTAAAATACCATTTCTGATACCAAATTTGATGCAGAACAATGAAAAAAAATTAAAACATGAAAAATAGCTTTTAGAAAAAGAAGTTAAGAATTAAAAGTAAAGAAAGAGAAGAAAAAAGCAAGAAAAAAAAATGGATGTTTAAAAAGTCTTACAACTGTGTAAATTTTATTCAATTAATAAAATATTTTTTAACATTTAAAAATATAGGATATAAATACTAAAACTCTAATTAGAATAACTAAATGGGTTTATAGCCCACTAAATAAGATTTTTAATAATAATTAAATCAAACCTAATAAATAAAAATTAATTAATAAAACTCAAGTACTAAAAATTTAAATGAATTAAACCAATAACATAATCTAAAATTCAATCTCTTGTTTATAACTATATAAGTGCATGAACAATATCTCAGTGTGGTGTACCCATCATATATCCTTCTCTACCGGCCCTCGCAGCACACCCACTCTATGAATGTAACTGCACAGAAAAACAAAGAGATGTGAGATACCACAAAGCAGTGAGCACACTCAACAACCCAGAAACAACATTCAAATGTAGCACGATGAAAGAATATTCAGATAAAAAACTGATGGCGTGTCACCATCAAGAAATAGTTCAGTTAATAACTGTCTGAACACCAGCGATATCAAGTCCCTAAAAAAGGAAAGAAAATGTAAAAAAGGTACGTAAACTACATTATCCAACTTCCAAATCTATAGCAGAAAAAAGAAGAGGAAAAAAGGAGAGGTGAGCAAAAGAGTAAAATGTGAACATAAAGGTTGAATGCTCCCAAGTCCCGACGAATGAAAAATATATGGAAATCATTCAGAATTCTTAGCTTCCATTTCTTGAACACCCCGGCACAAAGAAACCCTTGAATTAACAAGACAAGACTAGAAAAGGGCCAAGCAGGTGATATTGATGTGACAAAGCAAATTTACTCTATAAAAAGGATTGTGTAAGTTACTAAGTTTTATGCTTCCACTCACTCGGGCAATCAAAAATCAACTCGCTGCTTCCTGAAAAGTTCCAAAGCCTGCAGAATATAACCATTAATCAGTCTGAGAGGCAACTTAAAATCTAAAAATACCAAGCTAGGCACTGTACTATCCCCAGAGTTATAACATTATTGTAGTTACTTGTTTATCTGGTTCGGAATCCGAGGAACTAGCGTCGTACGTCTGTGTGGTTAGTTATAGGAGTGGAGAGTTGTTAGCGAGCTCTGGAGATTTTCTCATCGATGGAAGTGGTGCTTCGACGAGCGTGTTCTTCGGCGACGGATTAGGAGTAGGAAGCAAAATCCCATGGCGACTGCTTCTGCCGCTGATTTAAAGGCTTCTCTCCTCCTCCTCCTTCGTCTTCTGATGCTTCCTTTTCTTCCTCTTCTTGCCCTTCTGCTTCTGATAGCTCAACTTCTTCTTCTCTGGGAGGCTCAAAGATGAAGCTTGGAGCCATTGAGTTGGAGTGAGAAGAGGCAGGGAGGTTTGTGCTGGCTGCTTTGAAAATTTGTTCAGAGAGGCAATAGAGCTCAATTTCTTGCGTGGACAGTCTATTGAGGCCCAAATTGAAGATTATGGGCTTTTTGAAGTGGCTTAAGCATTGTTATTATAACTATCAGATAAGGAGGAGCTTATGCACGGGTCAATGTTACTATTAAGGGGCCCATTTAAGATTTTCTTGGACTAAGAGGCCCATGTTACCGGCCTTCTCGGGTGAGCCCAGATGTATAGGACATTGAGAATGAGATTTCGTGCCTTCTCTCCGGAATAAGATTATGCGTGCTTTTTTAAAACCAGAAATCGTTTTTGCTTTGCAAATCCTTTGGACGATAACAGCGAGGTTTGGAGTTAGAGCCTAATTGTCACTCGTTTTCTGAATTAAATCAACTAATTGTATGACGAGGCTTGAACCAAACCTTATTAGTTTTGAGCTTTTTGATGCCAGATAATTGAGTTGTTTGTACGAGGAAGAGAGGTGGAGATACTGAGAACAAAGAGAACACACGTTTTTTTTTTTGTATTTTTTTAACAACAAAGAAATTCACTCCAAAACCCTTTGAAAAACAAATTTACTTTAGAAAATATCTTATTACTAATGAGATTTTAAATCTGATTGGCATATTGTTCATACTACATGTATACAGATAGAGAAACTTGCTTGCGATTCGAAGAAACGACTCGACTTGAAAATATATATATACAGAGAAATCTGTTTGAAATTCGAAGAAACAATCCCATATGTGATATTCATCGATCAAATCATATACTATATACTTTTCATTTGTAATTACATGTGCATCTATGTAAATTAGAGGATACTTCCATAGCTGTAGTCCAGTGAGTTTGATTGTTGGTTTTTTTAGGAGTAAAATGAAAATGTTTAGTGAATTTTTTTAGAAAGAAAATGATAACGTCTATCGGTTTGAGAGAGACTGCATTGCGTCCATGTTGGTGTTTCGATTTAAATTTAAATTTTATTTAATACTGCAATTCTATAATATAGCATTTATTAAATGTCTCCGGGTGCTTATTTTTTTTAAAAAAAAAAACCAAAATTGAGACGCCAAAGAAAATCCAGCAAAGCTCTGTTCTTGGAAACTCACTCCAAACCTGCCCACTGTTTGACAGCTGGACAATTCCCTTGGTTTTGCTGTTGTCTAGTAGCAGCCTCCATTTCATTTCAGCCGTGGATCCAATTTTGGACTGAAATTTGAAGCAGTTAAAGTTCAAACGTACTATCACTGCCCTTTCCCCTGTTTTTGCAGCGTTCAATCTATCAACCTCCATCTCAGGCTTTCCAGCTATATTCAACAGCTAAAAGATAGCTGACGTAGCAAAGCTTGAAACAGTTACAAGAAAAGAAAAGCACGAGACATTTTTATTTATACACAAAAATAAAAATACTCATCACTTGTTTAAATTATCTATGCACATTCTTGTATTTCCCTTCCCCCTCAGGCAAACAAACAAACACCTTGTGGCTCACGCCTTTTCATGGAAAAAGCTCCACAATCCCCAACTAAACACACCAAAAACCAAGAAAAAAAGTCTCTACCTAACATTTTTCAAACCCCCCTCTTTATTCTCCTCCTCCTTATTTGTCTTTTACTGTTTTTGCCCTTTTACAGAAAAGCCCGTATTGCTTGACATAGCTGCTAGCGCTGAGGGAGTCTAAACCGAACCTGAGAAGCGGGCGACCGGACAGCGACACCGTGCCAGCAAATACCGCCTTTGCACATCTCATGAACATTATTGACACGATCCTGTGAAATCGCATACATGGCTTTACGAGAAATATCCCACGTCAGCGTCCCAATCAAGATTAAACCCACAACAGCAGTAGACACAATCAGCACGAATACACCACTGAAGCTCCTTCCACAGACCAGCCCGTAAGCCTTAATTCCCGCTATCACCGCCACGTAGATCGTCGTAAGATTCCCTATCACCGCATCAGACAGCGCCATAAAAAGACTCTGCACAATTGCTCGTAAATCTATCAGGGAAAGGAGGGTGTGTAAACAAGGTGGAAACAGCAAATGGAAACGGAGGTGGGTTTTTAGTTGGGAATGTCGGTCGAGGGGTAGATGATACCACGGAAAAGAGAGGGACTGAGGAATGGACTGGTTTATGTTGAGCTTATCTTCTGGCTCTTGGAAGGGAAAGTTGGGAGGTATCATATTTTTGTCATGCATACGCCGATTCGAAAGTAACCAAAGAGATAGTACCACGTGCATTTCCTTCCTTCGAGATGGAGAAACCTTTGCGACTATTTTATTTTAGTGTTTTTAATAGTAATAGCAGTAGATTCAAGGCTTTGATTATTCTTTTTGACAACGACGTCGTGGTAGATGAGGGTATTGCCATGACAGGGACGTTCTGTCTAACTGCTAATGGACCGAGTAAATACGGCCGATGGCCACTTCAAAGGAGTTATGTTGTTATCTAACAAGAGGGCGCAGAGAATTTCAATTTAATACACAAGCGGTGTCAATTATTATTTGGTATCTGACAAGCAAAAACATAATATTAGCTGAAAAAATATATTTTTTTTAATTAAAAAAAACTCAAATAACATTGTTTTGGATAAAAAATTTAAAGAATAAAATTGATTCGGTGGTCATGAACTAATATGCAAGGTTAATTCAAATTTAATTAGGTTAAATCTCAAACACAATTAAAACAACAACCATCCAAATTAAGCTCGAGTCATAAATCACCAAGTCAACCCATAAAAATGGGTCTAGCTTAAGATTATAGATGAAATGGTAATTGCCTTTTAATGTTTTAGTTGCAACGTTTGTCGCTGGACTTTATGCTCATAGCTCGATTAATCCAAGATTATTAAGAGGAAAAGAAAAATCATTCAATGTACTCTGGCCCTATACGCTACCGTATTGTTGCCGAAAAGAGTACATTATCTGCAAGAATCTTAGCTCCGCCAGTAGCCACACCATCTCTTTAAACTGCCGAAGATTGATGTGATTAGCATCGATGATGCAAGAAAACAAAAGAGAAAAAAGTTTTTTTCTAACTTGTGTTTCCTGCCAAAGGTTCACTGGTGACGCCCCCGGTCCAATCAGCATGCTCTTCTAATATACATTTCTTCGAGTTTCCATGAGCCACTCAGAGCCGAGAGTCGCCGTGCCTAACCAGACCAAAATTCTCAACCAATAACACAATCTCTTCTTCCAAGTGTAGCCGCTGGTCACCCATGAATGTGTGGTGGTGGGAGCCAGCTATAATATTGCCATCAACACAACTAGAGAATAGTTTTTAGCAATAAAAAATAGCTGGAGGCCATGAAAACCAACCAAAAACCAACAGTTTTTTTTTTATTGACCGACCAATGACAACTGTAATTCGTATGTGAAGTTTCTTGGCGACTTTTATCAAGCATTATTGGGCAGTCTGAACGAGTGTGCCGTCTAGAGGACGTGTAAACTGTAAGGATGGCAATCTCGTAAAACTTGTGTGATTGGATTGGTGATTAAAGAGGGCATCCCCAATATTCTTCTGGTATAGTTAGAGGCGTGTTTGATGGTTTAACATGTATTCAAAATTGGCAAAAACCTAACCACCAATTATTGCTGTCTTTGTTTCCACCTAATTCTAATAACCGAATCCAATATAAATGCTGGAATTGTACTGCCTTGTAACATTACATTTGTAAAATTCAGTCCCGGAGTTTGCGGGTTGTGTGAGGTTGTAGTACAATATACTTTTTAAAATAATTATCACTTTAAAATGTATTAAATTTAATTTTTTAAAATTTTTTTTGACATAACATATCAAAATCATCACAAAACACTAAAAAAAATATCGATTTAATAAATTTTCAAGTAAAAAAACACTTTTAAAAAATATCTAAAAACAAAAACAAAAGCTATGTCAAACACCTTGCAAGACTTACAGGTTAGTAGGGTCAATACGAATTGATTATAATATTTTTTAAAATTAATAAATTGAAACTCAAGTTTTATTAGGGTAAGTGACTGAATCACTTTTTTTTTTTTTAATATGGACTAATCTAAACCTTAACCCATTCAAAATGAGTTATAATTACAATTATCATGAAAGAAACGGATCCTTTTTTTTTTTTTTTACTCTGCTTTCCTTTTGGGGGTTTTGGACCTCTTTTCCATTTTAAATTGATGCGCAGATAATTGTTTCTTTGAAAACAAAATGTACATAATAGTGTAAAGGAAAGGGCCGGGCCTAGATAACTTGGACTCTGATCAGTCTCGGTTATGCAGTGTTGAACTTTCGGGTCATCGAGACTCTCGTTGAAAGCTTGTCACGTGATGCCCGGCTCATTTATGCCCTGGCGTCATTAGCTCTGTGGGCTTCTCCTGGAGATCATTGAATCACCCTTAATTGACAGCACTCCTGTTATTTCCTTCCTTGGTCGTCCAGAAAGTTATCCGCGATTGAACTGTCATCATCCTGCCAACCAAACATGTCTACAGAGCAAGCTAGACTCTCGTGCTCCACTCTCCACGTCGAGTCAAGAATAATACCCACTAACATTCTGCCACGTTCAAACATCCGATTGCCACGTCACACCCTGTCCAATCACCCACCATTGCAATTCTGAGCCAACCTGAGCGGTCAACCACACTCATTTCTCAATTCATCAAGTGGGTCCGACCTGGCAGTTTCTTCCCCCCACGTTAACTTACGACTCAATCACCAATAAATCAAAGCCACGTGTATATACAGATATTTCTAACGTATCTAAAAGCAGAGGATGATTCTGATTTCCTCGTTGACCCTCCCAATGTAGACGAGAAACTCGGCGCCCTATCCTTCTCTTTTTTTTCCTTCCGTTCTTTCTTAAATAACGTATTTGCCACCGAACTGGTTCAGGGAATCGGTGTCTCGGCTTATGGATATTATTATCAACTCTCTTTACAGCAACAAAGTATTTTCCTCAGAGAGTTGATTTCCAATGCATCTGATGTGAGCATTCATTAATTTTTTTACCTAATTATATTGTTTTTGCGAAGAATTGGATTTAAATTTAAAAAATTGTGTGAATTTCGGGCGCTTGATAAAATAAGGTTTCTGTCGCTAACGGACGAAGACGTTTTGGGTGAAGGAGACAATGCCAAGCTTGAAATTCAGGTTAGTGGTTAATTAATTTTGTAGAATTGTTGAAATTGTGATTAATTTGAAGTTTTAATTATGTGTTTTTGTGTGGTAAAATGCAGATTAAGTTGGATAAAGAAAAGAAAATTCTTTCGATTCGCGACAGAGGTATAGGTATGATGAAGGAGGATTTGATCAAGAATTTGGGTACCATAGCCAAGTCAGGAACTTCAGGTATATACGTTGCACAGAAGGTGGAAATGTAAATTTTGGTGTTTGGGGGTTAAATATGTAAATTTCTGTGTTGTTGATGCAGCATTTGTGGAGAAAATGCAGTCAAGTGAGGACCTTAATTTGATTGGACAGTTTGGGGTTGGGTTCTACTCTGTATATCTTGCTGCTGATTATGTTGAAGTCCCTAGCAAGCATAATGAAGACAAGCAGTAAGTGTTCTTGAATGTTGGGGCCGGAAAGATTGGATACATGTTGTTTGTGGATTTCAGGTATGTGTGGGAATCGAAGGCTGATGGAGCGCGAGCGATATCTGAGGATACCTGGAATGAACCTCTGGGACGTGGAACTGAGATAAGATTGCAAATCAGAGACGAAGCTGGAGAGTACTTGGAGGACAAGAATTTGAAAGTGAGTGTCTTTAATATGCTGGATGGATAATGTTTTAGTTAACCATTTTGTGCTATTTGCCGCGTTTGTTTCTGGTGTCTAGAGGCTAAGCAAACCTTCCAGAATTTCAAAGCTGTAATGGTAGTGGCAGTTAATGACATGAAAATAAATCGTGGAACTTGTCTGATTATTGATTGCAACAAGGAACTGATTACCAAATTCACTAGAATATTTAGCTTCATGTTTAAGAGGTTGGTTTGAATCCTTATGGATTGATTTGGGAAAACTGGACCGTGCATTTTCAATTACCAGTAACATTTTCAGTATTTTCCCCTGTATTCAAGGAATCGACTAGGTCCGTCATCATCTTCACACTCACCTTCATCTCTAGTTTGCTAATGGGAGCATGTCCTGAATGATTTATGAAAGTCTTTATTGCACATCTCAGTTAAAAAATTTCAGTCTATGAGCAATATTTCTGTTTCTTTCATTAATAACTAATGTGTAATTTCTTTCCCCGGGACGATAGTGTGAAGCGAACTGCCCAACTGATGTACCAAGCAGCACTCATGGAGAGTGGCTTCATGCTCAACGATCCCAAAGATTTTGCCTCTCGAATCTACAGCTCTGTGAAATCTAGCCTAAGCATCAGTCCGGATGCAATCATTGAAGAGGAAGATGATGTAGAAGAAGTTGAAACTTAAAACAAAAGAAGCCACTTCCAACACTGAAGCTGAACCCACAAGAGATGATGAGGATACAGAACCTTCTGCTGTCAAGGATGAGTTGTAGATTGCCCAAAGAATGTGCCATTTCCATCCTTTTTCGGGCATTCCTTTTTCCTGTAATGCTGTTTATTAGAGAAGCTGAACTGCTTCATGTATTTTTCACAGTCGAACTTTATAGTAGGTCGTAGAGCTAATGTATACACACAGATTTTACCTTTTCAGCACATAGTTATTGATGAGCTGCAAAAATGGAATTTTGGTCCCCTCCTGTTTCATAGTCCGTGCACGGGTACCGGGTCTGAAGTTTTTGGTCGATTAAGGCCCATAAATGAACGTCGCAAGAATTTGTTACCTTCAGCTTTTACCTGCAAATTCAATTTACCAGGAAATGTGAATCCAAACTGGCCGGAAGTAAAATTGACTCACAAGAGATAGGGAAAAGGTTTAGACTTGAACAAGGATGTTGGATCCTTTTAGATTCAGTTCTAATTTTGATAGCTTTTAAGCTTCAAATCTTTGAGAGATAATAGACATGGGTGTCTCTCCAAAAACAAGTAATCTCGTGCGTCTAGCTCGAAGCACTGAAGATACTTGAACGTAGGTCAGCAGGGTATTATCTGATCTTCTGCTAATCAGACACCAACCTCAATTTTCCCTTTCTCCTAACCTTTGAGGTAGATCACAAACTCGCCTAAACTATGGTTAAGATTTTCATATAAAGAATTTTTAACATGAGGGTAAAGATTCTTGTGTTAATATTTCAAGTCATTGCAAAATTGTGGGAAAAAAGGCTTGATATTGATCATGAACCCACTTCCAAAAGGGATGATGATTCAAGAGAGTGATCAAAGAAGAAGATTTGATTATCCTGAAATTACATTTTATACAACTCTCAAGTCTTCAATTATATTTGTCTTCAACATTAATTATGGAGTCTAGATAATGTTCTCGCACTTCATCACTATGCAAAAGGCCTCGAGTCTTCGTTATGGTTGTCAGAGTAAAAAAGAATTTTCTGGTGAGGTTTCCTGCCATGGCCCTTGAGAAAGTAGATACAAACTTTAATTCCACATTTCTTTCTTTGCCGATGATTACAAGAGGCTCCGAATTCCAGATGATGCCTTCGATGATTTCCCACTGACAGAAAATCTTGATCAGTAATGTGTTCTTGAGAACTAAGAAATTCCAAAGCAGAATTGGTTAGTACTAAAGCCGCTAATGCCTCCACAAACTTGGCAGTGGGTAAATTGGACCATATGGCCAACTGCACCATCTTTGCAACATATTATTCCTGATCATGGAGGGACCGAATCCTAAAATTTTCTAGCCATTGGACTTGGATTTGGGACCCTTGTCCTTTCTGATGGATTAAAATGTACATTCCATTGAAAAAGAGCATATCCTATTTGGGGAAAAAACCTTCTATAGGCAGAACAGGTTTCTTCTTTTCCTAGTGCTTGGGGAGGTCAAAGTTGCACTCATGCAGGTTTTCCTATCCCCACCATTCAAAGCCTATCGAATAGAATAGAGGTCTTCAAGCTAAAGTAAGAGTAACCTATCAAGTGCACGAATTTGAGGTCTTAAGCTTTCCCGAGCCTCTGAACCACAAAAATCCAATTTCACAGGGAAGATCACTATATTTGCATGAAGTTTGTCGTTCAAGAAAAACTGTTTATGTTACTAGCTATCACATCTCACATCATCTATCTCATCTAGTTTCACGAACAAATTACAAGAATGGAATCATTTTAAGCAGTTTGGGTTGTGGCTGTAATGCATGCATATGGTAATTGATTTGACAGTGCACTAGTCATTTCCTTCAAAGCAAGATGTAAGTGTCTGCCATCTACATCTTATGGCCCAAATCTTAATCTTAGGACAGGTATTGATGTTCCTTCTACCCACTTCGGAGAAAGCTGAGGGGGCTTTTTAGAATGGAAACTAGATTTGCAAGGCTAACAACTTAACATGCATAGATTTCGAAAGTTCGTCTAATTTTGTTGTTGATCACTTGATTTGTGGTCACTGTCGACAAAGAAACAAAGATTAGTCTCATGGATTTAAGGAAATGATAGGTGCATAGCCCTTTTGTAGACAGCATCATTACACTTCTCATATCGTAGCCAAAATCATGAAAAATCTACCAAGCTTGCAATTCCAGCAAAGTGGGCTTCCTTTAGGTGGTTCTCACCAAACATGTTCTCAAGATTCACAGTAAAGCAAACAACTTTCTTTCGAACCATCAAAATCAATTAGAATAATGATTTTGCCGATCTCGAAAGTGTCTTCCTTTCTAATTCATTGCTTTAGATCACAAATGGTTCTTACTCTATAGTAAAAGGTGAAAAAAATACAACATATATGTGTGTGTGTGTGTGTGTGTGTGTGTGTGTGTGTTATTCTTCCTTGCAAAGAAAAAGGAAATATTTAAACTTTCTATACATGCAGTCTGGAAAATTGACTTTACAATCTGGATTTAATCAGCCCTTTCATCCAATGCAAAACGAGTTTCGAGCGACCACTTAAGTTCTATGTGCTTTTGTCCAAAATTGAGGCTATTAATGAACCAAAGAGAGGAGAAGACAGGAAATTGTAGAAAGAATCAAGGTAAATTGCCAAACAGAACAAGATAGGGCATTTGGCGAGTCCCCACTGAGAAAGTTTGGCAGCCATGAAGTGTCCATTCCTACTGGCCCATCGCCCGATACTGTCTCAGACCCATTTGTTGTGCTTGCTGGTGGAGAATTGCCTCTTGCAGATTTTTGACTGTGGAATGAAAATAAAAAAAATAATCAGAATTTAACTCCAAGATTAAAGCTTGAAAACATATTATATAAATAGTGTTTTCCTCTCACAGAACCTCAAAAAATAGAGACTTTTCCCCTTTCAATTTACAGATCATGTGCCAATTAATCTAATGCCTGCCTGCCACGGCAATTTCCTATCCGTTTGCCACAAGCTAATATAAAATAGATACAGAATAAAGTGAAAAATAAAACAGGAGCATACAATCCTTACCTCGTTAATGAAGGGCAGAATGTGATAACATAATCTGCTCCTGTACATGTAAATGTGCTAGTGGCATCATCATAAGCATAGCTATATGATCTCGGACACGCGGCCTTAAACATCTCTGAATAAACCGACGGCTTACATGTGTCCGGTGAACCATACGCGCCGCTGCAACAGTACTCTGGACTCCCAAAGGCTTCACATGCACTCTTACAGGCCTGCCCTGAATCGGCCCGTAATTCAGTTGGGCATTGCTGGTTCATATCTGTTACACACCCGGTCGACAAGCAACTACCTGACCCGCCATTCGGTTCGACGATCATGGGTAGATTGTATCCGTCAACTAAACTAACATCGTAAAAATCCAGTACACCTGATCCGACTGTGAATTCTGCTAGAGTGGCTGGTGGGTTTGCATTTTTACCATTGCATTCAATTTGGTTTGAGCTGCAATCACCTGTTAGGCAGGTACCCTGACCGGTATTTGGGTCAAATGTGCAACCCGTTCTGCCCCAGAACCGACCTGACCAATTTGGAGGTGCCTGGAAGGATCGTGATCCACCTTGTGGAAGTTCAAATCCTGTGCTTTCCAATGGAGTGCTGCCTGCATTGGATAGAATGCCTGGCCACACTGTGTAGCCACATCTGTTTATGAATGTAAATGTAGCCCCTGATAGCCCTGTAACAAATGTGCATGTCCATATTGTTTAAAACACATTTTCAAGCTACAAAAATCCAAGGAAAGAAGAAGAAAATCAGAATTAGCATGATCAGTGGTTTTCAAATAGTACCTTTGCAGATTGTGAGCAAAATGAGAGTGATGTGAAGAGCAGAACTGGTGAAGATGCGATCCATTTAGAGAAGTTTAGGCGTAACAAAGGATCCAAGTGTGAAAAAAAACCTCCCTCTGGTGACTAAAATGCTAAGCTTTCTGTTGATAGGAGGAGGAGGAAGAGTGAAAAGAGGACTTCGGTTGATAGACGACTCTGAGAAAAGATGAACAGAGAAATGATAGGGATTTTCTGCCCATAAAACTATAAGGTTACAAAGCACTGTTTTGCGTATGAGAGAGATCAGAAATGGGAATGGTGGGAGATAAGAAACTTATGACACTCAGTCCATGCCTCTATTTATAATGGTGGAAGTACTTGAATAAAATATAATCTTCTGTATAGACAAAAGGTAAGTTCCCTTGGAGAAATTTCAATAGATGATTTTCTTTAATTGGAAATACACTCTTTATTATTAAAAAATTAAAAAAGAAAGAAAGAAAATGAAATACGTAGTAGCTTATAAATTTCATCTTATACACGCCCAAATTTTAATAATAGAATACATGTCTGAAACTCTTTGAATTGAAATTAATTTATAGGTTTATTAAAATGAAATCATTTTAATTGTCAATAATTAAATTTATAATATAATTCAATATCTAAAAGAGAAACAAGAGGAATTCACTTTGTCAACTAATCAATTTGATCCCTTACCGTTTGTTACTTTTTTTTTTTTTTTAATCTTTTGGCTGAGATCAAATTGATATGCTTGGACTCCTACTTTTCATTATTCACTTTATGAAATGTAAAAATTCTGTGGGCTAAAAATTATTTTTCCATTTATTATTTCTTACTTTCTTTCATGAACCTCCTTTCTGCCCATCTACCTTGATCGGGAACCGATCGATAACCTAAAGCAAAAGGATTTTCCCATAATGATGAACTATGTATCCCAGGATGAGTATTTTTGGATAGCAAAATTTATAATTTCTTAAACTATAAATAAAATTAAATTGATCAATTTATTTAAATTAATCAATTCGGTTCGGTTTTTTTCTTTAAAAACCAAGTTAGATCTATACTCATTTAATTGATTTTTTGAGACCTTTTTATAACA